>Ga0111539_10013975_pt1 | contig 10034 bp, 6 predicted proteins | sample RhiMethybrSRZTD1_FD_79667 | JGI IMG/M metagenome (GOLD analysis project Ga0111539, IMG submission 79667) | Populus rhizosphere microbial communities from Tennessee, USA - Rhizosphere MetaG P. TD hybrid SRZTD1 (version 2) (version 2) | ecosystem: Host-associated > Plants > Roots > Rhizosphere >... | reverse complement strand
GAACACCTACCAGTCATCCAGGTCCGCCGAGTCGCGCAAGCTCCATGAGATATTCGAGAGTTTTTTTGAGGCCGACCTCGCCCTCTTTCCCACTTTCGCCACGGAAATCGGCGACCATCGCTACGACGATCAGCTGGAAATCGCGATCAGCGAGGAGCATATCGCGGCGCAGCGTCGTCTATTCCAACATACCCTCAAGCGCGCGGCCGAGATCAAAATCGAGGCGATCGATGCGGGCGACCGCCTTTATTTGGATGTTTTAACTCGCGCGCTAAAGGTTGCGCTCGAAGGCTTCGCATTCGAGCAACGTCTTATGCCGGTGCGCCAGCTCTGGAGCGTCGCGGTCGAATTTCCGCTGCTGGGTTCCGGCGCCGGCGCCCATCCCTTCCGCACAGTCACCGACTATGAAAATTTTTTAAAGCGGATCGAAGGCTTCGAAGCCTGGATCGACACCGCGATTGCAAACATGCGCAAAGGCATCGAGGTCGGCATCGTCGAGCCCAAGGTCGTCATCGATCGCACCTTGCCGCAAATCGAAGCGATGATCGTCGCCGACGCCCAGGCGAGTTTGTTCTACCCGCCGATCGTGCGCATGCCCGACCAATTCAGTCAAACCGACCGGGCGCGCCTCACGCGTGCCTACGTTGAGGCGATCGAGCAGCGCATCGTGCCCGCTTACCGCCGTTTGCTTGTTTTTCTGAAAGACGAATACCTCGGCAAGAGTCGAAACTCGTTGGCGATATCCGAGCTTCCCAACGGCAAAGCTTGGTACGAGTATCTGGTCAAGACTCAAACTACGACGAATCTGACGCCAGAAGAAATCTTTCAACTCGGCATGGATGAGATGGCGCGCGTTAAAAAAGAAATGGAGCGGCTGCGCGAGGAGAAGAACTTTACCGGCAGCTTGTCTGATTTCTCCCGCTACCTCAACGATCATGCGCCGCGCGGTTATCAAAGCCGGAGCGGCCTTATTCAAGGTTATGAGACGATCCGACGCACCGTGGCGCCCGGGGTCGCAAAACTGTTTGGCCATGCGCCCAAGGCGTCGTTTGAAATCCGCACGATCGAAGAATTCCGAGAGAGATCGGCGCCCTCGCAGTATTGGTCCGCCGCGCCCGATGGTTCGCGTCCGGGAATCTTTTACGTCAACGCCGCGGGTACCGAGACCAATCCGCGCGCCGCTTCCGAGCCTCTTTATCTCCATGAAGCCGTGCCCGGGCACCACTTTCAGATTTCGTTGCAGCAGGAGCGCGACGACCTACCGCGTTTTCAACGTTTTGCCGACTACACCGCCTTCGTCGAAGGCTGGGCTCTCTACACCGAAAGCCTCGGTCCCGAGCTCGGACTTTACAAAGAACCATCGCAATACTTCAGCCGGCTCAGTTCCGAGCTGTTTCGCGCCGCTCGTCTGGTCGTCGATGTCGGGCTGCATCGCAAAGGTTGGAGTCGCGCGCAAGCGATCAATTTCTTGATGGATACCGCCCTGAGTAGCGAAAGCGGCGCGACTCTCGAAGTGGACCGTTATATCGCCGTTCCCGCTCAGGCCCTCAGCTACAAAATCGGTCAGCTCAAGATCGCGGCGATTCGATCGAAGGCGGAGAAGGCGCTCGGCGCGAAATTCGATATTCGCGCTTTTCACGATGAATTGCTGTGCGACGGCGCCCTGCCGCTCGACCTTCTCGAACAGAAAATGGACCGATGGATAGCCCTGAACTTTCGCTGACGACGGCTTAGCGCGGCATCGCCCTAGCAAAAAAAGCGCACGCGCTTCTCCTCAAGCAGACGACCTAGATGACACCGAACCTTGCGGCAGATCTAGAGCGCAGATTTATCCTACCAAGTGGACTCCTAACGCCGGCGCGCTACAATAGGCTCTATCGCCATGCGCGTCCCAAGACCCACCTCTGTCAATCAGCTGTCAATATTCAAAAGAGATCAGCTGGCGCCGCCGCGCCACGTCACCGGTAACGAGCGGCGCCGGGTAAATCCGAACCGCGGTGTGATCAAGCTCTCCGAGCGTTACGCGGATATATTTTTTTCCCGCTTCGTCTATCCCCTTTTCCGCCATATCTGGAGTCCTTACTGCTGGGTCCTTGATCGCCGATTTCGTCTCGTTGAATCCAAGCTCTCCCCACCGGCATGGCCCCAAGGCCTCACGCCGCTGCGCGTGCTGCTCATAACGGACATTCACGCGGGGATTTTCTTGAAACCACAGACCCTGCAGCGAATTACCCAGAGCTTGATGCAAACGAAGCCCGATCTGGTCGCCGTCGCTGGCGATCTCGTCACCGGCCACGTGAGTGAAGCGAAGGCGTATCGCGACGCGTTGTCACCGCTCACTGGAGCGCCCCTCGGCGCTTGGTTTTGTTTTGGCAATCATGATTATTTCGGCGGCAATCCCGACGACCTGCGGGCAAATCTCGCGGCGATCGGGATCAAAACGCTGAAAAATGAAAGCGTCTTACTGGCTCATGGCGGCAGGAGTTTCGTACTCGGCGGCATCGATGATCGGATCATGGGTAAGCCCAATTGGGACGGCGTCCTCGCCGCCCACGGCTCGCCGCATCTTTTGCTTTCGCACAATCCCGATCACTTCTACGAGGCCGAGGCGCGCGGCATTCCTTTGACCCTGTCGGGCCATACCCACGGTGGTCAAATACGCCTTCCCGGCGGCCCCGCGATCATACGGCAGAGCCGCTACTGTCTCGACGAAGGGGTCTATGCTTTTCGCTCCTCTTTGCTTGTCGTCTCGCGCGGCCTGGGTAGTGTCATGCTGCCGTTTCGTTGGGGCGCCGATCCGGAAGCCGTCCTGATCGAAATTGTTCCGCCCGATTGATCAAGCGCGCGGCGCTTTGCCCTGCGGCAGCGCTTTGACTCCCATGAACCCACGAAGCGTTCGGCGCACCGGATTATTTTCGTCGTCGAGCTTGACCAGGGTGAAATGATCCGCGCCTTTGATCATGAGCTGCTGAACCGCCTTATTACCCGCCGAGCGCAAAGCATCGGCGAACCGGTGCGCATCCAGCGGGAAACCGGTAAAGTCCTGGAAGGCATTGATGATCAAAAACGGTGGCGCATCGGCCCGGACGTAATGAACCGGCGAAGCCTGCCTGAGAATCTTCGGATCGCTGCCAAAATTTTTTTCAGTCGCCTGTCTCTGGTTATCCGAGACGTTCCACGAGGGCGCGAGATCGTAAAGGCCGCTGATCGAAATCACCCCTGCCAGCGCCTTCGGCGACAGCCCTTGCCGGTTGAGATAACCGCGATCCAATGCCACCAACGACGCCAAGTGGCCGCCAGCGGAGTGACCGGCCAGATAAACGCGCTTGGGGTCGAAGCCGTATTGGCTGGCATGCTTGATCAAGTAGCCGACGGCGGCGGCAACGTCTTCCGCCTGCGCCGGATGCCGATAGGCTGGTGCCAGACGATAACGTACCAATGCTACCGCCACGCCGTCGCGGGACAGGTTGGCGGCGATGGACGGACCGATTTGATATTCGTCGTCGGAGAGAAGCCAAAAACCGCCATGCACGAAAATAAATAGCGGCGGCTTCACCGTGGACGGCGGTGGCAAATAAAGATCAAGGCTCGTGCGCCGGTCGGCCGTCGTCGCGCCGCGGTAGGAAATATCTTTGATCACCGCGCTATTTTTCTCGGCGGATAAAGAAGCGGCCGGCGCCATTAGCGCCAAGCAAAACCAAAGCCCTCGGCAGGCGCGAATCGACTGCATCAAGTGCCGAGTCTCAAATCGCGCGCGGATAAATATTTCTCGACAGGCAGGCCGCGCAAAGTTCGACCGCTCATAAACCCAATTCTTTCTGCGCTTGCCTGAGATAGCTGAGATCGATGTATTTTTCCGGCGGCGGCAGCGCGCCTTTGATGATGCCGTCCTGCGCTTGCACTTCGATATTGACCTTTAAGCCGGACAACGTTACGTCGCCGTTGATCGGATAGACTTTGTTCTTGGTGTAGTATTCGATACCGCGCCGCGCATACTGCGTCGGCAAGCCGAATTCTTTGTTGAGAAACTCCACCGTGTCGGCCTGATGCTCGAAGATCCAGTGTAGCGCTTGGATGTGCGCTCGGATGAACTTGACCACCGCGGCGCGATTTTTCTCGGCCAAGGCAGGATTGATGTTGATGTTGTTGAACTGATAGTTGGAAATAATCTCGGTCGTGTCGCCCAATTTCGGAAAGCCTTTGTCGATCGCGATATCGGAAAACGGCATCACCAGAACGGCCCCTGCGACGGCGCCGCTTTCCAGCGCGCTCAAGCGCGCCGGTGTGCCGCCGGCAATCACCGACATGGAGAAATCGCGCGGATGAATCAATCCTTTGCTTTTCAGATACGAAAGCAGGATCGACGTCGCGCCTCCTGACAAGCTATTGACTCCCAGCCTTTGCCCTTTCAGATCTTCGATCCTTTTGCTGTGCTTGGCGCCGATGAGTTGATAGGGCGCCGCATTACTCGAACCCGCGGCAACCTTCAGATTGCCGTTGGTCCTTTCGTTCCAGATGATGATGTTGTCGGCGTTGATGTTGGCGAAATGCAACTCGCCGGCGACCAACGCCTGGAGTTGAATATCGCTTCGGCCGATGCTGACCAGATCGACAGGAATGCCTTCCTTGGCGTAAAAACCTTTCTTTAGCGCAATGAAGAACGGCAGGTAGTTCAAATCTTTCGAAATGTATCCGGCCTTGAGGCTTTGCCCAGCCGCCGGCGCGATCATTGCCGTCAACAACAGAACAGCGAAAAAATATCTGTTCATCATCTTATCCTTCTCTCCGAGCTGACTTCTGAAGCGATTGTTTTCCCAGGAACCGAACCGATGGAGCTTCCGCCCCGCGCAACGCCGAAGTGAGTATCCCCACGACGCAGAATATAATAGCCACCATGAAAGTGGTATTCAGCGCGGCGACGAAGCCAGCGGGATTTTCCGCCGTCAACGACATGGTCTTGATCCCGGTATGATATTCAAAGGCAAGCGACATGGACAGCCCGCCCAATGCCACGCCCAAGACGTTGCCAAAGCCAAAAGTCACGTGATTCATCGCCGAGGCGAAACCGCGGTGCTCTTTCGGCATCATGCTGATCATCGCCGTGGAATTGGCCGGGTTGAAGATGCCGTTGGTAATCGCGCCGACGACAATCACGAGAGTCGGCAGCAGCCAGTGGGAGTCGGTCCGCAGCATCCCCCCGGCGGCCAAAGAGATGATCATAAAAACCACGCCGGCCGTCGCGGGGATGCGCGGTCCAAGCCGGTCGGTCATGTAACCGCTCACCGGCGCGAGCGCAACGGTCAAGATCGACGGCGCCATAAAAAGCACGCCGACCTGAGTCGGCGATAGATGCAACACATCCTGCAGATAAAACGGCATCAGAAAACCCGTAAGTGCATAGCAGATCGAAACCACCAGCAAACTCACGACGCTAAAACTGAAGCGGCGGATCTTGAACAGTTCGAGATCGACGAACGGACTTTTGGTCCGTGACTCGTGAATGAAGAATCCCGCCAGAGTCGAAAAAAAGACGGCGACGAGAAGCAGCTTGATCGGGCTGCCGATGAGCTGATGCGTGCGGCGGTCGAAAATAAACACCAGCGCGGTCGTGAGCGCGAAGAGCAAGGCGGCGCCGAGATAGTCGATCGATCCCGCCGATTGCGGCGGTGCGCCGCGGCGACGCTTCATATTCATCAGCGCCAGCAACATACCGCCGAAACCAATCGGTGCCAGCAACAAAAAACTCCAGCGCCAGCTAAAATAATCGATCATGATGCCGCCGATGCTCGGGCCGAGAATAAAGCCCACGTGGTGCGCCGTGGTCATGTAACCCTGCGCCCGTCCGGCGAGATCTTCCGTCACCGATTCCGCCGCCAGCGCCCGGCTCGAGGACTGCAGCATCGCGCCGCCGACGCCTTGAACGAAACGAGCGAGAATCAATTGCAACACCGTCTGGGAAAAGCCGCAGAGTAGAGAACTGACGGCGAAGACGAGAAACCCCAGCGCGAACATTTTTTCCCGTCCCCACAAATCCGAGATCCGGCCAAAAATCACCGACAGGCCGATGTTCGAAAGTTGATAGGAGAGCAACGCCCAAGAAACGCCGAGCAGATCGGTGCCCAGACTCTGCGCCACCGTCGGCATCGAGATACTGACGATGCGCGTCGCCGTGCCGGAAAAAAAAGTACCGAGAAGCGCGGTAGCGAGCAGCAGATAATTGACGCGTGAATCCACGTGATGTCGGTGTTGTTAGAAGCTTTTCGAATTAATAGCGCCGAACGCGCCTCGCGGCAAACAGACACGGGGAAAATTGCCGATGCATTCGCTGCGAAGACCTCCCAGGTTGTGAGATAGAGCGTAAAATTTGTCGGCTAGGTTGAGAGCCACGAAAGCGAGCTGATTGCTAGAAGACGCCATGCAAGAAATCCCGTACCTCGCGAGTCCACTGCACGGATCTAGCTTCGACGATAGGCATATGTGGCACGCCAGCGAAGGAAACGAATCGTGCGTTTTGTCCCATTGCTCTTGCAATCGCACGGGCTTGGTCCAGCGTCGTGCGTTCATCCTTCTCGCCGTGCAAAATCAGCGTCGGACAATTCACCGAGCGCGCGTAGTCGGCGGGATTATGCAGAAACAAGTTGGAACCGGTCTGCATGCTTCCCCAAAAAATCAGCAGCGCCGCGAACGGCGAGAGAGGAAGTCCCATTGCACGGAATCGACTCTTGCCGGCGTTCAACAGGCGATCGAATGTCGCCTCGACAATGACGGCGTCGGGATTGATTTTTCCCGTCCCAACAGCGCGGAGCACAGCTGCCCCGCCCATGGAAATCCCATAAAGAACCACTTTGCGGTTCGGCCACTTCCGCCGAATGTAATCGACGGTCGCTACAACATCACTCGCCTCCTTCATGCCGATAGTTGTTCCGGTACCCGAAGATCCCCCGGAACCGTAGAAATCCACCAACAACGTGGCCAAACCCAACTCGTGGAGAACTTGCGCCGCCGACAATAACGAGGCTTTGCTCGCAGCGTAGCCGTGAAAAAGCACCATCAGCGGCAGGGCGTCATTTCCAGGGATATACCATGCCTCCAGCGGCGTCGCGTTTGGACTAGCGAAGTGATGTGTCTCATAAGCAAGACTTAGATCAGCGGGTGTCCGCTGATTCTGCGGCCGCGGAATGATGACGCCAGATAAAATCACCGTCAGTTTGTCGAGCATGTCGAGCTGTTCTGGGCGCGCCGTGCGCTCACCGCTCTCAACAAAATGCGTCATCGCCCACACCTGTATGAAAGCGACCCCGTTGACGCCGATCAAAGCGCCGAGCAGCACCGCGGAAAGAAGTTTGACCAGATGACGTAAGGAAGGCTTCGCAAGGCTCATTTTTTCGGTCACTCGCCCTAACTGACATCTCATCACGGAACAGACTTCAATTGTGCAAATGCCCCATCCAATTTCTTGGACGCGTCGTCCAACTTTTTGCGCGTGCTATCCAACCATTCCCGATCGTTTTTCAAACTTGTTCTCTGGGCCGCGAGCATGCGCGCGACCTCCTCGGGTTGCGGGCCGCCGACCACGCGCGCCGATTGAACCATATTCTCGGCGGTCAGCGATTTGCGAAACTGCGCTTCGCTGAGCGGCAACTGCGCGTTGGTCATTTTAAAAGACTTCGCCGCGTCGATGTAAATTCGTTTTGCCTGATCGTAAGGAATATCGACCGGCCGGAGATTATTCCCGCGCCCAAAATTGACCAGTTCCGACGCAAAGTGATGGCCAACGCGAAATGGCACGTCGGCGTCGCGTTGCAAAACGTCGGCAAGCTCCGTGGTCGTGGAATAGTCGGCATTAACCTCGTCGATGGCGCGTTGCGCGTTGAAGTTGAGCTGCTTCACGACCGCCGTGAGATTGTTCAACATGCGCGCCATGCGATCGAGCCCTTCCACCGGCTCCCTGCCTTTATAGTCACCGAGTCCATGCGGAACGTTATGCGCTTTGAAAAGATAAGTTGTGCTGATCCCTAAAACCTCGCTCGCCGTGACGCGGATATTGTGCAGCGCGTTGGGATTGCGCTTTTGCGGCATGATGCTGCTGGTGCCGGTCAGCTCGCCTTCTTCGAGTGTCAGCCATGGCGTAGTCATGCGATACTGTGCTTCGATGTCGGAGATAAAAGTTCCGACCGTCAATGCCGCTGCGCTTGCGACGCTCACCAGCTCAACCCCGGTGTCGATGGGCGAAATCTGATTCGCGTCCAGGGAATTTTCCACGATGCCGTCAAAGCCGAGCAGCTCAGCGAGCCGCGCGCGATTGACGGGGAAACTCGAAGTTCCCAACGCCGCGGAGCCAAGCGGCGATTTATTGACGTTCGCATAGGCGCGGCGCAGCCGCTCGGCGTTGCGCTCCAGCGCTTCCACATAGGCAAGGATGTAATGACCAAACGAAATCGGCTGCGCCTGGACGCCCACAGTGTAAGCGGGCACGATCGCGTTGGGATACTTCGCGGCAAAATCGAGCAGCACCGCTCTCGCGTTATTGAGCGCCGCGAACGTGGTTAAGACTTGCGCGCGCTGAAATAGTCGATTGCGAGTCGCGCCGATATCCTGCCGGCTGCGCCCGGAATGCATTCGCGTTACGTCAGCCCCGCCTGCCGTGACCAGCAATTTTTCAAGCTCGAGGTAATCGCCCGGCCGCTTCGCGCCCGGTTTGTCCCCGTCGGCAATCACCTGAGAAACCGATTCGGCAAGCACTCTACCAAGCGCTTTTGGTACGATCGCCTGCTCCACCACCATCACCGACGACGCTTTGTTAAGCTCTCCCAAGTAGTAAAACTCGTCGCGTCTTTCCTGCGCGGAGCCGCGAGCGCCAAGAAAAGCGGACACCAACACTAACCCGATCAAGCATTTGATAGCCATGTTATTTCCTCCGAGAAATTTTTGCAGTCCAGAGTGACAAAGGAGCTTGAGTCTTGGTTACGTAGGGCACGGCTCTAACGAGGATCGCCAATCCAAACAAATGGCGCCGCATAAACGCGGCGCAGCAGACAGTTTCGGCAACGTCGGTGTCGACTTCACGCGACAACCGCTAAGGGACATTAGCGCGGCAATGCTCAGGACTCTTACGGCAAAACACCGGTGGTCCATTTTGGGCCTGTCTAACGGCGGAGAACTTCTCTATATGCTCACTGCAACGGCAGCGTGAACAGCCGCTGATCCGGTTGGATTAAATGTTCGTGGCCTGTCTCCGTCACCGCGCATGTATATTCGACTTGCACGGTGCCCCAGCCGGCTTCATGATTCGACGCTTCCAGGTTCACCGTCATACCGGGTTCCATGGGAATGTTTGTCGTATTTGGCAGAAAGGGATCGTCGACTTCTTCCGCCGGGCCAATCAGAAAGGGGAACTCACGCGCTTCGAGGCCGATCGTATGGCCTAGGAAGAAATTGGAATAATTTGGCAGACCGTTGGCGCGCACGCCGGCAATCATGGTTTCGTAGAGCTCTTGGGGGCGCACGCCTGGCTTGAGCGCATCAACTGACTTTAGCACGCCGGCCTGAATCGCATCGTAACGCTTGCGATGCTCGGCCGTTGGCTCGGCGCCGACGCAGCCGGATTTGCACACGTCCGCGTGATAGCCGTTGATCGAACAGCCCATGTCGACGCGGAAGATATCGCCCTTTTGCAGAACGTTGTCCTTGATCGCGGGAAAATTGCCGCCGCGCGTGACCGCCATATGCATCCAGTATACTTGTCCGCCGGCTTTGGCGATTTCGCCTTTGTAGATACTCGCCAGCTCGTTTTCCGTCATTCTGGGCCGGCACGCCCGCAGCATCGCGTTGATCGCCTGTTCGTTGATCTCGGCTGATTCTCTAAGGCGCCGAATCTCGTCCGGAGTCTTGATCATGCGCACGTAGCGAAAAAACATCGAAGCCGGCAACAAAGTTGCGCGCGGCAGCCCCGCTCCAATCCGCTCGTAAATCGTAATCGGAATGGCGAAATGGTCCAGGCCGATGCGGCCATTGGCCATGCCCTTCTCTTCGAT
>Ga0111539_10013973_pt1 | contig 10035 bp, 7 predicted proteins | sample RhiMethybrSRZTD1_FD_79667 | JGI IMG/M metagenome (GOLD analysis project Ga0111539, IMG submission 79667) | Populus rhizosphere microbial communities from Tennessee, USA - Rhizosphere MetaG P. TD hybrid SRZTD1 (version 2) (version 2) | ecosystem: Host-associated > Plants > Roots > Rhizosphere >... | reverse complement strand
GCACTCGCCGAAATTCGAGAAGAACCACCACTGCACGCCCTCTGCCCAGTATTCGTTGGCGTTGGTCGTGGCGTAGTGTTTGTTGCCATTCGGGTGCACGTACTTGCCGGCCGCCATCGCTTCCTTATAGGCCTCGCCGATTTCGGCGTGCATCTTCGGATCGACGTCGCGGATGCCGCCGCCCATGATCGCGTGCGAGAACTCGTGCACGAAGATGTGCTCGCCGTAGTAACGCGTGCCGGGATACCCGAGCAGATTCTCTTCGGCACCGGTGGTCGGGTTGCCGCCGAGTCCCCTGGACCGGTTCGCGTGATAATCGCGGTCCAGCTGATTCACCGGCTCGTCGCGTGGCGCATCCGGCCGCTTCATCCTCGAGTACTCCGGAATGTCCATCGTCATCTCGACTTCGGCGATGACGCCGGTGCGCCACTTGCGCTTGATCATCGCCGCGCGCAGGTCCGGCCGCTTGGCGAGCATGCTGTTGATGATGTCGCGCGCCACCAGCAGCGCATCGTCGGGGACCTTGTCCGAGGAAATGACCGGAATGCCCTGGGCATCGACGTACTTCGTATAGAACGCATCGACACCAAGCGACGCCGGCACCGGCAGCATCTGCGCTTTGACGTAGTTCGAGATCAATTCGGCCGGCACCCCTGTCTTCTGGCGCTGCAGCGCCCGCTCGCGCCGATTGCGCTCGGCGGCGGCGCGCGCATCCGCTTCGGTCCGGCGCGGCGCTGCGGTCTGCGGAGTCTGTGCGGTCGGATTGGTCTGCGTCTGCGCCGGCGGAGTGGCCTGCTGACTTGCCGACTGTCGTGCATCGAGCGTCAACAGGCTGGCCGAAGCGATCGCCGCGACGACGGCAGTGACAGAGCGCATGGTGGACCTCCGTGTGGTGTGAAGGCGCATGTTACACCGGCGATCAGCGATCGGCGGCGGACCTGTGAGCGGCTGGATTCTGCGATTGCTCCCGTCCCCCATCCGGGTCTAGGCTGGCCAGTAGGGCCGAACGCAACAGGAGGTTTCTATGCAGCCAATCAGAATCGCAACGGCGATCGCCTTGGTGGCGATGGCCATGTTCGCACCAGCGCAGGCGCAGGACAAGGACGCCAAGGAAGTCGCCGACGCCATTGCCGTGTTCAAGGGTGACGCGGACCTGGCCAAGTGGTTCACCGCGGCCTATGGGTATGCGGTGTTTCCCAGCATCACCAAGGCCGCGGTTGTCGTCGGCGGCGCCGCGGGTAATGGCCGGGTGTTCGAGAAAGGCGCGTACATCGGTGACGCGCACGTGTCGCAGGCCAGCATCGGCGCGCAGCTCGGCGGGCAGTCGTTTTCGGAAGTGATCTTCTTCGAAACGAAGGCCGCACTCGATCGCTTCAAGGAGAACAAGTTCGAGATGACCGCAGGCCTCAGCGCCGTTGCGGCAGCCGAAGGCAAGAGCAAGGACGCCAAGTACACCAACGGCGTCGCCGTCTTCACACACGCCAAGAAAGGCTTGATGGCCGAAGCCAGCGTCGGCGGACAGAAGTTCAAGTTCACGCCTAAAAAATGACGTGACACGCGCAGCTCCTGCGGGCGCGACAGGTGCTCCGGATCTGTCGAGCCTGCAGGAACTGCGAGACTTGCATCCGCCGTTGAGACCGGTTATGGTCTGCACTGCAGACCGGTCTGCGGTTAGCCATGCCGACGCCGTTTGAACATCTCGCCACCTTTGACCGCCTCGTCCACGAGCCGGCGCGACTGTCGATCCTGATTGCGCTGTCAGCGTGCGAGAAGGCTGACTTCGTCTTCCTTCGCAACCTGACCGGGCTGACCAAGGGCAACCTGTCGAGCCATCTGATGAAACTCGAACAGGGCGGCCTGGTGGCGATCGAGAAGACGTTTGCCGGCAAACAGCCCGTCACATACGCGGCCCTCACCGGTGAAGGCCGCGACGTGCTCAAGGCCTACTGGAAGCGCTTCGACAAAGTGCGCGAGGGCGTACGGCAGCTGAAGCCGCTTCGGGTGAATCAGCCATGACTCGGGATCGCCTCGAACGCATCCGCCTGTTGAGCCAGCGGTTCCACGAACTCCAGGGCCTGCGCGTGGCGCTCGCCGGGGCCACGCTGGCGCTCGTCGAAGGTTGTTACCTCACGCTTGCGCCGGAGCCTTCCAACAATGGCGCGATCGTCGCGATGATGTTGTCCTTCGTGCTGATTGTCCCTGGCGTGTTCTCGCTGAATCGTTACTACGCCACGAGGTTCGGACGCCAGGTCGTGAGTCCACCGCGCCACCCAGGGCGACTCGTGTTCATCTGGGCCTCCTACATGGTCGTTGCCTGGACTCTGAACGCACGGTTCCCAGAGATTCCCGCCGGTGGCCCGACACTCGGGACCGTGGCCGTCGCCTCCATCTGGCTGGCGATTCGTGACTGGCCCTGGCGCGCGTACTACCTGCTGGCGACGGCGGCGGTCTCGATCGGGTTCATCGCGAGCGCCCCCATCAGCGGTGCCCTGGCGCCGAACATGACCGTCGGCGTCCTCTTCCTCCTGCTCGGCGCCTCGATGGTGCCGATCGGCCTGCTCGATCACCTTCTGCTCGTGAAGTTGATGAAAGAAGCCCGCGCGTCGCAGGCCGTGACCGCGGCGCAGCAGTAGTCGGCGGGCTTCAGCCCGCCGGACAAGCATCGGCGGCCTGAAGGCCGCCGACTACTTCACGATCGCCGGCTGCATCCAGGCCATCTGCCCATTGCTCTCGAGCACCCGCGCCCGTACGTAACCTTCAGCGCCAGTGAACGCGTACGTTGCCGGGCTGTCCAGCGCCTCGTGCAGCACCTTGCCGCCCTTGCCGATGAACTGAATCCGGTACTTCGAGAACGTCGTCTTCGCCACCGTGAGCGTCATTTCCTTCGGGGTCACGCGGTAGTCGCTGAGCACAACCCCGGTCGATGAATAGAAGTCGCCCCGTTCCATCGCTGCGAGCAGCGCTCTCGCTTCCAGGCGCTCGGCGCGCACCATCACCCAGCCGCGGCCCGGACCGGCGACTGCCGGATTCCCCGGATCCTTGAACGTGTGCGCATCGTCGACGGCGAGGCCGTAGAGCAGCACGCCACTCGACAGGATGTAGTCCCACACCTCTTCGAGCCCAGGGACTCCCCCGCCACCCTGAAGGTTCACCTGCGGATGGCCGTTGTAGATCTCAAACAGCTTGTTGTTCTGAATCTGCCGCAGCTCGTCTTTTGTGATGGACCAGCGGTAGTTGGGATGATTGATGTGCGGAATGCCTCGCGCCTCGCGGATGGCGTTCACGTTCCGCTGCAGCACGTCCGCGACCGACTTGCCGCCCTGAGGCTCGACCAGGCGCTCTACGTCAAGGCCGTTGATGTGCAGGGAGAGGTCGCCGAACTTGTCGGTGACTTCTTCGCCTTTGACGACCAGAAACTTCTCGCTCGCGCTATGCAGCGCATTCAGCCCGTCAACGGTCGTGAGGAAGTTGTGATCCGTCAGCACCAGAAACTGATAGCCGTGCGAGCGGTACCACTTCACCACTTCGTCCGGGGTGCTGTCGCCGTCGCTGTTGAGCGTGTGCGTGTGGGTGTTCCCCTTGTACCAGCGCGCTGCCTGCGTCTGGGTCCTGGTGCCCAACGCCACCGCCAGGCCAAGAATGCCGACGACGGCAAGGGCAGCAGCGGGAGTGGAACGGGGATGCATCATCGTAGCGGCGTCACTTCACCGGATCGTAAACCGTACGTCGCGGCGCGCCGCGCCGCGTGAGGACGTGGCATCCATCGTCAGCAGATACTCGCCCGCCGTCAGATCCTTCAGCGGCACGTCCATTCGGAACTCAGCCATGCGATCGTTCGGGCCGAAAATGTCGGCTGCTACGGCTTCGGCGCGCCGGAACCGGACCACGCCCTGTGAATCGGTCACCAGGATGGAGAGTTGCACGGCTTGCAGCACCGTTCCTGTCTGCCGGCGCCGCGACGGATCGGGGTCAGGAGCCGCGGCCGAGGTCTGCCCGCCCTGATAGATGCGCGCAAAGGCTGTGACCCGATCCGTGGCACTGAATGTCCGCCGAGCGGTTGGCGCTACCGGGACATAGGCCTTGATGCGATCGGTATCGGTTGAAACAGGCTTCGGCTCCGACGTCAGCAGTAGGCCCGACAGCGACAGCGGCCGCGCCTGGAAGTCAGGTACCTCGAGGTCGTAGTAGACGCTGCCGGTCTTGTTCTGGGCGCCGACGAGCGCGGACAGCCTCAGCTGATACCGGCCCGGCTTCAGCGACAGTCCGGTGAGCACTTCGTATTCGACCGGACCGGCCGGTCCGGGCCGCAGCGTCACTTCCGTGCCGTACTGCATGTTGCCACGCGTCGCGCCTTCGTTGGTAAAGGCCGCCACCTGCACGTCAACCTTTTCCCGGGTGCGCGACTCGCGCTCGCCGGCGTCCTGGTGAATGGTCAGCACCACGACCACGCCAGCATCGGAACGGCCGGGCATCGCGAATGGCGCGGCGGTCGCTTCGAGCTCGATCTCCGTTTTCGGCAGCAGGCCCGCGAGCGCCGTCGTCAATAGCGACGCGTTCTCGACTTTCTTCGCGTCGGCAGGTTTGTCGTTGTAGTACCCGTTGCGCGTTCGCACGGTGACATCCGGGCGATTTACGCGAACCTCAACGCGCCGGTATTTGCCGTCGATGAAAGGCGCCGGTGGCGGATACCCGAGGAGATAGTACGAGCCGTTTTCGAGGAAGACCTGATCGATCGCGGTGGCAAATTCGTTGCGATCCGGAAAGGCGCGGCCTCCGGTGTTCTCCGCCAAACCCACAAGGAAGTCGGTGTAATTCCCATAGGTTTCGTACGCGGGCATAATCCTGCCCTTCCAGGCCTCCGACTGCAGCAGCGCAGCCATCCCGCCGACGCCGGCGGGACTGACCGTGTACACGTTCACATTGGACAGCCGTGCATCGCGATACACGGCCATCAGCCGATGCTTCATCGCACCCAGCGCCGCCTGCATCTCGCGGTTCGCCGACGCCGTGGGATTCTCGACGGCAGAGGCGCCCGCGAGAACGATTTCCGAGGGCGTGTTCCCGGCCGGAACGCCCACACCGATATAAACCAATGCCTTGCGCCGTTGGGGCACCGCCGTCAGAGAGTCGGCCACGCGGCGTAGAACGTCCACCGTGGTTTCGAAGCTCTGGATCTGGGACAGCATGATCGGCCCGAGGGACTGGGCCTCTTCCTTCGGCACGCCAATCACGCGGCTGCCGGCCTCAAACGAGTCCACGGCTTTCAGCAGCCGCGCCCGGTCGCTCGTGAACTCCTGGGCGTTGCGGTTGTCCCGCGTGAACACGATGGACGCGAGATCGTTCGGTCCCAGCCGCTCGACCACCAGGCGCCCGATCTCGCGAGCACTCTTGATCATGGCGACGTCGAACGGAATCGCCGCATCGTCCATCACGATGCTGACCAGGCGCTTGTCAACAATTTCCGTGTTGCGCCGGACGTCCGAGGACACCTCACGCATCCACCGCGTCGGAGGGGGCGCGGGATCGGCCAGGTCAATCGCCGAGAATGCTGCGACCGACTGCGGCTTGCCGTCTTCAAGAATTGTGAAGTCCGCCGCCGTCAGGCCCCTGACAGGACGGCGGTCCTTGTCGAGGACGGACACATCGAGGTGGACGAGATCGACGCTGGATCGGAACTGGGGCGGCGCTTGTGCAGCCAGTGCGGCACCACCGGCCACCAGCACCCAGACGATGATTCGCGGTATTGAGGTCACTGAATGCTGAATCTTACTTCGCGCTTCAGCACGCCCGGCTTCTGCGGCACGGTGGCTTCAATGGTCAGGAGATACTCCCCGGGCTTCAAGCGTCCGACCGGAAGCGCAACGTTCACATCCGCAGCCCTCTCCGTGCCGAAAGCCGTCGGCTCCGCAGTATCCTGGCGATCGAGCACGGTCACGTTCTCGTCGTTCCGTACCTGAATCCGCAGCGGCACACGCACGGCCGGATTCCGGCCGCCCTGATAGACACGCACGAACGCCGACACCTGGTCTGTCGATCGGAACGTCCGCTGTGTGGTCGGGACGATGGGAATCACGCCTTTCAGCCCGTCGATGGGCGCAATCGGCATCGCTGGGGTCATCCGAAAGACAAGCCCGGACAGCGAGACGCCGTCGTCCGAAAAATTCGGCACGTCCAGGTCGTAGTAGAGGCTGCCGCTTGTCGCCAGCGCGCCGACGTTGGCTGCCGTGCGCAGCTGATACCGGCCCGGTTTCAGATCGAGGCGCGCCAGAACTTCGTACTCGGCCAGTCCCGTCGCACCGGCCCGCACGACGACGTCAGCGCGTAGGCGGGTGCCACCCTGATATTTGCCGTCGGTGTTGTAAGCGCCAACCGCCATGTCCACGCGCTCCGTCGTGCGCTCACCGGTCTCCCGAATCGGCTGCTTCACGGACAGCATCACCGCGACGGCCGCTTCTTTCTTTCCGGGCACGGCAAAGGGCACAGCCGTCAGGCGCATCGGCAGATCGCCCTTGGGGAGCACGCCGGCGAGCGCCGCGCCAATGGGTTCGGCTTCCAGTTGCGCCTTGCGCTTGGCGGCAGGTTGTGCCTTTTCGGCGAGATACCCCGTCCGCGTGCGCACCGTATAGCCCGGGGTGTTCACCCTGACTTCAATGCGCCGGTACTTGCCATCCTGCCGCGTGTCGTTCGATTGGTAACCGAGCAAGTAGTACGACGAGTTCTCGGCGATGATCCCGTCAAGACCCGGACCGAAGTTGTTGGTATTCACGACGGCGTGCCCGCCAGTGACGGTGGCCACATTGATCAGGTAGTCCACCTCGAGGCCAGGCACGCAGACCGGCACACCGCCGGCGATCTGTCCTTCGATGCGCAGGCCGCAGACGTCCAGGGTGTACACGCTGACGTTGGCGCGCGCGGCGGCAAGAAAGGCCTGCTCCATCAGATGCCGGAGCTGGCCCATTTCACCGCGTTGCGCGATGGCGCTCGGGCTCCCGTCAAAAACGATGTCACCGCCCGCACTGACGCTGCCGATGCCCATGGATGCCGGGGCTGCCGCCATGCCGAGATCTACCGGCACGCCCTGGCCGACGTACACGATTGCCTTGCGGCGGTCGGGCAGATTGCCGAGCGTTTCGACGGCGCGCCGGATGACGTCAACGGAATAGCGGAAATACAAATCGCCACCCACGCGGCTCATGTCCCTGAAGCCCACCGTGTACTTGTTGACAGCGGCGAGCAGGCGCGAGCGATCGCTGGTGAAGTCCTGGGAGTTGCGGTTGTCACGCGTGAAGACCACGGCCGCAAGATCGGACGGCCCCAGGCGATCGATAAAGTCTGCGGCGACCTTCTTCACGTTCACCATCGCGTGCGGTGCGCCCTGCACCGCCGCGTCGTCGATCAGAATCAGGAAGATCCGCCGCTCGCGCTGGTCTTCGTTGCTGCGCACGTCAGGGGCCACGTCGCGCAGCCAGGCGGTCTTTGGTGGCACGGCTACGGGTATGTTCACGGCGTTGAAGACAGCCAGGGTCTGAGGCTGCCCGTTCTCGAGGATCGTGAAGTCACTCGGGCCGAGTCCGGTCACCGGGCGGCGGTCGCGATCGAGGACGGACACGTCCAGATGGACCAGATCCACCTGCGATCGGAACTGCGGCAGCGTGCCCTGCGGCGGCAGGGGCCCCTGGCCGCGCTGCGCCGGCAGCGGGTTGAGCACCTGGCCGCGCTGCGCCGCGACGGCCGCAACGGTCAGCGCCGACAGCACCAGCGCGAGTGCCGAACGCCTACTTGACCACGTCAAAGCGGACCTCACGTTTCGCGGTGGTCCTGGCCAGCGTCGACTCCAGCGTCAGGAGGTACGCGCCGGGCGCCAGCCGATCGAGCGGCAGAGCAATGTTGACGTCCGCCGACCGCTCTGTCGTAAACATTTCAACAGGAAGCACTTCGTGCCTATCCATCATCAGCAGATCGTGCTCGTTGCGAAGCCGCACGCTGAGCGGCACGCTGACAAGCGCACCATTGCCGCCCTGATAGACGCGCGTAAATGCCACCACGCGATCAGACGCAGAAAAGCTTCTGCGCGTTGTGGGCGTGACGGGCAACACGCCGGGCAGGCCGTCCTTTGGCGTGACGGGCGGACTGGGACGCGCCGCCAGCACCATGCCCGAGAACGACACAGGGGCCTTCGAAAAATCGGGCACATCCACGTCGTAATACAGACTGCCGCTGGTCGAGAGCGACGCCACGTTCAACGCCACGCGCAGCTGGTAGCGGCCGGGCTTCAGGTCCAGCCGCGACAGGAGCTCGTACTCCCCCATGCCCGATGCCTCGGGGCGCAACGTGACCATCACGTCCATACGCTTCGCACCGAACGCCTTCCCGTCCACGTTGAACGCATTCACCTGGAAGCCAACGCGTTCTGTGGTCCGCAGGCCGGTTTCGCGAATGGGCTGACGCACGCCCACCATCACCGCAATCGCGGCTTCTTTCTTTCCGGCAATCGCGAACGGCGCCGCCATCATGTCGAGGGGTATGTCGCTCTTCGGCAGCAGTCCCGACAACGCGGCGCCCAGCGGCCGATCGGTGTCGAACTCCTTGCGCTTGGCCACGTCCTTGGCTTTTTCCGCGTCGTAGCCGTTTCGCGTCCGGATGCTGTACTCGGGATTGTTCACCGCCACCGTGAGCCGCCGGAACTTGCCGTCCAGCTGGGGCTTTGTGGAGTGATACCCAAGGATGTAGAAAGAAGCGTTCTCCACAAAAATGTTGTCGACGGCGGGGCCGAGGTCGTTGATGTTGGTGGCGGAACGCCCGCCAGTCGCAGCGGCAATCTGCTGGAGGTAGTCGACCTCGAGGCCCGGAATGCACGTGGGGTTCACGGGCGATGGCGGCGGCCGCAGCCCGCATACATCCAGCGTGTAGATGTTGACGTTGGCTTTCGCCGCCATCTTGAACGCCTCGGTCATCATATACATGAGGTTCCGCATGTCGGCGCCGGCGTCAGCGGCGCCCGCCACCGATCTGATTCCAGTCCAGACCGGCGTGACGGCGAGCTCCAGGCTGACGGGGACGCCCTGACCGAGATAGATGATGACCTTGCGACGGTCGGGCAACGCGGCCAGTGCTTCCACCGAGTGCTGGATCACCCCGACTGACATCCGCTGGAACATCCGATCCATGCCGCCCGTCATGTCGCGCGCGCCGACCGCGGCCTTGTCCAGTGCGGCGCGCAGCCGCGCGCGATCCGATGTGAAGTCCTGCGCGTTGCGATTGTCGAGCGTGAAGATCACCGAGGCGAGATCGGACGGTCCCAAGCCGTCGACCACGCGGCGCGCCGTTTCCCGAAGCGTGCGCAGCGATGCCGGATCCGCCTGCAGTTGCGCGTCGTCCACGATGATGACGAACAGGCGCCGCTCGTCGATGTCCTGGTTCGTGCGCACGTCCCGCGGCACCTCTTTCATCCAGGGCGAGGGGGGCTCGGCGACTGCCGGCATCTCCACCGCGCTGAACGCAGCGATCCTCTGCGGGATACCGTCCTCGAGAATCGTGAAGTCGGCCGGGCCGAGCCCGCGAACCGGTCTGCGCTGACGGTCCAGCACGGACACGTCGAGATGGACCAGGTCCACGCCGGATCGGAAGACGGGCGTGGTCTGTGGCGCAGGAATGGTCTGTTGGACAGGCCTGGTCTGTTGCTGGGCCAGCGTGGCGGCGGAGAACGCCACGGCAACAACGACACCCGTGGCACTAAGACGACGCATTCTGATCGGTCCCTGGCAGGCGCTGCGACAGTAGCACAGGGGCTGTAATGACAGCCAGTTGCGAGGCGCGCCCCCGACCGCGCGAGCGGGCCGGCCGGTCTGCCGGGTTCTCCGCAGACGTGACGCTCGAAACGTGTGGCTCCGCCTTAACGTCTTTCGTCAGTTCGGCGTGGGGACCCCAACCCACGCTGACCACCAGAGGCTGCGCGCACACGTTTCATCCTTCGCGTATCGCGTCAGTCTGAGTCCAACCGGCAGACCGGCCGGCCCGCTCGCGCGGACGGCGATC
>Ga0111539_10013972_pt1 | contig 10037 bp, 9 predicted proteins | sample RhiMethybrSRZTD1_FD_79667 | JGI IMG/M metagenome (GOLD analysis project Ga0111539, IMG submission 79667) | Populus rhizosphere microbial communities from Tennessee, USA - Rhizosphere MetaG P. TD hybrid SRZTD1 (version 2) (version 2) | ecosystem: Host-associated > Plants > Roots > Rhizosphere >... | reverse complement strand
CCGACTTGGAGGAGACGCGGCGGTTGCCGTGCTTGGCAATCTTCAGGCCGGCACCCGCCGCGACCAGCGCCGCGCAGGTCGAGACATTGTAGGTGCCGTGGCTGTCACCACCGGTGCCGACGATGTCGATGGCGTCGGGCGCCACCTCGACCCGGTTCATCTTGGCGCGCAGCATGCGCGCGGCCCCGGCAATTTCCTCCACCGTCTCGCCGCGCACCCTGAGCGCCATCAGGAAGGCGCCCATCTGCGCTGGCGTGGCGGCGCCCGCCGTCATCTGCTCGAGCGCGGTGCGGATCTCCTCCTCCGAGAGCGTCGCGCCGCCGGAGACCTTCTGGATCAGCTGGCGCAGTTCCTGGGAGGGCTGGGCGTCCATGTCGCTCTTCACTCAGGCAGCGTGGCGGGCAGCGCGCACGTTGCGGCGGCGCGGCGCCATGCCGGCGATGTCGAGGAAGTTGGCGAGCAGCGCGTGGCCATGCTCGGAGGCGATGCTTTCGGGGTGGAACTGCACGCCGTGCACGGGATGCGTCTTGTGCTGCAGGCCCATGACGATGGCCTTGCCGGCCTGTGTGGTCTCGGCGGTGACCGCCAAACAATCGGGCAGGCTCGCGCGCTCGACGATCAGCGAATGGTAGCGCGTGACCTCGAATGTCCTGGGCAAGCCCTTGAACACGCCCTTGGCCTTGTTGGCGATCTTGGAGAGCTTGCCGTGCATGAGCACCGGCGCGCGGACGATCCTGCCGCCGTAGGCCTGGCCGATCGCCTGATGGCCCAGGCACACGCCCAGGATGGGGATGCTCGGCCCCGCCGCGGCGATCAGCTCCAGGCAGATGCCGGCCTCGTTGGGCGTGCAGGGCCCCGGCGAGAGCACGATGCCCTTCGGCTTCATCCTCATGACATCGGCGGCGCCGATCTTGTCGTTGCGGAAAACCTCGCACGCCGCGCCGAGCTCGCCCAGGAAGTGGACGAGGTTATAGGTGAAGCTGTCGTAGTTATCGATCAGGACCAGCATGGCCCTGGTTTACGGGAGCCTTGCCGCCAAGGTCAAGGCAGCCGGAGCTCACGCCAGCATCTTGGGGGTCATGAAACGCTCGAGCTGCCCCGCGCCCCGCCCCACCTTCGCCCACGAGCGCGCCTTGAAGCGGATCACGGCCAGGCCCGCCGTCGGGAATTTGGCCGCCAGAGCCCGGAGCGCTTCCGCATCGCCAGAGCCGGCCAGCTCCACCGCCAGGCCATGCATGCCGGGATCGTGGCCGACGATCATAACGTGGCTGATGTTGCCATCGACCTTGCGCAGGCGCTTCAACAGCACCGTCGGCGCGGCCAGATACAAGTTGTCCTCGTAGACAACCGTCGGCCCTCCCGAGAGATGCGGCAGGACGAGGTCCAGCGTTTGGCGCGCGCGCACGGCCGGCGAGCACAGGATGAGTTGCGGCGCCAAGCCCTGCTCGGCCATGAACCTGCCCATGCGCGGGGCTGCACTTTCGCCACGCTTGGCCAGCGGGCGCTCGAAGTCCTCGAGGGAGGCATCGTCCCAGCTGGATTTGGCGTGGCGGAGGAGGGAGAGCGTCAACATCGCCTGAGGATAGCGGATGCCGAGCCCGCCGCCAGACCCCGCTGCAAAGCGCGAGTAGTGGCACTTTCACAACAGCACTTGGGCTTCTATCTGTTCCCGCGCTTGGCCCGCTCGGCAAAGCGCACCGCCTCTTCGGCCGCCTTGAAGAGGGCTCTAGCCTTGTATTCGCACTCGAGCTGCTCGGCTTGCGAGTCGCTGTCGGCGACGATGCCGGCGCCGGCCTGCACATAAACCAGGCCATCCTTGACCAGCGCCGTGCGCAGGACGATGCAGCTGTCCATCTCGCCGTCGGCCGAGAAGTAGCCCACGCAGCCGCCGTAGGGCCCTCGCTTCTCCTTCTCGAGCTCGTCGATGATCTCCATGGCGCGCACCTTGGGCGCGCCCGACAGGGTGCCGGCCGGGAACCCCGCCATCAGCGCGTCGATGACGTCGTGCCCCCGGTCGAGCTTGCCCACGACATGGCTGACGATGTGCATGACGTGGCTATAGCGCTCCACCGCGAAGCTTTCCGTGACGCGCACCGAGCCGATGCTGGCCACGCGTCCCACGTCGTTGCGGCCGAGGTCGAGCAGCATGAGGTGCTCGGCGCGCTCCTTGGGATCGGCGAGCATCTCCGCCTCCAGCGCCTTGTCCTCCTCGGCCGTGGCGCCGCGCCGGCGCGTGCCGGCGAGCGGCCTGATCGTCACCTCGCCGTCGCGCACGCGCACGAGGATCTCGGGCGATGAGCCCACCAGCGCGAACGACCCGAAATCGAGGTGGAACAGGAAGGGGGAGGGGTTCGTGCGCCGCAGCGCCCGGTAAAGCGCGAACGAGGGAAGCGAGAAAGGCGCCGCAAAGCGCTGCGCCAGAACGACCTGGAAGGCATCGCCGGCGGCAATGTACTCCTTGGCGCGTGCCACCATGGCCTGGTATTCGTCTGGCGTGGTGTTGGAGACGGGGTCGGGCAGTGCCAGCGCCACGCCAGACATGCCCGTGGCGTGCGGCAGCGGCTCGTCGAGCGCGGCCACCACGCCGCGCAGCCGCTCCACGGCGGCAGCGTAGGCGGCCTGCGCATCGACCGCGGGTTGCGGATAGACCGGCGTCACCACGATCATCTCGTCCTTGACGGCGTCGAACACCACCATCAGGGTCGGGCGCACGAACATGCTGTCGGGGACCCCCAGCGCATCCGGGCCCTGGTTGGGCAGGTGCTCCACCAGCCGCACCGTGTCGTAGCCCATGTAGCCGATGACGCTCGCCGCGATCGGCGGCAGGTCGGGTGGCAGATCGATGCGCGAGCGGGCGAGCAGTGCGCGCAGCGACTGCAAGGTGGGGAGCTTCTCGACCTCGAAGGCGGACGGATCGGCGAGCGGCCGGCAGTTGATCTCGGCCGTGTCGCCGAAGGCGCGCCAGACGATGTCGGGGGCGATGCCGATGATCGAGTAGCGCCCGCGCACCGCGCCGCCTTCGACCGACTCCAAGAGGCAGCTCATGGGCTGCCCGTCGCTCAGCTTCAGCGCCGCCGAGACCGGCGTCTCGAGGTCGGCGACAAGCCGGGTCCATACCACCTGCGGCTCACCCTTGCGGTACCGCTCGGCAAACACGGAGCGCGCCGGCAGGGCCTCGAAATCGGTCGGCGCCACGTCGAGCTTGGTCATCGCTGCTCATCCTGCCGGGGCCGCGGGCCGGCCGCTATTCTGTCTCGGATTGCTCGCGGTCCGTGCCCAGCGCTTGCTTCAAGGCAGCTTCGTTGATGGAGTGGCCATAGCGCGCCTGCAGGCCCCCCACATACTCCAGAAGGACGTCGTTCTGCAGCTGGCGAACCAGCTCGACCTTCAGCTGGCTCACCTGCTCCGGCGTCGGCGCCGCCGCGGGGATCACGTCGGCAACGCGCAGGACGATGCGCGCCTTGCCGTCGGGGGTCGACGCCGACGTGGCGCTGCCCTTGGGCAGCGCAAAGGCCTGCTGCACCGCGTTGTGGGGCAGGCCCTGGGGCGAGGTATTGCGCGTCACCGGCCCGGTCTTCTCGAGCTTGGCGCCGATTTCCTTGGCGAGCGCCTCGAAAGGCTCCCCGCCATTGAGGCGCTCCACCAGCTTGGTGGCGTACGCGGCGATCTCCTTGCGCCGCTCCTGCTCGATGGCCTCGGCCTTCACCTCGGCCTGGACCGCCTCGTAGGGCTTCTGCTTCTCGGGCGTGACGGCCAGCACGTCGATCCAGGCATAGCCGCCGTCGCCGAGCTCGGTGGCGTCGGCCTCGATGCCGGTCGATCCCGAGAATGCGGCCTGGGCGATCTTTGCCGCCTCGGCATGCTCGATCGCCGGCTTGCCGTCGCCGGTCTTGCCGCTGTGGTCGATCTGGGCGACCTCGCGGAAAGGAAGCTTCAGCTCCTCGCCGATCTCCTGCAGGGTCTTGCCTGCCGAACGCTCGTTCTCCGCCTTCTCGTGCAGCGCCTGCATCTCCCTGTTGACGCGCTCCTCCGCCATGCGGTCCCTGATCTCGCCCTTGACCTCCTCGTAGGGGCGCTGCTTGCCGGGCACGATCTCCCCAACGCGCGCCAGCACGATGGCGAACTGGCCCTCGATGGGCTTGGAAAGCTCGTCCTTCTTCAAGCCGAAGACCGCATCGGCGATCCTGGCATCGATCATGTCCTTGCGCGCGAGCAGGCCGAGGTCGGTATCGCTCTCCTTGAACCCCAGCTTGGCCACGGCCTCCTTGAAGTCCTTGGCCTTGGCGAGCTCGGCGTAGGCTTTCTCCGCCGCCGCCTTGTCGGGAAAGGCGAGCTGCTGGACGCGGCGCCTCTCGGGGACGTTGAACTTGTCCTTGTCGCGCTCGTAAGACGCCTTGACGTCCTCCTCGCCGATCGCCAGCCGCGACTTGATATCCTCGCGCGTGAGCAAGAGCAGATTGATCTTGCGCAACTCGGGCATCACGAACTGGCGCTTGTTCTGCTCGTAGTATTCCCGCAGCTTGGCCTCGTCCGGCTCCGGCGTCTTGATGAGTTTGCCGTAGTCGGGGTTAAGGAACTCGATGACGCGCGTCTCGCCCTGGTAGCGATGCAGCACGTCCATCAGCGCTTGCGGCGGGGAGATGCCCCCCAGCAGCGTGTCGGTCAGCTGCTCGCGCACCTCTTCCTTGCGACGGTTGGCCACGTAGCGCCCCTCGGACGTGCTGTTTTGGCGCAAATAGTTCTGAAAGGTGCGCTGCGAGAAGGTGCCGTCCGGACCCTGGAAGGCGGGATCCCGGCGCACGATATCGGCCATGCCCTGGTCGGAAAGGGCCAACCGCAGCTGCCGGGCGTGCGTATCGATGGCCGCCGTGCCGATCAGGCGCGACAGCGCGCGCTGCTGGATGCCCAACAGCTTGGCCTGCTCGCTGGTGAGCCGGCGGCCTCCCATCCGGCGCTCGAACGACGCCAGCTCGTCCTGATAGGCCTGGCGATACTCCTCGACGGAGATCTCGGTGCTGCCGATGCGGGCAAGCGTGCCGCGCCCATAGCCGCGGAACACGTCGGCCACCCCCCACACGGCAAAGGCGACGACCAGCAAGGCAAGCAAGATCTTCGACAGCCAATTGACTGCGCCGCGTCGCATTGCATCGAGCATGGGTCGGCTGTTCCGGAATTGAGGCCGGCCGGCACCTCGCAAAGCTCTGGCATTGCTGGCGCTGCCGGGCGATGATCGCTGCGGCCGCAACTTGACGCGGACGCGCGGCATATTATGAACCCTGCGTCCGGCCTGCAACCCTTGGCTGCAGCCCGGAATTGTCCTCCCCGCAACGAGCTGGAGCGGGGCACCGCGAGAGGGGCTTGGAATATGGCTGCGGCGGCTGCTTCCCGGATCCGGCCACTGGTGGCCGGCAACTGGAAAATGAACGGGCTGAGCGCCGCCCTGGGCGAGGCGCGGCGCATGCGCGACGGTCTGGCGCAGGCCGACTTTGCCGCGGGCGTCGACGCCATGATCTGCCCGCCGGCGACGCTCATTGCCGCGCTGGCGCGCGAGGCGGCGGGCTCCCGGCTGCAGGTCGGCGGCCAGGATTGCCACGCGCGGCCGAGCGGCGCCCACACCGGCGACATCTCCGCGGAAATGCTCAAAGACGCCGGCGCGGTTACCGTCATCGTCGGTCATTCTGAGCGCCGCGCCGACCATGGCGAGCGCGACAGCGACGTGAAGGCCAAGGCGCTCGCCGCGCATCGCGCGGGGCTTGCCGCCATCGTCTGCATCGGCGAGACGGCCGGCGAGCGCCGCGCCGGACTGACGCTTGCCGTGGCCGGGCGCCAGCTGGCCGGCTCGCTTCCAGACACCGCGCGCGCCGCCGATACGATCGTTGCCTACGAGCCGGTATGGGCGATCGGCACCGGCCTTACCGCAACAGCCGCCGACGTTGCCGAGGTGCACGACTTCCTGCGTCAGGCTCTGGCGGCACGCTTCGGCCCCGAGGGCCGCGCCATGCGCCTTCTCTACGGCGGCTCGGTGAAGCCCGACAACGCACGCGCCTTGCTCGCCATCGACAACGTCAATGGGGCGCTGGTCGGCGGAGCCAGCCTCAAAGCCGACGACTTCCTCGCTATCGTTGCCGCCTGCCGCGCTTGACCGCGGCGCGCGAAAGAGATTAGTGCCGGAGCTTGCCGCTTATGCGCCGCCAGCGGAGACGACCAGCACCCATGACGCGCTCCGGCATCACGGTCCTTCTCGCCGCCTTGCTGCTGCAGGCGCCCGCGACCCGCGCCGCGCCGCTCGACAAGGAGGGCTGCACCAACCTCAAGGCCGAGCAGGGCCAGTTGGAGAGCGCGGGAACCCGAGGCAACATGGCCAAGGGGCCGCAGTGGGCCAAGACCAACTTGGAGCCCGACAGGCTCGACCAGATCCGCCGGCTGCTCGAGGTGGACGAGCAGCTCCTGTTCCGCTGCCAGGGCCGGCCGCTCGTCAATCTGCCCAAGGACCCGACCGACCCCGACCCGGCGGCGCGCGAGCCCGGCACGGATGCTGGCAAGGCCGCAGCGGGCGTAAAAGCGCCCAAGGTGCCGAAGAAGGAGGTCAAGCAAGAACCCGCGAAGAAGAAGGCCGTGCAGCCGGCCAATCCCGCCGCCAAGGCCCAGGCCAAGCAAGGGTCCGGCACGCCGCCACCGGAAGCAAGCGCAGCGCCCGACAAGAAGCCGCCGCCGGCGAAGAAGGCCAAGCAGAAGGCCGACGACGCCTATCGCCCGCCCCCCGCCCAACCGTGAGTTCGTCGGCCCTGGAAGGGAGATTGCCGCCGGACCGTCCAACTCATGGCCATTCTGCAGCTCCATCGAGTCGCACGCCCAGCCGCTGGCGGCGCGGCTACGCCTGGTGTAGAAGCCCGGCCAACAGCCCAAGACTTCGCCCGGAAACCCAGCGATGACCACCGTCCTCCTCATCCTCCACCTCATGATCGCCTCGGCACTGGTCGGCGTCGTCCTGCTGCAGCGCTCCGAGGGCGGCGCGCTCGGCATCGGCGGGGGCGGCGGCTTCATGACCGGCCGCGGCGCCGCCAACTTCCTGACCCGCGTGACGGCCGGCCTTGCGGCGGCGTTTTTCGTCACCAGCATGGCGCTGACCCTGCTGGCGACGCGCCCGGCCGGCCCGGGCTCGATCTTCGACACGCCCGCCTCAACGTCGGGCAAGAAGCAGCCCGCCGACAAGACCGCGCCCGGACAGACCGCGCCGAGCGGCGGCGTCCTCGACAAGCTCGGACCGCCGGCACCGTCCGGCCCGCAAGTGCCCCGCTCGCAATAGCGCCTCGCTGCGCCTTGCGGATGACCCATGACGCCGACCCGATCGCTCCCGCGCACGCTTGCCCTCGCCGCGCTGCTCTGGCGCGCCCTGCTGCCCGCGGCGGCGCTGGCCCAGCAGCCGGCGCTGACGATCGAGAAGCTCCTGGGCGAGGGATGGGAGGTTGCCGGCTACATCGCCGCCTGGGAGAACCGCTCGCTCATCCTGTTCAAGCACAGGGAGCACAAGCACCTCGTGCAATGCTCCGTGCTGATCGACGTGCTGCGCAACCCCCGCACCGTCACCGCCTGCTACGAGCTCAGATAGGCTGGCAACAGCCCGGCAAAATCCCCATATTTGTCAGGCGCGAAGCGGCAGTTGCCGCGAGCAGGCACTCTCCGCTTTACTAGGCTCCCATGTCGCCCGATCTCCTGTTTCACCCCGCGGTCGCCGCGTGGTTCAGCCGATGCTTCGCTGCCCCAACGGCGGCGCAAGCGCAGGCTTGGCCGGCCATCCACGCCGGGCAGCATGTCCTGATCGCCGCGCCAACCGGCAGCGGCAAGACGCTGGCCGCATTCCTCTCGGCGATCGACACGCTCGTCCGCCGAGGGATCGACGGCGACCTCAGCGATGAAACCCAAGTCGTCTATGTGTCGCCGCTGAAAGCGCTGTCGAACGACATTCGGCGCAACCTCGAGATCCCCTTGGCGGGCATCCGCGAAATCTTGCGCGAAAAAGGGTTGCCCGAAGTCGAGATTCGCACGTGGGTCCGCACCGGCGACACGCCGGCCGGCGAGCGGGACCGAATGCGCCGGCGCCCGCCGCACATCGTCGTCACCACACCCGAGTCCCTCTACGTCCTGCTGGGTTCGGACTCCGGCCGCGCCATGCTCGAGACCACGCGGACCGTCATCGTCGATGAGATCCACGCCATCGCGCCGAACAAGCGCGGCTCGCACCTGGCGCTGTCGCTCGAGCGGCTGGACGCCCTTTGTGGAAAGCCGCTGCAGCGAATAGGCCTCTCGGCCACCCAGAAGCCGATCGAAACGGTGTCGCGCTTCCTGGTTGGAGGCGGCAAGAACGACACCGAGCCCGCGTGCACCATCGTCGACACGGGCCATCGCCGGGCCCGCGATTTGGCCCTCGAAGTCCCGTCCTCACCCCTCGAGGCGGTGATGTCCGCGGACGTGTGGGGCGAGGTTTACGACCGGCTGGCCGAGCTCATCGAAGCCCACCGCACGACCTTGGTGTTCGTGAACACGCGCCGCTTGTCGGAGCGCGTGACGCGGCATCTCTCCGAACGCCTGGGCGAGGAGCGGCTGGCTGCGCATCACGGCAGCCTCTCCAAGGAGCACAGATTGGATGCCGAGCGGCGTCTGCAGGGCGGCGAGCTCAAAGCCCTCGTCGCGACCGCATCGCTCGAGCTTGGCATCGATATCGGCGAGGTCGACCTCGTGTGCCAGCTGGGCTCGCCGCGCTCCATTGCCAGCTTCCTGCAGCGCGTGGGACGCTCGGGCCATGCGGTGAACGGAACGCCCAAGGGCCGCCTGTTCCCGCTCTCGCGCGACGATCTGGTCGAGTGCGCGGCGCTTGTCGATAGCGCCAATCGCGGCGAGCTGGATCGGCTCGTCATCCCCGAGCAACCCCTCGACGTGCTGGCGCAGCAGATCGTGGCCGAGGTTGCGGCGCGCGATTGGAGCGAGCAGGACCTTTATGCGCGGCTGCGCCGTGCGTGGCCTTATCGAGCCCTGCAACGCGAGCAGTTCGGCGAGGTGCTGCGCATGCTCGCGGAAGGCTTCGCCAGCCGACGCGGGCGTCGCGGCGCCGCCCTTCACTACGATGCCGTGAACGGGGTGTAGCGCGGTCGACGTGGCGCGCTCCTGACTGCCCTGACGACGGACGTCACCATCCCCGACAACGCGGACTTCCAGGTGCTCCTCGAGCCCGAGAACCAGGTGATCGGCACGGTGAACGAGGACTTCGCCGTGGAGAGCTTGGCGGGCGATGTGTTCCAGCTGGGCAACGCCTCCTATCGCATCCTGCGCGTGGAGCGCGGGCTGGTGCGCGTGGAGGATGCCCACGGCGCCGCGCCGACCATCCCGTTTTGGTTGGGCGAGGCACCGGGGCGCAGCGATGAGCTTTCGGCATCCGTGTCCCGCCTTCGAGCAGAGGTCGCCGCCCGCATCGGCAACAGTGCGACAGGCGAGCGTGCTCAGCGCTGGCTCGAGGAGGACGTAGGCATCAACGCAGCCGCCGCTTCACAGCTTGTCGAATACTTGCACGGGGGGCGGGCGGCCCTTGGGTGCATGCCGACCCAGGACACGATTGTGCTCGAGCGGTTCTTCGACGAGGCGGGCGGCATGCAGCTCGTCATCCATTCGCCCTACGGCAGCCGCATCAACCGCGCCTGGGGCCTGGCGCTGCGCAAACGCTTCTGCCGCAAGTTCAACTTCGAGCTGCAGGCGGCGGCGACCGAAGACAACATCGTGCTCTCTCTCACCACCGCGCACAGCTTCGAATTGGCCGAGGTCGCGCGTTATCTGCATTCATCGAGCGTCAGGACCGTGCTCATCCAGGCGCTGCTCGATGCGCCGATGTTCATCACCCGCTGGCGCTGGGTCGCCGGCGTCTCGCTGGCGCTGCCGCGCTTCCGCGGCGGCAAGAAGGTGCCCCCGCAGCTGGCGCGAATGGGTGCGGAGGATCTCATTGCCACGGTTTTCCCCGATCAGCTCGCCTGCGCGGAAAATCTCGTCGG
>Ga0111539_10013971_pt1 | contig 10037 bp, 11 predicted proteins | sample RhiMethybrSRZTD1_FD_79667 | JGI IMG/M metagenome (GOLD analysis project Ga0111539, IMG submission 79667) | Populus rhizosphere microbial communities from Tennessee, USA - Rhizosphere MetaG P. TD hybrid SRZTD1 (version 2) (version 2) | ecosystem: Host-associated > Plants > Roots > Rhizosphere >... | reverse complement strand
CTGTATGCTCTTCCCTGTGGAGCGGGCAACATTCTTTTAAGTGTGCGCGCGCCATCAACGAAAATGGTCTTCACCACCAGCGATGCATCGGCAGCACTCTTGCCTTCATTTTTTTGCTCCCAGTTGCTGATTGCACTCTTCAATAATTTGAAAAGCGGTGTTCCTGAATGCTGAGGATGATGTTCCAGTAAAGCCAGGGCTTTTTCAACTTCAACTCCTCTGATCTCATCTGCCAGCAAACGCATTCTGCGGGGAGAGGTCGGATAATTTCTAAGTTTAGCTACTGCTTCCATTTTATAAAGTTTCTAGTTTTCGGTTTCTTAGTTTATAGAACTGTGAACTATAAACTCAAAACTGCAAACCGTTTTTATGCTACTTTTTTACTTGAGTGTCCTTTAAAGTTCCTGGTTGGTGCAAACTCTCCGAGTTTGTGTCCGACCATTAATTCGGTTACATATACCGGAATGAACTTATTGCCATTGTGAACGGCGAATGTATGACCGATCATTTCAGGCGTTATAGTTGATCTTCTTGACCATGTCTTGATCACTGACTTCTTACCAGATTTCTCTGCAGCTTCCACCTTTTTCAATACGCGGTGGTCGCAGTATGGTCCTTTTTTAATCGAACGTCCCATTATTTTTTCCTCCTAGATATGATTAGGCGATCAGAATATTTCTTCGGATGACGGGTCTTCTTTCCTTTCGAATAGAGGCCCTTACGTGACCTGGGGTGCCCACCAGATGCGCGACCTTCACCACCACCCATCGGGTGATCAACAGGGTTCATTGCCACAGCACGCGTGCGAGGACGAACACCTCTCCAACGGCTACGGCCTGCTTTACCTACACTCTCATTCATGTGGTCAGCATTGGACGCTGCACCAACGGTTGCCATACACACTTCCTGAACATTACGCATTTCGCCAGAAGGCATCTTCAGCGTTGCCATCCCGTTTTCACGAGCAAGCAACTGAACAAAACATCCTGCGCTACGAGCGATAGCTCCACCCTTTCCAGGTTTCATTTCAACATTGTGAACAATTGTACCCAGGGGGATCTTTGACAAGGGAAGTGCATTTCCTACTTCAGGTGCTACTTCAGCACCAGATACTACTTGCTGTCCGACCTTCAATCCTTCGGGAGCAATGATATATGTCTTCGTTCCGTCAACGTAGAACAAAAGCGCTACGCGTGCTGAACGAGTTGGATCGTATTCAATTGATTTTACTGTCGCAGGTACTCCAGCTTTATCACGTTTGAAGTCAATCTCTCTAACCTTCTGCTTATGACCGCCACCAATGTAGCGCATCGTCATGCGACCGTTGTTATTTCGGCCACCAGACTTCTTCAGTGTAGTTAAGAGTGATTTCTCAGGAGTCGACGATGTGATATCATCAAACGACGTTGCCAGTCTGTGTCTCGTTCCTGCTGTTATAGGTTTAAGTTTCTTTAGCGCCATCGGTCAATAATTAAACGTTGCTATAAAAATCTATTACTTCGCCCGCAGCCAACGTAACGATTGCTTTCTTGTAGCTAGGCTTGCGACCAGCTAAAACTCCAGCTTTAGTATAACGGGTTTTCTTTTTACCCATTACCAACATCGTGTTTACGCGTTCTACGTTTACACCGTATTGCTTTTCAACGGCCTTCTTGATTTCAACTTTGTTCGCGTCGGCATCAACAATAAAACCGTACTTTCCCTTTTCGTTCAAAGCAGAAACTTTCTCCGTAACCAGTGGCTTCTTCAGGATACTCATTGTCTTTTATTTAATAAGGTTTCAACTTTGCTAATTGAGCTCTCTACAAAAATCAAGTTGTCAGCATTCATCAGATCATAAGTATTGATCTGATCAGCCGTCGTAACTTTTGAATTCTGCACGTTTCTTCCTGACAACACAACGTTCTTGTTTGCGTCCGGGAGAATAAGTAATGTCTTCTTATCACCCAATGACAGGGCCTTCAAAAGCGCCAGAAAATCCTTCGTCTTCGGTTTATCGAAGTTGAAGTCTTCTAATATTGCTATGGAGTTATCCTTTGCTTTATAAGTAAGAGCTGACTTACGAGCCAGATCCTTTACTTTCTTATTTAACTTAAAGGAATAGTCACGAGGTACCGGACCAAATACACGTCCACCACCCTTGAACTGTGGGTTCTTGATGTTACCCGCACGGGCACCACCTGTTCCTTTTTGCTTCTTTAGTTTCTTCGAGGAGCCTGAGATCTCATTACGCTGTTTTGACTTATGCGTACCCTGACGCTGATTGGCCAGGAAGCTCTTCACATCAAGATAGATAGCGTGGTCATTTGGCTCAATACCAAATATTTCATCAGAAAGGCTTACTTTCTTTGATGTCTTCTCACCACTCGATTTTAATACTGCTACTTCCATTACTTCTGAAGAATTACAGTTGAATTTTTTGCACCTGGCAAAGAACCGCTCAGGATAATAAGATTTTGTTCGGCCATGATCTTTACAACGCGAAGGTTAGTAACCTTTACGCGATCACCACCCATCCGGCCTGCAAGGCGCTTTCCTTTCGGAACACGGGAAGCAAATGACGCATTACCCATCGAACCAGGAGCGCGGAGCCTGTTGTGCTGACCGTGCGTCTGACCACCAACACCGGCAAATCCGTGACGCTTGACAACACCCTGAAAGCCCTTACCCTTCGATGTTCCAACGGCATCAACGTAGTCGCCTTCAGCAAAAACATCCTGTACGCGGATCTCTTTGCCTAGCTCAACCATTCCGTCAAATTCCTTCTTAAAATCGCGGAACTCTACAATATTTCTCTTGGGAGTTGTGCTTGCTTTTTTGAAATGACCGATGGCTGCCTTGGAAGTATTCTTTTCCTTCTTTTCGCCAAATGATAACTGAACGGCACGATAACCGTCAGTATCCTCACTTTTTACTTGCGTGACTACACAAGGACCAGCTTCTATAACCGTGCAGGCGATGTTCACACCTTCTGCGCCGAATACGCTGGTCATTCCTATTTTCTTTCCTATTATTCCAGGCATGTTATTGACCTTTTTATGCTGTTTTTCAGGACTTTTTACCCTCTTTCTTCAAAAAGGACTGCAAAGATAGGAACTAAAGGATAGTTACCAAATACGGGTTCAAAATTTTTAGAGAATATGGCCCCAACGGGCCTTTTCCACGCGATATTTCAAAATCCCGTATCATTGTTCCTTCTGCCTGGAGATCATGGAATTCTTAACCCGCAATCGCTGGATTGTCCTACCTGTACTGCTGGTAATATTGTTCATTCTCAACATTTCGCTGGGGAGTGTCCTCATTCCATTCGGAAATATTCTTTCAATTCTTACCGGAGATGAGGGAACAAACCCCGTCTGGTTCGACATAGTATGGGATTTCCGGATGACCAAAGCTCTCACTTGCATTCTGGCCGGGGCATCGTTGGCTATAGGCGGTCTGTTGATGCAAACATTATTTCGAAATGCTCTTGCTGGACCTGATGTGTTAGGACTAAGCTCCGGCGCCAGCCTCGCCGTTTCTTTAATATTCATGAGTCAGGCGTCTGGCATACAATTCATGTCGTCGCCATCACCGTGGGCTGTCGTCATCGCGGCCAGCGTGGGATGTGGCGTGATCTTTCTCATCGTACTCGCCATATCCAGCCGGTTAAACGATAACACCTCACTTTTAATTATTGGATTGATGATTGGCGCAACTGCTTCATCTATAGTGAGCGTCCTGGAATTTATAAGCAAAGCAGAAGATCAACAATCGTTTCTCTTGTGGACGTTTGGAAGCCTCGGCGGACTAAACTGGAAAGAGTTGCAGGTGTTGTCTGTGGCACTCGTTATAGCCATGACCTTAGCCTTCGCCCTCACAAAACCGCTCAATGTCTGGTTTATGGGTGAGAACTATTCGCGCAGCATGGGAGTGGACACCAAGCGGTCCAGAGTATTGATTATCCTGGCGGCAAGCCTGCTAACCGGGGCGGTCACCGCCTTTTGTGGACCAATAGCCTTTGTGGGTCTTGCTGTTCCACATCTCACGAGGCTCCTTATCAAAACCAACAACCATCGGGTGTTGATTCCTGCTGTTACCGTGGCCGGCGCTGCACTCATGTTGTTTTGCGATATCATCGCGCAGTTACCAGGCACTGCCTACGTGCTGCCTATCAACGCGATCACCGCACTAATCGGCGCACCGGTGGTGATATCTATTATTATCAGGGCTAAAAGGATCACTGTGTAATGAATAACCAGATTCTTATTACCCGAAAGCTAAAGGTCGGATATGATCAACTCACCCTTTTTCAGGACCTCGACTTAAATCTTGAGAAGGGAAAGTTAGTTTGCTTTATGGGTCCGAACGGTGTTGGCAAGTCCAGCCTGATCCGAACACTTGCCGGTCTCCAGAAACCTTTGTCAGGGGAGATAGATACGCTGTCCAGTGACGAAATACATATGCATCTGTCGGTAGTATTGACTGACCGTGTTGTTGGGTCAAACATGACGACCGGTGAACTCATCGCTACGGGCCGGCTGCCTTATCTCAACTGGGCTGCTCAGGTAAGCAATAAAGATAAGACTATCATTGATGACGCCGTGGATAAGATGCGTCTCGCGCCACTGCTCGACAAAGACATCAATGAGTTAAGTGATGGACAACTTCAGATGGCAATGATTGCACGAGCGCTCGCCCAGGATACACCTGTCATGCTTATGGATGAACCAACTGCACATCTTGATCTAAATAATCGCCTCGAAATAATGAACATCTTGTTACGGCTTACACGATCAATGAATAAAGCCGTTTTGGTTTCTACCCACGAGCTCGATCTTGCACTTCAAACAGCGGACGAAATCTGGTTAGCAGGAAGAAACAAAAGTATCCTCACAGGAATCCCGGAAGACCTGGTTTTGAGTGGTGTGTTTGACGAAATCTTCCGATTCAAAGGTTTTGATCTGAGAACCGGTAAAGTTCAGCACGAAATAAGGCACTCTATTATCATTAAGGTGAGTGGTGAAGGCCATGAGCAGCTTTGGACAAGAAATGCATTAGAGAGAAACGGATTTGCCATTGGCGATGAGCAGGCGACTCATACTGTGCAAGTCAGGAATTTGGACGGAAAGACACAATGGCTGGTGGACGACAGCCAGATATTTGCTACTATTAAGGAGGTGCTCGACCATTTTCTGATGTCCTTAAGATCCACATGATTATTTGAATGATCGGAATTGTCATACAATCGATTGCAAACTTAACTTGTAAGATTAGATGCATGTATTGCGCATTTCTATTGCAACACTTTTCTTACGTTTGAGACTTGTTCAGATAACACTTATAAAAGACCATGTTCAATTTTTCCGAAGTTTTCCCGTATAAGTTCGACAAGAAATATTCGAAGGCTGTTGCTTACTTCTCAATGGAGTTTGCCGTCGATCAGCCCTTGAAGATCTACAGTGGAGGGCTTGGTTTTCTTGCTGGCTCACATCTACGCAGCGCGTACGAATTAAAGCAGAACCTTATTGGTATTGGTATCCTTTGGAAGAAAGGATATTATGATCAAGAGAGAAATCAGGATCAGACGTTAAAAGTAAGTTTTCGCGACAAAGACTATTTCTATTTAACGGACACAAACATCATTTATCCGATTACAATACATGGAGCAAAAGTTTTTGTAAAAGCATATTTATTGAAGCCTGGGGTTTTTAATTCAGCTCCGCTATTCCTCTTAAGTACAGATATTCCGGAAAACGACTACCTCGCTCAAACAATTAGCCATCGTTTATACGATCCGAATGAAACTACACGTATAGCACAATCCATTCTATTGGGAATTGGTGGCGCTAAGCTGCTAGACATCCTGGCGCACAAAACGGAGGTCTATCACATGAATGAAGGTCACGCCCTGCCGATGTGTTTTTATCTTCTCGATAAATACAAGGACATTCAAGAAGTTCAAAAGCGGGTTGTGTTCACCACTCACACTCCTGAAAAGGCAGGCAATGAAGAGCATAGCATTCCTTTGCTTCATAGCATGAGTTTCTTCAATGGACTCACTCCGAAACAAGTCGATGAATATGTTCATCCCGAGAACGGCATGTTAAATTACACATTGACAGCCCTTCGCCTATCCAAAAAAGCAAATGGGGTGTCCAAGTTACATGCCGAAGTCGCGCGTAAAATGTGGGGTGATTTTAAAGGAATATGTGAGATCATTGCAATTACCAATGCGCAAAACAAGACCTACTGGAGCGATCCCGAACTGGATAAAGCGTTGAAGAAAAATGATGATGAGGCTCTCGTCGAACGTAAAAAAGAATTAAAGAGAAAGCTCTTCCGGGTAGTGGCAAATCAAACGGGGAAACTATTTGATGAGAATGTACTTACCATTGTTTGGGCCAGAAGGTTTGCTGCTTATAAACGAGCCAACCTTTTGTTGTCCGATTTCAATAGGTTCCTCAAACTTGTTGTTTCGAAAGAGCGTCCAATCCAGATCATTTGGGCGGGCAAACCTTATCCCGAGGATTACAATGCCATCAACATTTTCAACGAGATTTATTGGAAGACCAAGGACTTGCCGAATTGCACCGTAGTCACCGGTTATGAGCTTTGGTTATCCGGCCACCTGAAAAAAGGATCTGATATATGGTTGAACAACCCGAGGCTTTATCATGAGGCCTCTGGTACATCGGGAATGACAGCAGCCATGAACGCTTCCGTCAACCTTTCGATTCCCGACGGATGGGTACCTGAATTTGCAAAACATGGCAAGAACTCTTTTATAATTGCGCCTGCAGATGATTCTTTGAGCCCGGAGGCACGCGATAAAATTGAAGCGAAGAACCTTCTCTCCGTTCTGGAGACAGAAATTATCCCGATGTATTATACAAAGCCTGAGAAGTGGGTAAGTATCGTGAAAGCTGGTATGACCGACGTCGTTCCTGCTTTCGACTCCGGCCGGATGGCTAAGCAGTACTACGAGGACCTTTATCCTTAGTCAACGCTGAGGCTACTGCGAATTAATGATCGTGTTTGTTCCGAACAGATAATGTAAGCACTGTTGCAGTTTTGGCGTCATCACTTCGTCCTGCACTTGTCAAGAATGTTTTGCTTGAACTTCTGATCGCTCTTGAGAATTGTAAAAAATTCGTCGGAAAATCTTTTCGTGGACGCAAAATCCTTTTCATCCAGCTGGCTTTGATACTGAGCAATGATCTCATTCATCTTGGGTTCAAGTGCGATATATTCCTTCCGTACATGTTGAACTAATGCTTCATTTCTGCAGAAGCCTCTATATACACGCGTTTGGGAATCGGTTGTACCAAGTGCGGGAGTACCTTTCGCGTACGGCGCATTTACAAAACCAGCCATATCGAAATCATAGGGAATTGGAACGGACGACCCACGCGAATTCTGAATGATTTTGACATTGTGATAAAATGTGGAAGACCAATCTGTGTTCGAAATCCAATATTCAAACAAGTCGTGTCGAACTGAAGTGGTATCGTGCAGGGCAAGCGGATGCAGGTTTGTGCTATCGATCTCCTTTCCATGAAAACGGTCCGCTACGATGTCGTCATCCTCAATAAAAAAGCCCATCAGTTGATGCGTAGTTTTTTTCTTGTCGAGTTCTTCAAGAGTGATATTCAGAAATCTTGTGTTAAAGGTGTAAGGAGTAAGCGGCTCGTACAGTTGATAACAGATATATTCCTTAACTATGAGACTATTGGCAGTCTTCGCAGTGTTACATGGCAGGACAAGCTTCAGACTTTTGTTACCCTCAAACACTGTTCCTTTGGCATCGCCCTTTTTTATCTTGACCCTCATCGGCACGAAGTAACAATTTTCTCTTCGGAACTGTCCACGGGCTCTGATCCTGATAGGGATTGAATCCCAATTCACCTTTTCGCCATCCTTGAAGTATAGCGTCGAAGCAATAAAGGTTGTATCATTCGTCTCTTTCCTGATTTTTTTTAGAGACACTGTTAGCTTGATATTTAATGGCTTTTCTTCCTTGAACAAAGGTGTTAGTTCGGGAGATTGGGCGAGGCAAGCAATGGATGACACGCTTACCATTGAGAATAGTACGGCTCGGATGGAATACATCAGTTTGAAATATAATAGACCTTTATTACCACTCGGTTCTTTACATAATCTATGTGTTCAATATCAATTTTCTTTATCTTCAATCCTGTAACTCTTGTAAGGTCCTCTATCAGGGCTGCCTCGCGTTCTGGAGAAATATTTTCCAGATTGTTATATTCGATCGTTTTCGTTTTCTCGTTCCTCATGAGTTTATCGCCATCAATCAGAAAGACCGCCGCAATGATCATTAAATTAAGTCCGAGGATCTCAAGGTAAGTCCCCTTCATGATCGAATTAATCAACCCGATTGTCATTACTATAAAAAGGTAGGTCATGTCTTTTGTCGTTAACGTTTCGGTCCTGAATCTCAAGAGCGAAAATGCGGCAAGCAAACCAAAGGCACTGCCCATAGAATTGAAAGCCTTTGTCTTTTCCAGCATATAGGCCAACAGGAAAATGATGAAGTTGAGGAGAAAAAAAGTGAAATAGAAATCGCTCTTCAGGTAAATCTTATGATACACGAAACGGATAAGAATTATCATGGTAACGGTATTAATGAGAAGGCGGAGCAGGAAGTACTCCGTAAACAGCTCGTAATTTTGCATAACTAAATATAAGATTGTTTTTGAATTGCCTGCACACTCAAACGGCACCTTTATTTTGCTTTTCAATCATCCTTGGTCTTTCTGATCGCATTTTCCAGGCGGCCGTGCTTTCAAAAAATGAAAGGTCGAAAGCGATTTATCAGATAAATTAAGACATTCTATTTATATTAGGTGGCAGCCCAAATAAACGAATATGCAAGCCCCTTGTGAGATACACCCCACGCTCCGCCAGGAGAACACCTCAAGATTTTGGATGAGGACCCAAGTTGTTACGTCATTTCTCTTTTGCCTTATGTCTGGCCCAGCATTTTCGCAAGCAGATTCACCTCAGAGTCCGTTGTTTGCCACGGATGAACTCCTTGAGATCCGGCTATCGGGAGACACCCGTACACTCATGAATGACCGGAAGCAGGATGCACCCTATTATCCGCTTACCATAAACTTTCAGGACCAGGACAAAAGTTATAAAGTACCTCTAAAAGTAAGAACGCGGGGACACTTCAGACTGGATCCGGCAAATTGTGGTTATCCACCATTATTATTGAATTTCTCAAAGAAAAACGACCTACCAGCTCCTTTCACCGGCCAGGACAAAATCAAGTTGGTCACTCCTTGCAAAGCTGACAAGTATGTCATCCACGAGTATCTGGTTTACAAGTTGTATAATCTTGTTACTCCAAAGAGTTTGAAAGCCCGGTTAACTAAAGTTGTTTTTGAAGATACGGTTAGAGGAAAAGCAACGGACCCACTGTACGGAATTCTTCTGGAGGATGACGATGAGATGGCAGGTCGCAATGGAGCGTTTGTGTCAAAAAAGAAGACGATAAGACCCGAGTCAACGCAACGGAGCGATTTTCTCAAAATGGCCGTATTGGAATACCTGATTGGAAACACTGACTGGTCAGTACAATACCTGCAAAATGTGGAACTGATCATGAGTGATTCCTTGGCGATTCCGTCGACAGTTGCGTACGATTTCGACCATGCCGGAATAGTACGGGCGCCCTATGCTAAACCCGCGCCCGAGCTGCAGATGAGCTCCACGTTATTGCGGCGGTATCGTGGGTTTTGTATGGAGGACATGTCTGGCTTTGCAGAAGTGTTCGCTCTGTTCAATCAATTGAAGGATAGTATTTACGGAATTTATACATCCAACAAATTGCTCGACGAGAAGTATGTCAAAAGCACAATTAAATTTCTAGATGAGTTTTACGTAACCATTAATGACCCGGTCAAAGCGAAAAAAGAGTTTATGTATCCATGCGATAAGAGTGGTACCGGTAATGTGGTAATAAAAGGACTCAGACAAGACTGAATCAATAGCAAATGAAAATATCCAGAAATCAATTTCTCAAAACCTCG
>Ga0111539_10013967_pt1 | contig 10038 bp, 6 predicted proteins | sample RhiMethybrSRZTD1_FD_79667 | JGI IMG/M metagenome (GOLD analysis project Ga0111539, IMG submission 79667) | Populus rhizosphere microbial communities from Tennessee, USA - Rhizosphere MetaG P. TD hybrid SRZTD1 (version 2) (version 2) | ecosystem: Host-associated > Plants > Roots > Rhizosphere >... | reverse complement strand
GGGCTCGATCGCGAGATGCGTCAATTCGACCTGAGGGGCATTCTCCGCCGCCGCGCGGATCGCGCCGGCTTCGATCCGATGCATCAGCTCGCGCACGTTGCCGGCCCATTGCTGGTGCGCGAGCGCGTTCAGAGTCGCCGGCGAGAGCTCGATTTCGGCCAGCCGGTGCCGCTCGAGCGCGGCCTTGCAGAAGTGGCGCGCCAGGATCGGAATGTCCTCGCGCCGTTCCGAGAGCGCGGGCACCCGAATCGGCAGCACGTTGAGGCGATAGTAGAGGTCCTCGCGGAACCGTCGGTCGGTTACCGCCTTCTTCAGATCGACGTTGGTGGCCGCGATCAAGCGCGCCAACGATTGCACTGGCTGGGCGGCGCCGAGCGGGTAGTACTCCTTGGTCTGGAGCAGCTGCAAGAGCTTGGCCTGCGCGGTCGGCGTGAGCTCCCCGATTTCGTCGAGAAACAGCGTACCCCCGCGGGCGGCCGCGATCTTGCCCTCCACGCGGCGGGTCGCGGTCGAATGCGCGCCCGGCACCGCGCCGAACAGCTCATTTTCGATCAAGGTCTCGGGCAGCGCGGCGCAGTTGATCTCGACGAACGGCCGCTGCAGGTTGGGCCCGTTGTCGTGGATCAAGCGCGCGATCTGGCTCTTGCCGACGCCGGTTTCACCGGTGAGCAGCACGCACACGTCGAGCGGCGCCACCAGCTCGACTTCGCGAAACAGCGCGGCCAGCGCCTTCGACGAACCGACCACGCTGTCGAGCCGCAAGCGCTGCCGGAACGGCCGCGTCGGATCGTGTCCGCCCGCGTAGCGACGGCGCTCGAAAAACGCGTGAACCAGCGGCGCCAGCTGCTCGACGAAGATCTCTGCGCAAGCGCGATCCTCCTCCGAGAACATGTGCCGGAGCTCGCGGCGTTGCAGGTAAAACACGCCGAGCGGCGGATTTTTGCCGATCGGAGCACTCAACACGGCGTGGATGTTCGCGCTGCGCACGCTGTTGCGGTCGCGAAAGCGCGGATCGAGCATGGCGCTCGGGGTGATGATCACCTCGCCCGCCCCCAGCGTCTCGGCGATGATGCCGCGTGAAACCAGGGCGCGGATCGTCTCGAGCTCGTCGTCGGAGCAGCCCGCGGCGGTCCACCAGTTCTGTTCGGTCCAGGTGTCTCCGGTCGGAAATAGCTCGAGGTAGCCCTGCTCCGCCTCGACCACCTCGACCACCAGCCGCAGCGCGTCCTCGAGAAAGGGCTCGAGCTCGGTGCGCGCGTTGAGCTTCAGCAGCCCGCGATAGAGGTCGCGTTCGCGAGCACAGCGGCGGGCGACTTGATCCATCGAGGCGACCCATCATAACCGGTCGCCGTCGAATCCGGCTCTCCCTACGCCGCGCCGGAGAACGCAGCCAATTTCGAGGGGTGATGCCGGCACGCACCCCGGGGCGTGAGGCGGCTGGCGAGCTCGAGCCGCCCGCTGATGCCGAGCTTCTTGAACACCGCCGCGAGCTGATTGACCACCGTGCGCAGGCTGCGGTGCCGTTGCTCGGCGATCGTCGAATTGCCCTGTCCCTCGAGCGCCGACAACGTCACGTCGAACTCGGCGAGCGTGAGCCTCGCTACCGCGTCGGGATCGGGAGCGAAGTGCAGCACGAAGCTCGACGGCTTCGCGGGCGCGCAGATCGCGATCAGCTCGTCCTCGGCGATGCCTTCGACCGCTCGCAAGAGGATGATCAGGTGCATGGTCTGCGCGAGCCTGATGCGCCCGAGCAAGCTGAGAACGCAGTGGCTGACTGCGGGCGCCGACACGCCGATCTCGTAGGCAATCTGCTTCTGGCTCGCGCCTTCGCCGAGCAGATCCAGCACCTGCCGCTCCTTCGGCAGGGTTTCCCATTTCTCGCTCGGGTTCTGGCGGCGGATCCGTAGCGTGAGACCGAGGTCGGCTCGGGACACCTCGAGCAACTGGAGGCGACCCTCGAGGAACGCGTCCAGCGCCAGGGCCGGAGCAGGCTCCTCGACGGGGCTGGCGCTGGGGTCTCCGGACATCGCCCGACTACCAGCAGGAGCCGTACCAAGCAGAGACGTGGGGGATTTGCGGAAGTCCGCGCGAGGCTCTGTCTGATTTATCAGACGGCGTCTGATCGATCAGACACTGCTCAGCGCTCGCCGTAGACGTAGCTCGGCAAGCCGCCGCTCGAGGCCGGCAGCACGGGACGCGCGGACCGGCTCGGAGCAGCGCTGGCCCCGGCCTGGGCCGCCGCCCGCGCCCCGGGCCGGTCCGGGGACGCGTCCCGGGCGATCATGACCTGCGGAGCGGAGCCGTGGTTCGAGACGGCGACGGGGGGCAAAGTGGCTTGTCCGGGCACGTCGGAACGAGCCGTTTCGCCGATCCAGGCGCGTCGGAAGCCCGCCACCAGCAGCACGATCGTGACAACGAGGCCGGTGACGAGGCTCGCCACGAACAGCTGCATCACGTGGCGGCGGCGCACGACGTTCGAAGCGGAGCTGCTGCGCGCTCGCTCGAAGCTCGCGGAAAACGGCGTCGGCGAGCGCACCGTGGGCTTGCTGTCGCCGAGCAGCGGCAGCGCCTTGGCGTCGAGCGTGATCGGCGTGACGACCTGTAGATCCGCTCGCACGAGCCGCGATAGCGCGAGAGCGCACTCCCCTGCGGTCTCGAAGCGCAGCGCCGCGTCGCGATTCACGCAGCGTTCGAACCAGGCGTCGAAGCCGTCGGGCAGCACGACCTCGCAGCCGATCGCACGCGCGCGTTCCGAAGGCGGATCGAACGGGGACGAGAGCACCTCGGTGAACAATCGCGAGAACGGCGACTCGTCGGTGTTCGCGCTGATCCAGTAGATGCGACCGGTGAGTAGATAAAAAGCGATCAGGCCGAGCGCCCAGATGTCGGTCTGCGGCGTCACCGGAGCGACTGCAGCCTGCTCGAACGCCATGAACAGCGGCGTGCCCTTGAGCTCGCGGCTGGTGTTCGCCGACTGGCTCAATACCTTGGCCAGACCGAAGTCCAGGATCTTGACCAGCGGGTCGCCGTTTTCGCGACGCGTGAGGAACAAATTCTCAGGCTTCAGATCGCGATGCACGATCGGACGCCGCGCGCCGCTCTTGTCGACGTAACCGTGTGCCTTGTCGAGCGCCGAACCGATCTGCAGAAAATAGACGGCGAGGTCACCCCAGGCGATCGGACCATTTCTTTCGACCAGCTCCTCGAAGTGCTGACCGACCAGGAGCTCCATCGCGAGAAACGGGCGGTGCGTCTTGGCGTCGGCACCGACGTCGAAGACGCGCACCACGTGCTCGCTCGCGATGCGGCTGGCGACGCGCGCTTCGAGGCTGAACTGCTCGAGCGCCGCCTTCGTTTCGAGCACGTTCGGCCACAGCACCTTGAGCGCAACTTGCGCCTCGGTATCGATCTGCTCCGCGGCGTAGACGGCGCCGAAGCCACCTTTGGCGAGAAAGCGCTGGATCCGGTAGCGCCCCGCGAAGATCTGGTCTCTTTCCAGCGCGTCGTGCATCGAACGATTGTAGAAATCATGACCACGTTGCGCTTTTCCGTGCAAGCTCCGGAAGAAATTCCTATGGCTCGCGCTAGCCACGGTTCGTACGTTGACCAAACGGGTCGACCAGTCCTTTGACCGCAATGCCCCCTGGTCTCCCTCGATCTCCCTTGATCAGAGCGCCGGGTGTGGACGACAACTCGAAACCAGAACTCTCACGGGGCACGCACATGACCGCACTTCCCAGCCGTGATTTCTTCGACTCGCTGATCGATCCCGAACGCCTGTTCGTCGTGCCCGATTCGCCGAAAGTGGAGCACACCGCGCGCGTCGTCGCCGAAGCGCAGAAGCTCGGGCTCGATCTGGACCGACCCGAACTCTTGTACGCCGGTCATCACGGGTCGCGGCACAGTAGGAGCCTCAGGATCCAGCAAGACCTGAGGATCACGCTCGACGATTGCGACCTCGAAGCGGACGGGACGCTCGTGCTCCGGCAAGAGCTCCGGCTCGGTCCGGGGTGCAGGGGTAAACATCACGCTCACCCACACCCGACGCTCACGCAGACCGACGGGCAGATCTGGTTGTACGGCCCCGGCGCTGCTTATCGAGGCGAGCTGCTCAAAGCCGCGCTCCACAAGCTCGGCATCGAGGTCGCGACCTCGCACGTGTACCGCGTGGCACGCCGGCCAAAAAGCCGGCAGCGCTACGGCGTCGACCCATGGCACGTCGGCGTGATGTTCAATGCCGACTGCGAGGACGTCGAAGCCCTGCGCAAGAGCCTCGACGATCTGCTCAAGATCGACCGCGGCAAGGGACCCTGGCACGAGGCTCGCGTGCGCGAACCGGGCGACATGTACGAGCTCGCGGTGAAGTTTCGCAAGATCGTCCAGGGTCGAGCCCGGCTCACCTTCCGGCCGGTGCCGCTCGTGCTTCCGGTTGCGGCGGTGCCGCCCGAGCTCACTACCGGCACGTACGGCAACCAGCGGCCGAACTTCAATCTGATCTCGGCCGAAGCGATGTGGAGCAGCGTGCAAGCATGGAACGTCCCCCCGCATCCGCTGCAGCAGGTCTCGGTGTTTCTGATCGATTGCGGCGTGTATCCGAGCGCGGACGTCATCGTCGATGGGCGGAGCCGGCTGATCGACTGCCCGACCGGCCCCGGCACCTACTTGAGCGGAAGCACGCCGATCGGCGGTAATCCGCACGGCACCCAGATGGCGGGCACCGCCTGCGCCACCTGGGCCACCGGTGGCATCGCGGGCATCACGGGCGTCGCTGGTCCCGGGGTGATCCAGCTGGTGAGTCTGCGCTGCGTGACGCTGCTCCATATCCGCAACGCGCTCGCCTACGCGGCCGCGAATCTGGCCGGGGGCAAAGGCGTGGTGTTGATGGGGCTCGACATGCTGAGGCTCTACTGCGACGCCGCTTGGTGCCCTGCCTTCCTCGGTGAAGCCGAACAGTTTTCCGCCGCGCTCTCCACGGCCACCTCGATGGCGGCGGGTGGCGGCAATCTGCTCGTGATCACGCCTTCCGGAAACTACGACCCGACCGATCCCGAAGACGGCCCGACGATTCCGATGCCGGTCCCGAGCGATCTCACCGGTACCGTGGTCGTGGGCGCCTGCAACGCAGCAGGAGATGCACGCTGGGTCGATCCGACTTTCCCGGGCGGGTCGCTGTACGGGCCGGACGTTTCGCTGGTGGCGCCCGGCGTCAACGTCTGGTCGACCACCGGCGCGGCCACTTACGGCTATGGTACCGGCACGTCGTTTGCAGCAGCCCACGCCGGCGGAGTCGCTGCATTGATGCGATCGATCAATACCGCGCTGTCACCTCAGGTGCTCAAGGCGCGCATGACTGCGGGCGCGAACGTCAGTCATCCCCCGCCGGCCTCGCCCGAGGTCGGGGCCGGCAGGCTCAACGGCGTGGCCTGTGTCGACGCCGCCAAGCTTCCGTAGCTTTGCCGCGGAATCTCCGCGAAAAACGAACATTCACGAAACCCTACGAGGAGGCAGAATCCATGCGGATGGTCGAGGCAGTGTGCGAAAACGAGCTCGGCACACGGGCCTCACGCGCGCTGCGCCTGGGCATCTGGCTCGGACTGATCGCGGCGTGTGGATGCTCCGCAAAAGAGGCGCCGTCGCCACCCCTGTCCGCTAGAGCAGACACCCTGAGCACTGCCCCGGCGCAAGCGTCGACAATCTACTCGGTCTTTCAAGACCGCACGTCCGCGGACGGGCCGAGCGCTCGCTTTCAGCACGCATTCACTTTCGACGCCGGTGCTAACCGCTCGATTCTGTTCGGTGGCAATGCGACAGGCACGGAAGTCGCCGATACCTGGAGCTACGGCGGCGACGGGTGGGCGCGCTGCGCCGGAAACGGCTGCAACGGCCCCGGTGCCCGCAGTAGCGCCGGTTTCGCCTACGCGCCGGGCCTCGGCGTCGCGATCCTGTTCGGCGGGTTCAGCCTTACCAACGTCTACTGCGACACCTGGGGATACAACGCCGGGACCAGCACCTGGACGTCGCTATCCGCCCCTGCGACGTGCGCGCAAGGCTCGGGCCCGACGGCGGGGCGCTTCGGCCATGCTATGGCGGGGTACGGCGACGGCGTCGCGTTGTTCGGCGGACTGGTTTACGACGGCAATACCTACCTGCCGACCAACGAGCTCTTGGTCTGGAACGGCAGCGCCTGGTCGAGCCTCTGCGACTCCGGGTGCGCGCAACGGCCCCCGGCCCGCGCTGGCGCGACGCTGACACACGTCAAAACCGCGTCGCACGACGGCCTGTTCCTGTTCGGCGGCCGGGTCAACACCAATTCCCCCTACCTGAACGACCTGTGGGAGTTCGACCTCGCGCACGCCCAGTGGTTCGAGCGGCACAGCGCGTCCGACGTACGCGCCGATCACGGCGCCACGTTCGATTCGCTCCGCGGCAAGCTCTTCGTCCACGGCGGCTGCAAGACGGAACCGTGTGATTCGACGCTCGGCGCCGTCGAATACGATCCCGAGCTCGATCAGTGGTCGGAGGTCCCGCGTTCGATCACGAACGGCTATCCGGACAAGAAGCAGCGCTTCGGGATCGCCTTCGACGCGAAGCGGCGCCGCATCGTCGAGTTCGGCGGGGTCGACAAGGACAACCAGCATTTGAACCGGACGCTCGAGCTTCACATGCGCGGCGCGCCGTGCAGCGCGGACAGCGAGTGCCACACGGGGCAATGCGTGAACGGAACCTGCGCCACGCGCTGTACGGCGGGCGATCCCGACGACGGTAGCGGGCCCTGCGTCGACGGCTTCCGCTGCGACCGCGCTTGCGATGCTCCATGCGAAACCTGCGCGACGACCGCGGGCTTGTGCACGACGGTGACCGGCCTCCCCGACGACAAGTGTACGGGCACGCAAAGCTGTAACGATACGGGGCTGTGTCGAAAGGCGCTCGGCCAGGGTTGTTTGACCTCCATGGACTGCGCCTCGGGCAACTGCCCTCAGTACGGCTCGCTCGTGTGCAGCGTGGCCGGCTGCGGCCTCACGCCCTGCATGAAGGCAAACGAGTCGGGTCACTGCGTCCCCGCGCCGCGAGGTGAAGCGGCGGGATGTCCCTTGCACCTGGTGTGCGGCGACGGCGGGAAATGCTTGGAGCGCTGCGCGGCGGACACCGACTGCGTAACCGGCCACTTCTGCGATGCTGCGAGCGGCGAGTGTCAGGCCAAGCGGCCGCCCGGCGAGGCGTGCGAGCGCCCCACGCAGTGCGACAATGGCTTCTGCACCGACGGCGTCTGCTGCATCGAGGCTTGCAACGAGCCGTGCCGTCAATGCGGCGCGGGTGGCGTCTGCGAGCTTCGCCCCGCGGGCGAGCAGCCGCTCGCGCCGCGCAAAGCCTGCAACGGCGCGGGAGAATGCGCCGGTTACTGCCCGGGGGACGGCTTCGACTGCGTCTATCCGCAGCCCAGCACCGCGTGCGAACCGGGCGGTGCAACCTGCGCCGGGGACTGGCGCGACGGCCGGGTGTGCGACGGGCAGGGCCAATGCATCGAGGCGGTACCGCACGACTGCGGCGACTACACCTGCAGTGACGGCAAGTGCTTCACCGAGTGCGACGACAACACGCAGTGCCGCGGCGGCGCGGTCTGCAACAAGAGCGGCGAACGGGGCGTCTGCCAACCCGACAGCGCGGGATGCACGACCGACGGCTATCACATCGAGCTCAACTCGGGGAAAGTGGTCGACTGCGAGGGCTACCGCTGCGTTGGCAATGGGCAGTGCGAGGAGATCTGCGACGCCAAGGACAATGCCGACTGCGCACCGGGGTACGCGTGCCAGAAAGAGCGCTGCGTCCCGTCCAAGCCGACGGCGCCGCCCGCGACCTCACCCTCGGCCGCCGACGACGGTTGCAGCGTGAGCTCGTCGCGGCAAAGCTCCCCCGGCCCGCTGCTGCTGCTCGGCATCGGCTGGCTCCTGCTCCGGCGGAGGGCCAGGGCCCGCTCCGATGACCTCGTCTGAACGCTCGCGATCGAATCTTTCCGTCGGCCTTGCGGCTTTCCTCGCGCTCTGCTCGGCGGCGCCGGCCGCGCGCGCCGAGGAACCCCGGGTCACGGCCGAAGCGCTGTTCCGCGAGGGCCGAGCGCTGCTGATGCGGGGCGAGATCGACGCCGCGTGCGACAAGCTCGCCCAAAGTCAGGAGCTCGACGCCTCCGGCGGCGCTTTGATGAATCTCGCCGATTGCCGCGAAAAACAGGGCAAGACCGCGACCGCGTGGGCACACTTCGTCGCAGCCGAAGCGCTTTCGCAAAAGGAGCGCCGCGTCGCCCGCGCCAGCGAAGCCAGGCGCCGAGCAGCAGCGCTCTTGCCGCGACTCTCGACGCTGACGATCGTCGTCGGGCGCGCGTTGCCCGAGCTGGAAGTGCGGCGCGACGGCCAAGCGCTGGCCGCCGCTCAGCTCGGCGTTGCGACCCCGCTCGACCCTGGGCAGCATCAGATCAGCGCGAGCGCGCCCGGTTACGAGCCGATTTCGATCAACGTGACGCTCGGAGCGGAACGCGACGCTCAGCGCGTGACCCTGCCCGAGCTGAAACCCGTGGCCACGGCCGAACCGCCGACGCCCGCGGTCGCGGCCCCCGTCACGGAGCCGGCGCCGCTCGTTACCGCGAGCCCGCCGCTCGCGCTCGAACACCCGGCCCCCGAACCAGCCAGAGAGCGTACCGACACCACAACGCTCGGCTTCATCGCGGGCGGCACCGGCGCCGCGTTCGCGAGCGCGGGTGCGGTGTTCTATTTCCTGTCGCTGTCTGCCAATGACGAGGCCGAGAAAGGCTGCCCGGTGAAAGCGCGCTTCGAATGCGACACCAAGGCGATCGAGGCCGAGAGCCGGCGCGACACCTACGCGACGCTCGCCACGATCGGCGGCGTGGCCGGAATCGCGGGACTCGGCGTGGGCGCCTGGCTGGTGCTGACGTCGCCGCACGAGCCTTCGCCCGGCAAGTCCGCTTCGAGAGGCACGCCGCAGCTGGCCCCCGTGCTGAGCGCGCAAGGGGCGAGGCTGATCGTGCGCGGCGATTTCTGATGGCTCGCTCGATCGCCGTCACAGTGATCGCGATCGGTGCAGCGCTTCACGGTTGCGCGTCGATCGCGGGCTTCGAGGATCTCCGCTCCGATTGTCCCCCCGGCGAGCCGCTGTGCGCGGACGCGGGCGCGGGCGCCAGCGGCCCCGGTGGATCGGCAGGCAAGGGCGGCGCCTCGGGCAGCGGAGCGGGAGGCGGATTTCAGGGCTGTGAGAGCGCCGGGCAGCCACCCGGCCTCCAGGGTGGGCCTGAAATGGCGAAGTTCGTGCGCCCGGATGGTTCGTGCTTCTGGATCGATGTGACCGAGGTCACGGAGGAACAGTACGCAGACTATCTGGCGACCGCACCAGGTCCCTCCGGCGATCCACGGTGTCCCGGCGAGGCCGAACGGTCGGACGCGTGCCGCGCGGCGCGCTTGGACGCTGGCAGCCCCGGTGAGTATCCGCAGACCTGCGTCGACTGGTGCGAAGCCCGTGCCTTCTGTCTCTGGGCAGGAAAGGACCTGTGCCTGGACGATGCCGAGGCAGTCGACGAGGCGCTGCTCGCGGCCAGCGACTACTACTACGCGTGCAGCGCCGGCGGCACGCACCTCGCGAGCGCTCCGTGCCCGACCGAAGTCTGCAACGTGCCTCAAGCCGGATTCGACGCCATCCAGCCCGCGGGCAAAGCGAGCAACTGCTACGTCGAAGGCTCGGACAAGACCCGCGTTTATGATCTGATCGGCAATGTCGCCGAATGGACCGCGGAGTGTTTGCTCGACACGCCGGACGGAGCTTGCCTGGTCCGAGGCGGCTCGTTCGACGCATCGGCGTGTTGCGACGAGCCCGCGCAAGTCAGGCGCCGGCGCGCCACGTCCAATACCGGCTTTCGCTGCTGCTACTACGCACCGTAACAGTCAGCTTGAAGCGCTCGGCTTCGCCGCGGGAACACCGCGCGTCACGCGCCCCGGCGGATCCCAGATCGGCCGAGGCCGCGCGGCGCCAATCAGG
>Ga0111539_10013966_pt1 | contig 10038 bp, 7 predicted proteins | sample RhiMethybrSRZTD1_FD_79667 | JGI IMG/M metagenome (GOLD analysis project Ga0111539, IMG submission 79667) | Populus rhizosphere microbial communities from Tennessee, USA - Rhizosphere MetaG P. TD hybrid SRZTD1 (version 2) (version 2) | ecosystem: Host-associated > Plants > Roots > Rhizosphere >... | reverse complement strand
GGCCGCCTCCTGCGCCGCGTCGGCATCGACGTCCACCCCGGCCGGATGCTCGATCTGGTTGGCGCGCTCAGCCACGTCGACCTCGGCGAGCGCGACGACGTGTATCACACCTGCCGGGCGCTGCTGGTGCACCGCCAGGAGCAGATCGCGCTGTTCGATCGGGCGTTCACCGCGTTCTGGCGCGATCGCCACGAGGGGCCGGCCGGCGGGGCCAGGGCCGAAGGCGCGAGCGCGTCGATCGTGGAAATCGAGCAGGTGCTCGCACCCTCAGAGCTCTCCGACGCGGAGAGCTCTGAGGGGTCGGACAGCGAGCCGGCACCCGACATCGGCATCAAGACGTGGAGCGATCTCGGCGGGCTGCGCGACAAGGACTTCGCCGCCTTCTCCGCCGACGAGATCGCCCGCGCGCGCCTGGCGCTGTCGCGCCTGGTCTGGGATCCCGGCGTGCGCCGCACCCGGCGCTGGGTCGCCGGCAGCGGGCCGCGCCTCGACCTGCGGCGCGCGATTGCCGACAGCGTCCGCACCGGCGGCGACATCATGACGCTGCGGCGGCGGATGCGGCTCGTCCGCCCCCGGCCCCTGGTGCTGCTCTGCGATGTCAGCGGCTCGATGGATCGCTACTGCCGCATGCTGCTGCACTTCGCCCACACCCTCGCGTCGCGCCGCCGGCGCGTCGAGGCGTTCCTGTTCTCGACCGAGCTGACGCGGATCACCCGCCTGCTGCGGATGCCGCGGCCCGACGATGCCCTTGCCGCCGTGTCGCGGTCGGTGCCGGACTGGTCGGGCGGGACGCGGATTGGCGCCGCGGTGAAGGATTTTCACCAGCGCTGGAGCCGCCGCGTGCTGACCGGCGGGCCGGTGGTGCTGCTGATCTCCGACGGCTGGGACCGCGGCGACCCCGGCGAGCTGCGCGACCAGATTGCGCGGCTGCAGCGCAGCTGCCGCCGCCTGGTGTGGCTCAATCCATTGATTGGCACCGACGGCTACGCGCCGCTGACCCGCGGCCTGCAGGCGGCGCTGCCGTTCGTCGACGATTTCCTGCCGGCGCGCACGCTCAACAACCTCGCCGACCTGGCGGCGCACCTGAACGCGCTCGCCTGACCCACAAAGGCACGACATGGACATCACCGGCTCTTACACTTTCAACGCCCCGCCCGATCGCGTCTGGGATCTGCTGATGAATCCGGCGGTGCTCTCCTCGTGCATCCCCGGGTGCGAGGGGTTCGAGCCCGAGGGCGACGACCGCTACAAGGTGAAGCTGAATGTGGGCCTCGCGGCGATCACCGGCTCCTACGAGGGCAGTGTGGTGCTGGTGGACAAGCAGCCGCCCAATTCGTACCGACTGATCGTCGAGGGGCAGGGGCGGCCGGGATTCGTGAAAGGAACCACGGCGATCGCGCTGCGCCCCGAAGGCGGCGCCACCGCCGTGGACGTGACCGGGTCGGTGCAGACCGGGGGCACGATCGCGCGCCTCGGCCAGCGCCTGGTTGGCGGCGTGGCGAAGATGATGATGGACCGCTTCTTCGCCTGCCTGCAGTCCAAGCTCACTTCGTAGGGCGGCGCTTTAGCGCCGCCACCACGCCCTACGTGCGCGCCATCGCCTGCGTCAGCGCCCGCTGCGCGAAGACCGGAATCATCGCGCGGCGATACTCTTCGCTGGCGTGGATGTCCGAGTTGATGTCCTGGACGCCCGCGCCGGCGCCCTTCACCGCCGCCTCGATGGTCGCTGCAGACAGCGGCTTCCCCGCCAGCGCGTTCTCCACGCCGGTGAGCCGCGTCGCGTGCGAGCTCGCGCCGGTGAGCCCGACTCGCGCCGACTGGATCGTGCCGCTCTTCACCTCGAGCGCAGCCGCGACGCCGACGATGGCGAAGTGCGATGCGCGCTGGTGAAGCTTGGCGTACGCAGCCGCCTTCACCGGCTTGAACTCGACGCCGAGGATCAGCTCGTTGGCGGCCAGGTCCACGGTGAACAGGCCGCGGAAGAAGTCGGACGCCTTCACCGAGCGCGAGCCCTTCGGTCCCCTGATGCGGATGTCGGCGTCGAGCGCCAGCATCGCCGCCGGGTAATCGGCCGCCGGATCGGCGTGCGCGATGCTGCCGCCGAGGGTGCCGCGGTTGCGCACCTGCGGATCGCCGATCGACGCCGCCGCCTCGGCCAGCATCGGGCACGTGTCCAGCAGCAGCTTGGACGTGGCCACGTCGTGGTGCACCGTGCAGGCGCCGATCTGCACGTTACCGTCGTGCGTGTTGATGCCCGCCAGGCCGGGGATCCGCGCGATGTCGATCAGGGTCTGCGGCTCGCTGAGGCGCAGCTTCATCAGCGGCACCAGGCTGTGGCCGCCGGCGATCAGCTTGCCGCCGGTTGCCGCCGACAGCTTCGACAGCGCGTCATCGAGCGAAGTCGCCCGGCTGTACTCGAATGCCGTCGAGATCACGACTGCCCTCCCTGGATGATCCGCCACAGCTTCTCGGGCCGCAGCATCATGTCGATGTGTTTCACGCCGAACCCGCTGAGCGCGTCGACCGCGGCGGAGACGATGCACGGCGTCGAGCCGAGCGTGCCGGCCTCGCCAACCCCTTTCGCGCCGAGCGGATTCACCGGCGTCGGCGTGGTGGTCGGCGTCAGCTCGAAGGTCGGGAAGTCGCTCGCGCGCGGGATCGCGTAGTCCATGAACGAGCCGGTCACCAGCTGACCGTCCTCGTTGTAGACCACTTCCTCGACCATCGCCTGGCCGATGCCCTGGGCGAGGCCGCCGTGAATCTGCCCTTCCACGATCATCGGGTTGATGAGATGCCCGGCGTCGTCGACCGCGACGAGCTTCAGCAGCGTCGGCTCGCCGGTCTGCCGATCGATCTCCAGCATCGAGATGTGGCAGCCGAACGGATAGGTGTTGTTGGTCGGCTCGAAGAACGCCTCGTCGCTCAGCCCCGGCTCGAGGCCTTCGGGCAGCGGCACCGGCACGTAGGCGTACGCGGCGACGCTCGCGAACGGCTTGGCGGAGGTTGGCGACCCCTTCACCGCGATGTTGCCGTTCTCGAACACGAGATCGTCTTCGTGCGCCTCGAGCAGCGCGGCGGCGAACTTCGCCATCTTCGCCTTCACCTTGGTCCCGGCCATGAACAGCGCCGTGCCGCCGACCGCCTGCGACCGGCTGCCGAACGTGCCGATGCCCTGCTTCACCACGCCGGTGTCGCCGTGCAGGATGGTGATGTGCTCGAGCGGGATGCCGAACTGATCGGCCAGCATCTGCCCGAACGTGGTCTCGTTGCCCTGGCCGTGCGGCGAGGCGCCGGTGGTGGCGCTGATCCGTCCGTCGCGTTCGACCGTCACCTGCGAGTGCTCCCAGCCGCCGGTCGGCAGCGCTGACGACGGGCCGAGGCCGCACACCTCGACGTACATCGAGAGACCGAGGCCGACCAGCCGACCTTCCTTGCGCGCGGCGTCGCGCTGTTTCTTCAGCCCGTCCCAATCGGCGGCCTTCAGCGCCGCGTCGAGCGCCCGCTCGTAGTCGCCCGAGTCGTAAACGGCGCCCATCTGCGTGGCAAACGGGAACTCGTGCGGCTGGATGAAGTTCTTCCGCCGCAGCTCCGCCGGATCCATCTTCAGCTCGAGCGCCAGCATGTCCATCGCGCGCTCGACGAAGTAGGTCGCTTCCGGCCGGCCGGCGCCGCGATAGGCGTCGGTCGGCGTCTTGTTTGTGAAGACCTCGGTCAGCGTGGTGCGAATCGCCGGGATCTTGTAGGTGGCGTTCGCCATCATCATCGTCAGCGTCGGGATGGCAGCGGTGAGCAGCATGTTGTACGCGCCGATGTCGGCGATCAGCCGCATCTTGAGCCCGAGGACTGTGCCGTCGCGCTTCGCCGCGAGATCGACGAAGGCGAGGATGTCGCGGCCGTGGGTGGTGGCGACAAACGCCTCGGAGCGGTCTTCGCACCACTTCACCGGGATGCCGAGCCGCTTGGTGACCACGGCGGCCACGTACTCCTCCGCGTAGATATTGATCTTGGCGCCGAAGCCGCCGCCGACCTCCGGCGCGATCGCCCGCACCTGATCCTGGCCGAGGCCGGTCATCGCCGCGATCATCGTCCGCAGGATGTGCGGGTTCTGGGTCGACGACCAGATCGTCATCGTCCCTTTTCCCGGCTCGTAGTGCGCGACGACGCCGCGCGGCTCCATCGCGTTCGGCGCCAGCCGCTGGTTCATCATCCGCTGCGAGATGACGATCTCGGCTTTCGCGAACGCCTCGTTGATCGCCGTGTCGTCGACCTCGCCCGAGGCGCTGACGCCCGTGCCGCTCGGCACCAGCGCCACCGCGAGGTTGTTGGGAAAGTCGGGATGGATCACCGTCGGCTTGCCGGTCATCGCCTGCTCGAGATCGACCACCGCGGGCAGCGGATCGTAGGAGACGACGATCGCGTCCGCGGCATCGCGCGCGACGTAGCGATCTTTCGCCACCACGACGGCCACCGGCTCGCCGCCGTAGCGGACGGTGTCGACGGCGACGGCGCGATGGTCGGGCGAGGGGAAGGGCGTGCCGATCGGCATCGGGCCGAGCATCTCGGCGATCTGCTTGCCGGTGAAGACCGCTTCGACCCCGTCCATCTTCTCCGCCGCGCTGGTGTCGATCGAGCGAATGCGGCCGTGGGCGACGTCGCTGCGCTTGAAGGCGATGTGCTGCATGCCGACCAGCGCGATGTCGTCGACGTAGGTGCCGCGCCCCTGAATCAGGCGCGGGTCCTCGCGGCGCTTGATCCGCTGGCCGACGAGTTTCGGCAACACAGGAGTGACGGCCATCGGTTACCTCCCGGCAGCGTGCTGAATCGAGTTGACGATGTGCTGGTAGCCGGTGCAGCGGCAGAAATTGCCCGAGATGCCCTCGCGGATCTCGCGGTCGGATGGCGACTTGTTGTCGTTCAGCAGCCCGACCGCCGCCATGATCATGCCCGGCGTGCAGAAGCCGCACTGCAGGCCATGCTCCTCCCAGAATCCGGTCTGCATGGGATGCAGGTCGCCGTTCTTCGCCAGCCCCTCGATGGTCGTGATCTCGGAACCGCCGGCCTGGACCGCGAAGATCGTGCACGACTTCGCGATCCGGCCGTCGATGATCACCGTGCACGCGCCGCACTGGCTGGTGTCGCAGCCGATGTGGGTACCGGTGAGGCGCAGCTGCTCGCGGAGGTAATGCGCGAGCAGCAGCCGCGGTTCAACGTCTGCCTTGCGGATCTTGCCGTTGACGGTCAGGGAAAGTTGGGCCATAGCTATGCTCTCTCGCAGGAAGCGCATAGCCTACCCCAAAAGTTCTTTCTTGTAACCGCAGTTACTTCCTGGCTTCGATCTGTGCCCGCAGCCGCTCTTCCTGCGCCCGCGCCTCCGGCGTGAATTCCTTGCCGAAATCCTCGGCCTCGAAGATCGGCCGGATTTCGAGCTCCGTGCCGCCGTCGAACGGCGCCCGCTTGAGCCAGCTGACCGCCTCGTCCATGTTCTTCACTTTCCACACCCAGTAGCCGGCAATCAGCTCCTTGGTCTCGGCGAACGGGCCGTCGATGACCGTCCGCTCGCTGCCCGAGAAGCGGATCCGCTTGCCTTTCGACGACGGGTGCAGCCCCTCGCCGGCCAGCATGACGCCGGCTTTCACCAGCTCCTCGTTGTAGTTGCCCATGTCGGTCAGGATCTTCTCGCTCGGCATCTGGCCGGCTTCGGAATCCTTGTTCGCCTTGACGATCACCATCACGCGCATTTACGGCTCCTTTCGCTGCCTCATATCTTGGTCGAACGGGCCGCCAGGAAATCGACAGGCGCGGTTTGGCCGGCAAATCACAGCCGGGCTCGCTACCGAACTCTTTTGGCAAAACCGGCAAACTCTTGCCACACCTCGGCAGTCACAATAGCGATCATGCTTGATGAGGAACGGCCAATGAGACTGTGGAATGCAGCCGGAATCGCCATCGTGCTCTGCACCACCACCGCGACCGCCGCCGACCGGCAGGTCTCCACCGACAGCGCGTCGATCGTCGGCGCCTGGACGTTGAACGCCGAAGCCAGCGACTCGTCGCGCGATCGGCACGACGGGGGCGACGAGCCCCGAGGCCGGCGCGGCGACGGCGGCGGCGGTGGCGGCTACGGGGGCGGGCGCGGCATGGGGCGTGGCGGCGGCCGCGGCGGCGCGGGCGGCGGGTTCGGCACCCGCGACTCGGACGAGGCGCGGCGACGGATGCAAGCGATGCGCGACATGATGACGCCGGCCGATCACCTGACGATCACGCGCACCGAGTCGCTGATCATCGTCACCGCCGGCGACGGCCGGACGACGCGCCTCTCGGCCGATGGGAAGAAGATCAAGGACGAGTCGACCGGCCTGGAGCGCAAGACAACCTGGGAGAACGGAAACCTGGTGAGCGAGATCACCGGCGGCCCCGGCAAGATCATCGAGACCTACGCGGTGGACGCGGAGCGCGGGCAGCTGACCGTCACGCTGCGATTCGAGGGTGGGCGCCAGCCCAACGGCCACGTCGTGCGCCACGTCTACGACCGCGAGCAGACGCACTAGCGCCGCATCGCGCGGACCTTGCTCCGCGACAAGGCCCACGACCTGAAAGGCCGCTGAAGCGGCGCGCGTCGTGCCCGGGTTGAGCCGGACACGACGCGTCGTCTTCCTTCCTTACTTGCCGGAGAGGTCGACCGAGACGGTTCCGCGAGCGCAGTTCGACGCGTTGTCGATCTCGCAGATCTGATAGGTCAACGTCACCAGCCCCGAGTCGGTCTTGCCCGTGACGTCGACCGACCCGTCGGAGACGTCGAGCGTCACCTTGCTTCTCGACGGCGACACCGAAACCAGCGACAGCCGGACGTTGCCCCGCGTCGCCGGCATGTCGCCGAGCCAATCATTCGCCAGCACATTGGCGACCGCGGTGCCTGCCTGCTTCGACGACGCGCGGCCCCGATCGGCGCCAGCCTGGATCACATACGGGGTCACGGTGACGCTGACCGCGGCCTGCGAGCAGTTGCCGGGGCTGGCCGCCTCGCAGATCTGATAGACGAGCTCGTGCGTGCCGGCGGGCGTGCCTCTGGTCACTGAGACCGCGCCGCTGTCGCTCAGCGTCAGACCTTCGCTCGAAGAGGACACCAGCGAGAGCTTCACCGGCGCCGCGCTGGCCGGCAGGCCGTCGAAGGTATCGTTCGCGAGCACGTTGGCGATGGCCACCCCGCCGGTTCTGCTCGCGGCGCCGTGATCGGCTGACGCCTCGATTGCGTACGGCACCACCGTCACCGTCGCCGTTGCCTCGGCGCAGTTGCGCGCGCTTGCCGTCTCGCAGATGCGATAGACGAGCGCATGCTCGCCAACCGCGGCGCCTGGCGCGAGCGCCACCGCGCCGCTGGCCACGTCGAGCCCGATCGCCGCGTCGCTCGCCGACGCGACCGAAAGCGTGACGTTGTCGGGCAGCGCCGCGCCGCCGCCGAGCGAATCGTTCGCGAGCACGCTGGCGATTGCCGTCGCGCCGCCGTGCGAGGTCGCGCTGTCGTTCTCCGCCAGGATGACGAACGGCGCGCGCACGCTGACGGTGACCGTCGCTTCGTCGCAGTTCGCCGGGATGCCGGTTTCACAGATCTGATAGACGAGCTCGTGGCTCCCGGCCTCGGTCGCTTCGCCGACGAGCACGGCGCCGCTGCCGGCATCGAGCGTCACGCCGGGATTCGACGAGGAGACGAGCGCGAGCGTGACGTTGGCCAGCGCCGCGGGCGAGCCGGCGAGCGTGTCGTTGGCGAGCACGTTCGCCACCGCCGTCCCCCCGGCCACCGCCGCCGCCGGCGCATCGTCCTGGGCGGCGATGGTGAACGGCGTCAACTGCGCCGACGCGTCGGGCATGATCGCCAGCGCCGTCGGTCCGGGCGCTACCGCGATCGTCTGCGTCACTTCGTTGGTGTTCGGATCGATCGCTGCGATTGCATCGAGGCGCGGGATGGCGACGAAGACGCTGCCTCGATTGGGCGTGACCGCGAGGCCGGCCGGCCTGTTCTGCCCGTCCCAGACGCCGGCGGCAAACCCGAGCTCCGCCGATGCCGCCCATGCACCGGTCCCCGTATCGATCGCATTCACCGCGTGGCCGCTGAGGAAGCCGGCGCCGTAGCCGGTGTCGCTCCAGGTCGAGAAGTGGCCGACATAGAGGCGGCGGCCGTCAGCCGTCAGGGCGAGCGAACCCGGCTGCGAATAGAGGTTGATCTCGGCCGTCACCGAACGGCTCGCGGTGTCGACGACGACCACGCGGCCGCCGGCGCTGAAGTCCCAGCCGGCCGTCTCGTACGTGGTCGTGCCGATGAAGGCTCGCGCGCCGTCCGGGGCGAACGCGACCGAGGTCGCGAACGTGGAGACGAACGGCGTCGGCGTCTTCTCGGCGGCAAACGATTCGAGCAGCTGGTGGCTGCTGGTGTCGATGACGTAGACCAGCCCTGCCGCCACGTACGCGCGAGAGCCATCGGGGCTGACCGCGATGTCGCCGCCATCGAGGACGCCGATCGGAATCGATCGCACATCCTCGTTGAGCGCGGTGTCGACGACGTGGACCGCGCCGTCGCCCGCGATCACGTAAAGCCACTCCCCGCCGGGCGTCACCGCCGACTTGAATGGGTTTGGGCCCACCGCTATCGTCGCGCTCACCGAATCGGTCGCGGTGTCGATCACCGTGACCGAGTTCGACCCCGAGTTGGTGACGTAGACATGCGCGCCATCGGCGCCGATCGCCACGCTGGTCGGCAGGTTGCCGACCGCGATCGTGCCAAGCGCCGCGCGCGTCGCCGTGTCGATCACGGTGACGAGATCCGCCGTGGTGCTCGCCACGTAGGCCTTCGTCTGGGCGTTGGCCTGGACGGTGATGAACACGAGGGGCAGAGCAAGAGCGAACCCGTACCTGAGGTGGCGTCCACCGGTGCTTCCATGAGATCCCATGCCGTGACTATTCCTTTCGATTGAGGGAGAGAGGAGGGTTCGCAAGAGACAGCGCTGCTTCGCGTAATTCCGCGCGCGGAGGTGTCCGTGATAACGCCGCGGCGTTATTCATGACGGCGCCGTGGAGAGCAATTGCGGTACCTGAGTTCCAGCGACCTTGTTGAGTTTGGTGGCGGCTCGTGCCTTATCACGCGGCGAGATGTCGTGCAGAAACACGTAAGCGTTTCACACAATTCGAAAATCGTTTTCAGGATTGGCCTTGCAGTTGCTTTATTTTTGATGATTCGCTTACGCAGCAGTGATGATTCGCTTACGCGTCAGCGATCGCAGAACGACGCAGTCGCATTCTCCACTTCCTTACGAATGCAATAGCGTTCCTTTACGACGCGCGCGATCGCGTGCGTCTCTCGATCGGCGTGACAGCGGCGACGCGGGCGGCGCGGCGGCCGCAGGGCCGACGATCCGATCAGGCGGTAGGGCCAGGTTTCTCGCGGCGCTTCAACTCGTGAAGCCGTGGTCGCGCGCGAAGACGATCGCCTGCGCCCGCGACCACACCCCGAGCTTGTCGAAGAGGTTCGAGGCGTGATTGCGTACCGTCTTCTCGCTGATCTTCAACCGCTCGGCGATGTCGGTGTTGCTCAACCCGTCTGACATCAGCGCCAGCACCTGCCGTTCGCGGGACGACAGCGCGGCGAACACAGACTCCCCCACGCTTTTCCCGGACTGGATGAAGGCCAGCACCGCTTCGCGGAAGCGCTGCCAGGCCGGCTCGTGCTCGAGGAGGATGTGGTTGCGCGAGTCGAGCTCGATGAACTCGGCGCCCGGGATGCCGCCGGCGAGCAGCCGCCCTTCCGCGATCGGGATCACCTCGTCGTCGCGCGCGTGCAGCACGAGCGTCGGCGTGCGCACCTCGCTGAGCCTCGCCGCGATGTCCACCGTCGAGCGCGCCTGCAGCAGCTCGGCGACGATCTTCCCCGACGCGGTCTTCAGGCAGAGATCGTTGAACCACTGCAGCTGTTCGGGGCTGCCGCCGGGAATGAAGCGCGATGTGAACACCTGGCGGAACGTCGGGTTGTCGCTGCCCCACGCCACGCGC
>Ga0111539_10013964_pt1 | contig 10039 bp, 9 predicted proteins | sample RhiMethybrSRZTD1_FD_79667 | JGI IMG/M metagenome (GOLD analysis project Ga0111539, IMG submission 79667) | Populus rhizosphere microbial communities from Tennessee, USA - Rhizosphere MetaG P. TD hybrid SRZTD1 (version 2) (version 2) | ecosystem: Host-associated > Plants > Roots > Rhizosphere >... | reverse complement strand
TCATTCTCAATCGCGTTCCGATCGCGGTGGGCGCGATGGGTTTTGAAGAAATACCGGCGGTCGACGATCTCGTCGTCGTCGTGTTTCTAGAAGGTGATTATCACTCGCCCGTTGTCGTTGGCCGTCTCTACCATCCCGATCAGGAACCGCCGAAACATAAGGATGGACAGATGGTGTTGCGACTCCCGTCGGGTGCTTCAACTCCGGATCTCGAATGTGAGATCACAGGCGATCCGCCGGCGATAAAGCTCACACTGCCCGGCGACGTGCTGATCGAAGTCGTGAAAGAAAAGATCACCTTGGGTGTCGGGGAGATCACAGCGACGATCGACGGCGCAGGTGGCGGGCGAATGGAGCTCGTGGCCGGCTCGAGCAAGATAGTAATGAAGAAAGACGGCGACGTAACCGTCAAAGCCGCCGGCAAGCTGAAACTCGAAGCGACCGAAATCGAGATTGCCGGTCAGGCGAAGGTCAAAGTCTCAGGCGGCCTAGTCGAGATGAACTAACGCGGAGATGAACTGATGGGTCAACCAGCAGCAACCGAAGGGAGCATGGTCGTCGGCGTCGATACGCATATCGTGATGGTGCCGTCGCCCGGTGGTCCAATTCCGACGCCGCTACCGCATCCGTTCAGCGGTCAGGTCGACGGCGGCACCGTGCAGACCGTGAAGATCATGGGCAAACCCGCTGCGACAGTCGATTCCCAAGCGACGAACACTCCGTCCCACATCCCGACACCGCCTGGAACGAGTTTTCAAGTTCCGCCGCAAAACAAGTCGACGATCAAGATCGGCAGTGCGACCGTGAAAATCGGCGGTAAACAGGCGGCGCGCAACGCCGACCTGTCAGTCGATTGTGACGACATCACACCGACCGCGCCAAAAGGACAGGTAATCGCAGCCGGCACTGTGATGATTGGGTGAACTATGGACCAACTCTTCGGCACCGATCTTTCCGTGGTCCCAAACATGGTGGCCTACGACGCCGCGTCTCTCGATCTCACGACGAAAGTGCGAGTCATCAGACGTCCAAAACCCGGCGAGCCAGACACGCAAAACGATCTCTCGCTGATCGAGGGCCGCGAAAACGTCGCGCAAGCGTTACTACTGAGGTTGCTGACACCCGTGGGTTCACTGTCGACACTCGGACACGCTGACTACGGCTCGCGTCTCGGCGAGTTGATTGGACGCCTCAAGACTGAAGAGCTGCGAAACCTTTGCCGCGCGTTCGTTCTCGAAGCCGTCGCGCGCGAACCGCGTGTCGAACCAAAAGCGGTCGAGCTGACGTTCGATCCGTCGGCGGAACAGATCGACAACTTCGTTTTGACGGTCGCGGTCCAACCGATTCGCGGTGGCGGTGATCCAGTCAGTCTTTCACTGGAGGTCGGACTGTGACGTACGACCCTCGTCTTTATCCGGACATCGTCCGCGATCTGTTGACGACGCTGACCGGCGGCACGGTCGCAGAATCGCTGCGAGCGCCTGCGGGCAATGCACTGGTCGTCCCCGATCTGCTGCGCAATCGTCCGGTGCGACGCGTCTCTCACTTGCAGGGTTTCGTCGGCACGCCCAACCGTCCACTTCCCTTCCGCTTCACGAGTGCCGACTTTGAATTGATCTCGACCACCGGCGACGACAGCAACAAAGACGCGATTCGCTTTCGCGATGGCGGACGCCGCCCGATACCCAACACCGAACTCACCGTCAACTATTATCCGGTCCGCTCGAATCCCACGCCGCTTAACGATCTGAATGTCGGCAGCGTAGTTCGCACGTTGGTCGAAACGATCGCGTTCGAGCTGGCGCTCACGTATCAACATCTCGACTTCATCTACAAGTCGGCGTTTGTCGAAACTGCCGAAGGACGTTCGCTCGACAAGGTGGTCGCACTCGTCGGCGTCGCTCGTCTCGCGAGCGGCCATCCGGTCGCGAAGGTTCGTTTCAGCCGTCGCGCAGGCGACACCGGCCGGATCACGGTACCCACGGGCACGGTGATCACCGACGACGATGGCAACCGTTATCTCACGCAAGACGAATTGATTCTCGAACCCGGCGAAAGCACGCGCGACGTGATCGCCGCTGGCGAAACTCCAGGCACTGCCGAAGTCGAAGCAGGCAAACTCGATCGACTTGAAGTACTTGTTGCCGGTATCGACAGAGTTTCAAACGAACAACCGAGTCGCCGCTTGAGTCAGGCTGAAACCGACGACGAGTTGCGGCGTCGCACGCGTTCTGCTTTTCACGGCGTCGTACGCGGCACTCTCGACGCGCTGAAGTTTCATTTGATGTCGCTCGAGGAAGTGAAGGACGTCAGCATCACCGAAGAGCCAAACGGCGTGGCTGGTGAAGTGAAGATCGACGTCGCGTATTTTCAGGAGACGCCTGAAGCACAAGCGCGAGTCGTCGAGCGCATTCGCCAGGTGAAACCGGCGGGCATTCGCGTGGTCCCTGGCATCGCCGCACGCAGGCGTGTGAGCGTCCGCGTGCAATTGACGCTGGCCGGCACTGGTCTCAGCGGTTCCGATCTCGCATCGCTGAAAGCGGGCCTTCAGGACAAACTGGTCGCGGCGCTCAACGCTACACCGCCAGGCGGATCAGTGCGCCGCGCACGATTGGTTGCACTCGTGATGGAAGACGCTCGCATCGTCGACGCCCGCGTGTTTCTCACGCCCGAAAAGGGCGCCGAAGCCGAAGAACTAACCCTTGCAGCGGGCGAAGTGATCAGTATCAACACGCCGATCCAATTCGCCGAACCGCAAACCGAGCGGGCGATCACTACGACAGTCGACGTGCAAGTTACAGCAGTGCTTCCAATCCATCTCACGCCTGGCACGACACAGGCCCAGGCCACGGTTGCGATCACGAACGCCTTCAACAGTCACCTGACGACGCGCGCCAGCAATGCTCCCTTGACGCTCGACGCACTCGCCGCGGCGATTCGCGACGATTCACGCTATGCGCTGGTGCGCTCCGACGCGATCATCACGGTCGAGAGCGGCGAACGCTTCTTCCAGCTCACCGACGGCGTCGGTTCGTATGCGCCAGGTCCGAACGAGCGATTGCGTAACCAATCGTTGAACGTCGAAGTACGAGAGGGAGGCGTATGAAGCGCGCCGACGACATGGCCGCTCGTCTTCCCTCGCTTTATCGCGAAGGTGAACTCGTCGTCGCGACGCTGGCCCAACCCGCAATCCAGGTCGAGATCGTCGAAGAGGAGTTGCTCGACATTCAGCGCGCGCACCACTTCGACGCCGCGCTCGAGCTCGAAGACGCTGCGAAACTCGCCGCGCTACTCGACTTCGTTCCTGAGCCCTGGCAGAACCTCGCGCTGTTTCGTTCGTGGGTCCATTCGCAACGCAACGCCGCCTTGCAACGTGGCGCGGTCACCGCGGAAGCGCTCATCGGTTTTGCGGAAAGCTACACTGATGGCTATGAGGATGCGACGAACGTCAGATTTCATGACGAGGATCCGGTGCTGATCGAGAACCCTCTGCGGCGTCAGTGGATGCGGCCGGGTTTCATTGACAACATCACGCCGCTGTCGCAGTTCACCATCGAAAACAAGGGCCTTGACGAGAGTTCGCTTTCGTTCCTGCTGACGGGTCTGGCCGATGGTCCGGAAAGCATGCCGGTGATCGTCAACCTCACGACTGGTGACGGTTTGATGTTTCAGGGAAACGTTGGTCCAGGACAACGGCTGTGGTTGCGGGCGCGTCCGGATGGCACTGTCGAGGGAAAACTCGAGCGTCAGGACGTGACCGATCGCCTGCGAACGATTAGTAACATCGTGCCCGGCGAGCCATGGACCGCGCCGCAAGTGCAAACACCGGCGCGCGCGTTGCGACTCATGCGCGGCGAGAACCGCCTGTGGTTTCTGCCCGTGGCCCACTACGACATGCTCGGTCTCGATCGTTTCCTGCTTGCACTCGCGGATCTCGCACTCGAGCAGGGCCGCTGGGACGAAGCGACCCTGGACCACTCCGTTTTTTATCAGGACGCCGCGGTAAATCTAGCTGCGAGCTGGATCGAATCCGAGCCTGCGAGTTTTGAAGTTCGCATGCCGACGCAGAGTGTGCGTCGCAGTCCGTTGGCTGCGGGCAGTGCCGATGAGGAACGTGAACGATTGCGTGGCGCAATCGAGCTCGGCGTCAAGCGACTCAAAGCCGCGGGCGTGAGAAGCACGGTCCAGGCACGCGCTTTCACCGAGGTGCAGGGCCAGGTGGATTACTTAACAACTGTGTTGCCGCTCACGATCAAAGAGGCTGGCGCAACCGGCGCCGACAGCGTGCCGGACGCCGGCGGTCTCTTCGACGTCACCGGCTTCACTGATTCTATTTTCCGTTGAGGTGGTTCCATGCGCGCTCATTTGCGGCTCGAACTGAAATCGATATCGGGCGAAACCGTCGCGGTTCGCCAGGAATACAACTCGGTGTTGCGAGGCGGCGCCGATCTGCTCGCGCGTCTCTTTTCGGGCCAGGGCGCGGGGATCACGCACATGGTTGTCGGCACGAGCGACGCGCCCGAAAGCGACGTGTTCGGCACGACCACTTTGACTGGTCCAACTGAGGTGCCGATCTCGGCGGATGCATTTCAGATCGATCCGCCGGATCCGGTGAAACGGGTCGTGCGCGTGCGTGTGCGAGGAACGGTGCCGACCGCTGCGGCGATTGGAACGATTCGCGAAGCCGCGTTGCTTTCACGCAGCGGCGACAACGCAACGCTCTACAACCGCGTAACGTTCGCGCCGATCCAAAAGACTAACGATCACGAACTCACATTGTTTTGGGAAGTCGGGTTTCCATACGGCGACCTGCAATGGTTGCTCTAGCGATACAGCCGGGAGGCAATAAATGAAAAGCGCTCTCAACATACAACTGCAAGGATTCCCCGCCGCGAATCGCGACGCGGAAGTCATACTGGTCAACACGGCTACGAACCAGACCATCAAGCGCAATCCGTTTCTCGACGGCTCGCTGACGGTGCGCGACATCGACGCCGGAGTATGGGACGTCAAGGTCACTCATCCAAACGTGATCTCGTCGATCTTTACCGGCAAGGTGCGTGTGTTTCCGCAACCTCGTCCAACCTTCCTGCCGATTCCGATTCCGGAGACCATGTTTCGCGATACGCCGATCAGAGACATTCCTGACGCGAACCTCGCGCCGGTGCAGCAAGCAGTGACGCGCGCAGCCGAGTCGCTCGCGCCGATTTCCGCGAAAGCGCCCGGCGAAGTGATTCGCGCCTCTGACTGGAACATCCTTGCGGGTGCGGTGAAAGACCTGGCGGACAACATGCTGCAACTGACGAATCTCGTATCGCCGCGTGGTCACGATCATCCCGAGATCGCGGAGAAGATCGCGGAGGTCCAGGACAACGTGCGTCGTTTCTCCGAAGCGTTTGGCAAGAGCCTGCTCGAGTTTCGTCGTGAGCTTGAAGCTGAGTTTTTCCGGCAACGACTCACCGGCGCGCTCGACGAACTCGGCGCTTCGCAGGCGACGCGCGACGAGCTGCTCGGCAGAGTCACGCTACTCAACACTTCGCTTCAGGCCGAGTCGACCGTCTTCACTGCGCAGTTGGCGAACACCGGCAATCGCGTGCTGACCACGGTGGCCGAACTCGCGACCGCACGGCCTGAAGTCGCCACGAGTCCGAACATTCAAGTGTTGCAGCAAGTCGCGCAACAGTACGTCGCGTCAGGCACAGCCACCAGTGCGGATGCGGAGTTGAAGATGTACAACCGCACGAGCACCGCGTCCGGTGGAAAGATCGCGAGTGTGGTTGCGCGGCGAGCGTAAGGGAGGTTTGAGATGCCAACGGCACAGGATCTACAACGGCTTCGCGGACTGCTGAAGCAGCTCACCAAGATCAGTAACGTGCAACGCGGCGAACTGATTCGCGCCGAAGACTGGAACACGCTCGTTGCCGCGGTGACGGACGTGGCCCAGGCAGTGCTGGCTGAAGACGCGGCGGAGACAGTGCCGTCGCACGAGCATTTGGACCAGGTGACCTCGGCGTGGCTGTCGCCTCAGCTTCGCGACATCTTCGAACGTGGGCCACTCGCCGATCCCGCCGCGCAGCAGCGACTTCTCGAACTCGAACAGAAGCTGAAACGGCTTGCGGATCGCATCGACGAGAGCCGCAACAGCGTCGACGACTTTCGCAAACGACTCACCGACGTCGCGACACGCGATCTCGAACGCGAAGCCGCCGTGACCAATGTCCGGCGTGCGGTGGACAACGTTCGCGATCCGCGTCCGGATCTGCTGAACATCCGCAACACACTCGCGTCGGTCCAACGTGAAATGGGAACGGTCGTGCAAGCTGCGTCGCGCCTGACGGTGAACGGTGAGGTAGTGGACCTTGGCGGTGTCGTGAATCGCGTGGGCGAGTTGGAAGGGTTTCGCAATCGCCTGCGTGGAGCGAACGGCGAAGTGCTGGACGGCGCCGCGATCGAACGGCGCATCGGCGAAGTCGCCAACAGCACTGTTTCTCAGCAACAACTTGACGACGCGATTCGCACGCGTCCCACGCAAGTGCCGCCCGAAGTGCTTTCCGGTATCGAAGATCGTTTGGGTACGAACCTGCGAAACCAGGTAACCGAACGTCTCGGAACTTTCAGCAACGAGGTCCGTGGCGACGTAGACAATCGCCTGAGCGGTGTCGGCGATCTCATTAACTCGCGGCTCAATGATGCCCTTCCGGGCGTCACGCAAAGCATCAGCACCAACCTGACTGCTTCGATCGAAACCGCTCGCAAAGCAGCGATTGAATCGGCAATCGCGGGCGCCGGTCAGACGCTCAACACTCGCGAACAAGCGATTCGCGCAGACCTCGTAGCCGGATTGGCGGACGTGCGTTCTGGAATTCCCGCGACGGTCCGGACTGAAGTGGGCCAACAGTTGCCGGGACAACTTGCGAGTATTCGCACGGACCTGACCGCGATTAACCGGCGCGTCGATCTGGTGTCAGCGCAAGCGACGCGTCATGACGACGTGCTCAACCAACACTCGGTCGCCATCGCCGCGATACCTCAGGATCAGACAAACCTTCGCAACGATTTGCGCACGACTCTGCTCAACGAAGTCGAACTTCGTTCTGCCAACACGGCCCGTTTACTCGACGACAGACTGAACACATTCGACCGCACACAATCAGACCGCTTCCGCAACCTCACTGATGATCTGCGAAAACTCTCGTCGGACACGGCGCTCAGAATCGCAACTGAGACCGCGACCGCGCAGTTGCGCGACATGCGCGCGCAGATGCTCGCTGAGATGCGCACGGTTGCGCGCGAAGAGGTGACGGTCGGTGTGCGCGATCAAGTCCGAACTTCCGTCAACGACGCCGTGAAGGAACAGTTCGCTACCGTGCCTCAGCTCATCGCCACCGAAGTGCGTCGCAGCGGCTCTACAACCGGTCGTTTGGATCCTGGATCCGTCGTGCTCGATAGGAACAGATTTGGTGGAGGCCAATAGAAGTTGCTTTCGGAGTTTGAAACACGATTGGCGGATGTACTCGGCGCGCGACTACCGGTCCCGTTTCGCGGCCGCGTTGACGTTGCACCAGGTCGCGACGACGCGCAGGTAGTTCTTTCAGTCCGTCGCGTCGAACCGCTGGACGAGCATCTCTTCGGAATGCGACCCGAAGTGGTACCGGGTGCGCCGACGCACCGTCGCGTGGTGCGACTAGGTTGCGACGTCGGTCTCGATGTCCGCTTACTTGCGAACCAGGTGCGTTCGACGCAACTGCTGGCGATTGACAGCCTCCTCTACGAGCTCGACGAACCGGGTTTTCGCAGTGGTGCGCGATTGCGACCGACTGACGGTTCCGATCCGGGGTTCCTGCTGCAACGCATGTTCGTGTCGTTGTCTGATCCGCCGCAGTCGATCACGCTGCGAGCGGAAGGATTGTTCTGGCCGCCTAATGTACCGGGCGAGACAGGCGTCAAGATTGACTTTGCGCAAGTGCGCGTATCGGTCCAGCCGATCATTCTCGTCCCCGCGCGGCCGCGATTGAATGCAGGCGGTGAAACGCTCGAACTCGTGATCGAGTTCGGCGCGTCTGGAACGATGCGAATCGAACGTGGTGGACGGGTAACGTCGCTTCCGTTCGGTTCGGTTGTCGTTGGAGTTGAAGATACCGGTGGCCGTCCTGGCGCCGGAACGTTGTCAGGCGGTAACGCTGGACCAGGCCGCGCGCGCACGATCGCGGTCACTCAAGGACGGGCTGCATTTCAATACACGCCCCCGCCGCAACCAGCGTTGGACCAACTCGTCGTATCGCTTGACGACGGCGAAGGCGGCATCGGTGTCGAACTCGGACGCTTCCCGCTGGAGGTACGTGGAGTTTAGCAATGGTAATTGTCGAACAAGCGACCAAAACAACAGCGCGAGAGCGGGACGTTGCGAGTGTGACTAAGCGCAACGTGGCGGCGCCTGGTTTCGCACACACGATCCGGTGGCCTGGCGTCGCCGGTGCGACGAGCGCGGAGGTCGAGCAAGCGAGTGTGGTGTTGTCGCCGGCGATGGTTACGGAAACGCAGCAGGACGTTTCGTTCAGCAACGAGGGCGGATTTGTCGTCAACGTGCCGTCAGGCAAACGCGTCAAGGCGCTGACGTTGCGCGGTCTGAAACCAACAGTTGGAACCGAGATTACAGGTTCCAACGAACTTGCCGGAATGCGGCTGGCAGTTTCGTTTCCGCCGGTGCAGGGCGGCGGCCGTTGGGACTCGCCGCGGTTTTCGGTCCCCGCGGTGGAGGCGGAGAAGATGGTGCCGAGTACGCTGACGGGCGCTTCATTCTCGAATCGAGTGTTGAGTCTCGGTGATTCGGTGCCGGCCGCGCGAGTGCGCGTGTCGCTCGTGAAGGGCGGCGAGCCTCGCGAATTCGACGTGCAAGCGGCTGAAGTCTCCAAGATCCATCTCCAAACAGAAACTGCCGCGCGTAATATCAAGCTCGTTGGACCGGACGGAACCACGCTCTGGCAGTTGCCTGAATACGATCCGGACGCGCCGTCGAACGACGTCGACATTCGAACGGCACTCGAGTTGGCGCTCAAGGCCAAACTTCAAAACAACCAACCGCTCGAAGCAACGTTTACCGTCAGCGCCGACGCACCCGCGGAGGCATTCATCCTGTTCAGACGAATCACCGGCGCATTGTTGCGTGTGAAAGAAGGCGTGGTGCGCTCGGAGCTGACTGGCGATCCGGTGCAGCTCGATCTGGGCGGTGCGCTGGCCGACGAGAGGCCGTCGTCTGTCACCGGCGATCTCACGATCACCTACGCGGGAATTCGCATTCTCGAAAGCGTGTCGGACCAACCGCCGGAGGAGAGTGCGGCGGTCAGCGGAATCATCGCCACGCCGAGTGGAGTGTTGAAAACTTTCGCGCCCGAAGCGCTCGACGGCATTACCCCGGCACGGGTCGGCATCGTCGGACGGGCGCCGGAAGAGTGTGAACTGTCGATCGAGTTCGTTTCGGTGAACGGCGGCATCGCGGGAACACCTGTTGGACCACCAGCGGTACTGACGCTCACGCCTGACAGTGAGATTCGCACTCGATGGGTCGACGTCCCTGCGGGCGTGACCTTGAGCGGTCCACTCGGCTTGCGGGTGCGCGCGAATCGCGGCCGCTTCTTCTGGGTAACTCGCGAACAGCCACTCGCGCGCGTCGCGATTCACGATCCCCATCCCGGCGGGGGTCCGCTGTTCCTCGGCACGACGCGTCTCAAAGAGATCGTCGAAACAAATTCCCACGAACCAGCTTTCCGCTTCCCTGTAGCCGCGTTTCGCAACGTCGCACCGGCATTGCGCTCTGACTTGTTCATGACGGTAGACATATCCGACTTGACGTTGAGGTACGCGCGATGAGTTTGCTCGAGGATCTACAAGGTCTGGACCTGTCGGCGATCATGAACGCGCGCAGCTTGATTAGCGGCTCTGTTTCGTCACAGCAAATTCAAGACATTGTCGGAAACGGCGCCGCGGCGAGCGCGCTTGGGAGTTTGGGTGGCAACCTGCTGTCCGTACAAAACGCTTTTCC
>Ga0111539_10013963_pt1 | contig 10039 bp, 6 predicted proteins | sample RhiMethybrSRZTD1_FD_79667 | JGI IMG/M metagenome (GOLD analysis project Ga0111539, IMG submission 79667) | Populus rhizosphere microbial communities from Tennessee, USA - Rhizosphere MetaG P. TD hybrid SRZTD1 (version 2) (version 2) | ecosystem: Host-associated > Plants > Roots > Rhizosphere >... | reverse complement strand
TCGTGGTGGCCGCCGGCGTCGAGTCGATGAGCCGCGTGCCGATGGGCACGAGCGCGGCCATCGGCGGCACGCCCTTCGGGCCGACGATGATGGACCGCTACCGCAAGGCCAACCTCTACGGCGCCGGTGGGCTCGTCCAGCAGGGCATCTCCGCCGAGATCATCGCCGAGAAGTGGAAGCTCTCGCGCGAGGCCCTGGACACGTTCTCCGCGGGCTCGCAGCAGCGCGCCGCGGCGGCGGCGCGGAACGGGTGGTTCAAGAACGAGATCGTTCCGGTCGAGGTACGGCGAGACGACGGCTCGCGCGACCTGATCACCAGTGACGAGGGCGTACGGCCCGACACGACGCCCGAGAAGCTGGCCGCCCTCAAGCCCGCGTTCAAGCCCGACGGCGTCATCACGGCCGGCAACTCGAGCCAGATCACGGACGGCGCGGCCGCCGTGCTCGTCATGGAGAAGAAGAAGGCGCTCGAGCTCGGGCTCCGCCCGCGCGCCCGCTTCCACGCCTTCGCCCTCGGCGGCGTCGACCCCGTCATCATGCTGACCGCGCCCATCCCGGCGACCAAGAACGTGCTCGCGCGCGCCGGGATGAAGCTCGCCGACATGGACGCCGTCGAGATCAACGAGGCGTTCGCGCCCGTCATCCTCGCCTGGGAGAAGGAGCTCCACCCCGACATGAGCCGCGTGAACGTGAACGGCGGCGCCATCGCGCTGGGTCACCCGCTCGGCTGCAGCGGTGCGCGCCTCATGACCACGCTGCTCGGCATCCTCGAGCGCACGGGAGGCCGCTGGGGCCTCCAGACGATGTGCGAGGGTGGCGGGATGGCGAACGCGACGGTGATCGAGCGGCTGTAGGGGAATCAGGGACAGCTGTCCGTGCCCTAGTACGTCGACGCGCCTTTGCCGACGCGACCGCTCAAGTAGCCGCGTACGGTCTCGCGCGCGAACCGGTGCGCGTCGCCGGGTTCGAGCGGCGCGCCCTCGTACAGCTTCTCCGCATACTCGAACAGCGGCAGGAAGAGCTGCCCACGGTCGGGCGCGGCACGAAGCGTGAACCGCCGGCGGGTCCGGGCGACGTCGTCCCACGCCGCGCGCACCTCGCGCCAGAACGGCTCGGTGCGCTCCCGGTAGCGGCGGCCGGCCGCGTCGTCGAAGCCGGTGAGGCGTTCGTAGCGGTTGAGGCCGATCTCCTGCGCGAGCACGGGCTCGCTCGCGATGGGCCGGCCGGCGTCATCGAGGACGACCTTCAGGTTGTCCTCCTCCTGGACCCAGCCCGTCGGCGTGATCGTGTGGCGGTTCGTGCCGATCAGCACCTGATAGTCCTGCCGGACGGAGAACTCGCGCCGCGGGAGCGGCCGCCAGGTCGGCGAGCTCTGCCACGTGGAGACGTTGCCGAAGTGCTGCCAGCGCCCGTAGGACTCGTAGCGCGGTGAGTCGTCGACCTGGGACACCGCCTGCGTCCACGTGCCGCGGGCGAGGTCGCGTCCCAGGCGTTCCTTCGCCCACGTCTCGCGGCCGCGGTAGGTGACGAGCTCGCGGTCCTCGTAGCGCCACTCCTGCCGCCAGTGCTTGGTGACGAACGGGCCTTCGACCTTCCCGTCGGCGCCCTGCAGGAACATGACGAGCAGGTGCTGGAGGCTGATCAGGCGCGGCTCGTCGCGGATGACGTAGACGTATTCCGTGCCCCACGACTGGTAGGGCCGGTCGGGCACGAAGTCGCGCCGGAAGCCGACCACCTCGAGGAAATCGAAGCTCGTCCGGAACGTCCCCGCCATTGCGAGGATGGCGCGCCGGTCGCGCTCGAGGTTCGAGATGCCCGGCTCCTGGAGCTTCAGCCACTCGGCGCTCGGCTCGCGCGCCAGCTCGACCGGCGTGCCCTTGGTCGTCCCGCCCCGCGGCGCGACGCCGTCGCCCTCGCGAAACGGCCAGGCGAACGTGAACTGCCGCGGCGTGCCCGCGGGCGCCGGTGGCGGCGGCACGCTGCGCGCGCAGCCGCCGGCCACCAGAAGCGCGATCAACAGGATGCGGACCACGTCCCGAGCCTAGAGACGCCGAATCCGCCTGTCGAGGGCTAGGCGACCGGCGCCATCGAAAGGTCGCCGGGCGCAAGCGCCTGGAACGCTTCCTTCGTCCGCGGATCGACCAGCGTGTCGTGCTCGCGGTGCAGCTTCGGACGCGAGTAGAGGAGGCGGAGCGCCCGCGCGTGCGGCATCGTCAGATAGCGCTCGCCGTAGAGACGCCGGAGCACCTCGCGCACCACGGGCGCGTGGCGGCCGCTCATCGTCGGGAAGAGGTGATGCTCGACGTGGTAGCCGAAGTGCAGGTGCAGCACCTCGAGCCAGCGCGGGCCGGTCACCGACAGCGAGTTGGCGAACGGGTCGTTCACATCGGTCAGCGGGTTCAGGAAGTGGTTCGTCGCGATGTAGGACATGACCATCCCGTTCGCGACCAGGACCGGCACGACGTACACGAAGAGGAAGCCCCACGGCCCGACGAGCGCCAGGACCGCGAGCCACCCGGCGAGCATCACGGCCGATTCCGTGTAGACGACGCGCCTCGAGACGCGCGCGTAGTAGCCGTTCCGCCGGCTGTGGAAGACCAGCACCAGGAAGGAGTGGAGCGAGAACCAGAAGAACAGGAACGCGCCGCTCCGCTTGTGCCGCGAGCCGGGCGTGAACTTCTCGAGGACGCGCACGAGCGCGTTCTTCTCCCAGAAGCCGATGCGCCCGAAGCCGTCGGGATCCGCGACCGGCTTCCCGGTGTTCCCGTGATGCGCCTGGTTGTGCCACGCGACCCAGAGCGTCGGCGAGAGGCAGTAGATGCCGAAGCCCGCATATCCGACGAGCTTCTCGACGAGACGGTTCTTCGTGAGCGCGTGATGCATGGCCTCGTGCGCCAGAAAGCCGAGGCAGCCCCAGCTGTGACCCGCGACGACGGCGCAGGCGAGGGCGATCGGCCACGCCGGCGCTGCGAGGACGATGTAGGCGGCGATCGCGCCGATGATCGCGAGGTGGACCGGGAGCCAGAGGAGGCGGCTCCCCGCAGGCTGGAAGACGGCGGGCGACAGGTGCGGGCGGACCTCACGGGCATAGTGCTGAATGGCGAACTGCTCGTATCTGCTCGGCATTTCGGATCGACCTCCCTTACGGTGTCGTAGCTTACGGTTGCGTAAGTTACGCTAGCGTAGTATCGGAGTCAACATGGGTCGACGGGAAGGGGCGTCCGAACGCCTCTCCGCTGCCGCGCGGCGCGCCCAGCTCCTCGAGGTGGGGCGCGCCGTCTTCGCCAAGCGGGGCTACGAGGCCGCCAGCGTCGAGGAGATCGCGGACAAGGCGAAGGTGTCGAAGCCCATCGTTTACGAGCACTTCGGCGGCAAGGAGGGCCTCTACGCCGTCGTCGTGGATCGCGAGATGGACTACGTGGTGACGCGCATCGCCGAGGCGATCTCGTCGGGCACGCCGCGCGAGCGGCTCGAGGCCGCGGCGCTCGCGTTCCTCGCCTACGTGAAGGACCATCCCGACGGCTTCGCCGTGCTCTCGCGTGACGCCCCGGTCACGATGGCGCGCGGCGGGCTCTCGGGCATGCTGAACGACGTCGCCGAGCGCGTCGGCGACATCTTCGCCACGGCCTTCAAGCAGGCGGGCTACGACCCGAAGGCGGCCCCCATCTACGCACACGCGCTGATCGGCATGGTCACCTTCGTCGGGCAGTGGTGGATGGAGAGCCGGCGCTTCTCGGTCGAGCGCGTCGCCAGCCACCTCGCGGCCCTGGCGTGGATGGGCCTCCGCCATCTGCCGCACGAGCCGGCTCAGGTCGGCGGAAAGCGAGCGCACCCGTGAGCCCCGTGACGCCGTCGTCGGCCGTGCTGCACGGCCATCGCATCAGCTACCGCAGCGCGGGCAGCGGCTCCGTCGTGCTCCTGCTCCACGGCATCACCAGCAGTGCGACGACCTGGGACGACGTCCTCCCCTGGCTGGCGGAGCGGCACACGGTCCTGGCGCCCGACCTCCTCGGGCACGGGGAGTCGGCGAAGCCGCGGACCGACTACTCGCTCGGCGCGCATGCCAACGGCCTCCGCGACCTCCTCGCCGTGCTCGGTCACGAGCGCGTGACCGTCGTCGGCCACTCGCTCGGCGGCGGCATCGCGATGCAGCTCGCCTATCAGTATCCGGAGCTCTGCGAGCGCCTGGTGCTCGTCTCGAGCGGCGGCCTCGGGCGCGAGGTGCACGCACTCCTCCGCGCGGCGGCGCTCCCGGGCTCGGAATGGGTGCTGCCGCTCCTCTGCCGAGCCGGCCTGCAGGACGCCGTCGCCGGCGCGGCGCGGTTCCTCGCGCGCCTCGGCATGCGCGCAGGGCACGACGTCGAGGAGGTGTGGCGCGGCTACACGTCGCTCGCGGATCCGGCCTGCCGCGAGGCGTTCGTGCACACGCTCCGCGCCGTCGTCGAGCCCGACGGGCAGCGGGTGTGCGCCGTCGACCGGCTCTATTTGACTGCGCTCATGCCGACGCTCATCGTCTGGGGCGATCGGGACCCCATGATCCCCGTGGAGCACGGCCGGAGCGCGCATCGGGCGATGCCCGGAAGCCGGCTCGAGATCTTCGACGGCGCGGGACATCTCCCGCACCGTGACGAGCCGTGGCGGTTCGTCCGCCTGCTGCTCGACTTCATCGCCTCGACGGAGCCGGCGCGCGTCGATGCGGCCGGCTGGCGGAGCCTCATCCGGAGATGAGCTGGGAGCCCGCGAACGAGCCGGCGGCGGATCGCGGCCGCTGCCGCGGCCTCGCGACCGTCATCTCGCCGCGCCCGCGCGACCTCGGCGGCTTCGAGGTACGCCGGGTGCTGCCGTCGCTCGAGCGCCGCTCGGTCGGCCCGTTCGTGTTCTGGGACCAGATGGGTCCCGCGACGCTCGCGACCGGCCGCGGCATCGACGTACGCCCGCATCCGCACATCGGCCTCGCGACGATCACGTACCTCTTCGAGGGCGAGATCATGCATCGCGACAGCCTCGGCTCGGAGCAGGTGATCCGCCCGGGCGAGGTGAACTGGATGACTGCCGGCCGCGGCATCGTGCACTCGGAGCGCACGCCGGCGGCGCTCCGGACGACGGGCTCGAGCCTCTCCGGCATCCAGGCATGGGTGGCACTGCCGCGTGCGCACGAGGAGGCGGAGCCCGCCTTCACGCATCATCCGGCCACGGACATGCCGGTGGTCGAGGGCGAGGGCGCGCGGGTGCAGGTTCTCGTCGGCGCGCTCTACGGCCGCGAGTCTCCGGTGCGGGCGCTCTCGCCGATGTTCTACGCCGACGCGGCGCTGCGGGCGGAGGCGCGCGTGAAGCTGCCCGCCGAGCACGAGGAGCGCGCGATCCACGTCGCGGCCGGCCGCGTGAAGGTAGCGGGCGAGTCTTTCACGTCGGGACAGCTCCTCGCGTTCCGTCCCGGTGACGAGATCGTCGTCACGGCGGAGGAGGAGTCGCGCGTCCTGCTCCTCGGTGGCGCGCCGCTCGACGGTCCACGCCACGTGTGGTGGAACTTCGTCTCGAGCTCCACCGACCGGATCGAGCAGGCGAAGGCCGACTGGAAGGGCGGGCGCTTCCCGCTCGTCCCGTACGAGACCGAGTTCATCCCGCTGCCCGAACGGTAGCCATCCCCACCCCATCGCGGCGGAGGCGCTTCACCGCGTACATCGCGCCGTCGGCCGCTCGGAACAGCCCGTCGGGGTCGGCGGCGTGCGTGGGCGCGGTCGCGATGCCGATGCTCGCCGTCAGCGAGCGGATGTCGACGTCGTAGCCGTCGGGCCGGGCGCAGGCGGCGACCGCCTCGCGGATGCGCTCGGCGATCACGCACGCCGCGACGGTGTCGGTCGCCGGCAGGACCACCACGAACTCGTCGCCGCCGAAGCGGGCGGCGACGTCGCCGGGCCGGAGCTGCTCGGCGATGAGGCGGCCGACGGTGGCGATCGCCCGGCTGCCGACGAGGTGCCCGAACGTGTCGACGATCTCCTTCAGGTGGTCCAGGTCGAGGACCAGCATCGACAGCGGCAGGCGAGTGGCGAGGAGCGACGGCAGCGCGCGATGGAAGCAACGCGTGTTGCCGAGCCCCGTCAGGTCGTCCGTGAGCGAGGCGACCTCGACCTCGCGGTAGAGCTGCGCGTTGGCGATGGCGATGGCCGCATGGTCGGCGAGCCCGCGCACGAGGCGGAGCTCGTCCTCGGTGAAGACGCCGCCGTCGAGGCGGTTGATCACCTGGATCACTCCGAGCAGCCGCTCGCGGTGGAGGAGCGGCACGCACAGCATGCTCCGCGGGACGAGTCCCGTGCGGCGCGCCAGCGTCGGGTCGTGGCGCGGGTCGGCGCTCGCGTCCGTGAGACGCAGCGCCTCGCGGTGCTGCGCCACCCAGCCCGCGATGCCCCGGTCGCCGCGCAGGCGGACGCCGTCGATGACGCCCGGCTCGAGCGCGTGCGAGGTGCGGAACACGAGGCGGCGTCCCTGCGCGTCGAAGAGCGTCAGCGTCGTCGCGCGCGACGGGGCCGCCACGGCAATGCGCGCGAACAGGTGCTGCAGCGCCTCCGGGTCCTGCGGCAGGCCCTCGGTGCACTCGCCGCCGAGCGCCTCGGCGAGGCGGCGGACCCGCGCACGCGCCTCGCCGTCGAAGGTGTCGCCGCCGAGCGGCTCGTCGACGACGATCTGCCCCGCGACGCGCTCGCCGTGCCGGAGCAGCGCCACGATGCGGCCGGGTGCGTCGGTGGCCCCGTCAGTCGTCGCGACACTCGTCACGTCCGTGAGCGCGCCTTCGCGGAGCGTCTCGGTCGCGGCGAAGACGAGCTCGTCGCGCTCGGCGTCGTAGAGCATGAGCGACAACGCCTCGGCGGCCGCGACCACGCGGATGCGGGCGAGGACGGTGCGCAGGATGGCCGGCAGCTCGAGCGTCGAGGTCAGCGCCCGGAGGCCGTCGTGGAGCGCCACCAGCTCGCGGAGCTGCCGCGAGAGCAGCTCTGCGTCGGTCCCGGGCATGTCCCGGGCGGTAGCATGCCGCGCGGCGGCGACGCCAGCCGGCTCACTCGGCGGGGGCTGCCGGCGGCTCCGCAGCCGCCGCGTCCGCCGATTTCGACCAGGGTGCGAGCGCGCGCGCCAGCTCGTCCATCTTGACCGGCTTCGACACGTAGCCGTCCATGCCGACGGCCAGGCAGCGTTGCCGATCCCCCTCGCGGGCATGCGCCGTCATGGCCAGGATCGGTAGGTGGCGGGTCGTCCCATCCTCACGCTTGCGGATGAGGGCGGCCGCCTCGAGCCCGTCCATGTTCGGCATCTGGACGTCCATCAGCACGAGGTCGTACGCGCCGCGCTCGACGGCGGCGACGGCCTGCGCGCCGTCCTCGACCGCGGTGGCCGTGCAGCCGAGGCGCGCGAGCATCTGGAGCGCGACCTGCTGGTTCACGAGGTTGTCCTCGGCGAGGAGGACGCGCAGGCCGAGGTGCGTGCGTGCCGTGCGCGGCGGCGCCGGCGCGCCGGGCCGCGGCGCGGCGCCGGCGAGGCTCGAGACGACGTTCAGCAGATGCCCGCGCCGGACGGGCTTCGTGAGGGCCGCGGCGAACCCGTGCCGGCGCGCGTCCGCGACACTGCGAATCCCCATCGACGAGAGCAGCACGAGGGGCACGTCGCGGAGCCGCGGATCCTTCTGGATCGCGGCCGCGGTCATCTCGCCGTCCATCTCGGGCATGTGCATGTCGAGCAGCACGAGCCGGAACGGCTCGGTGCCGAGCGCGCTCCGCAGCGCCACGAGCGCCGCGGATCCGCTCGACACGGCGTGCGGGACGCAGCCCCACGACCGCAGCAGCTCCGAATAGATGCGGCGGTTGACTTCGTAGTCGTCCACCACCAGCACGTGGAGGCCGACCAGGCTCACCGGCGCCGCGGGCACGCGCGCGAGCGGCCCCGCCTGCTTCGCGAAGGGGAGCTCGATCCAGAAGGTGGAGCCCTTGCCCGACTCGCTCGCGAGACCGATCTGGCCATCCATCAGGGCGATCAGCTGCCGGCTGATGGTGAGGCCGAGGCCGGTGCCGCCGAAGCGGCGGGTCATCGAGCCGTCGGCCTGCGTGAAGCTCTCGAACACGACCGCCTGGCGGTCCTTCGGGATGCCGATGCCGGTGTCACGCACCACGAGCCGGATGCGCGCGTGCGCCGCCGTCTCGGTCACCACCTCGGCCTCGAGCGTGACCCGCCCGACGTCGGTGAACTTGATGCCGTTGCCGAGGAGGTTGATCAGCACCTGCCGGATGCGGTGCGGGTCGCCGACGACGTGCTCCGGCAGCGCCGGCGGGATGGCGCACGCCAGCTCGAGGCGCTTCGCCGACGCGCGCGGCGCCAGCAGGTCCGCCACCTCCTCGAGCAGCTGGCGGAGGTCGAAGTTCACGCGCTCGATCGTCATCTTCCCCGCCTCGATCTTCGAGAAGTCGAGGATGTCGTTGATGACCGTCATCAGGCCCTCGGCCGAGGACCGGATGGTGCTGACGAAATCGCGCTGCTCGTCGTCGAGCTTCGACTCCGCGAGGAGATCGGCCATGCCGATGACGCCGTTCATCGGCGTCCGGATCTCGTGCGACATGTTGGCGAGGAACTCGGACTTGAGGCGCGAGGCCGAGAGCGCCTCGTCGCGCGCCGTCGCGAGCTCCTGCTCGCCGCGCCGGCGCTCGATGGCGATGGCCGCGAGGTGCGCCGCGACGTCCAGGAATCCGAGCTCGGCGTCGGCGGGCCGCGGCGCGCCCGTCGGCTGGTAGCGCGCGACGACCCCGAGCACCTCGCCGGTGACCGACAGGATCGGCTCCGCCCAGCATCCCTGCTGCCCCGCCGCGGCGCCCGGGTCGTTCGCCCAGGCGCGCTGGCGCGGATCACCCTCGCTCATCACGACGCGGTGGCGGAGCGCCGCGGCGGCACCTGCGCATCCGCCCGCGGGTCCGACCTCGACCCGCGCGAGCGCGCTCCGGAGCACGGCCGGCAGCCGCGGCGCCGCGACCAGGCGCAGCGTCGTGCGGTCGTCCTCGAGCGCGAAGATCGCGCAGGCGCCGCCGAGGTCGGCGTCGACCACGTCGGCGAGCGTCCCGAGGACGTCGTCGAGCGAGCCCCCGCGAGCGAAGAGCTCCAGCACCTGCTTCTGGCCGGCCTCGCGGGCCTGCGTCCGGCTCCGCTTCTGGAAGAGCGCCGCGCGCTCGAGGGCGGCGCTGACGATCGGGCCGAGCACGAGCGCCTCGTCGGCGATCTCCTGCGAGAAGCCGTGGCTGCGCTGGGTGTGGCCGAGGAGGAGACAGCCGATCGGGCCGTCGCTGCCGACGAGCGGGAGCGCGAGCGCGGAGCGGAGGCCGAGCGTGGTGCAGAGCGGACCGGCGGCCGCGGGACCCTCGGACAGCTCGTTCTGGAACGCGGACTCGCCGGCGAGCGCCGTGGCGAGCATGCCCGTCGTCGCATCGAGCGGCAGCCGGATCCCCTCGGCGACGCCGTGGCCGCCGAGGACGAGGAGCCCCTCGCGCCCGGGGACGAGGAGCCCGACGACCGCGAGGTGGAAGAGCATGGCCACGTCGGCGCCGACGATGCGCGCGACGCCCGCCGCATCGGTCTCGAGGTTCACCGCCGCCGTGAGCGCCGCGATGCCGGCCCGCGCGCGGGCGGCATGGCGCAGCTTCTGGAAGGTGGCCGCGTGGTCGATGAGAGTCGACGCCTGCCGCGCAACGGCCTCGGCTATCCAGCGCGCGGTGTCGTCGAAGCCGGCCAGCTGTCCCGTCGTGACGAAGATCGCGCCCCGCCGCCCGGACGCCAGCGGCACGAGGCAGATCGCTTCCTGCTCTAGCTCTTCCAGGAGCCCGCGGATCTCGGGCGCCGCAGTCGCCCGCGTCGCGTGGGCGATCCGTCCGGCCACCATCTCGTCCCGAAACGGGATCGCGTCGCGGCCGATGCCCGTTCGGCTGCGCCCGAAATAGAACCGCTGCGCGAAGCGCTGGAAGATGTGCGGCGGCGTCCCGTGGTCGGCCTTCGGCACGAAGCCCCTGGCGCG
>Ga0111539_10013962_pt1 | contig 10040 bp, 6 predicted proteins | sample RhiMethybrSRZTD1_FD_79667 | JGI IMG/M metagenome (GOLD analysis project Ga0111539, IMG submission 79667) | Populus rhizosphere microbial communities from Tennessee, USA - Rhizosphere MetaG P. TD hybrid SRZTD1 (version 2) (version 2) | ecosystem: Host-associated > Plants > Roots > Rhizosphere >... | reverse complement strand
GTGTCGCGACGGTTTACGGTCAACCTCGGTTTGCGTTGGGACTACGACCCGACACCCGGAGAGAAGAACAATCAGATCATCAAGGGCTTCGATCAGACGGTGGCCAATCCGTTTGTCTGCACGCCGTGTGCGGCAATCTCGAGCAACGTGATCACCGTCAACGGCGTCACGTACTCGAACCCGGCGCTGGCGAACTTCAAGGGCGGCATGACCTTCCCTGACAATTCGCCGCTCTACAAGCGGGACCTGAACAACTTCGGTCCGCGCGCAGCCGCCACGTACCAGTTGACGAACAAGATGGTGCTGCGCGGCGGCTACGGACTGACCTATATCTCCCGCGCCAACGACGGCCGGCAGACCGGCGGCGTGTACTCGAAGCAGACGCCGCTCGTGACGTCCACCAACAACGGCGTGTCGCCGCTGGGCACGATCAACAACACCGCGTGGAACCAGCTCTACCCGGTGATCCTGCCGATCGACGGCGCGCAGAAGGGCCTGCTCGCGTCCATCGGCAGCGGCTTCAACTTCGACAACCAGGACCGCAGCAATCCGATGTTCCATTCCTACTCGGTGGACCTGCAGATCCAGATGCCGTTCAGGAGCGTGGTGACGGTTGGCTACGTCGGCAGCCGGACGACGGATCTGCAGCGCACGCTGCAGGTGAACGACGTGCCGCTCGACGTGGTCCGGCAGCTCAACGTGCCGGACCCGCTCGATCAGACGAGGACGATTCTGAATCGGCCCGTGCCGAATCCGTTCCTCGGTCTGGTGCCGGACAACCCGACGCTCAATCGCGCGACGACCATCTCCGTCCAGAACCTGCTGCGTCCGTTCCCGCAGTACGCCGCCGGCATCGGCATGCAGAACTCGCCGATCGGCTGGCAGAAGTACAACGGCCTGCAGATCACCTGGGAGAAGCGGCTCTCGCACGGCCTGAGCGCGCTCGTGTCCTACACGGGATCGCGCACGATCGAATCCACGGGGCCGCTCAATCAGGGCGAGAGCCAGGTGGAGCAGCTGACGTCGCAGAACCGTCCGCACGTGCTGAAGCTCAGCGGCGCCTGGACGGCGCCGGCGCTCACCGGTCACAGCAATCTGGTCCGATGGACGCTCGGCGGCTGGCAGGCGAGCACGATCACGACGGTGCGCAGCGGCGTCGTGATCGGCATGCCCGACAACGTGGACATGATCGGTGATCCGGTGCTCAAGGACGCCACGTTCGCCCGTTCGTTCAACACGTGCACGCTGACCGTCGCCGGTGCGCGGCAGAACTGCGCCGACCCTGGCACGGCCGATGCGACGCGTGAAGGCGACGTGCAGCGCGGGCCGCTGACGCCGGTCTGGCAGCTCCGCTCCGTCGGCGCGCCGGACACGACCACGAGCCGCCTCGAAGGCGTCTTCGCGAACGAGCCGTTCTACTTCGACGTCTCGTTCTCGAAGTTCGTGACGGTGTCGAGCAAGACCACCGTGCGGATCGCGTTCGACCTGTACAACGCGACCGGCGCCACGCAGTTCAACGCTCCCAACACGAACGTGAACGACGCGAACGGCAATTTCGGCCGGACGACGGTCACGACGCAGAGCAACGATCCCCGGAAAGCGCAACTCAGCATTCGGGTGACGTTCTAACCACCAATCCCGACCGGAGCAGGCGCCACCGTCTGCTCCGGTCGGGCCGGGTACGCCCATGATCAAGCCAATCGAAGGGCCCGACGCGGATCGCTATTTGTGCCGCGCCGTCGTCCGTTCGTTCCAGATCCTCGGCGTGTTTCAACGCGGTGAGGAACTGCGCTTCTGCGAAGTCCTGCGACGCTGCGGCCTGCCGCGCACCGTCGTGTTCCGCATGCTGCACACGCTCGAGCACTGCGGGTTCATCGATCGCATCAGCAAGTACCGGTACCGCCGCCGGCCGTATCCGATGGCGCCGCGTCTGCGCGCGACGGTGCACGTTGTGGCTGGGCCGCAGCGGCTGACGGGGACGTAGCCGCTCAGAGGAGATCCCGCATGCGAATGTCTCGTTCTTCGATCGCGGTAGCGGGTGCTGTCGCGATGGCGGCGATGGTGCCGGTGCTCGCTCAACAGCGCGGCCAGCCCGCCGCCGGCGCACGTCAAGCGCCCGTGCAAAGCGCCGCCGACGTGATCCCAGGTGCCGACGAACAGTTCACGACGCTCCCCGGTTTCAAAGTCGAGCGCGTCGTCCCTGAGAACAACCGTGAGTCTCTCATCCTGATTACCTTCGACGCGAAGGGCCGTCCGTGGGTGAGTCCGGCCAATGGCGCGCAAGCCGGCGGTCCGCCGAAGCAGCTGGTGGATGGGAACGGCGACGGGATCTACGAGACGTCGAAGGAGTTCATCGACAACGCGAAGATGAACACGTGCCACGGCCTCTGGTGGGACGGTCCCGTTTTGTACGGCGTGTGCCGCGGACCGCGCGAGCCGGGCGATCACTGGCCGCACGAGCTCGGCCGTCCGGCGCCGACCGACTATCAGGCCGCGGTTTTTCGCGCCGAAGACACGAACGGGGACGACGTCGCCGACACGTGGGAGCGCGTTGCGCCGATCATGGCCGGCATGTTCGATCATGGCCCACACCGGATCATGCGCGCGCCGGACAACAGCGTCACGGTCATGATGGGCAATAACACGTTCGCGCCGGAGACCAACACGGATCTCGAGCCGATTCTGGCGCGCTACAAGGAGCGCGATTTCGTTCCCGAGTACAAGGACAACTGGGGCATGACGCGCGCGCAGGGTAGCTTCTGGCGGCTCGACATTCCCAAGCGCCGATACGAGTTGATCTTCGCCGGTATGCGCAACTCCGTTGGCTACACCTACAACCTGCTCGGCGAGACGTTCTACTTCGACAGCGACATGGAACCGGAGATCGGCACGCCCTGGTACCGGCCGGTGCGGTCGGCGCACGGCGTCCCGAATGCCGACTACGGGTTTCGCTACGGCAGCAACAAGTTCGCCGCAGATTACTTCGACTCGCTGCCGGCGATGCGTAACGTCGGCCGCGGATCGCCGACGGGCGTCGTGGCCTATCAGGCATGGGCGTATCCAGCCGAATGGCACGACGTGATCTTCGAGGCCGACTGGTCGCGCGGCCGCATTCTGTACAGCAAGGTGACGCCCGACGGCGCGACCTACAAGATGCGCATGGACCTCGCGGAATTCGTCCACGGCGATCCGCTTCCCGTCAGCGACATGGAGGTCGGCCCGGACGGCATGCTGTATTTCACGACCGGCGGCAACGGCGCGGAGGGCGGGTTGTTCCGCGTCCGCTACGTCGGCACGGCACCGGTCGTGAAGCCGGACATGACTGGTATCCACGCGGTGACGCGGCAGGCGCAGCCGCTCTCGAGCTGGGGCTATGCGGCCATTGAACGGCTGAAGGCGTCGATGGGGCCGCAATTCGCGTCCGAACTCGAGCGCGTCGCGCGCAGTCGCACCGAACCCATTGAGGATCGCTTTCGTGCCCTGCTCGAATTGCAGCGGCACGGCGCGCCACCAAGTGCGACGCTGCTCGCCGCGCTTGCGTCCGACGCGGACTATCAGATGCGTTCGACGGTCGTGTATCTTGCGGCCACGCAAACGAGCGACGCCGCGAAGGCCATCACCGCCGCGGCGCTGAAGGACGCCCATCCGTTCGTGCGCCGCCGTGCGGCCGAAGCGATCGTCCGTCAGGGACTGTCGCCGTCCCAGGCGTTTGCGCCCGTGAACGACGTCTACGCGCTCCTGAGCGATGCAGACCGCTTCGTCCGCTTTGCCGGACGCGTCGCGCTCGAGAAGCTGCCGCGCGCGTCGTGGCAGGCGCGCGCGCTCGCGGAAACCAACGTCCGTCCCGCGATGGAAGCGCTGCTGGCGCTCAACAACACGGCGCCCGACGATGCGGCCAGGCTGCCGGTGTTGGAGAAGACGATTGAGTGGATGCGCAAGCCCGGGCTGACCAACGCGGATCAGCTCAACGTGCTGCGCATGTTCGAGATCGCGTCGGTCGATCGCAAGGACGGAGCACCGCCCGATGTGCGTAAACGCGCGCACGACGCGCTCATGGCGCGCTTTCCCGGCTCGGACCTGCGGCTGAATCTCGAGCTGGCGAGAGTGCTTGCGTACTCGAACGAGCCGGACGTCATCGACAAGATCTTCGCGGCGATGCCGGTGGACGACGGCGCACCGCCGCGTCCGGCCTACCTGCGCAACGTGGCGTCGAACGACGTCAGCGGCGCGGTTGGCGACGTGCACGCGCAGCAGATGGAGTTCGTGTACGCGCTGCGCACGATCACGAACGGCTGGACGCCGGCGCAGAAGCAGAAGCTCGTGGACTGGTTCGCGAAAACACCGACGTGGCGCGGCGGCATCGCCGGCACGCTGAACAACCTCTGGGCCTCGTCCATGTCATTGCTCACCGAAGACGAGCGCCGCGCGGCGGCCGAGAAAGTGCCGCAGTTGGCGCAGGCGGCCGCGGCTCGCGGCGGCGGTGGGTTTGGCGGGCGTGGCGGTGGCGTCAACGTGGGCGGAGCGCCGCCTGCGGGCGGAGCCGCCGCCGCAGGTGCACCGCCGCCAGCTGGCGCCGCTTTGGGTGCGCCCGGCGTGGGTGCGGCTGGCGTTGCTGGCGCAGGCGCCGGCGGACGCGCCGCCGGTGCGGGCGGCGGCCGCGGAGGTGGCGGCGGACGCGGCAACTCACCGAAGGACGAGATCATCGGCGTGATGCTCGGCAACCCCGGACGCGGCGCCGTCGCGCCAAGCACCGACAACGGCAAGACCGTGTTCACGTCGATTTGCGCGTCGTGCCACCGCTTTGGCGATGCGGGCGCTGACGTCGGTCCCGATCTGACCGACGTGCGCGCGCGGTTCACGCGCCGTGCGATTCTCGAATCGATCTTCTTCCCGTCGGACGTGATCGACGATCGGTTCGCGATGTGGACGCTCGCGCTGCGCGGTGGACAGTCGCAGAGCGGGATCATCGTGAGCGAGAACGATCAAACGGTGATGATCCGGACCGGCGCCGGTGCGCCGGTCAGCGTGCCGAAGGCACAGATTGTCTCGCGCACGAAATCCGAGATGTCGCTGATGCCCGATTTGAGCGAGACGCTCACGCAGCAACAAATCCGCGACGTGGTCGCATTCCTCCAGGCAGGTGTGAAGTGAGACGAAGGATGATCGCGCTATCGGGCGCAGCTGCGCTGCTCAGCGTGACGCTGGCCGCGCAGCAGGCGCCGCCCCCACAGCCCGCGCCGCCGGCAGGCGCACCGCCCGCGCAAGGGCAGCCGGGCGGCGGCGGAGGCCGCGGGTTCGGCCGCGCCGGCGCCCCGCCCGAGGCCTACGACAACTACACGGGCTTCACGAAGTTGTGGGACGGCGCGACGTTTACGAACTGGAACGGCGAGAGCGACGTGTGGTCGATCGAAGACGGCATGCTGCACGCCGACACGACGAAGACGCCGGGCCAGCATCACATCTACTACACGGGCCCCGGCGCCGTCATGCGCGACTTCGATCTCAAGGTCGAGGTCAAGCTCTCCGCGATGGGCGCGAACGGCGGCGTGCAGTACCGCAGCCGGTTGCTGCACGCGTCGCACGGCGGATCGATTCAGGATCCGCTCGGCAAGCCGCTGCCGGCGAACATCAAGACGTTTCAACAGGCGATTGACGCGGGGCTTGCGACCGCGCCGCCGCCGCGTGGCGGCGGACCCGGCGGGCCGGGTGGCCGCGGTGGCAACGCACCGGCCGGCGCGAACGCGCCGGGCGCGGGTGGCAATGCGGGCGGCGGCGGACGAGGCGGCGCGAACGCGGCGGCCGCGCCGCCGGTCGATCCGTGCGTCGCCGCGCAGGGGCGCGGCGGTCCGAACGGACCGACGAACGAGCCGAACCCGTGGCAGGTGAGTGGCTACCAGCTCGATCTCGACTCGAACAACGGGTTCAGCGGCCAGCTCTACGAAGGGCAGGGCCGCGGCATCGTCACGCCGCCGGGCGCGATCGTGCAGCTCCGGCCGTGCCGTGTGACGGCACGCATCGGTACGATCACCGACGATCCGCGATCGATCCTGAAGCCGCACCTCGGCAAGGACGGCGAGTGGAACCAGCTCGAGATCATCGCGAGAGGCAACACCTTGATTCACATGATCAACGGCAAGGTGATCAGCATCACGATCGACGACAATCCCGACTTCCGGGCGGCGCAGGGCATCCTGTCGCTGCAGCTCGAGGGCAGCGGGCAGATCTGGTACCGCAACGTCTACGTCAAGCCGCTCGATCCGAAGTAGGGTAGTGGCGTGCGGCGCTTCGCTCCGCTCGTCGCCGGATCGGTCGTGCTCGCGGGCGCGGTGCTCACGGCACAAGCCCTGCCTCGCACCCGGTCTGTGTACGTCAGCGCGATGAACGACCAGGGGCATGCCGTGCTCGATCTCGCCGCCTCCGAGATCAGCGTCAAGGAGGATGGCAAAGCACGGCCTGTCGTCCACATCACGCCTGCCGCCGAGAAGCTGTCGATCGCCGTGCTGGTGGATGACGGCGGCGTCGGCATGAACGATTTCCGGATCGGCATCGCGGCCTTCATGAATCGTCTGTTCGAGCAGGCCGAGTTCGCGCTCGTCGGCATTTCGGAGCAGAACCGAACGATTGTCGACTACAGCACTCAGAACACCGCGCTCGCGAACGGCATTCGCTCGCTGATTCCGCGCAACGTGAACGGCGGCGGCCACCTCGTCGAGGCCGTGCTCGATGCCGCCACGGTGATGGCGCGGCGCGAGGTGCGCCGGCCCGTGATCCTCATCGTGACCAACCAGGGCCGCGAGTACGGCGACCTGCCGGCTTCGCGGGCGATGGATCAGGTGGCGCGCGTCGGCGCGTCGTTGTACGTCGTCGAAGTGCTGCGGCCGTCGGGGCAGTCACGCGCGCCGGGCGAACGCTACGACGCGGTGGCCGCCGGTTCGCAGGAGAGCGAGCAGGCGTCCTCGGATCGCGCGCGCAACAGCATTCTTGGCGACGGGCCGCGCCTGACCGGCGGGCGCCACGAGGAAGCGATCGCGACGGCAGACGTGCCCAGGGCGCTCGCGGCCATGGCCGAGGAACTGGCCGGCCAGTGCCTGCTGACCTACGAGACCGGGGCAAAGCTCGGCGCTGCGGCCAAGATTGAAGTGTCGAGCTCGCGGCGCGGCATCAAGATTCGCGCGCCGGGCCGTGCTATGGATCGTCAAGGGCGATGATCGCGCGCTGGGTGCTTGCGGCGGTCGCGGCGGTCGTGTGGATGTCGCCCTGCCCGGCGGCCCAGCAGTCGGTGTTTCGGTCGTCGGTTGAGCTCGTCGCCATCGACGCGCAGGTGCTCGGGCCGTCCGGCGCTCCCGTGCAGGACCTCGGCGCCGATCGATTCTCCGTGACGTTGAACGGCAAGGCGCGGCGCGTGGTGTCGGCCGATCTCATTCGTCTTGCAGAAATGCCGGCGGTCATCGCAGAGCCCCGCCAGCGGGCCGTGGCGACGAACGAACTGCCGGACGCCGCGCCAGGCCGCACGTTCGAACTGGCGATTGACACGTCGAGCTTCGAGACGAACGCCTGGCAACGCAGCGCGATGGCGTTGCGGACGTTCCTGGCTGCCTTGCCGCCACCCGACCTCGTGGGTGTGTACGCGTATCCGTTTGGACCGTGGCTGGCGCCCACGCGCGATCGCGCGGCGATCCGGCGCGCGCTCGACGGTGTCACCGGCACGTATCAGCCGATGCGCACGCACTTTCACCTCGAACCATCGGAGGTGATCGACATCAACGCGGAGATGGCGCGCATCGGCAGTCCGGCCACGGCCGTGCGCCGCATCGGGCAGGTCGCGCTCGATCCAGGGACGGATGCGCCGACGGTGCGGAGCGTCCAGGACCGCGAGTGTCCGGCCGATCCGAACTGCTCCGCGCGGATCCTTCTGGATGCGTCGGCCGCCGCGCAGGATCTGGAGGCGAGCCTCACGCAGCGCATCGACGGCTTGCGCAGCATGCTCCAGACGCTGAGCGTGCTGCCGGGCCGGAAGACCGTCGTGCTGGTGAGCGCCGGCATGGTCGTGAGCGATCGCGTCGGCGGACGGCCCGAGCCGTCGGACATGGCGAGCGCGCTCGGCACGCACCTCGCGCAGGCCAACTCGGTGATCTACACCGTGCACCTCGATCGCAGCGTCCGCGACGGGTACTCCGCCGCGGCGCGACGGCTCAACACGTCGAACGATCCCACCCGCGAGGCGAGCTTGCGCGCAGGCTGGCTCGACGCGTTGTCGGCCGCCTCAGGCGGCACGCTGATCAGCGCGCAGACCGACGACGGCGAGGACGTGCTGCAGCAGGTGCTGCGCGAGACCTCCTCGTATTACCTGCTCGGTGTCGAACCGGCCTCCGGCGACCGCGACGGCAAGCTCCGCGAAGTGCGCGTGCGCGTGTCGGGCGGCCGCCAGTGGTCGGTTCGCTACCGGCAGTGGGTGATCATTCCGAAAGGGCTACGAACCCTGCAGCCGCGCGCGGTGGAACCCGGTCAGGCACACTGACACGTAGTCGGTGTGCGTGTTGACCGAGCCTCCGTTCTGAATCGCCAGGTTCAGCGGCGTGCCGCCGTTGCGCACGAGCGACGTCACCGATGCGCGCTCGATGCCGTTGACGAAGAACGCCGCCACCTTGCCGTTCATCTGCAGTTCGATCTGCAGCAGCTGATACAGACCGGTGAGCGATTGATCCGAACCGACGCCCGTGTCGAACTCCTGGCTGACGCCGTTCGCGCGCGCCACCGCCCACCACTGGTTCGATCGCGATTCAAAGTAGATCCCGTTGTTCGGCGTCGCGCCGGTCACGTCGTCCATGAAACCGACGCGCACGAAGGCGTTGGTGTCGGACGGCGAGACGCGGACGATCCACTTCATGCGGGTCTTGAAGTCGAACTGGAACGGTCCGACCGAGGCGCCGCTCGTCGCGGGCCACAACCGCATGTTCACGAGCGACGGACCGCCCGTGCCCAGCGTCACGATCCCGGGGACGCCGAACTGATAATTGGGCACGACGAAAGGCGTCGCGTTCCATCCGAGCGCGCCGATGCCCGTCGCGGATCCGAACGGCGCCCCCGACAGGAACTCGTCAACCTGACACGACAGGAACGGATCGTCGGCGGCTCCGCCTGCACCAGCCGGACCCTGCGGGCCTGCAGGACCTGCCGGGCCTTGCGGCCCGGGAGGTCCGGCGACACCTGGTTCACCCGCAGGACCCTGCGCACCAGTCGCGCCGGTTGACCCTTGCGGTCCTTGTGGTCCCTGGGGACCTGCAGGTCCCTGCGCACCAGCCGCGCCGGTTGGTCCTTGTGGTCCCTCCGGACCCGCAGGTCCCTGCGCACCAGTCGCGCCGGTTGGTCCTTGTGGTCCTTCTGGACCCGCAGGTCCCTGCGCACCGGTCGCGCCGGTTGGTCCCTGCGGTCCCTCCGGACCAGCAGGTCCCTGTGCGCCAGTGGCGCCGGTCGGGCCCTGCGAGCCCTGCGGCCCAATGGGTCCCTGCGGGCCTGCTGGACCCGTCGGCCCTTGAGTGGTCGTGACGTCGGGGAGCAGTGTGACGCTGAGGTCGTTGTTGCCGGAGACCACCGTCACCACGCGTTCGTCGTCGTTCCAGCCGATGCCGGGTACGCTGACACGCACGACGTGCTGGCCGATCGAGACGCTCGCGCTCATCGGCGTCGTCTTGCCGGTGTCCACGCCGTCAATCCACACACCGGCGCCGGATGGATACGACGTGACTTTCAGGGAACCGTTACCAGACTGGCCGGAAAGCGAGACACCGGCCAACGCAACTACAAGGACGCAGAGTCTGAGTACCTTCATCGGGGAGCCCCTCCGGCCGATGAGACGGACACGCGATGCGATTTCCGCGCTCGCATAGAATCGCCGTTGTGAACGGCGTGAGAAGCGTGACGCTGACCCTCGGGATCGCCGGAGCTCTACTCGTCTCCGCGCCCATCGCGCGGGCAGTCGAGACGGTGCGGACCGTGTACTTCTCGGCGTCCGACGGCAACGGCGCCTACATCACCGATCT
>Ga0111539_10013960_pt1 | contig 10041 bp, 6 predicted proteins | sample RhiMethybrSRZTD1_FD_79667 | JGI IMG/M metagenome (GOLD analysis project Ga0111539, IMG submission 79667) | Populus rhizosphere microbial communities from Tennessee, USA - Rhizosphere MetaG P. TD hybrid SRZTD1 (version 2) (version 2) | ecosystem: Host-associated > Plants > Roots > Rhizosphere >... | reverse complement strand
GACGAGAAATAAATCATTTCACAGTCACGTCGATCGGCGAGCGCAGCCGTTCGGCAAACTCGTCGACGTATTTCTTCCACGCTCCGGCGGAAGTGATTCGTCCGGCGCGGTCCCACGCGAAGCCGGCCCAGTACGAAACCGGAGAAGACGTCGTCGGCTTCATCACGACGAGATTGTTGCGTGCGTCCTCGGCAGTTTTATCGATGTCGCCCACATTCAACACGACCGCCAAGCCCTGCATGCCGAGGTTCTTCTCCATCGGTTGCCAAAGAGTCAACCAGCCTCGTTCGGCATTGAACTCTTTCTGTTCGTCTTTCGCTTTCTTCAGTCCGACCGCGACCGCCAGCGGCGCATCCGCGCGATACGTAGTTTGGAAATGATTCAACTGGCTGCCCGCGTCCAGCGACACACGCAACACCTGCGCAACGCGCGCCCCATTCGCATCAAACGGATCGTAAACAAGCTCGAACATCACGCGGATCGGACCATTCGTCAACACACGTGAATCGACAAAATTCGTTGGTATGTAAAGCTGATTGTTCGCCCAGATGCCGCTGCCGCCACAGCCGCGCGTCGGTCCGGCGGAATACGCGTCGACGCCTTCGCCCAAATCGGTGTGATAGTTGTCGACCATGTACCAATCGTTGATCACGAGCTTCGACGTGCGCTTAGACCAGATGTCGATCGCGCTGCTGGTCAGCGGCTCGCCTTTCCACGTGATCAGCGCTTTCCCATACGTGCGATGCGCAACGCGATCGTTTTCCCAGGCGAAGTCGTCGAAACGTTCGCGCACGAAACGGCCGTAAGCGCGGAAGTCGTCTTTCTTGTATTCGCGTTTGGCCCCGGCGGTGACGGTGAATGTCTTCGTCTCACCCGGCGCGAAGTCGGCCTGGAAGATGATCGTGTCGGGTTTGTGATAATCGTCGTAATCCGTATCGACTGACTGGCTAATGACTTCCTTGCCCGCACTATCAAACACGTGCAGCTTGTTCAAATCCTTTTCAGCTAGCGACGCAAGGTTTTTCGCGGCCAACTCGATCGTCTCACCCTGGCGTGCCAGCTTGAGTTTGTTGACGGCGGTGACCGTCAGTTGGGTCTGGACCGATACCGACACTCGCGCGTTTCCCGGAATGAAATCTTGCAGCGCAAAAACACCCACCAGCGCAAACACCAGTAAAGTAAACTTCATCAGCCGCTCCTATTCGGGAATCAATACTGCGTGGAGCCAACAGTATATTGAAGTTGCGCATCCTATTGGACACTTTTTGCGGCATGGACTGAACCACGTTCGTCGCTTCAAAATTCTTTTGGTCCAGAAACCCGCAAATAATGGAACTTTTTACTACCTCGTGGCGTCGAAGACACGCAAGTAAGAAGGCTCGTCGGTTCGACTCAGGAACAACCAGTGTCCCGAATAGTTCTCGCGATCGTGATCGGTCTTTTCTGCTGTGGCCCAGCACTTAATGCTGCCGGCCAAACTCGGAAGATCGATTCTCAGGAAGTGCTGAAACAGCTCATTGCGAGGCCCGCGCCGACACCGCGTAACGCTCAAACGCAAGCGCCAACGGCTAATGGTGTCGAGAATCGTCAACCGGGCTTTTATGACAAGAGCAATCCGCCGCCCGATGATGCTCCAATCGCCGATCTCATCGACTACTGGGGACGCTGGGTCGACAACAACCACTTCCCATCCGAGGCCGTTGGTAAGCGACTGCTCGAAGCCTGTGCTTCCGACCCGCAACTCCTCGCCCCGTTCCTGGATTTCTTGCCGGACGCCGACTCGACACCGGCGAAAGTCAAGAACATCTACGACAAGCTTCAGACTGACCCTAAAATCGATCAGGACTCGCGTGAGAAAGTCAGAAAATGGCTCGTCTTCAACTCGACCTACTTCATCGACGAGTTGGTGGCCATCGCCCAGAAGACCAAAGATAATCTGCGCGACGGCGCCGTCGATAAAGAAGACGCATTGACGTCACTGGCCTATCTAAGTTGGAGCCACGCCGAACCGCTGTTACGCGGCATGATGGCGTCCGGGCAGCCGCGCTCGACCGCGCTCGCGCTGACGCTGTACTACGAGCACGCAGTCGAAGAGAAAGACCTTGGGAACGAGGAGCGCTACCGGCGCGAGTTGCAGGCGATAGCATCGAATCCAAATCAGCCGGGGTACGCGCGCAACCTGGCGATAGATAGTCTTTCGCTGAGTGAATGGTCTGGTCGTGACGATTGGTATCTGGGTCTGTTCCAGGATCAAACGTTGTTAGAACCCACTGACGGCGAATACGTCTCGACCCCACTGACGACGTTGTTCGACTCCGATCTGGAGAAGTGGATTCCGATCATGACACGGTTACTGGAAAGTAAGGACATGAATGTGCGCAGCGCAGCCGTGTCGTGTCTGGTGCGGATCGACGACAAGGAGGAGACCGCAAAAAAGGCGCTCACGCCGCTATTACCGTGGCTCACGAATCCCGACTGGGTAAAAGACAATTCGAATTACAGGCTTCGTCTGATTCAAGCATTGGGAACCTTTAAGATCCCCGAGAGCGTGCCGGGGTTGATCTGGGTGGTCGAGAACGACACTACGGAGCCGGGTCATTCGCGCGGCTTTGCGGCCCAATCGTTGGGCCAGTACCAGGATACGCGCGCAATTCCCGCGCTCAAGCGAGCGTTGGCGAAGGAAAAAGATGAAAGCCAGCGGCTACGCATTATAAAAGGACTGTTGGGCTCCAACGGCTTGACCGAAAAGGAGCAACTGGACGCGCTCGAAGAATACGCGTCCAAGACCACAACACCGGAATCCCGAATGGATGTTATTCGCTACCGGGGTCCGCAGGAAGAACCGCTGTCGCCGTCGCTCGTTATCGGAAAATATTTGGGCCTGAGTAGAGAGCAGCCGTCCGACTCGTTCATCGCTGCCGTGTTGGCCCGCGCCGAAGAGCTCAAGTCAGAGAATGCCGCGGTCGCGTCTGCCCTTCTCGAGATCACGCACCAGTGGCAGGGCCAGCAAATCGAACTCGACATTATCAAACGCATCGGCGACGGTTCGGCTGATGCTGCGACGATCGTCGAGGCCTTGCAACGCAGCGAAAAAATGCGCGAGGGTCTGCGCACTGAGTTGCAGGGACTGGCGTCGGTCGAGGGCGCGGCGCAAGGCGTCGGCGCTGTGTTGCTCAACGATCCCGGGTTGGCGCAGGGAATTCTTAACTCGGAAGATCGGACGGCGCAGGTTGCTTTGCTCGCCTGTGCGCGATTAACGCAAACGCCTTTGCCGGTCGAAATGGTTGACAAACTGCTGGACCACAAGGATTCATTGCTGACACTCGCCGCTGAAACTTACCTGTTAGCCGAAGACAGCGCACAAGCCCGAGAACTCCTGTGGCAACGCCATCCGAACGAAGCCTTCATTACGGGTTGGCGCGAAAACGCGTTCTATATGGGTCTTAGTTTTGAGGCACTCGTTAAAAGCGAGGACCAGTTGCGGGCGGAAGTTTTGAAAGAGAATGGTCCAATCGAGATTCTTGCCTTGATGGCCAACATGACCGATCGCGGCAAGATCCTGCGCATCTACGCCGATAAAGCGGTCTTCACGGAATATGAAGATCCGGCACGTTATCGCGAGCGGACTATTCCGAGAGGCGAAGTCGCTGCTCTTAAAGAGTTCATTGCAACCAAAGGTTATGCCGATCGTGGTCCAACCGCCCTGTTCTGTCATCATGGCTGCTCGGCGGGCGAGTTCCTGTTGCTCACCAAGGAGAAGGGGCGTCGTGTTTACACTCAGGAAGAATACGAGGACTGGACGGAGTTGACGGAGCAATTCGTTCAACTCGGCGAACGCGAAGGTGCGAAGGTCCACTACCGGCTCGAGGAAGAGATCAAGGGGCTCGAGGTCTTATACGCAGACGAACTTACGGTGAAAGATGTCGCTCAGCAGGGTAGTGAGCTGCGAGTTCGCGTCGAACGCCGCGAAACGAAACAGGAAATGGAAGAACGCCTGGCCTCATACGAAGTCGACACCGACGACGACGAGGAACTGGAAAACCAACTCAGCCGTCGCCGCGTTGAAATCGTGAACGCGTGTTTGTCATGGCGCGTTTTCGCCGACGATAGAATGGGTGCAGTAACGTCCGCACCCGATTTCTACGTGAGCGTTGACGGATCGAAATTCATGAGCGGTGACGAGAATGACCTCGATTGGGAAAACCAAATGGGCGACCCGCAAGTGCTGGGACCCGATTCCATTATCTTCAGCGAGAACTATTCGGGTTTGTTCCGGCAGTTCGCCGGCAGCAAACCCGTCCGCATCGGCAGTGAAGATGCGTCGTACTCGAATCCGATCGTAACGCGCGATGGCAAATGGGTCGTCGTGACCAAACAAGATGCTGGGGAAACGCAACCGAGTTTCCTCGTTCGGCTGAACCTGCAAAGCGGGCGTGAGTTTCGCATCAACCTGCAATCGGCTGATGAATTGACGCCGGTTGCGTTTCTACCACCTCTCGGTAAGGTCCTGGTACAACGCGCTAAGGGCGATTACATGCCCCCCGGCGTAAAAGGGAAAGGACCAGAACGACCGGAATACTTTCTGGTCGATCCGGCAACCGGCGCAGTGCGGCCAGTCTCGGGCGAATTCGCGCCGCTGTCCGAGTCTCGCGATCGTTTCCTGCAAGCCACCGAGAAGCCTGATGAGTTCTGGGCCGCGATCTCCGACGAGAAGAAGACCGAAACGAAGATCGGTCGCTACAGTCTCAAAGATTTTTCGTTCAAGCCGATGATGACCGTGCCGCAAATCATGTTCGACAGCACGTCGATGTGGGTTGATGCGGTCCAGAAAAAAGTTTATGTGGTCTATAAAGGACAGTTGCTGCGCCTCCCGCTGCAAGCAATTGAACCTCCTGCCAGTGTGACTAAAAAATAACTAAGTTAACGTTCGAACGACACACAGCATTGGAAATCTTCGCCTAAACATATACGCGGGGGGTGCGCTATGCGTTGGCGAGGTGAGCGTCAGAGTTCGAACATTGAAGATCGACGGGGAATGTCTGCAGGCAAGGTCGCTGTGGGCGGTGGACTAGGCACGGTGCTGATATTGATCGTCGCCTTAATCTTTGGCGCCGATCCACGTCAACTACTCGAGCAACTTCCGTCCGAACCGTCGTCGGAAGTGCAAAGCTCGCGTCCGGCTAATCCTGAAGAAGAAGAGTTGAAGCAGTTTGTATCGGTGGTGCTGGCCAAGTCGGAAGACGTTTGGACGGACGTGTTTAAGCAGAATGGGCGTCAGTATCGCGAACCGACGTTAGTGTTGTTCACGGATCAGGTGCGGTCTGCGTGTGGCATGGCAGGAGCTGCGGTTGGTCCATTCTACTGTCCCGGTGATCAGAAGGTCTACATCGATCTGTCGTTTTATGAAGAGTTGCGCCGGCGGTTCAACGCGCCCGGTGATTTTGCGCAGGCGTATGTGATTGCGCATGAGGTGGGCCATCACGTCCAGAACCTTCTGGGCATTTCTGATCGCGTAGACGCAGCGCGGCAGCGAATGAGTGAGGTTGAAGCGAATCAGTTGTCGGTGCGGTTGGAGTTGCAGGCCGATTTCTTTGCGGGCGTGTTCGCGCGTCATGTGAAAGATCAGGGAGTGCTCGAGCCTGGTGACATTGAAGAAGCGCTGAACGCGGCGAGCGCCATCGGCGACGACAAGATCCAGCGCCAGCAGAGCGGCTACGTCGTCCCCGACTCCTTCACGCACGGCTCCTCCGAACAGCGTCTGCGCTGGTTCAAACGCGGCTACGACACCGGCGACATTCGCCAGGGCGACACCTTCAGCGCCCGGCAGTTGTGACGTCGCGTCGTGCGCTCGTATTTGCGGTGGCGAATTCCACCCACGTCAGTGGGTGGATTGTTAACTTCCAAGCTACGAATCTGAGATAAGAGTTTTCGAATCCCACCAACGGCAGTTGGTGGAAGTTTCACTTCCAACCTAAATCGATGGCCGGAAATGAAGAATCCACCAACTCTCGTTGGTGGGATTCACAGAGTTTGGCGTTGGTCCGGTAGGTTGCGGTTGAACTATCCACCCACTGACGTGGGTGGGATTGCCGGGTCGGTACCACTCTAAACAACGACGAAACAATTTCGAGTGCGGGACAGTATAGTCCCGCATGACTTCCACCCAGACCGGCGAGCAGGGTCCCCAGAAGCTGCTCAGAGTGTGGCCGGGCGTAGTCGCCGTCGTGCTGCAATGGGTATTCCGATTCGGCGTCAAAGAACTCTTTCCCGGAATACAAGGATTCGGTTACGCCGTCATCGGCTCCCTCATCTTCTTCCTTGTCATCATCGCCTGGTGGGCTTTCTTCAGCCGCGCACCCTGGCGCGAACGTCTCGGCGCGCTGGCGCTGATCGCCGCGGCGATCCCCGCGACGTGGTTTCTCAGACACGAGTCGATGTGGCTCCAGTGGTTGCTCGCCTACGCCGTTCCAGTCTTGAGTCTGGCCTTCGTGACGTGGGCCGTGGCGACGCGTCGAATGCCCAATCAAATCCGGCACGCGACAATGGCTGCAACGATCCTGTTCGCCTGCGGAGCGTGGTTGCTACTCAGACAGGACGGCATCAACGGCGATCACAACGCGACCTTCGCTTGGCGTTGGTCGCCAAGCGCTGAGGAGCGACTGCTCGCGCAGGAACCTACTCAACCAGCGGCGCCAACAACCCCGGCACCCGCGGCAACCGCAACTCCAACCAGCACTCAACCCACACCGGCACCTACGGCCACCGCCGCCTCAAAAACAGCAGCTCCCGCAACCGAAGCACGCATCGACTGGCCGGGCTTTCGCGGACCAAGACGCGACGGCGTAGTTCGCGGCGTGAAAATCAACACTGACTGGTCCACATCGCCTCCGGTGCAAATGTGGAAACGACCGGTTGGACCAGGCTGGTCGTCATTCGCCGTCAACGGCGACCTCGTCTACACGCAGGAGCAACGAGGCGACAACGAAGTAGTCGCGTGCTACCGCGAGTCAACCGGCGCACCAGTGTGGACGCACACCGACAAAGCACGCTTCTTCGAATCAAACGCCGGCGCCGGTCCACGCGGAACGCCGACACTCAGCAACGGCCGCGTCTACAGTTTCGGCGCGACGGGCATGCTGAACGTGCTCGACGCTCGCAACGGCACCGTCATTTGGTCGCGCAACGTCGCGACTGAAACGAACACGAAGATTCCGTTCTGGGGCTTCTCGAGTTCGCCGCTGGTGATGGGCGACATCGTGATCGTCGCCGCGGCCGGACAACTCGTCGCTTACGAAACCGCCGGCGGCAATCAACGTTGGGTTGGACCAAAGAACGGCGGCAGCTACAGCTCGCCACATCTCGTGACGATCAACGGAGTCGCGCAAGTGCTACTCACGAGCGATGGACGTTTGACGAGTGTCTCGCCTGTGGACGGCAAACAGTTGTGGCAACACGAGTGGTCAGCGAACAGCATCGTGCAACCGGCGTTGACCGCCGACGGCAACGTCGTGGTCACGAGTCAGGAAGCAGGCATTCGACGACTCTCGCTCACGAATAACGCAGGTGCATGGTCCGTTGCAGAGCGCTGGACGTCGAACGGTCTGAAGCCTTACTTCAACGACTTCGTCGTTCATAAAGGTCACGCGTTCGGATTCGACGGACGCATTCTCTCGTGCGTCGATCTGAGTAACGGCGAGCGCAAGTGGAAAGGCGGTCGTTACGGCAACGGACAGCTCGTACTGCTGCCCGATCAGGATCTGTTGCTAGTGTTATCGGAAGAGGGCGAGTTAGCTCTTGTTCAGGCGCGCAGCGATCAGTTTGCGGAGCTTGCAAAGGTCCCTGCAATACAGGGAAAGACGTGGAACCATCCCGTGCTCGTAGGCGATGTGCTGCTGGTGCGCAACGCGGAAGAGATGGCCGCGTTCCGATTGCCGCTCGCACAGAACGCGAACGCCGCCGGTCGTTAAAAACCGCGGATCATTCGACACACTAAAGTTAATTGACAACCTCAGCGGCGGAGGTGTATACCCTTCCGCGCTATCTCACGTTCCAGCTACTTTCCGTTCGCTTCCCAGAGAGCGAGTCGGCGCAGTCAAGGAGGTTTGATCCCGTGAAAAGAAGATTTAGTTACCGCACCGTGGTGTGGGCGGCGTTTGCGGCTGTTGCTCTGTTGAGTCTCACTGCCGGCGCCGGCGCTGTTCAAGGTGACAAGAAATTCCGCATGTACGACGATTGTGAGCCCACCAGTTTTAATGCAGTGCTGGGCGACGGCGCGTGCATCGGAAACGGTAAAACAACTTTTGATGAGTTCATCGCAGAACTCGCGGCCACTCAGGACGCTCACCAGTGGCGTAATCAACCCAGCCAGTCGCACCTCAACGTTGGACGGCCAACGGAGATTGAGAATCGCGGCGGTGAAGTCCACACGTTTACGAAGGTCGCCGAATTCGGCGGCGGATTCGTTAACGAACTCAACGGCATTTCCGGCAACCCGGTACCGGCGCCTGAATGCTTGAACTTCCCGTCAATCGTTTTCATTCCGCCGGGCGCAACCGAAGAAGGCCCGACGGCGGGAAGTTCGGACCTGCCCGTCGGCATCAACCGTTTTCAATGCTGCATCCATCCGTGGATGCGCACAGTCATAGAGGTTGACACACCGGGTGGTGGCGCGCCGGCAAGCCCGACGAAGGGCAACTCGTCAGAGCACGCTCATCACTGATCCATCTCTGTTCAAAACAACAAAACGCGGTGAGTTGTCTCGGACTTCCGAAAACATCTCACCGCGTTTCCTTTTCTGAAGAACAAGTCTTATCTCGTGATTAGCAACGGCGAATTGACGTTGTAATTAAACAGCAGCGCTTTCTCCCCATCGATTTTGAATACAAACTGCTCAACCGCCTTCCCCTCACTGAACACCACATCGTAACCAAGCGTCCAGAATGTGCCCGCCGTGTTAGCGTTCACATGCCAACCACTGGATTTTGCCTCTTGCACGATGCCGAGCTTGCGGCGAACGGCGTCGAATAACGCGGTCGCGTCGGCTTCGCTAATGGCTTGCCGGAAACCTTCATCAGACTCGGCATAAATTTCGTGAAACTGACCCGCATTCAATTGAGTGTGAAATTTTTCGACCGCCCGCTCCGCGCTTTCCCTTCCTTTCTTCACACCGCAGGAAACCTGCAATACAACCAGCAAGATTATGAAAACTACAAATCTATTCGTTGGTTTCACTGGAGCTTCATCCTCCGCGTTCAAGTTAATAACCAATGCTGCTTCTTAGACCAACCAAGAAACCTGCGCGCGTCGCGTTTCTCCGACCGGTCATCGAGCGAACCACCTTCCGCGACCAGCAACAGGCCGTTCAATGCCGGACGAAAACGATCGCGAAATTCGGGTGTCTGATTCTCAAGATGTTCGCCTGCCCACGCGAGAAAGCCCGCGACCTCCGCCGCCGGCAGCAGCGAGAGATAGAAAATCATCTGTCGCCATGCGTAGGCGGTGTTCTTCATCATCACCAGCCGCGCGTGCCTCAGATCGATCTTCATCTGTTGGCGGCGACAGATCCACGTGAAGCACTCCCTCGCCATCGCGGCAAGCTGAGGGCGCAACGCGTCCGCGAGGTTCTCAAAAGTAAAAAGTGTCGCGAGATTCTGTGTCGTGATGATCTGTTGCTGCTCGATAATCATTCCGTTCACCGCGGGGTCCCACTGGCCGAGCGCAACGCCAGCACGGTCTGCGCAGAGTTGAGCGAACGTTTGCGGATTGCTCGGGCGTTGTTTCAATCCCAACCATCCCAAAAAGCTCCCGTCCATCACTGTGGTATCGGAGGCCCGCTTGAATTCGATCTGGCGCACTTCGTCATAATCCACACCGTAATAACGCGCATAAAGCGAGTCGCTCAACAGATCAGCCGCGATCTTCGCGGCCTGGTGAAACGGCCACGAGAACTCGCCCATGAAGATATCGGCAGCGAGCTCGTGGACCAACGGGATGTCGATCTCCGCCGTCTTCGCGAGCGCGCCCAACTCGCCAATGAGCTTG
>Ga0111539_10013958_pt1 | contig 10041 bp, 7 predicted proteins | sample RhiMethybrSRZTD1_FD_79667 | JGI IMG/M metagenome (GOLD analysis project Ga0111539, IMG submission 79667) | Populus rhizosphere microbial communities from Tennessee, USA - Rhizosphere MetaG P. TD hybrid SRZTD1 (version 2) (version 2) | ecosystem: Host-associated > Plants > Roots > Rhizosphere >... | reverse complement strand
GCGAAACATCTCCGACACCAAATCCGAGCCGGCTACAACTGTTCGAAATCGAGAAGATGTATTGGGATGAGTTGAATCGTCAGAGGTATCGGCTGACTGAGCTGCCTTTAAGAATCGCCGAGCAACTCGGGTACGTCACCCGCTGGCAAGTGCTCAGATGGCTTGACGTCCTTCACGACGATGAACGGGCGTTCGCCAACGTCCCTGAACCCAGCCCTGAAGCGCAACAGCAGATTCTTGATGCTTACATTGAGTATCTGCGTTCACCAGCGCCGCCCGAGCACGGCTTGCATTACAGCATCGCCGGGCAGATTGCGAAGGTCAGCCCTCGCCAGGTCCACAAGGTGCTCCAGAATCATCGGCATCGAATGCGCGCTGAATATCCTCTTATTTAGTCCGTTGTCCGTGCTCAGTAGTCCGTAGCCGCCAACCGAGTGGTGCATGGCCAACCGACAAACCAGGGAGACCCGTACAGTTGAGGGCCACGGACTACGGACTACGGACTGCTTTGATGAAACAAGTAGTACAGAACTATCGCACCGGCCAGTTAAAGGTCGAGGAACTAGAACCACCGGCGTTGAGGCCGGGCGGGGTGCTGGTGCGCACCGCCTATTCGCTGATCAGCGCCGGGACCGAACGAACCATAGTCGAAACCGCGCAGAGTTCGCTGGTCGGAAAGGCTCGGGGACGCCCCGATCTCGTACGCCAGGTCTTCGAAAACTTTAAGCGGGAGGGACTGACCTCTACTTATGAGAAAGTGAAGGCGAAGCTCTCGCAGAGCAAGGCGCTGGGCTACAGCGCATCGGGCGTTGTGACGGCGGTTGGGCGCGAGGTCGAGGAGTTTCGAGTAGGCGACCCCGTTGCCTGCGCGGGCGGCGGTTATGCGTCTCACGCTGAAGTAATTTTTGTTCCCAGAAATCTGTGCTGCAAGCTTCCCGACGGCGTTTCGGAGGAATCAGCCTGCTACACCACTGTCGGAGCTATTGCGCTTCAAGGCATTCGTCAGGCCGATCCGCGCCTGGGTGAGGCGGTTGCGGTTATCGGTCTCGGGCTTGTCGGACAACTCACCGTCCAGCTGTTGAAAGCGGCGGGATGCCAGGTGTTGGGAGTTGATATCGACGACGCTGCGTGTGAGCTTGCCCGAAAGTCAGGAGCCGATTCCGTCGCCAGTGACTCCGCATCGGCGCGGTCGGCGTGCGAAGCCCTGACCGCCGGACGCGGTGCAGACTGTATCGTTATCACCGCGGCCACAAAATCGTCAGAACCGGTCGAACTCGCGGCTGAACTCGCGCGAGACCGAGCGCGAGTTGTTGTCGTCGGACTCGTTGGCATGGACGTACCCCGACACAGCTTTTTCGCAAAGGAGCTTGAACTTAGATTGTCGCGTTCCTATGGTCCCGGCCGATATGATCCCGCCTACGAAGAGAAGGGAAGCGATTATCCGATCGGCTATGTACGATGGACCGAGAAGCGGAATATGGAAGCGTTCCTGCGGCTAATCGCCGAAAGGAAGCTCAATACAAACCTGCTGACGACCCATCGCTTTGCGGTTGCCCAGGCGACTCAGGCATACGATCTCATTCTAAACGGCCGCGATCGGTTCTGCGGCGTTGTACTTCAATACCCAGGCGCCGATCAGCCACTAGTAAACCCGCCAAGAGATATCAGAGCAAGAGCCGGAGAACCCGGGATCAGTTTCATCGGGGCCGGCAATTTCGCCCGGGGCGTCTTGTTGCCAATTGTAAAGCGCGCCGAGAAGGTTCAGCTTCTTGGGATAGGCGCTGCGACGGGGCTCAGCGCAAAGAACACCGCGGAACAGTTTGGGTTCTCGTATTCTACGACAGACTATCAGGAAATCCTCGGTGATGAGAATTCCAATATTGTTTTTATCGCGACGCGGCACGACTCGCACGCTGAGCTTGCGGCTGAAGCTCTGAAACGCGGTAAGCATGTTTTCGTGGAAAAGCCGCTGGCGATCACCGAGGAAGGACTCCGAGAGGTAGTTGCAGCCGCGCGCGAGTCCGACGGATTCCTTATGGTCGGATATAACCGCCGCTTTGCTCCAATCGCCCAACAAATTAAAACTCGTTTCGCAAATCGCAGCGCGCCAATGACGATCATCTACCGGGTAAACGCCGGACAGCTTCCGCGCGATCACTGGACTCACGACCCGACTGAAGGGGGAGGGCGGATAATCGGCGAGGCGTGTCATTTCATCGACTTCGTTCAGTATCTTACCGGGGCTCTACCCGCCCGAGTGAATGCTGAAGCAGTGCCTCGTTCACGGGAGGGCGGTGCGGTCGATGACAGTACCGTGATCTCGATTAGCATGACTGACGGTTCGGTTGTTTCGATCGTGTACACGGCGAGCGGTGACGCGTCCGTTGCCAAAGAACGTGTCGAAGTATTCTGCGACCGGAGCGTTGCGACAATCGATGATTTCCGAGGCGGGACTCTAACCAGCGATAGAAAGACAACCAAGATAGGCCGAAGCGTTCAGGACAAGGGACACGCGGCCGAAGTCACCGCATTCCTAGCGGCTGTGCGAGGCGACACTCGGCCTCCGATCGAACTTGAGTCACTGGCCGCGACTACGCTGGCGTCGTTCGCGGCTGTCGAGTCGGCAAAGAGCGGCGTCGCGGTGACCATTGACTTGAGCTCGGTGTTTTTGTAAGTGTGACACATTCAGGAGGGTTAAACGTGAAGTCAGTCAGGTTGGGTTTGTTGTTGTTTGTCGCCGCCAGTTTGAGCCCGTCGGCGCTCGCTCAGGGTTCGGCGAAGGTCGTAAAGGCTTCCCCAGGCGAGTCTGTTTACAAGATTAAGCGCGGAGGCTCGGTCCAAATTGCCGTAGTGGTCGAGGTGGATGACGGTTACCACATAAACTCAAACAAGCCTGCGGAAAAATACCTGATCCCAACGGCTCTCAAGTTTGAGCGCAGCGCCGGGTTCACAACTACTCCGGTGGTTTATCCGAAAGCCAAGATGGAGAAGTTCGAGTTTTCCGAGAAGCCTCTGTCGGTGTTTGAAGGCAAGGCGGTCTTGAAGCTCACAGCGCGAGCGCTCCCTTCGATGGCTCCGGGTGCACATTCTCTAAAGGCAAAGCTGACGGTCCAGGCCTGCAACAATAAACTTTGTCTCCGCCCTCAAACGATCGACGTGAGTATTCCGCTTCAAGTGGAGTAGAGGAAAGTTTTGGTAGCGCCCTCTGTCGATAAGAAGCTCTATTTTCCGCTAACAGATTGTCCAATCGCCCCAACAGACGGATAGTTGATGATTGCGAGGAGGCATTATCAATGCTTCTTCGATATTGCCGAAATGAGTCATGGGTTGGTTACGACCCTTATGATGGATTGAAAAGCCCTCTCGCCCAGCTGTTCCTCTTCAAAAACAGATTTGCAAGAACTTCATTGACTCAGCTAGTCAAGCGCAGTCCTTTCAATCTGCGCCCCATTATCGGAATCAGAAGAGATCTAAACCCGAAAGGTCTGGCGGTGGCGGCGCGGGCAATTATGCTGATTGCCGATCGAGAGGGTTGTCGTCTGCCTGATGAACTGGGCAGCCGAACCGAATATCACGAGGGCGACGTTCCGGCTGACTTCGACTTTTTAATGAATAGACTGGCCTCGATTCGCACACCGGGCTACGGCGAAGCTTGTTGGGGGTACAACTTCGATTGGCAGTCGAGAGCGTTCTTCGCTCCCCGAGGAACTCCGAACGTCGTGTGTACGGTTTTTGCCGGGCACGCTTATCTGGATTGGTACGAGCGAACCGGCAAGGATTCCGTGCTCCAAGTGGCCACCTCAATTTGCCGGTTCCTACTCGATCGACTCAACAGGACCCGCGAATTCGATGGAGATTGTTTCAGCTATACACCGCTGGATCATTCGAGGGTACACAATGTGAACCTGCTCGCCGCCGAGTTTCTGGCGAGGGTGTTTGAGAAGACGGGAATTGAAGAGTACCGAGACGCCGCCGACCGAGCCGCGCGATTCACCCTGGCGCGGCAGCGCCGCGACGGCTCGTGGTTTTATGGAGAGGCTGAATCCCAGAAGTGGATCGACAGCTTCCACACCGGGTTTGCATTGGTGTCACTCAAACACCTGATTGAGCACCTGAACTGTGACGAGTGGAGATCCGCGCTCGACGCCGGTTATGAGTTTTACGAGAAACGTTTCTTTCTTGCGGACGGTACACCCGGGTACTATCATGACCGGCTGTATCCTCACGATGTCCACAGTGCGGCGCAAGGTGTGATAACGTTCGTCGAGATGACAGATCTGATGCCTAACGCCAAAGCGATGGCCGGTCGAGTCGTAAGATGGTCCATAGACGAACTTCAAGATCCCGAAGGGTTTTTTTACTTTCAAAAGCACCGCTTCTATACAAACAGGACTTCATACATGCGGTGGGCGCAAGCTTGGATGCTGTATGCGCTCAGCATTTATCTCTCCGTGAAATGGAATAGCGACAATGTCTGAACAAGCAGCCGCAGTGGCTGATCATGCGATCAAATCTGACACGCGAAAGCGGGGCGCGTTTGCGAATGTCTTGCCGGTAGCGGTTCTTGTCATCGCCGACATAGTTCTGTCGGTCGCTGTCTTTGTGGTTTCCTACAAGCTCCGTCAGCACACAGATCTGTTTCTGTGGCGACACCGAAGATCCTTCTGGCCGGTAGGAGTTGTCAACGACTTTGAGCCTTATCTGGGTTTTTTGGTTTTCGTGCCGCTGGTGAAAGTTTATATGTTGCGCCGAGCCGGCATGTACCGTTTACGAGGCGAGTTCTCATTTGGCAACGACTTCGCGAAGGTCTTTAAGGCATCGACGCTGGCGTCGCTGGTGCTGGTGCTTATTGCATTTCTGTTTCGTCAGGGGGTGTCAATTCGCGACGGCCAATTCGTATGGCTTGATTATTCCTATTCCCGGTTGGTGTTCGTATATGACTGGCTGATCGCTGCCGGCGCCTTCTGGCTGGTGCGGTGCGTCGTTCGCATCGTCCAGATCATCTATCGCTCGAATGAGAGCAACCTGATTCCCACCGTGGTTGTGGGATGCGGCGAGATGGCCCAGGTATGCGTCTCAGAAGTCTCGGAGAAGCGCAGGCTCGGGTACAAGCTGGTCGGGGCGGTAAAGGCTCGTGCCGATGAAGACTCGGCCGCGCTGACAACCTACGGCGTGAGAATGCTTGGGGGGTTCGACGATCTTCCCGAGCTGGTGAAGCGATATGGCGTCGAAGAAGTGCTGATCACCGACACGGGAATTGATCCAAGAAAGATGTTCGAAGTGCTGATGGAGTGCGGACGCGACCATCATATCAAGTATCGAGTGATACCGAATCTCCTTGATTGCTTGCCCGGCAAGACCGAGATCGCGACGATCGGAGCGCTGCCGATGATCAAGCTCTTCGAGGAGGGGCTTCGAGGATCACAACGAGCGCTCAAGCGTGGGATGGACATTCTGGTTTCGATAGGACTGCTGTTGATCACCTGGCCGTTCTGGGTGGCGCTCGCGATCTTGATCAAAATAGAATCGCACGGACCGGTCTTTCTAAAGCAAGAACGCGTAGGGATGGATGGCAAGGTCTTTCTGATGTTCAAGTTTCGCTCAATGTTAGAGGGAGTTGACGACCAGGCGCATCGTGAGTTGATGCGGCGAACGATCAATGGCGAAGATGCAAATCAAGGCACGCCGGACGAGCCGATATACGGCAAGGTCAAAGATGACCCGAGGCTTACCAGGATCGGGAGTTGGATGCGCCGGTACTCGTTTGACGAGTTGCCGCAGATCTACAACGTATTGCTGGGACAAATGAGTATAGTCGGCCCGCGGCCTCCGATTCCGTATGAAGTGCGTCATTACAAGGACTGGCATCGAGCCAGGTTTCACGTCCGCCCGGGCATAACGGGTTTGTGGCAGGTGAGCGGCAGAAACCGGCTTCATTTTGAAGAGATGGTGCGTCTGGATGTCTTTTATATCGAGAACTGGTCGCCCTGGCTCGATTTGAAGATCATGCTTAAGACGCTACCGGTTATGCTGCGTGGAGATAACACCTACTAGCAGGTCTGGTTGAAGAAAGCATCCCTGCAACGTATATTCATACCTTGGTTCACCCAAGTGTATGAGCAACAAACTCCTGGTCATTGGCCTCGACGGCGCTTCATTTAATGTTCTCGACTCGCTGATTGAGAAGGGCTACCTCCCCACCATTGCTGGCTTGATAGCAAGCGGTGCTCGCTCGGATCTTACTACTACGTTCCCGCCGATTACCGCGGTTGCCTGGTCCTCGTTCATGACCGGAAAGAACCCGGGCAAACACGGTATCTTCGAGTTCGTCCGGCGCGACCATCAATCAAATCGCGAGCTCGCGGTTAACGCTTCATTCCGTCAGGGCCGCGCGATTTGGGATTTGCTGAGCGATGCGGGAAACAAGGTCATCGTTCACAACTTTCCGTGCACGTATCCGCCACACGAGATCAACGGGTTGATGATTGCCGATTTCATGACTCCGCGTGGACGCCGGGATTTCGCGTATCCAGAGTCACTGCTTGACGAAATCGAGGGGGAGTTCGGAAGTTACAGACTTCATCTATCGCAAACCTATGCCGAAGGCAACGTAGACGCCGTGCTCGATGAGCTGTTTGATGAACTTGAATACAAGGCGAAGGTTGCCGAATACCTCATGACCCGATACGAGTGGGATGCGTTCTTCCAGTATTTCTGGGGGACCGATCGCATTCAACACGAGCTGTGGCACATCATCGATGACCAGCATCCAAGACATAACGAAGAAGAGGCAAGAGTTTATCGCGATCGGGTTTATGAGTACTTCAAACGCGTCGATGAGATTCTGGGACGTTTGATCGTGGTTGCCGGGAATGATCCGCTGGTATTGATCGCGTCCGACCATGGGTTCGGGGCCGCGCACAAATACTGCTCGCTAAACATCTGGCTCCTTCAGGAAGGCTTCCTACAATTGAAACCCGATGTGGCAACTCGGGCAAAGAAACTAATGTTCTCGCTGGGCGTGACCCCGGAGCTCGCGTTTAAGCTCACCCGGAAGATTCCCGCGGCGTTGCGGCCCGCGCGGGGAGTGAGCTCGCAGCCGGGCGCATCGAAACTCCTCGGCAAATTCTTTTTATCATTCAACGACGTGGACTGGAGCCGTTCGACGGCATTTTCGAAGGGGAACTACGGACAGATTTATGTAAACCTCAAAGGCCGCGAACCCAACGGCTCGGTTGACGAAAGCCAGTATGACGCCGTGCGTGATGCGATCATCGAACGTTTGCGCGCACTCAACGATCCGGCTACTGGAGGACCCTGGGTTGGACAGGTCTTTCGCCGAGAGGACATTTACAACGGCCCACTGGTTGGTGACGCGCCGGATATCGCGTTCCTGCCCGCCGACATGCGTTATCTTCCATTGGGAAACGCAGACTTTACATCCAACAAGTTCATGGTTGACGCGTTCGGAATTTCCGGATGTCACCGGATGAACGGAGTGATGATCGCCAGCGGCAGCGGGATTGAGCGCGGGTGCGTGCTGGATGGAGCCAGGATCTATGATATGGCTCCGACTCTGCTGTACTTGACTGGTCACGGGATCCCGGATGATATGGACGGGCGCGTCCTGCAGGAGATGATATCCGGTGATTATTCTCGCGCTCACCCGGTTCGATTTTCCACGGCTAGCGATAATCAACAGACAAACGGCGTAGAATACTCAGAGGACGAGAACGCCGACGTGATTGAGAGATTGAAGAGCCTCGGTTACGTAGGGTAAGCAGTTGATGGATGTAAAGCAGCTCATAAAAGAGGTGATCCGAGTCCCGGGCGAAGCTGCATTAAAGGTGTATCTTTCGAGTCTGCCTGACATTCGATTTTCCCCAGACAGAGTCAAACGTATTCTGGTCTTTGCTTATCACGGGCTTGGAAATTTTATTATGTACACGCCGGCGCTCAGGCTGCTCCGCGAGCGCTATCCTTCCGCAAGGATCGATCTTCAAGTCGGGAACAATACCGGATGCGAAGAGGTGCTGGCAGGCTCGACACTATTCGACAACATCTACAATCTCCCGTTCTCGGCCGGGATCGGCGCCTGGGTCGCGCGCGGCGAAGCGATCAGGAATACTCACTACGACTTGACGATAAACGAATTCCACAGCCACTCGTGGCCTCTTGCGTTGTTGATCGCGGCGAGCCGCGCCCCGTTCAGATTGGGTCATGTGACAAGCCCAGGTTGGTCGCGCCGCTTCAGTCGTTACAGTTTCGTGTTCAACCTTCCGGTCGTAATGCGCGAGGACCAACACGAGATTGATCGTTATCTTGATCTCGTCGCGGCTGCGGGCGCGCCCGTCGTAGTATCGGGCGACACGAGCACATTTATCCACCTGACCGAGGAAGATCGAGCATTTGCGCGAGAATTCCTCGAGGTGAATGGTGAGACCCGGGCTCGCAGGATCATCGGATTCCAGCCGGGTACATCTCTGTCTATGCGCTGGAAGCAATGGCCAATCGAGCGTTATCGCGAAGTAATAAGTCGCGTGGTTGCTGAGAGTCCCGATTCCCAGATTGTGCTGTTCGGTTCTCCGGTGGAGGAACAGATGATTCGGGAGATGGCGCGCGGATTGACCGGCAGGATATCGCTAGCTGCCGGGAAGACTTCGGTCAAGCAAGTGGCCGCTTTGATCGAGCAGTGCGATCTGCTGGTATGCAACGACAGCGGCTTGATGCACGCGGCCGTTGCCGTCGGAACCCCGGTAGCTGCGATCTATGGTCCGACCGATTTTCGTCGTACGGCGCCGCTTGGAGATAACCACACGTTGATTCGCCACGACTTGCCCTGCAGCCCTTGCTTTAAGTTGGAAGGTGACGGGAAGGTGCTCGCTTGTCCGCATCACGATTGCCTGATGACAATTTCACCCGATGAGGTGATGAGCGCCATCGCCGGAATTCATGACGAAGGTGAATCTGCTCAGGAAGGGTTAAGCCTGGCGCGGAAAATGTAGAGCACGCCGCCGGCGATCGCGTTCAAGTAGATCGGGGCGAATGCCAATATCGAGAACGTCAGAGCCTGTTCGCGCGAAATCCCGATACTCCCGAACAGAACGATCACAATCCACTCACGGACGCCAAGCCCCCCTACCGATATTGGCATTAACCGGACGAGATCAACGAGCGAGATAAACGCAAACAAGGTTAGCACCCCGATCGGCAATCCCATCGCCCAGGCTACGACGTAACATCCGAGGCTCCAAACTATTCGAATCACTATCGATATGACGCAAGTTCGCAACAACAGAATCGGGTCACGCCGTAACTCAGAGATAGACTCCAGAGTTCGCGCGGCAGCGTCGGCTAGCCTCACCGTTCTTAGTAGCCGGCCGGTTTTTCGGATGAATCGCGCCAGTCTCGACGAAACATATTCGGTTAACAGGGTCGCAATCGCGATAAACGCAAGCGCCAGGATCGCCTCGCTTGTATAGATGATTGGGTCCGTCTGCCTGCTGGAGCGAGTCAGCAAAGTCGACGCCAGTCCGATAAGCAACAGCGTAAAAACACCAATGAGGCGTTCGTAGACCAGCGTAGATAAAACAAGCGCCTTGTCTCGAGCATCACGATCGACATAGATCAACCTTGCTACATCGCCGCTTACACCTCCACCCGGAACGAAGCTGGTGAAGAAGATGCCGATCAAGTAGTAGACGAACAGACGACGCTGATTGAAGTGAAGATGTATCGAGGCGAGGATCGCGCGCCATCGATAAGCCATTAACCAGGTGACCGCGAACGAAGCCATTACCGAAAGCGGCAAATAACTCACGCGGGTGTTCCGGAGCGCCTCCATCAAACCGTGAGCGTCAGATCTCACGACCACCATCGCGAGCGCGCCGATACCGATGATCACCTGCGCTACGCCACGCAGATTCAACCCGCGACGAGTTTTCGCGCGGTTAACGTTCGCTACTGCTTGTTCGGCGTTCTGCGTCGTCATTCTCGATTAGCGCTTCCTCGAGGCTTGTTGTGTATGTTGATCCAAATTCG
>Ga0111539_10013957_pt1 | contig 10041 bp, 6 predicted proteins | sample RhiMethybrSRZTD1_FD_79667 | JGI IMG/M metagenome (GOLD analysis project Ga0111539, IMG submission 79667) | Populus rhizosphere microbial communities from Tennessee, USA - Rhizosphere MetaG P. TD hybrid SRZTD1 (version 2) (version 2) | ecosystem: Host-associated > Plants > Roots > Rhizosphere >... | reverse complement strand
GGCTTCGCTGGAGCGCGCGCCCCAGCCGAGGAGGGAGGGGGTCCTCATCGGCGCAGAGTCCGCGCCTTCTGAGAGAGTCCATCGTAGGCCGCTCGTCCGACCGTCCGGGTGGCAGGTCGCGCAGCTCAGCCTCGTCTCGAGGCTCAAGCTGGCGTCGTGGAAAAGAGCCTCGCCTCGTTGCGCGAGCGCGGTCCCAGGAGAGCCGAGCGGCGCCGCGCGCGCATCGCCGCTGGCTGCGTCGAAGAAGCTGATGCTGCCCGAGAAGTAGCCAGCGACTGCCAGCCGCTCCCCGGAGGGAGACAGGGCAAGGCCCCGGGGCCCTTTTGCGCCCGCGGGCCGGTGCTGGAGCGCCTGCGCCCTCGCCATCGCCTTCCGATCGATCGCGAGCTCGAGCCGCCGGGACGGGCTCTCGTGGACGAAGTACCAGGCGTTCTCCGGATCTTGCTCGTCGTCCGGCGGATACTGGAGCGAAGGAGGCACTTTGCCTTCGAGGAGCGGGTGCAGGCGCGCCAGGTCGAGCCGAGCGAGTCGGTCGGAGCCGGACAGACACGTCCACAGCGTTTTGCCTCCGTCCGTCAACGCCGCCCCCCAGGGCTCCGGCGCGCCATCGAGAAACGTAGAGAGGAGCAGGCACGCGTAGAGCTTCCGGCGGCCGCAGTCGACGATGCTGACGGCGCCCTCCGCGAGGAAGCGGACGTCGCCGTGGTAACCTCCGGGCCGATGCAGCACGTGGGCCGCGTAAAGCCATTGGCCGTCCGGCGAGAACGCGAGCCCCCGGACGCACGTGCTGCCGGCGAGCAAAGGTACGGCAGCGACCTCCGCGAGTTGGCCGAGGTCGATGAAGTGGATGCTGCCCGCCGAAGCCTGCTCGGGCAGGATGCCCCCCACTGCGGCCAGCGATTCGGAACGGTCGATGGCGACGACTCGCGGCTCGCGCCCGGCGGCGATGCGCTGGAGCTCGCGGCCGCTTTCGAGATCGATCGCGCTGACGGTGCCGTCCAACCCGTTGACTGCGAGCAGCATCCTCCGCTGCGGCGCGATGGCGAGCCCTTCCGGGCCGACTCCCACGCGGAAACTGCGCCCCGCGACGAGCCCTGCCGCAGATTTCCCGTCCCCTCCCGAGGGGATCAGCTCAGCGACCGTCGCCGTGTCGCGCTCGGAGACGTAGACGCGGCGGGTCGAAGCATCGACGGCCAGCGACACAGGATCCCCTCCGAGCTCGAGCGTCGAGAGGACGGCTCCCGTCGAGGAGTCGACCGTCGCGACGCGCCTTGCGGCGGAATCGGCCGCGTAGAGGCGAGCGCCGTCGGGAGCGTAGACCACGTCGACCGGGGAGCAGCCCTCGGCAGCCGATCCGGTGGCGGCGCCAGCGAGAATCGTCGCGGCGAAGAGCCCCGCCAGCGGGCGATGTTCAAGGAGACCCATGGCATCTCAAGGCTATCACGCCCCTCCCGCGGTAACGACCGCGCCTGCCATCGAATGCAATCGCGGTTATCAGCCCCGCGCACTTTCGAGCTGCTATCGGATCTTCGTGAGGAGCACCGCGCGGTCGCGCGGGCTCGCAGCCTCCGGGTTGAGCACGTCGCGCGCGCGGAGGCCATCCAGCGGCGCGGGAAGGTCCTTGCCCACTTCGACCCGAAAACTCTCGTTTTTCGGAGCTGCCTTGGCGTCCGGGGTGACACCGCCCGCTGCGAGCTTCTGCGCGCGGCTCTCGACGATGAGGACTGCGGCGCCTTCGGGCAGAGACGCCAGCGTCGCGAGCTCGTCGTCCGGCACGAGGCGCACTTTGCGGTCCAGGTAATAGACGAGCCCGCCGGGCAAGCTGCCCACGGCGCCCATAGCCCGGCTCCCCAGGCAAAAAACTTCGACGCCGGGGTCGAGCTGCGCGGCCCCCCGCTGCGCCGCCAGGCGCGGATTGCCTTCCTCGGACGGAATGCGCTCGAGAAGCCTCTCGTACAGAGCCGTTGCAAGGACCAGCGCTGCCCCGAACGCGAGGAACGGCGGTAACGCCTGCGCGTGCCTTCGGAGGCCGATCCCAAGTGCCACGATCGCTGCGCTGACAGCGACGCCGAGCAGCAGCGGCTCGAGGGGAGAGCGGACCACTGCGTCCCATGCGACGCGCGCGCCGGCGCCCGCAAGGGCAGAGATCCGCTCGCCGCTCCACTGAGGCGCGAGGACTGCTGCCGCACCGAGCAGGAACAGAACCGGAACGATCCAGACGACGGGGCGGAGGATACGTTCGAGCACGCCCCGGTAGCTCGCATAGCCGTTCACGATCGCTCCCGCCGCGAGAAGCGCCCCCGGGACGACCAGCGGCAGGAGGTAAGCCAGCTTCTTCTCGGTGAAGCACGAGAACGCCACGAAAATCGTCACGAATGCCGTCCAGAGCGGCGCGCGGAAGCGGCCTCCGGCCGAGCGCATAAAAAGCGCCCCGGCCAGGGCGGGTCACCACAGACCGAGCGTCGACAAGAGCCGCGGCAGATAGAAGTGCCAGGGCTCTCCGTGCCGCTGGAAGCGGTACCCCGCCTCTTCGCCCGCCGAGGGGAGGATTTTTCCGAACGACTCGAGAAACCACTGGCGCACGGGCCCCACGGGCTGGCCATCGACCGTTGGGGGGGCCGTCGCTTGGGGATTCGCCGCGACGGGAGCGCCCGCGCGGATCGCGTCGAGCCGGCGCGCCACGGCGATCGGCCAGGCCAGAGCGAGGACGAGGAAGATGGCGATGCCCACCGGGCTCGCAAGAGGCCGGAGGGGCGTCCGAGAGCGCCGGACGAGCGCCTCCACGAACGGAGGCGCGACGCAGAGGAGGAGGATCACGGGGCCTTTCGCGAGCGCGCCGAGGCCGAGGAAGAAATAGAAACCCACGCGCCTCCAGCGCCGGAGCCTCCGTCGGATCCCGCCTTCCTGCTCGTTGGACGCCGTGTAGGCCGCTGCGCGTTCCCGCAAGTAGAAGAGCCATGCTCCCGCGGCGCAGAAAAGCTGTGCGGGATCTGCAGTGGCTCGGTGCGACTCGGCGATGAAAAGCGACGAAGTGAGCAGGACGATGGCGGCCACGAGGCCGAGCGCCGGGCCACCCTCGCTTCGCCCGATCGCCCAGACGAGGAGCGCCGTCCCGGCCGCGAGAGCTGCAAAAGGCAGCCGCAGGGTCCAGTCGTCGAAAGCGCCGCGGATGTTCGCGAACCCCCCCACGATCCAGTACGCGAAGGGCGGCTTCTGCAGCCTCGGCTCGCCATTCATCGTGGGGAGGATCCATTCGCCCGCGCGCCACATCTCGCGGCTCGTGATCGCGACGCGTTCCTCCAGGATGCCCGTGACCGGGCGGCGCCCCGCGGGAAGGGCAAAGAGTATGAGCGCGAACAGCAGAATCAGCACGGCCGCGAAGAGCGGCCGCGAAGCGCCGGAGCTCATCCGGCCGGCGCGCGATGGAGTTTCCATGCCAGGATCGCTGCGAGAAGGCCCAGCGCGATGTTGCCGAACTCCTCCGTGACTGCGGGTGCCCACCCGCGCTTCGCGTAGTGGTTTCCGAGCATCTCGAAAGAGAAAAAGAGGGCCGGCACGAGAGACGACGCGAGAAAGAACGGCAGGAGCCGGTTCGACGAGTTGATCGAGAAGCCGAGGAGGAAAGCGCAAAGCGGAAAGAAAAGCGAGCCGAGAGATAGGCCGAGCCGACGGTGAAACTCGGTGACGACGAAGAAATACTGCCCTTCGGCCGCGTCGATCTTGGCCGCGTCTCCGGTGGATCGGACGGCCTGCAGCGCTCCTGCCCGAGTCTCCGTCTCGGCGAGCAGCTCGTAGAGGCCCATGTCCTTCACCGCGGGCGTTCGGGCTCGGGCGGAGATGGGCACCTGGACGTGTCGCGAGAAGCCGCGATGCATGAAGTCCCGCTCGGTAATCCACCGAGCCGGATCGACTGCGGCGCTCGGAGCTTCGGCATCCGGCGCGGAGGGATCGGGCTTGCCGCTGTCGTCTTCGGGCGGAGGCGCCGCAGCCGGAGGGGGCTTCGCGTCCTTCTCCGCCGGCCGATCTTTCGCATCGGCGAGCCGCCGGTCGCCCTCATATTTGGCGCGAGCTCGCTCCAGAAGCCCCTGGTGGAAGAAAAGGTTCACGTCTTCGAGGTCGAGGACGACGCGGCCGGCTTGCTCGCCCGTCCCGGCGGCGACCACGCCGCGGCGCGCGAAGATGTACTCCGGGTAGGACGGCGTATTGACGCTTTTCAGGACATCGCTCGACACGAGGAAGCCTCGGCCTCTGTCGCCCGCTGCGACGAAAATCCCCTCGAGGACGGGACCGTCGTAGTGATGGATCCAGAGCGGCGTTTCGGAGTCGGGGAACTCGAAGTTCCAGCCTTCCCCGAGGTACCCGAGGCGGCTCAGGATCAAGGACTCCGCGTTGCGGTTCGCGAACCGCATCGCCGGCGCGAGCTCCATGTTGAAGTAGAACGAGCCGGAGCTGAGCACGAGGCCGAGAGCCACGACCGGCGAAAGCACCTGCATCGCGCTGACGCCAAACGACCGGAGGGCGAGAAACTCGCGGTCCGCGTTGAGACGGCCGGCCAGGAGCGAAGCGCCGAAGAGGAGGGAAAGCGGCAGCGTGTAGACGACGGCCTGCCCGAACGCCCGCAAGAGGACGGGGAAGATGACGAGGATGTCGAGGCTCAAGCCCTCCGTTGCGCGGACCGTGAAGAGAATCCCTTGCACCGCCTCGAGGATGATGAATGAGACGAAGCAGTTGAGACCGAGGCTGCGCAAGATGTAGAGGAAAATCGTCGGGGAGAGGCGGCGCCGCCGGGCGCCGGGAGGCCGCGTCGCGGGGATCGGGACGTCCCTACTGCTGCCCCGCGGGGACGATTCGGCCGGGGGACCGCCATCGGGCGCGGTGAGTCCCGGCGAGCGGGCCGATCGGGTCTCGGGTTCCGGCATCCGCCGGCACTTATACCCGACAAGGCGCGGCGTCCCAAGCTTCGAGCCCGCCGACGCAGCGTGGCGTGACGTCTCCGATAATGATCTGCTTCTCCGCCGGCGCTTGCCGGCTCTCTCAAAGCATGGAATGCTTGGGAGCGTAGCCTGGAACGGCTTCGCCGGAGCGTGGTCGGGGTTCCCTGGGTCTCCATCGACAGGAGGGAGCATGGATCGGCGCTCTGATCGCCGCCTCGTTGCGGCTGCGGCATTGTTGGCGGTGAGCATTTTGGCGCCCGTACGGGGTGGGCCGAGCGACGAGCCAGTTCTCGTCGTCTCGCTGAAGAGCATCGACGAGCTCCTCGCCGACGCTCGGCGCATCTGCGGCACGGGACAGGGCCCCTCTCCTCTCGACCTTGCCATCCAGGGCACGACCGGAGGCCGCGGTTTCCTCGGCGTCGACACGTCGAAGCCGCTCGGCCTCTGCGTGAGCCTCGGCAAGGATGCGCAGCCTCTGTGCTGCGTCGTGATTCCGATGAAGGAGCCTGCGGCGTTCGTCCAGTTTCTCGGCGTGCCTCCCGCCCCCCAGGGGGGTCTCGAGAACCGAATTTTCATGACGCAGCCGTTTGGCCGCCAGGTCTACGTGAAAGTCGCGTCCGGCCATTGCTTTCTCTCCAATGAGCGCGAGCCGCTCGAGAGCCCGCCGCGCGCGTCGTGTCTCGCCCCGGGCAAGTTCGACCTGTGCGTCAAGTACTCGCTCGCGGGCCTCAGCACCTCCGACCGCAAAGTCCTCTCGCGAAGGCTGACGGATCTGCTGCGCCTCGCGGACTCGTTCTCCGGCCGCATTCCGGGGCCGCAGCCTTTCAACGAGGCGCTCGAGCTCGCGCGGGAGCTTCGCTCGAGCCAGCTCGAGAAGCTCGTCCAGGAAGGGGAGCAGGCGCTCCTGGGACTGAACTTCGACGCGACCTCGGGCGTGATCTGTGCGGACTGGGAAGTCGTCGCAAGGAGCGGCTCGTCGCTCGCGGCCGAGTACAACGCCCTCGGCACGCGACGATCGCTCTTCAGCAAGGTATACAGCGATTCGGCCGCTTTCAGCTGCATCTGCACGGTGCCGATGCCGGAGTACATGCGCGGGTTCGCTGGCCTTGCGTTCCGGCCAGGGCTCGAGAAAGCGCACGCGGAGGTGGACCAGTCGAAGGTTTTTGCATCGCAAGCCGACAAGGAAAACGCGCACGAGAGCTTGCACAGCCTGGCGGACTCATTCGATGGCCTGAACGAGCTCGATATCGCCGCGGTGCTGGACACGACATCGAACGGCAAGGCGCAGGCAATCGTCGCCTTCAAAGTGGCGGATGGCCGCAAGTTCCTGAGCGCTTTCGAGCGTTGGTCGAAGTTCCCGGCGGGTGCTTTCCAGCCGGGAGACCTGAAGCTCGATGTTGCGCGCGTCGGCGACGGACGGATCCACCGCTTGGCGCTCCCCGACAACAAGGAAGGCCCTTTCGCCGGGTCCGCGTTGCACGTCGGCATCCGCGGGAACGCAATCGTCTTCACGCTGGGAGGAGATGGGCTCGCAGCCGCTCGGTCTGCGCTGGAGCGGACGGGCACGTCGCCCGAGCGGACGCCCCCCGTAGCGATGCACGTGCGGCCGAGCAAGCTGTTCCAGATCCTGCCGGGCAAGGACCCCAACGCGGAGCGGATTCGGAAAGCCTTCTCCGGCAGCGGGGACTACATCAACCTGGAAGTCTTGCCGGCTCGGGACGGTGTTCGCGGCCGCCTGACGCTGGGCGAGGCGTTCCTCCGGCTGATCCAGGAGGTGGCGGCCGATCGCCAGGCGCCTCGCCGCTCGAAAGGCTCCGGCCGCTCCCGGTGATCGCCGGGAGATGCGAGGGATGCAGCGGGATGGCGGGAGCAGCGTTTCGCTTCCGTCGAAGGCCGATTAGAATCCCGGCCCGGAATGGAGAAAGATGCCGGGCCTGCGATCTCGGTGGTGATTCCGCTCCTCAATGAGGAGAGAGGCATCCCCGCGCTCCTCGAGCGCGTTTTCAGCGTCCTCGGGACGCTCGATCGGTCGTTCGAGGTCATCTGCGTCGACGACGGGTCGACGGACGGGACGGACCGGCTGCTGAGAGAAGCCGCCGCCGCATTGCCAGGCCTGCGCGTTGTCAGCCTCGCCAGGAACTTCGGCCAGCACGCTGCCGTGCTCGCCGGGCTCGACGCGGCCCGCGGAGCGTGGATCGTCACTCTCGACGGCGACCTCCAGAACCCGCCCGAGGAGATCCCCCGGGTCGTGGCCGAGCTCGAGCGCGGGCACGACGTCGTCGGGACGTACCGCCTCGACCGCAAGGATCCGCTCTTTCGCCGCGGTGCGTCGTGGATCGTCAACCGTGCGCTCGGGCGGCTCGTGGGGCTCGAGATCCGCGATTTTGGCTGCATGCTCAGGGGCTACAGCGCCGATGTGGCGCGGGCTGTCTCCCGGCACCCCGGCTCGAAGCGCTTTCTACCCGCCGCAGCCGCGGTGTACTCCTCGAACCCCATCGAGATCCCCGCGAGCCACGCCCCCCGCGCCGCGGGAAGGTCCAAGTATTCGGTCTGGAAACTCGTGCGCCTGGGCGCGGACCTCCTCGCCAGCGTGCCCGGAGGCGCTGCCCGGGCGTTCCTTTTTGCCGGCGCGATCGCTGCGGGGGGAGGTCTCATCCTGCTGCTGGCGTCGCTCGCCGCGGGCGCATTCAGCACGGCCGGCGCTCGGGCCGTCATCATGATGGCGGGCTGCCTGGGAGCTCTCTGTCTGTTCGCGGGGATCCAGCTCCTCGCGCTCGCGCTCCTCGGCGCGCACGTCCGCCGCATGGTCGAGGAGGCGCAGACGAGGTCGCCCTACGTGCTGCGAGAAGACGTCGACAGGCCGGGCTCCGCCGAGTCGCCCGTGCCGAAGGCCAACTCGCGGGCTCGAGCGGATCGCGGCCCGACCCGAGAGAAGGGCGCAGGCTCGGGGCACGCGGAGGAGAAAGCCCCATCGTGAGTGCAGCACCCATCGTCGTCAGTCTCGTCGTCCCCTGCTACAACGAGGTCGAGAACGTCGACGACCTCCTCGACGAGTGCTTCCAGGTGCTTCGCGCAATGGGCGTTCCTTTCGAGATGGTCGTCGTGGACGATGGCTCGCGCGATGGGACGCTCGAAAAGCTTCGAGCCGCGATCGCAGCGAAGCCGGAGCTGCGCGTCATAGCCCTGCGGCGGAACACGGGCCAGTCGGGCGCCCTGGTCGCGGGCTTCCGTGCGGCGCGCGGGGAGTACATCGCCACGGTCGACGGCGATTTGCAGAACGATCCGGCGGACATCCCGGCTCTGTTGCGCCACGTCCAGAGCGGCGCTTGCGACGTCGCCAGTGGCTGGAGGAAAAAACGGCGCGATTCCTTCCTCCGGCGCGTCTCGACACGCGTCGCGAACGGCGTGCGGAAGACTTTTCTCGGCGACGGAATGAACGACTCCGCCTCGGCCATGAAAGTGTACCGACGCGAGGTGCTCGAGAATCTCCCCGTCTTCAACGGCCTGCATCGATTCTTTCCCGCGATCGCCAAGATGCGCGGCTTCCGCGTGGAAGAGATCCCCGTGAACCACCGCCCGCGACGGAAGGGCCAGGCCAAGTACGGTCTCTGGAACCGGGTCTTCCGGGCGACGATTGACATGTTCGGAGTCGCGTGGCTCCGGCGGCGTGCGCTGCGGATCGAAGCCTCGGAGGTCTCGGGGCAAGTCGATCGTTGACCGCTGGCGGCCGCGCGAGTATCCATCCCGTGCGCCGAGCGCCGAGCTTGGCCGCCTACGCAGCAGCATGAGCCAGGAACCCCAAGTGACCCAGGAATCTCCGGCCGCGCCTGAAGCCGGAGCGCCGCCGCCCGGTGGCCGGCTCTTCCGCTACCGGAACGCCCTCGGCGTCGCGGTAGCTGCTTTCTTGTGCCTGTGGCCCTGGGGGCGGCTGCCGCCCGCCGCGTGGCAGTTCATCGCCGGAGGCGCCGTAATCCTTGCCGGGGTTTCGCTCCGGCTCTGGTGCATCCTGCAGATCGGGGGCTCAGCGCGCAAAACGTCGCGCCTCAAAGCCGAGAAAGTGATCTCGTGGGGTCCGTACTCGATCGTGCGCAACCCCATCTACATCGCCAACTCCCTGACGTTCGTCGGATTCACGCTCGCCGCCGGCCTGCCCTGGGCGGCGCCGATCGTCGTCGTCGCTCTGGGCCTCTGGTACGACTCGATCGTCCGTCGCGAGGAGCAGTTCATCGCGGAGATGCACCCCGCGGAGTACGCCGCCTACCGGAGCACGGTGCGGCGCTGGATCCCGCGGCTCCGGTACCGCGGCCGCCCCCCCGAGGTGCCGCCGTACCCCTTCCGCCGGGCCCTGAAGCGCGAAAGAGGCCACCTGATCGCAGTCGGCTGCGGAGTGCTGGCTGTCGTCGCCCTTCGCGTCGCTGGAATCAGCTGAACGACGGCTTCTTTGGGCTGCTTTGGGTCCGATCAAGGGGTTGCCAGGGGCGGTCCAACAGGCTATAACGCTTCGTGCGTTTGGAAGATGTGGAGTACAGCCCCACAAGCGGCCACTCTTGGACCCCAAAAATCAGGCGATTGTGCGCTCGCGATAGCCGGGTTCATTTGAAGCTGGGGCGCGGGTAGACCAGTTTTTTAGAAAGGACTCGCATGAAATACGCTTGGCTTCTCTGTCTTCCTCTCCTTGTTTTTGCGGTAGGCGCCGAGGAGAAGGAAGCGAAGTGTCCGATCTCCGGTAAGGCTGTTGATCCGGCCGTCTCGATCAACGTCAACGGTCAGAAAGTCAGCTTCTGCTGCGAGAAGTGCAAGGCGCCGTACGAGAAGCAGATCAACCTGTCCGCGGAGCCCTGCAAGACTTGCCCCGTCAGCGGCAAGCCCGCGAAGGCAGAGAATAGCATCATCGAGAAGAAAGCCGAGATGGTGCATTTCTGCTGCGACAAGTGCCCCAAGGCGTTCGCGGTGGAGCATAAGTTCGACACCAAGGATGAGGGCGCGAAGACCTGCCCCATCAGCGGCAAGCCCGCGAAGGACGCCGAGGGGACCTCGCTGGTCGTCAACGGCAAGAAGGTCTACTTCTGCTGCGACAAGTGCCCGAAGGCCTATTTGAAGAGTCTGG
>Ga0111539_10013956_pt1 | contig 10042 bp, 6 predicted proteins | sample RhiMethybrSRZTD1_FD_79667 | JGI IMG/M metagenome (GOLD analysis project Ga0111539, IMG submission 79667) | Populus rhizosphere microbial communities from Tennessee, USA - Rhizosphere MetaG P. TD hybrid SRZTD1 (version 2) (version 2) | ecosystem: Host-associated > Plants > Roots > Rhizosphere >... | reverse complement strand
TGGGTGATCACTTTCAAACTCCATCGGGTGTTATTTAAATACGATCACCCGTAAATTAACATGTTTTGGCTAAAGACAAGGTTGAAACCCACGGCTAAAGTCATGCGCCGCTGACGCGGCGGACGACTCTTGGTCGGTCCTACAAGAGGTTGACGAGTATCTGACCTGAACACCCAAAAGCAAACCGCTGTATGTTTGAGGAAAACAGCTTGAAACGAATGATCACAATCTGCCTCGCGGTCTTCTTTCTGAACGCAAGCGCAAGGGCGCAAACTGCGCATGCCGTCTGGGCCGTGAGCGACGGCGAAAAGATCGAACGCGACGAATTGAACAGCCCGCACAAACGCGGCAATGCGGTATGGGACGGCAAACGCGTCAAGCTGTTCGGCGCGCGCAATGAAATCATCGCCTTTCAACTCATCGTCGAAGCGGGCGCGTCCGGCATCAGGCGCCTTTCGGCCGCGTTGCCGGAGTTGAGCTTGAAAGGCGGCCGGCGAAAGATCGTCTACCGCGCGCCCGGCGACGACCCGTCGCAGACGGTCGGGCGACCGATTCAACTCTTCGCGGCCAACTACCTCAACGTCACCCAGGCTACGGGCGCGAGCTGGTTTTACAAATCCGCCGCCGCCAAACCGTCTGACCCTGTTGGCTGGAAACCCGTACAACTCGCGCCTGAAAACGCCAGTCGGGGCGGCTTCCCGCTCGCCGTCGCGCCGCAACGGAATCAGGCCATCTGGATTGAAATTTATACGGCTCGCAATCTTCCCTCCGGCGCGTATCGCGGCCATGTCACGGTGCAGGCCGACGGCGAACAGACAGTCGTTCCCGTTGAATTGGAGTTGTTCGATTTCGCGCTGCCGGATGAAAACAGCTTGCCCGCGATGGTCTATTACGAACGCAGTCAGCCGGAACTTTATCAAGGCCGCAATCTCGACGCCGAGTATCACCGCTTCGCGCATCGTAATCGCATCGAGTTGGTTCACGCTTACAGTGTCGAGGCCGTCAACGCCGCGGCGGGACGCTTCGGCGGCGCTGATTTCACCGCCGCGAAAGGCTACGAAGGTCCGGGCGAAGGCGTCGGCAATCGCATCGTTCCCGCGACATTTTATGGGCCGGGCAAGGAGTTTGATGACCGCGCCGGCGCGTGGCGCAAGGCCGACGAGTGGATGACCTTTCTGAAAGAGCGCCTGCCACGAGCCATCACGTTTCTTTACCTGCCGGACGAACCCTCGCCACGGCAGTTCGCTTACATTCGCCAACTCGCCGACAACGTTCACAGCAACCCCGGCCCCGGACGCGCGCTGCGCACGATGGTCACGCACGATTACGTCAAGGAACTGGACGACTCGATTGACATTTGGAACGCGAGCGGACTGTGGTTCGACATCCGGAGGGCCGAGGCCGAGCGGGCCAAAGGACGGCAATACTGGACGTACAACGGCGGGCGTCCGGCCGTCGGCGCGCTTCTGATTGACACGCCCGCGACTGACGCGCGCGTCATTCCGTGGGCCTGCTTCAAGCACGGCGTCGAAGTCTACTTTCAATGGCACGGCGTGCACTGGCGGCACAATTCGCAGAAGCAAGGTGAGCGCAACCAAAATGTCTGGGCGAACCCGGTCACATTCGACAATCGCGGCCAGCCGAACAAACCTATCAACGATCAAAACTTCGCCAACGGCGACGGCGTGCTGCTCTATCCCGGTGAAGAGAGGCTGCACCCGGAAGAGAATCGCGGCGTCGCCGGGCCGATCTCTACCGTGCAACTCGCGAATCTGCGGCGCGGGTTGCAGGACCACCTGTACCTGACGATGGCGCGCAAGCTGGGGCTGAACGCCGATGTCGAAGCCGCGTTGCGAACGATTGTGCCGCGCGTTTTTTCCGACGCCGGCGATCAAGTCGGCTTTGCGGAAACCGGCGACGCCTTTGAAGCGGCGCGCTACCAACTGGCCAAAGCCATCGCGGCAAAAGGCCGAAAATAATCGGGCTGTTTTGTTCGATCAGTGAGGAGGCATGAAAATTCTGTTGACCCTGGTTCTTTTCGCCGCGGCTTGCGCGGCGCTGGGTTTGACTGTGATCGCCACGCAATCGCCGCCGAAAATCACTCGCCCCGTGATGTTCGACACGCCCGAAGCCGACCGCATCCTTGCCGCGTTGCAGGTCTTCCCGCCGGACAATCCCTGGAATCAGGACATCTCGACGTTGTCCGTGCGCGCCAACTCCGCCGCGATCATCGCTTCCATCGGCAAAGACAAACATATTGATTTCAACCTGGACATGAACTACATCATCGTCCCGCCGAATCAGCCGCGCGTGCCGGTGAAGATCAAAGACTATCCGGACGAATCCGATCCGGGGCCGTACCCGGCGCCGGACGACATGCCAATTGAAAATTGGCCGTTGCGGCGCAACGAAGATGTCGGGGCGCTGCCGGGGGCGGAAGGCAAGCTCGAGGACATTCAACGTCACGGCGCGGGCGACCGTCACGGCATCGTCGTTGATCCGGTGAATGGCTTGCTTTACGAGTTTTATCAGGCGCGCAAAACTGAGGCCGGGTGGGAAGCGGCGCAGGCTTCGATCTTCGATTTAAAATCCAACCTGATGCGCCCCGAACGCTGGACTTCGGCGGACGCGGCGGGGCTGCCGATCTTTCCCGCCACTGCGCGCTACGACGAATGCGCGCGCGGGATGGTGACTCACGCAATGCGCGTCACGGCGCGGCGGACGCGGCGAGCTTACGTTTATCCGGCGCGACATTTCGCCAGCAAACTGACGGATGAAAATCTGCCGCGTATGGGCGAACGATTGCGGCTGCGGCAGGATTTCGACATCAAGGGCTTTCCGCCGCACGCGCAGGCGATTCTGAAAGGGCTGAAGAAGCACGGCATGTTCGTGGCGGATAACGGCGGCGACTGGCGCCTGTCCATTGCTCCAGACCGCAGGTTGAAAGGGCTGGAAAGTTTGACGCGGCTGAAGGGCTCGGACTTTGAAGTCGTGGATACTGAAAAGGCTCGATAAGCGTCAACCGAGTTCGTATGATGACAATGATGATGAAAAAGCTGAAGCTCGGGCTGGCGGTGGCCTTGGCGATATTCGCGGGCCAACTCGTCCCGCAGGCGCAGCGTTCGGTCTCGATGCGCGAAGTCAATGAAGTCGCGAAACCGGCCGCGAACCAGACGATTGCCATCGTCGGCGCGACATTGATTGACGGACGTGGCGCCTCGCCTGTGAACGACGCAGTCGTCATCGTGCGCGGCGAAAAGATCGTCGCCGTCGGCGCGCGCGCGGCGGTAACGATTCCCAAAGCCGCCGCCCTCCTAGAAGCCAACGGGCTGACCCTGCTGCCCGGGTTGATTGACGCGCATTTTCATCTGGACGGCGACGAAGGCTTGCCGTCGCTTTTTCTCAGCCATGGCGTTACGTCAGTGCGCGACCCCGGCGCGTGGATGGAAGCCTATGACGGCGCGCGTCAATCTGGTCGGCCGTTGCCGCGCCTGTTTCTAGCCGGCCCGCACCTGGACAACGCGCCGCCCGCTTACCCACACGACGCCTTTATCGTGCGCGACGCCGAAGAGACGCGGCTCGCGGTCAATCGCTTTGTGGAACAGGGCGCATCGGTCATCAAGGTTTACTTCCGCTTGCCGTTGGGATTGATTCGCGTCTCGGTTGAAACGGCGCACGCGCGCGGCGTGCCGGTGACCGCGCATCTGGAAATCGTTGACGCCGCCGACGCCATACGCGCTGGCGTAGACGGTATCGAACACATCACTTCATTCGGCACGGCGCTGCTGCCGCCGCGCGAAGCCGAGAAATATCGCCAAGCCATGCTCGCCGACAACAACGCGCGACGCGAAGGACGTTACAAAGTATGGAGCGGACTTGATCTGGACGCGCCGCGCGCGCGCCCACTGTTCACATTGATCGCGCAACGCGGAACCTTCGTTTCTCCAACACTGGCCGTGTTTGAAAAACGGTCGGGCGACAAGGATGCGACTGAGACGCATGTGCGCGCTTTCAGCCAGATGCTCAAATTTGTCGGAATGGTCAAACGCGCGGGCGGGCGTGTCGTCGTCGGATCACATTCGAGCGTGCCGCACGCTGAACGTGGTTGGGCATATCAGCGCGAATTGGAATTGCTGGTCGCCAGCGGCTTGTCGCCGATGGAAGCTATTGTGGCGGGAACGACGGAGAACGCGCGTTTCTTCCGCATCGCCGACCGGTTGGGCAGTATCGAAGCAGGCAAACTCGCCGATCTTATTCTGATTGACGGCGATCCGCTCGAAGACCTGTCGGCGCTGCGGCGCATCAAGCGTGTCATGCTCAACGGTAAATGGGTCGAGCCAAGTTCGGAGAAGAATTGACACTCCCCATCCGTCCTTCGCCAAAACTGTGGATGGTCTTTGATAAATAATGGCGCCCAGTGGCGCCTAATCGGAGCGCCCGCGTCCTCGCGGGCAAGTGTGTGGCCATGAGCCTGCCCGCGAGGACGCGGGCGCTCCGCAAGGGGCTTTCTTTGGCTTTTCTGTAACAGGCTCTAGCGCCACTCCGCAAAGTCCGCTTGCCAAGCGGGCTTAATGGTTTTACCATTCGCCACCATAAGGCGTGTCTATATATTTGTCATAACTCAATCTTAAATGCTGGCGCGGCTGGAGCCCTGTCCAACTGTTGTGCAAAGGCCGTAGAGAAAGATCGTACCATTTGTTCTTCCTCTTCAATTGCCGGGAATGATGGAGCGGCTTGGCTATTCCATCAGGGGTCAGAAGGGAACGTTTCCGGTCGGTGAGAAATAATCCGACTCTCGGTCACTCCACTACGCTTCCGTGACCGGAGGTTCATTCACCGCCACTATGCGGCAGGTTCATTCCAATGATGTATATCAAGCTATTTGCTTTAGGGGCGACGCTGGGCGCGTTCGCGCTCGCCTCCGAGGTTGCGCCGCTGGGAAGCTACACGCCGCGCGAGCGCAGCCATTGGGCTTTCGTGAATCGGGCGACGCCTTCGGTTCCGACCTTTACACTTGTGGCGGACAACGCCTGGGTGAAAAACCCGATTGACGCGTTCATTCTCCAACGCCTGCAGAAGGCGGGGCTGAAGCCTTCGCCGCCGGCAGACCGGGCGACACTGATCAGGCGAGCCTACTTTGACCTGACGGGGCTGCCGCCCTCGCCGCGCGAGGTGGCGGCGTTCGTCGCCGACAAATCGCCGGACGCCTGGCGGGATCTCGTCGAAAGGCTCTTGGCCAGCCCTCATTACGGCGAGCGATGGGCGCAGCACTGGCTCGATGTGGCGCGCTTCGCCGAAACCGACGGCTTTGAGTACGACACGCACCGCCGCGACGCCTGGCGCTACCGCGACTACGTCATCCGCTCCTTCAACCAGGACAAGCCCTACGACCGCTTCGTGACTGAGCAACTGGCCGGGGACGAGATCGCCCCCGGAGACCACGATGCGCTCGCCGCCGCCGGCTTCAATCGCCTCGGCCCGCTGCGCAAGAACGCGGGAAATCAGGAAGTGGCCAGTAGCCGAAACGAAGTGCTGACCGAGATGACCAACGCGGTCGGCGCGGCGCTGCTCGGCGTGACGCTGGCCTGCGCGCGCTGCCACGATCATAAGTTCGACCCGATCCGGCAAAGCGACTATTACCGCATCCAGGCTTACTTTGCCGCCACGCACGAAAATGACGTGATCAAAGCGACGCCCGAAGAGCAGGCGGCATGGAAGGCCAAGGCCGAGCCGATTGAGCGGGAAATGAAACAGATCAACGAGGAGATGAAGAAGCTGCGCGGCAAGGATGACCCCGCCACGATCGATCAAAAGCAGGCCCTGATGAAGAAGCTGGAGAAACTGCAGGAGGGCATGCCGGAGCCGCTTCCTGCGCTCCACAGCGTCGCCAACATGACGGAAAAAAAATCGCCGATCCATCTGCTCTCGCGCGGTGATTACCAGGCCAAAGGCTATCGCGTCGGCATGCGCCCGCTCGGAGTGCTGCTCCCCGACGGCGCTCCCGAACTACCCGAAAACACATCGAAGCCCCGCTCCGAACTGGCCAAATGGATCGTTGACCCGAACAACCCGCTCACCGCGCGCGTGATGGTCAACCGCATCTGGCATTACCATTTTGGCCGCGGCATCGTCGCCACGCCGAATGATTTCGGTCGGGCGGGCGATCGCCCGACGCACCCCGAACTGCTCGATTACCTGGCCAACGAATTCGCGGCGGGCGGTTTCAGCGTCAAGCGCATTCACCGGCTCATCCTGAACAGCAACACATACCTGCAGTCCTCCGCGGCGCCGAGTGACTCGGCTTTAAAGACGCTGGCGCTGACGAAAGACCCGGAAAACAGATTGCTCTGGCGATTCAATCGCCGGCGTTTGGAGGCCGAGCAGATCCGCGACGCAATCCTTGCCGCCTCGGGCACGCTCAACCCCAAGCAGGGCGGGCCGAGCGTGATGGTTCCGATTGAGCAAGAGCTGGTCAAACTGCTCTACAAGCCGTCGCAGTGGCGGCCCGCGAAGGATCCGGCGGAGCACAAGCGCCGCAGCGTCTACCTGATCGCCAAGCGCAACCTGCGACTCCCTTTCATGGAAGTCTTCGACGCGCCCGACCTGCAGGTAAGCTGCCCGCGCCGCGAATCGAGCACGCACGCGCCGCAGGCCTTAGAACTCCTCAACGGCGTTTTCACCAACGAGCAGGCCGAAGCGTTTGCCAGTAGGCTTGAAGCGGAGGCCGGGCCGAACCTGCGCAAGCAGATCGATCTTGGCTATCGGCTCGTGGCGGGTCGCCCCGCCCGGCCCAAAGAGATTCAGACGGCGTTTGAGTTTCTGAAGACGCAGCCGAAGCGCGAGTTCGCGCTTGCGCTGCTGAATTTGAACTCTTTCCTGTATGTAAATTGAGGGCTTGTCATCGTCTGATTTTTTCGTAGCTGATTACTGAACGCGGTTGGGCGCCTGGTAATAAAAATCAAGGAGGCTTTCATGACCGATCATTTTCGTGTTACTCGCAACCGGCGGGAATTTCTCACCGACGCCTTCTGTGGTTTTGGCGGGCTGGCGTTCGGCTCGATGCTGGCCCGGGAGCAGGCGTTCGCACAATCCGTCAACCCACTCGCTCCAAAAAAAACGCATCACGGCGCCAAGGCGAAATCGGTGATCTTCCTTTTCCTGAGTGGTGGCCCCAGCCATCTGGAGACGTTCGATCCCAAACCACTGCTCAACCAACTGCACGGCCAGAAGCGCCCGGCGAGTTTCGGCGAAGCGAAATATCAGTTCGTCACGAGCGAAGCGAAACTGCTCGGCACGAAGCGCACATTCAAACGGTACGGTAAGAGCGACATCGAGGTCTCGGACCTTTTCCCGAGCCTCGCCCAGCGCATAGATGACATCGCCGTCGTTCGCTCCTGCCACGGCGACATGGTGGTCCATTCCGCCGCGCAGTATCAGTTGTTCACGGGCCGCGTGATCCCCGGCTTCCCCAGCATGGGTTCGTGGGTAATCTACGGCCTCGGGGCCGAAGCCGAATCGCTGCCGGCATACGTCGTTTTGCCGGATCCGAAGGGGGCGCAGGAGGCGGGGACGCCGATGTACACTCAGGGGTTTTTGCCGGCCGTCTATCAGCCCACCATGTTTCGCCCGGGCGAACGTCCAGTCCTGAACCTGGACTTGCCGAAAGGAATCTCGCTGGTGGAGCGCCGCAAGACTCTCGGACTCATCAAACAGCTTAATCAGCTTGACATGTCCCCAGACGACGCGGAGTTTTCGGCGCGCTTAAACGCCTACGACCTGGCTTTCAAAATGCAGACCGAAGCGCCAGCAATCTTCGACATCTCGAACGAACCGCAGGAGACTCTTGATTTATACGGCATCGGGAAACAGCCGACGGACGATTACGGACGCCGCTGTCTTCTCGCCCGGCGACTGGTCGAAAAGGGCGTGCGCTTTGTCTGCCCGGTGTCGGGCGGCGGAACCGGGGACATGCAGTGGGATGCGCACAACGATATTGAGGAAAACCACACGCGGATGGCCGCGCAGACTGACCAGCCGATGGCCGCGCTACTAACCGACCTCAAACGGCGCGGGCTGCTCGACTCAACGCTCGTGCTGATTGGCGGCGAATTCGGTCGCTCACCCGAATCGGAAGGCAGCAAGGGGCGTGACCATCACAACCTCGGATTCACAATGCTCATGGCCGGCGGCGGCGTCAAAGGCGGGCAGGTCTACGGCGCGACGGACGAGATCGGCCTTCGGGCGGTCGAGAAGCCGGTTCACTTCCGCGACATTCACACGACCATCCTACATCAGTTGGGTCTCGACCAGAATCTGCTGTCTTACCTCCACCTGGGCCGTGAGGAGCGGTTGACCGAAATCCAGGGCCAGGTCATTGCCGACCTGGTGTAGCCTACAGAGCCAGTACGGCTGCCTGAGGTTGTCCGCCCCGAATCTCTCATCCGGCCTTGAACTTGAAATAGTTGCAGTATGTCGAGCATGGATTCTAAGGCCGGCGATGCGCCAGCCGATCATTGTTTTTTCTGTCTAAAATATATAAGCATTGACTTGCTAATCTAAAATGTATTAGATTGCGGTTTACTTCTAACTTACCCATTTCTTGCCCCAGGTATTTTCAGCTCCTCGCTCCCCAGAAAAGGTTTCGGAAAGAATCCGCATAAGGCCTCATTCTATCGATATCCAGCGCCTAAAGTGACTAGCGTCTAAAGTGGCCAGATAAGGATAAGCGCAGACACTCCCTCGAAGTGACCACAGCTTTCTCCTGGCGCAACTCTAGAGCGTGTTATTAATTTTAGGCGAGGATCTCCCGATCGTTCTTTCAACATCAAGATGGCGAATACCTGCAATGCAGACCGGCCAGCGTTTCAGGTAATCGTTCACAGTTATGCGCCAAACGGCAAGATCGCGACATAGGAGTCGAAGCTTCGTTCGGCGCCATCACAGCGTCAGCACAAAGCCTCTTTGCGCCGTCGGGAGTTCGTGGAAAAGTCGATAACACTCGCTAGAAACCCAGATTCAAGCGTCCATGCAGAGAAAGTCTTGATTGTCGCGCCCTCTCAAAACAATCACGATTCCTGCGCTTACTATTGAGAGTAGGACAGGTACAAATAGATATATAAATCCGCTCCACCGCGAATCTAGAAATCTATTACTGCGGTTTTTAAGGAGCGCGCGACCAAGAGATCGTCACATTTTCTAAAGAATTCAACCATTTTTTGGTCGCCTGCGCATTGAACCGCCATTTTTGGAGGTAACATGTTATTAAAGCAAATCGTAAAAGTCTTTTGCCTGCTCATCGCGCTCAGTCTGGGCGCCTTGCCTGCTTTGGCGCAGGCGCGAAGTTCATCCGCCGACCTTAGCGGAACAGTCTCAGACCCGTCGAAATCGCCCGTGCCTGGAGCTACTGTCATAGCGACCAACATCGCCACCGGGCTGGCGCGCAACGGCGTCACTGACGCGAATGGCGTCTATCGCATTCCACTTCTGCCTCCTGGCGAGTACGAGGTGAAGATCCAGATCAACGGATTCAACACGCAGATCAAAAAAGGCATCAGGCTCACGGTCGGTGAGATTATCCCGCTTAACTTCGAGGTATCTCGCGAGGGGGCCATCGATTCGGTATCGGTCGCGACCGATCAGCCGCTGATTGAGCCTGAGCGTACGCACCAGTCCTCGACCATCACTCAGAGGCCGATCAATAATCTGCCTATCAACGGGCGCAACTTTCTAGACTTCGCCAGGCTGACTCCAGGCGTGATCGAGGAAAGCCCGGCGGTCACCAGCGTCCAGGTCACGGCTCTCACGACTTCAGGCCTTTCATTCTCCGGTCAGAACGGGCGCGCCAACACAATCCAGATCGATGGAGTAGACAATAATGACATCATCGGCAACGGCGTGCGCCCGACCATCAGCCAGGAGGCGGTGAACGAATTCCAGATCAACCGCAACGCTTACAACGCGGAGTTCGGCCGCGCGGCCGGGGGCATCATCAACATCGTCTCGAAAAGCGGCACGAATCAGTTTCACGGAAACGTCTACAACT
>Ga0111539_10013955_pt1 | contig 10042 bp, 4 predicted proteins | sample RhiMethybrSRZTD1_FD_79667 | JGI IMG/M metagenome (GOLD analysis project Ga0111539, IMG submission 79667) | Populus rhizosphere microbial communities from Tennessee, USA - Rhizosphere MetaG P. TD hybrid SRZTD1 (version 2) (version 2) | ecosystem: Host-associated > Plants > Roots > Rhizosphere >... | reverse complement strand
TTTCGAGAGGCATGGCCGGGAGCAACCCCGAACTCCGGGCCGACTTGAAACTTTCGCAGCGTTGGGGAGTCTTTTTTTCATAATGGATGCGCAGATGGCGGGAGTCTAATGCCTCCAGAGAAATGGAAAGGGGCGAGACGAGCACACGTGTAGCAATACACCGTGTGGAAGCACCGGGCCGAACAGCAGCAGGCTGAACAGCACCGCCAGAAGCGCGGCGAATGGCCGTACTGGCCCGAAGGAGAGTGGCTCATGGCCCAGTTTGACCGTCCTCGCAGACCCGCCGGAAGGCCCCGGGGCAGACTATCGCCTCGCAAACCGGCTCCCAGCTCTTCACCCGGCTCGAAGCCCATCGTGATGATCCTCGTGCCCGTGATTGTCCTCGCGGGGATTGTCGCGGCGATCGTCCTCAGGCCCGGCGCATCCGGGGAGGACGCGGCAAGCCAATCCACCGCGGTCAACACCCGGCCGAGCGACGGTGGAAGCGCTGCCGCCGCAGCCGATTCGGCGTCGAGCGAAAGTGTGGCCCAGGTCGAGGAGGATTCGGGCTATGACGACTCCTCCGCGGAGCTCGATGAGCCCGACCTGACGGAGATCACGCGCCAGCGCGCCGAGCAGGACTCGAGCTCCATCCTCCAGGACTCCGACCGGCGCATCCTGGTGCAGCGGGTGAAAACGAAAGCCGATTCGGCCTCCGACGAGGCCCCCCCGGAGAGTGAAACGGCGGTGGCGCCGGACGTCGAGAATCGATTCTTCACGCTCGAGCTTTCAGCGCGTATCGGCGGGACCAGCATCCCGGCACAGGACCCGCAGACCTGGGCCCGGCTCGGCTACTGTCTCGACCAGGAGTCTCCGCAACGCTTCTTCCTCGTCTACGGGAACGGCACGTTGCCCAAGATCCAGAAGCTCGGGCCGGACGGCAAGCCCGTCGTCGAGCCGAAGAACTCGCGGCCTGCCGAGAGGCCCGCCGGCAATCCCAAGCGACCGACCTACCGGATGCTCGTGGACGCCACGTCGCAGGCGGGTGGCAGCATCACGTTCTACAACCAGAAGCTCGGTGAAAAATACCGCTGTGATGTGCAGTGCACGATCGAGAAACGGGATGGAGACGACTTCCGCAGAGTCGATCGCTTCACGGTCCAGGAGGTCTGGACGCCCTCGAGCGGCGAGCCGACGGATGCTCCGACCGCGCTGCGGAAAGTCTACGACGCGGCCATCGACCGCCTCGCCGCCGGCCTCGTCCAGCGAAAGCTTTTCCGCGCCCCATAAGTTCGAGTTTCGCCATTATTCGCCGGCCTGGCCGGCCTAAATTCGCGGTGGCGTCGGTAGGCTGGGCTATTTCTGTAAGGCTGGACCCGCAGGCACATACGTCAAAACAGTCCGTCCCTGCGGGTAGCGCCAGGATCGTCGATGCCTTCGTTACTCCTCCTCAGCGTATTTCTCCGCTGATACGCGATCGTCGTCGCGCCTCGGCCTCGACGATCCTGACGCTACCAGGCTCGCCGAAAATGGCGAAACTCGAACTAACCGGCTGCACGCTTCTCACAGCTTCCGGATGGGCCCCGTGACCTGGTAGTGGATCGGGACACCTTCGAGCTCGGCCGGGAGACCTCGGCGCACCTCGGCATCATCCGTCTCGAGGTGGACAACGATCCTGCCGTCCCCATTGACGGCGTCCACGTCCACGCCGCAGACTCCGCGCCTCCCGAGGAGGTCCGCGGAGTGGCGGCGTTTGATCTCGAGGAGTTTCTTGAGGTCTTTCACGGTGGACGGAGTCCGCGCTCCGGAAGTGCCTAGCGCCTCCCGGCCTCGCGCCCGCGAGCGGATGCTGCGAACAACACTGGGATTGTAGGCCGTACCCGGCGGTCAAGCCAGGCGGACGCGGAGCTTGCGCAGGACGACGTCGATCGGATTGGCAAACGTGATCTTGTTGTCCTGGGTCCCCGCGAAAAGTAGGCCCACGACCTTGTTCGTGCCGCGCTCGAGGATCGCCGAGCCCGAATCGCCCTGCGAGCTGAACACTCCGCCGTGGAGGCCGCGGATCGCGAGCTGGTCGATGAACTTCACGTCGCCGACCTCGTACGGCACCGTGAGGTCGAAGAAAAGGCTCGTCACGATGCCCACGCGGTAGGACGTGGTCCTTCCGAACTTGTGGACGACCATGTCGACGGCCGCCGCGCTCGTCCCGGTCGGGGCGCCGATGAAAAGGACGTCGCGAGAGACTGTCGATGCGGATCGAACTTCCGCGATGGCGGCGTCCACTCGGTTCGTGGCGACATCGGCCCGGAGGTCCACCCAGCGCGTCAGCTTCGCGATCCTGCCGGTAGCGATCGAGCCGTCGTCGAGCAGGCCGGGTTGGAAAATCGGCGCTCCAATCGGAAGCGCGCGGCGGCGCGTGCCATCGGCCAGCACGCCGCTCTCGTAGGCGAGCACGTGATTGTTGCTCAGCACGTATTTGCGCCCGCTGCGGTCCTTGACGAGAGCTCCGAGCGTCCCCGCCATGATGAAAAGATCGCTGGGCTCGCGGAAGCCGATCGAGCAGCCCGGCTTCGCCGGCCGAGTCCTCCGCCTCGGGTTCGGCATCACCGCGAGGGGCGCCGCCTGCGGCAGGATCTGGCCCACCTCCTCGACATCCGTGGGCAGGCCAGCGACCGTCTTCGGCAGCCGCTCGCTCGGGGAGAGATCGGATTCGGGCAACTTTTTCCGGACCAGAAACTTGACGGCGCTGATCCCCGTGGGCGTGCCGCTGACGTATTTCTCGTCCACTCCCACACCGACCACGTTGCGCCCGGGAGCGGCGGCGATCCTCAACGCGTGGGCGCCGAGCGGGGCTGCGCGAGATGCTTTGAGGAACTTCGCGGACATCTCCCGCTTCGCCTGCGTCAGGTCCGAGAGTTCCTTCCTCGATAGAGACGTCATCAGCTTAGGTGCTTTCGCCACGGATGGATCCTCCTGCGATGAGTTGGGATTCCACGGGCCCAGGAACTGCTCCCGGTCTACCCACAATTGCTCCAGGAGTCTCCTCGCCTGGCGACCGGGTGTCAATGACAGGCACCTTCATGGCAGGCACCGTCGGACGGCCAAGCCCGCGCCCATTCCGGCCGGCGTTTTGCCAAGAATCTGCCCCAACGGTCCGAAATCCTCCCCACTCCCGCCGGGGACCCGTGTCCTAGGAAGTCGGACGGGTCATTCCATCGCCTTTCAACACCTGGGCCCTCGAAAGGAGCATCCCATGATGCTACCTGCCTTCCTCCGCTGGGTCGCCGTGGCAGCCCTGTTTGCCGCTCCGGCAGCCCCCGGCCTCTACGCTCAAAGCCAGCCGCTCAAAGTGACGTCGTTCGCTCCCCGCGAGGTGTCGTACCTCGGCAAGACGCCCTTCGAGATCACGGGGGAGGGTTTCAATTCCGACACGCGCGTCAAAATCGGGGCCGCAGTGATCACGCCCGCTCTCGAGGGCACCACTCGGCTCACCGGGATCCTCCCCCCGCACGAGTCGACCGCGGAGCCGATTCCCGTGGTGGTTTTTCATCGAACGGGAGACGTCACGCTCGACCCCGGGGTCAGGTACATCGGTCCCTTGACGGCGAGCCGGGTAGCGCCGGACGCGGTGGAGGCGGATGTGGCCGGCCGCGTGACTATTTACGGCGTGGGTTTCACGCCGCAGACGGCCGTCCAGATCGGCACGACGGTCCTGTCGCAGCGGACTTTCCTCGACGCTCGGCGGATCCAGGGCGTGGCCCCCGCGCTGCCAGCAGGCAGGTACAACGTGAAAGTCTCGGAGGTGTCGGCACTGGGCCCGACGATCTCCCACACTCTCGAGGGGGGGCTCACCTACGCGAAGCTCGCGACGCTGCCGGGGCCGCAGCAGATCGAGACCAGCCTGGCCGAGGGGACCGCGCGCTTCTCGTGGTTCAACCCGATCGCGTACGACCAGATCCTCGTCCTCGACGCCAACGACAAGCCCATCCGGACGCTCTCGGGCAACACTCAATTCCTCGAGCTGGACGCCGGTGGCCTCGACGAGATGGCGATCCAGCTGCGGGGTGTGGTCTCGGCGGAGCCCACGCGGATTTCTTTGGCGCACGCCAAGATCTTCGACTGTAGGCCGCAGCCCATCGCGGGCTCTGGGACACCCGGAGACCTCAGCCTCGCCTTGCGCGGAGGCCACGAGCCCGCAGAGGTGGAGCGCTGCGGGCCGGACCCTGCCGCCGGTGGAGGAGGTGCGGGAGGCGCTCTGGTCCAGGGGCCCGTGAGAATCCAGGACCTTGGCCGCTACGGCATGTACCAGGATGCCGCCTCCATCGGCGCCTTGCGGCCGGAGTGGATCATCCGCCTGCACGGCCAGCCGAACAGCCTCGTGACGGGCTTCCTTCTCGCCGAAGACGCCACCGTGCTCGAAGTGTCGGGCTTCTACGAGAAAATCCAAGGCTTCCCGGGCCTCAGCCTTCGAGCCCGCATCACGCAAGTCGCCACGCCCGAGGATCCCGACCTCGAGGACGGCTTCACGGACGAGCTCACTTTACCCGACGTGACCATCGGCGGCGGCAAGAAGTGGAACGTCGTCAACTACTACCGCGCCGACAAGGACGTCAGCTACGTCCCGAACCCCAACGACCCCAACGATAAGGCGCCGCAGCCGTGCCTCGACGAACACGGTGAAGTCCGGAAAATCCCGCGCGGGGAGTACCTGCTCGAGATTTACGCCGTGGGCGGCAACGTCGACGAGCAGTACTACGACTTCGCCGATGACTCCCGCGAGTTCGAGCTCCTGATCCCCGGCGTGCCGTGCCCGCCGTACCCCATGGTGCGCGTCCGCGACATGACCGGCAAGAAGACGCTCCCCACCGTCCTCAAAGTCGCTGCGACGACGCTGGGAGAGAACCCGAAGCCATTCGTGCGCCTCTTTGTGGAAGAGGGCAGCTGGCTCGATGAGGCGGGCTTCCCGCACTACATCGGGCCCGAGGGCGAGCCGGACAGCCCCGACTTCGAGTACGTCTGGACGATCTACGACAAAGGTGGCGTACCCACGACGGTCTCGTCCGGCTCCGCGAGCTCGATCTCGACCGAGGTCCAGGACTGGGGCTGCTACTACATCGACCTCACGGTCAAGGACAAGGGTTGCCCGCGGTCGATTCGAAGGTCGTTCCAGATCGCGGTGGCTCCCGAGCAGATTGCGTGCACTGCGGGAGAGGATCAGTTCTCATTTCTTTTCCCCACCCCGGAGCCGAGCGGCATCAAGGCCATCGCGGGCCTGAATCCCGCCCCGGGCAGCGGCACGTTCGAAAACACGCGGCCCGTGGAGTTCCGAGTCCTGGTCGCCCCGAGCTACTACTGCCTCGGCGAGGCGGGAAGCGCGGTCTTCGTGGGCGACGAGGACTCCGACGTCCAGTTCACGCTCGCGACGAAGCGGACCCTGCTCAACGGCACCGTGCTCTACGTTCCGATCCCGGAGGTGCAAGTCAGGGTGACGGATCTGTGCCCCAACGTGCAGGACGGCGTGAAGTATCTTCATGTCCTCGTCGATGACCTGGGCAAGATCCCCGAGATCCCGGATGTCGAGGGCCCGCGGTTCCGCAGCATCTACTTCGTCGCCAAGACGGTCTTCTTCTACCAGGGCCCTGGCAATGACCAACGCTTCCCGGTGGCGAATGATCCCTGGCGCCCGGTCGGACCGCCGCTCCGGATCGCCAACCACCCGCCGATGCTCGACGATGCCTACTGGACAGGCTACTTCGACGAGGCCTCAGCAACGTATCACTTCAGCGTGCAGGCGTCGGCGGAGCCGCGCGAGCGGTTCGGCTTCGGGAAATCGAACGATATCCCGCTGCCCATCGAGGGGCTGCCCCCCGGCACGGGCATCCCAAGCTTCGACAATGACCTGACGACCGGTTTCAACGCCCGCTTCAAGGTGGTCGGCGAGGAGTATCTCTCCGATAACGGCACGGGCGGAGCCTACGGCAAGACGCTCGGCAACGAGATGGAGGGCTCGCCGCTCTCGATCGAAGGATCGACGACGGTCGTCAGTGCCCTCCAGGGCGAAGGCGGCGGATTGAGCCTGCCCGAGTACCACTGGGAGGACTGCCGCGACATCTTCCACTCGAGCTTCAGCCAGTCGATTTTCGATTCGATGCTGTTTAGCGGCTTCATTGGGCCGGTCCCGGTGACGGTGTGGGCCTCCATCGGGCTTGGCATCGACATCCTGATCGAGTCGCGCACTTTCGTCGACGTTCGCCCGTTCGCAGCGCTCGAAGGATCGGGCAAGAGCTCGGTCGAGTCACACGCGTTCGTGCTCGGCGACGTGAACCTGAGCATCCCGTGCGAGATCCGCGCGGACGTGCTCCTCGGCGTCGCGTCGATCACGGCCCGGTTGATTCCTCAGGCCAACCTCTCCCTCGACTCGCACATCGGCGTGCTGGACACTTCGCCGCAGGTGGGAGCGCGCATCTCGGCGGCGCTCTCGCTCCTTTTCGAGATCGAAGCGTGCATCTGGGCGCTCGTCGACGAGGTCTGCTACTCGCCCGGGGCCGTGAAAATCCTCGACGAGGAGCCGATCATCGAGAAGACCATCGGCCAGGGAGTGCCGGACACGAACTCGCCGCAGTTCCAGTGCCAAGACACGCTGGCTGCTCGAGACGCCGCACCCGACGGCGCCGGCGGAGGCGTCGATCCGACGTTCAAACTGCTCTCGACGAGCCGGCCGAGCACCGCCGTCTCCTTCGACGGAGACACGACGCTCTACTGCCATGCCGTGGAGGCGCCCGAAGGGACGTTCGACGGCGCACGGACGCTGGGAGTCATGACCGTGAACCCCGACGTGCCCTTCAACATCGCAGGAGTGATCCACGACGTGATTGATCCGGCGGCGGCTTTCGTGGCGGCGCCGCGGGCCCTCGTCGCCTGGACGCGCGGCGGCACTCCCCAGGGGCCGATTCCGTACTTCGGCCTCGACGTCAACAACTACATCGCGACGCTGCAGGATATCCTCATCACTCCGTTCGCGAAGACGCCTTCGGGTGCGTGGACGCACGGCGGTGAGCCGACGTTCTTCCGCGTCTCCGACGATCCCGCGGAGGTGCCCGTGGCGTCACGCCGCGCGGATGGAATGGCGGCGATTGCGGCGGACGCCAGCCCCGCGAGTCAGCAGGCCGGCGGCGAGGCGCTCGTCGCGTGGGTGCGGTACGACGGCCCGTTCCTCGTCGAGGACGGCACGAAGACACGCGTTTACAACCCGACGCTCGTTCCGCGCGACGGCAAGCTGCGGCCCTTCTTCAACAGGAACGACGTGGATACGGTCCGGCCCAACCTGGAGCACACGGGGATTTTCGTGCGCCGCGTGGGGGCCTCGGCGGTGATTGGGCCACCGGCCAGAATCTCTCCAGCTTCTGTGGGGATCAACGTGGAGCCGGCGATCGCGACCTCTCCCAGCGGCGAGACGTCCTACTGCGTGTGGGTGCACGACTCGAGCGTCGACCCCGTCACGAACCGACAGCACGTCAACCTCGTCGATTCGAACCTCGGCCGGAACCTCATGGTCTCCGTATTCACGAAAGCGACCGGCGTCTGGAGCCCGCCGACGCCGATTTTCCCCGACCCAGATCTGTACCCCGGCATGCTCGAGCCCAGCATTTCGCTCAGCGGCAACTTCTCGGGCCTCCTCGCGTTCACGGCCCTTTCGACGGAAGCCTCGAAGAACGACTCGGGGCTCGCGAACAACCGGTACGTCTTTGCGTGCCGCCTGGACGCGGGTGCATTCGGCGTGCCCGTCCTGATCCACGGCAAGTGCCTAGGCCTCGAGACCGGCCACTGGCCGACGGCCTGGGCTGCGCCGCCGGACTTCTTCGACGACCTCGTGAGTCGCCCCGGCGACTTCCTGATCACCTACCACGGCACGGGCCCGAGCGGCTCACGCGCCGGCGCGGGCAATGTCATGCTGACGGCGCTCAGCGGCGACGTGGACCGCTGGACGGCGCCCACGAGCCTCACGCGCGACGGAAACATCCACTCGAACGTGAGCGCCGCGATCTCCCGGAAGGGAAGAATCCGCACGTTCCACTTGAATGGCGGGCCGGCGAGCGTCCTCGCCGGATCGGGTGGCGGCGTCACGGCGTCGCGGACCATGGCGGCGATCGACACGGCTCTCGAGCCAGACCCCGCCATCGTGTCGTGCCAGCTTTCCGACGCGTTCCCCGCGCCGGGCTCGAAAGTGACCGCGACGATCGGCGTCGAGAACTCGGGCCTCGCGGCGACGCCGGTGGACGGCGCCAACAAGAGTCTGCTCGGCGTGGAAGCGTACTTCATCGGCTCCGACGGCAAACAGCGACGCGTCGCGGAGACACGCATTCCCGTCCTGCCACCCGGCAGCGAGGCCAGCGTGTCGCTGGCGCTCGAGATGCCCCATGAGCCGGTGCGGCTGCGCGTGGTCCTTTCCACGGGCGGCTCGGACCGGGACGAGACCAACAATGCGCGTGAATGCTTCTTCGGCGCGCCGGCTCCCGGCAGCCTCCAGTGCAGCGTGGCTTTCTACGCCGGGGAGGAAAGTGCAGAGGGAGACGAAATCAAGCCCGTCGCGCGCCTCTTCTGGTCGAACACTGCCGTGTACGACTCGGTGCTGGTCTACCGCGACGGCGGAATGATCGCGAGCCTCGCCGGCGGCGCCACGGCGTTCGTCGACAGCTACGCCGAGCCCGCGCGCCACGTCTACGAGGTGCGCGGCGCCATCGGCGCCTCCAAGTCTCCGCGAGCGGCCTGCGACGTGGACCTGACGCAGGGGCCTCCCGCCGAGCAGTTCCGGCGCGGCGACAGCGACCTGTCGTCCCGGCTCGACATCACCGATGCCGTCAAAGTCCTCGGCTACCTGTTCCTGGGCAGCTCGAGCCTCCCGTGCCCGGACGCTGCGGACGCCGACGACAACGGCCGTCTCGAGATCACGGATGCAATCCGAATTCTGGGCTACCTATTCCTTGGCGACGCATCGCCGCCGGCTCCGGGACCTACTTCCTGCGGCACCGACCTTACCGGCGACCAGCTTCCCACGTGCGAGGGGGCCTGTAACTGAGTGAAGCATGGATCCGCCCCGCTCTTCCCAGTCGGCGAACGGCTGGAGAGCGGGGCGGTTTCGTTGTCGCCGGGGGGTCGGTCAGCGTCCTCGTTTGAAAGTCGCGGTGTACGACGTGTTCGTTGCGGGCACGGTGATTGTGTGCGTCGCGGCGCCGCCGTCCGACCAGGAGGCGAACGTGTAGGGCTTCCGCCGCGACGTTTGCGGTGAAACGACACCGATCGTGCGCGTCATTCCCACGACGGCTTGGAACGAGTACGAGGCGAAGACCGGCTGGCCATCGAGCGTGAGCTGAAGTCCGCTGGGAGAGCTCAGCAGGCTGAGCGTGGCTTTCCTCGGCAAGATGTCGACCGACGTGGAGCGAACCTGCCCTTGGGAATCTTTCACGTCGAGGTGGATCCGGTAGAAGACGTCTGCGGAGGTCTCCCCCGTCCTCGGGATCGAGAACGAGCCGCTGCGAACTCCCGTGATCGGCCCGAGGAAAGGATGCGTGTGCGTCGCGTGGTGGAAAACCACGGTCCACGTGAATGCAGTGGCGGGCAGCGTTCCGTCCTCGGGATCCGTACCCGTCCCGGAATAGGCGATGGCGTCGCCTGCGGAGTATAGGGAGCCTGAGACTGGCGCCGTGATCGTGGGGGTGGGTGGGCCATTCGAGGTAACTGTCAAGATTCCCTCAACGCTCGTGACGGAGCCTGCAGAGTTCGACACGATGCAGCGGAACCTGGCGCCATTGTCGGCCGCAGTGACAGCGGCGATCGTGTACTGCGTCGCGGTGGCGCCGGCGATGTTGGCGCCATTCCGCTGCCACTGATAGCTGAGCGGGCTTGAGCCGCTCGCGACCACGCGGAACGTGGCGCTCGCGCCCGGTGCGGCCGTCACGTTGGTGGGCTGCGTCACGATGCTCGGAGGGCTAGGCGCGGAGGCATACGAGATCTTGTAGACGGCATTCGTGCCTCTCTCGAGCCAGTAGAGAGCTCCTTGGGGGCC
>Ga0111539_10013949_pt1 | contig 10045 bp, 11 predicted proteins | sample RhiMethybrSRZTD1_FD_79667 | JGI IMG/M metagenome (GOLD analysis project Ga0111539, IMG submission 79667) | Populus rhizosphere microbial communities from Tennessee, USA - Rhizosphere MetaG P. TD hybrid SRZTD1 (version 2) (version 2) | ecosystem: Host-associated > Plants > Roots > Rhizosphere >... | reverse complement strand
CGCTTTTAATCAGGGGGTCCTCGGTTCGATCCCGAGACGGCTCACCAAATTGATCATCGAGGTGCTTCAGCGCACACAAGGTCAGCAGCAACGCGCTGCCGCGCTCCTGGGCCTCACGCGTTTTCAGCTCTACAATCGCCTGAAGCGCTATCGCATCGAGGTCGCCAGGGGAGTCGGAGGAGACCAAGGTTGCACGGCGATCAGGTGTTGATTGGCGGTGAGATGCTGGTCATGGCGATCCGCCAGCCCCGCGGCGGGCGCGCTGGCGCCTCCTCTTGACGGCGCACGCGCTCGGCGCGCTGGCCCTGCTGGCATCCCTTCTCACGACGTCAGCGCAGCCGGCCGCCCGCCCGGCAGCCACGGCTCAATTTGCGCAGGGTCCGGTCAGCACCATCACGCCGATTCCCATCCCCGAGATCGCGCAGCGCGCCGAGCAAGCGACTACTTTTCTCCGTGCCACACCAGCGCCGGAGGCTTCGGAGTTCCGCGACGCCGAACTTGAGTTGATGGAGACGGCCGACTGGATCAGCAAACGCCATGTGACCACGACCGAGACGCTGGCCTCATCGCCTTCGGAAAGTGCCCTCGCCGGTCTGGCCGATTCGTGGCAGGCGATGCGTTCGCGGCTGGTCCTGCTCAACGGCAAGCTCACCAGGCGCGCGACGCTGGCGCAGCAGCGTGTCGAACAGATCGAGACGATGCGCGTCACCTGGTTGGCCACGCAAGCGAGCGCGCGCGAGGCGACGGCCCATCGACCGTGCTGGAGCAGATCGACTCGACGATGGTTGTCATCGCAGGCGCTCGGAAGAACGCCGACGAGGGGCGGCGCGTTATCTGCTCCCCCCACCAGTTTTCGGTGACGGTCCAGCGCCGATCAGCAGTGGCCGCCCGTCGCCCGGGTCGCCTCGAGTCGCCGCCGTCGTGCAGCGTCGTCGGGCAGCGATCGCGCCTGCGTCTACGCCAACGTCAGCGCGCCGCGCACCTCGCCGCCGGCAATTCGGCGCTCGCGGCTCTCGCGTCGCCCCCAGCCCCGAAAAACGACGGGTTCGGCGGCGCGGTTGTTTCCATTTCGGGTGGCGTACAGGGTTCCCGGAGTAATCGCCACGATGCCGACTGACTCTACTTCGCGCGCGTGGGTTCGGTCACCGGCCTCGGAGCCAACGTCTCCTCCGAGGTCGTGGGTTCCAGTTCCCCACCAGCACCGACATCCCGAAGGCTTCCATAAGCAGTCAGCGGTCGGTCCTCTGACCGCCGTTATCGGAATCTGCCGTACCGGGCAATGTGTACTAGAGGCGTCATCTCTAACGCATGTCCCACTGAAGGCCGAGGGCTTCACCGAGGACGGGCGCAAGGTCCTCCTCCATTTGGCGCCGGGCACGAAGGAGGACACGGCGCCTCTCGACCATCGACGGGGCAGAGGCCAAGCAAACGCTGTGCGACCGCTTCTCCCTCAGCTATCTGCGAGACCGCAAGCACACCCTTGCCGAAGTCGCCTGTCTCCTCGGCTACTCGGAAGTCAGTGCCTTCAACCGCGCCTTCCGGCGATGGACGGGCGCAACGCCCTCGGAGTACCGGCACCGGCGCTGACTCGAGCCGAGCCCCTTCACCCTGACCTGCGGGACCGATACCGGGTACACCGGGGCGGCCGAGCCGGGGCGCTACACCATGGCGCTGACGCCGGCGACGGGGCAGCTGCTGCTCTCGACGTAGGCCTTTATGCGGCCTATGCTCAGGATCGCCGATATCACATATACTCGGGGCCGGCGGGAGTCTCCCAAGGTCCGGAAGGAGGAGCCATGATGTCTCGTGCGTTGGCGTGCGCCGCGTTGTGTCTCTTGATGCTGGTCGTCGCGGGGTGCGCCACCTACTACATGGTGCGCGACCCAGGGACGGGGACTGCCTACTACACCACCAAGATAGAGTCCGCGGGGCAGGCGGGCGCGGTCAAATTCAAGGACGACCGGACCGGCGGTGTGGTGACGATGCAGTCGTCCGAAGTCCGGGAGATCAGCAGCGACGAATACGAGGCCGCGCTCAAGAAGAAGTGAGGAACGGGGACTCACAACGGGGCGGCCCGCCTCGGCCGCGACCCGCTTCAGGCGCGGGGACCCGGCTCGGGCCCCTTCGTCATCCACGGGTACGCAACGTAGACCAGCGGGCCAAGGCCGAGGACGGCGACAACGAGGGCTACCTTCACGTCGGTCGTGGTCATCCCTCCTGCCTCCCCGAACCGGCATTGTAGCGGTTCGACCGAGAGCAAGTTCATCGCGACGCTGAGCACCTCAGACCTCCGGGGCTGTCTACGCGTCCTCGGTCGTGAGGCGGGAGAGGACGCGGGACACTCGGGCTTGCGTCCACCGGCCCACCAGTCCCCGAGGAGTCTTAATCTTCTTAGTTGAGGACCTCGGCCATCTTAGCTTGTTGCGTCCAGCCCCGGGCCTGCCACCGCTTCAGGTCCGGCTCCAGGTCCTGGGCGAAGGCATCGGCCTCGCGCGTGAGACTCAGACTCGCGTGATGCCGACCGTGATCCTGGGCGACCGGCCGTCGTCTTCGGGCTGCGGTGCATTAATCAGGGAGGCTGCGCCTTCCCGCAACGCGGGACCGAACGACTCTGAGAGCCGCTGCGCCCACTTTGTCCACCAGGTCCGTCTATCGAGCAACTCGCCCTCGGGGTTCTCCACCCGTACGTGCGGTGTGGGCGATCGGGTTGCCGGGTGGGTAGAATCACGGTCCGTACTGTTCCTCCGCTATCGGCGCGTCTCGCCGCTTCCTGACGGCGCGTCATATGCACGGGTTGCCACTGAGTGGAAGGTGGCCCCGGCGGCGCCCGGCCGGGCCGGGGAGAAGAGCTATGGTAACGAAGACGTTGGGCGTGGGAGTCCTGCTGGTTGTCGGCCTCGTCAGTGGGCCCGCCGCGGCCGATAGCATCGATTCGACAGAGGATGTAAAGGAGGCGCAGGAGACCATCGCGGTCTTCAAAAAGGTAGACCCAGGCCTGGCCCGCTTCTTCGAAGGCGCGGCCGGATATGCGGTTTTCCCGACAATTAAGAAGGGGGCGGTTGGGGTTGGCGGTGCGGCCGGGTCGGGCGTCGTCTTCGAGAAGGGTAATGCCATCGGCAAGACATCCGTCACCCAGGCGACCATCGGTCTTCAGCTTGGTGGACAGACCTACTCGGAGATCATCTTCTTCGAGACGGTAACGGCGTTCAATGACTTCAGGAAGGAACCCTTGGCGCTGGCTGCGCAGGCAAGCGCGGTGGCCGCGTCGGTGGGCACGTCGGCAAACGCCAAATACCAGAACGGTGTGGCGATCTTCACCCTTGCCAAAGGGGGCCTGATGGGCGAGGCGAGTGTCGGCGGCCAGAAGTTCGGCTTTGAGCCGTTCACAAAGAAGTGGCGTCCGGTTGGTACTCAAGACAGGTGACAAGGTCGTATCGCGCGATACGCGGGGCTCGATTCACATCTTGACAATCACGCCGGCGGGTGCCGCGGAGCTGGAGCGCGCGAACTTGTCGCGTGTACCATGCACCCGCCTCTGATACCAACGCCATACGACAACGGCAGGAGAGGGCCATGGCGAATCCTGAACGGTGCGTCCGGTGCGGCAGGCTTGGAGCGGCCGAGATCGTCGAGGACCGCGGGGCGGACGGGTTCGACGGCCGCCTCACCCAGACGATCTATCTCTGTCGACCATGCGAGCAGGCGGCCGGGAGGATGCGGTGGCGCGAGGAAAGAGGCGACATTGCGGCCCGGCCCCGCGCGTGAGGACCGTTCGCTGACAGCGGGGACACGCCCATAGCCTGGGCGGCCCGCCAAGTCCCACGCCGTGACCACCACGCGGCCTCGTCGCCGTCCACGCAATGCCGGTCGCCTTTAAAACGCTGTGGCGGACGTTAGGTGGGACGACACCCGTCCCGAACGACACCCACACGTTGACGGGCACGGTGCGTGACGCTACGGGCAATACCGGCACCACGAGCATCACGGTCATTCTGAAAAACTGAAGGTCGGCGGCGGGGACGAATGGCGGTTGGGGCGGCGACTTATCGCCGCCCCCATCGCCGCCATCGGCGGCCACGATCCGGAGTTGCATCGGACGAGCACGATGGTGTGGCGGCTTATTCGGCATGGTGCGGTGGGTCCTTTCTTCTTCGGCTAAACAGGGGCAGAACCAGCGCGACAGTTCGGCACCGGCAGGGGGCTTGTTCAGGGTGACCGCCGGCGAGAAACTGGAGCATTCAGGATCATCCACGCTCGGTCCCGGAACGCGTGTCGCTGGCGGTACTGCAGCATCTGCCGTCTGCGTGCTGCTTTGTGTGTATGGGGGCTGAACTGCACGTGACGGAAGCGGAAGTGCGAAGCGCGGCGCAGATGCTGATTCTCCTAGAGGCGTTCAAACCTGCCGTCCGCGTGTGCTTCAAGTGCGCGCTGACTACAGAGACGATCGTCCGCGACAAGGACTCTGACTGAAGGCCGGTCTGGCTGCTGCGGCTCATCGTCGTGGAGTGCGAGCATACGGCGATGGCCAGGGCGCCTGTGTTCACCACGCCACATATCAAAGCGTGGATGACGCTCTACTCGATGCTGCGCGGTATGGTCGCCCGGTACGTCCCCTTCATGGTCTGCTGCTGCATCGCCGCTTCGGGCTGCGCATATTCCGATATGCGGTCAGTAGATACAACAATCGACAGGGACGGCTGGTCGAAGCAGCTTCGTCCTGCGCTCGTTCGCATCCTGCCTCAGAGCGGAGTCTGGGCCCAACCCTTGACCGAGGACAAGATGGTGTGTCCTTCGTACGTGCGTGTTCTTCCGTCAAGCCACATTGACTTCGTTGCAGGCGCGCGCCCCCAGGGGTGCGGATTCCAGTTGGTGACGACCGAAGGGGCGCTAGGGCTTCCGACAGCAGAGCTTGAGGCAGCGATGGCCCACGAACTGGGCCATGTGACCCTCGGGCATGCGTTGGCCCGGAGCAAGGAATTGGTCGCCATCTGTGAAAAGAGGCTCTTGGTAACGGATTGTTTCCTGACACCGGAAATCTTCTTTCGCCCGTACGGTCCAGAGCAGGAGAAGGCTGCTGATCGTTATGCCGCAGACCTTCTGCGGCAGGTGTCGTCGTCGGGCTGCAGCAGCCTGGTTGTGCTCATTCGCCGGCTGAATGCTCGCGGCGGGAAGTTGCTCACGAATGCGCATCCAATCTCCGAGGAACGCCTTCAAGCCGTCGGGGCTCAATGCGGGTGAAGCAGACCGGACGGTGAGTTGCTGGTCTGCGCCCTATCGAGAGGACGCGGGCTTGCTACAGGATTGCTAGCACTACCGGACTCTCACGGGGCGACCATGAAATTCTCCGGCCGGAAGGTCAGAGGCCTCCTCGCTCGAACGGGGTCGATGTTGTTGAGGGACGGAGTGTCGTGGCTCCTCGGGAAGGTCGAGGTCAGCCGCAGGCGTATGCCTCTGGCGGCTCTGGCCATCGCGGCACTCCTGGTCACGGCCTGCGCGACCGCTCATACGCCTGAACAACTTCGCGTCGAGCAGGCGTGGGCGGCGTGCCAGCAGGAGGGGCGGATTCCGCTCCAGGTCAGGCTGATGCGGATCGAGACCAATGGCCGATATTGGATCAGCGGGGACGCGGGCACGTACGGCTTTCAGGACACGCAGGCCTGCATGTCGGAAAAGTTCCTTCTGCCGATGCTGGTGGGGCCGATCGCTGACGCGGTGAAAGTGAAAGTGACCAACTCGACGCAGTATTTCTCCGTGGGGGGCGATACCACGACGGAGATCCTCGCCTCGCTCCAGACGAACAGCCCGCGGCAGGAGAACCATCGGCGCGCGGCGGGCGTGACTGCCGCATCTGGGAACCTCGGGGTCGAGTGCAGCCCCTACACGGTGACGATCGACCTCAACGTCGTGGTGACGCTGCCGCAGCACGACCACCTGGACGGTCTCCCGGAGGATCTCAGGCTTCGCTGGCGGCGGCTCGTCGCCAGCATCACGGCTCACGAACAACGCCACGTCGAGATCTTCGTGGAGGGCGCCAGAGCGATGAAGCGTCGCGTCGAGGCAATCCCGATCTCGCGGCCTTGCCCTGACATCCAGCAGGAAATCCAGACGATCTGGGCCCGTCAGGCGACAGAGACCAACGCCGCGCAGGACAAGTTCGACACTGACGACGCCGAGCGGGTCGAGATCGATCACAAGCCGCTGCGGACTCAGATCGAGGCCAATCAGGCTCGCCTGGCGGCGATCGAATCCGAGATTCGCGACCTCGAGCGGACCGGCGAAGACCTCAGGCGGCAGATCGAGGTCTTCCAACCCAGGCTTCAGGCGGTTGTCGTCAAGATGGGAAACGCCAACGCCTCACCCGTGGGCTGCCCAGGCGCGCGCCCCAACACCCCGATGTGGGCTCTGTGTCAGGAGCATCACGATCTCGTCGAGGCCTCCAATCAGCTCGTTCGCCGATACGACGGAACGATTGCCCAGCGGAAAGCCCTGGTGAGCGAGTACGAGCAAGTACACGCAGCCACCAACACACTGGTCGACGCCTACAACTGGACGTGGTGAGAGCACGCGTCCGCCGACAACGTTCTCACGGACGACGAGTACTGGACCCTGCACTAGCGCCGGCTATTGGTCAGCAGCGCGAGCAGGGCACGCGCTGCGCCGCTGAGGTGAGCGCGCCGCCGGTGCACGAGGACGACCGGCACCGCCAGCCGCATGGCGGCGATGCGCAGCTCGCGCAGCGTCCCGAGGCGCAGCTCTTCCTCGACGCTGCTCTTTGGGACCAGGCCGAGGCCGAAGCCGGCTTCGACCAGGCGCTTCTGGGCGGTGAGGCTGTCGATCGGGACGATTTCCGCGCTGCCGAGGCCGATCGCGGCCAGGCGCTCGGCGAGCACCTGGGCGTAGGACTCACCGGAAGAGCCCTGGCGGATCGGGAAGGCGACCCACGGCTCGCCCGCGAGCATGCGGGCGGTGAGCCGGCGCGCGCGGGCGAGCCGATGGGTGGGCGCGCAGACCGTGAGGAGCGGCTCGCGGTAGAGCGGCAGCGAGACGAGATCCGGATCCGGGTCGGCAAAGTAGCGTAGACCGAGAGCGGCGTCGCCGCGCCGCACGAGGGCGCTCACCTCGCGGCTCAGCGCGGTGCGCAGGTCCAGGCGAACCTGACGGTGGGCGTCGCGGAAGCGCTGCAGGCGCGTGGTCAAGAGCGTGCTCGCGAGCGTGCCCACCAGCGCCACCGTGACCGTCCCCCGATCCGACCGCTCCAGCGCCCGGACCGCCTCCACGCCGTCCCGCATCGAGGCCAGCAGGGTTTCCGCGTGCGGCAGGAACGCGCGCCCGGCCTCGGTGAGTTGGGCGCCACCCCGCGTGCGGTCGAAGAGGGGCCGGCCCAGCTCGCGCTCGAGCAGATCGAGCCGGCGACTCACGGCGGGCTGCGAGAGGTGCAGCGTGGTCGCGGCGCGCGTGAAGCCGCCGCGGCGGACGATCGCCACGAACGTCTCGACCTGATCGAGCTCCATCGGGCCATCAGGATAGCTGATGGAATCGACCACATCTATGCATTGGACACATTCACCCGGGACTCCTACGCTGCGCGGCAAGGAGGTGTTTGCGATGCTCAGCAACGAGTCGCTGGCCAGCGAGATTCTCGGTCACGGTGCGTACGTCTGCCTTCGTCGGATCGAGGGGGCCGCGCCGCCCCCGTCGGTCGCCCCTCTGGCGTCGTTGACCGAGCGGCTAAGGCTGCGCAACGAGTTCGATCCGGGTGCTCCGCCGGCGCGCGAGTCCTTCGCGCTGCTGCGTCGTCAGGCCGCCACGCCGGCCGACATCGCCGACGAGGGCGTCCTGGGCGCCGACTGGATCATCCACGTGGCGTCGAAGCGCGGTGAGGTGGTGGACGAGCTGTGCGAGGGCGCGACGAAGCTGTTCGCGACGGCGGCGAGGGCGCGTGTCCTGCGCGGCGTCGTGCGTCCCAAGAACTACACCGGCGCGGCGATGAACAACTGGGCGTACGGCCACGCGGTGGTCCAGCAGCCCGGCGCCGTGATGCCCAACGCGTTTCTGTGCCCCATGAGCAAGACCGCGGAGTGGTGGCGCAAGGACTGGATGGAGCGTCACACGTACTTCTTGCCGCGGTACGACGAGCAGGGACGGATAGTGAGTGAAGGCCACGCGCTCGCCACCGCGGCCGGGATCCCGTGCCTGCTGCGCCGCACGTACAAGAGCCTGACCGAACCCGCCGCGGAGGGCGACTACGACTTCGTCAGCTACTTCGAGTGCAACGACGAGGCGATTCCGACGTTCCACCAGGTGTGCGCCGCGCTCCGCGACGTCGCGCGCAACCCGGAATGGCGCTTCGTGCGCGAGGGACCGACGTGGCATGGACGTCGGGTCGCGTCCTGGGAGGAGTTGTTCGTGCGCTCGCAGAAAACGACTTGAGCCGTGCGGCTGAAGTAGAATACTGCAACGCAGTGCATGCCGTCCTGTCACGAAAGGAGAAGGCGATGAGTCACGTCACGTGGCCACTCCTTCTGATCCTCCTCCTCCTCCTGGCTCCCTCATCTGTTCTGGCGCAATCTGGCGCCGTCTCCGCTCCTGGCCCGGGCGTCAGCGTCTCGACACCGGCTCATCCGGCACTGCCCTGGGGGTTGGGTCCGGCCATCCCGGTCGGTCAGTTGATCCGTGACATCTGGGTTCAGCCGCAGCAGGTCGTGATCGACTCTGCGGTGCAAGTGCCCGTCATCCCGGCGGGCGAGCCGGCCTCGGTCAACCAGGTCTCGACGGACGGCAGCAAGGACACGGACGGCAGCAAGGATAAGGATCAGGACGCGCCGAAGGCCCCGGCGACCCAGCCGGCCATTCTCCGGCAGACGCTGACCATCCCTGGCTACTGGGTCAAGGACACGACCGCCGGCTTCTACATCCCGGCTCGCTGGGTCCTCATCCAGCCGTCACCGGGTGCTTTCGCGTGGTGGCTGGCACCGCCTGAGTTCCGCCGCCGCTGAGGCCGTCCGACGTTGCCCTGGCGGGCGCCGTCGTCCTCCTCTGGGGGCTGGCGTTCGTGGCGACCCGCCTGGGCCTCGACGGCTTCTCGCCGCCCCAGCTAACGGTTCTCCGATTCGTCGTCGCCGGCCTGCCGGCGGTGTGGCTCCTGCCGCCGCCAGTGCCGTGGACGGCGCTCATCCCCACCGGCCTGACGTTGTTCGCCGGCCAGTTCCTCTTCCAGTTTTTCGGGATCGCCCACGGCATGCCGCCGGGTCTCGCCTCGGTCATCGTGCAGAGCCAGGCGTTGTTCACCATCGTCTTCGCGGCGCTGGCCCTCGGCGAACGGCCCACGCGGCGCCAGGGGATCGGGATGGCGGTGGCGCTGGGAGGCCTGGCGGCGATCGCGACCACCGTCGGGACGAATCTCACGCTCGGCGGGCTGCTGCTCACGCTTGTATCGCCGATCAGCTTCGGCATCGGCAACGTGTTGCTCAAGCGCCTGCCGCCGGTGGACATGCTCCGGCTCACGGTCTGGCTCAGCCTGGTGCCGCCATTGCCGGCGCTGGCGCTGTCGATCCTGATGGACGGGCCCACGGGATTCCTCACGGCGCTGACGCACGCGTCGTGGACGGCGCTGCTCGCCGCGCTCTACCTCGGGCTGGTGGCGACGACGCTCGGGTACGCGCTCTGGGGTCGCCTGCTGCGCCGCTACTCCGCGGCGCTGGTGACGCCGTTCGCGTTGCTGGTGCCGTTCGTGGCCGCGTGGTCTTCCTCGGTTGCGTTCGGTGAACGCTTCGGTCCGCGACGTCTGCTGGGCATGGCGCTCGTACTGCTCGGCCTCGCGGTGATCGTGCTCCCGCTCGATCGCCTCGTACGTCGCGGCACGACCGCCGAGGCGCTGTCGCGACGGTGATCTCACCGGCCACGCGTGATGACGCGTCCGACGTCATCGACCTGATCGGGCGAGTGTTCGCCGAGTACGGGTGGATCTGGCAGCCGGTCACCGAGGTGCCGGACCTCTTCGACTTTTCCGCGCACTACGAAGGTGACCGCGGCGGATTCTGGGTCG
>Ga0111539_10013947_pt1 | contig 10045 bp, 7 predicted proteins | sample RhiMethybrSRZTD1_FD_79667 | JGI IMG/M metagenome (GOLD analysis project Ga0111539, IMG submission 79667) | Populus rhizosphere microbial communities from Tennessee, USA - Rhizosphere MetaG P. TD hybrid SRZTD1 (version 2) (version 2) | ecosystem: Host-associated > Plants > Roots > Rhizosphere >... | reverse complement strand
CGCGGCGGCTCAGACGACCTCAGATCCCGCCCCCAGCGCGGCCGCGCGCCCGACCGTCGCGCGCGTCGCCCGCGCGGCGGCGCCGTCAGTGCCCGGCGAGACCCCGCGCTCGACCGACGCATCGCCCTCGCCGCCCTCAGAGGATGGGAGTGCCCGCGTGCGCGTCGCTCGTGCGGCGGCGCCCGCTCGGCCGGCCGTCCAGCGCGTCGCGCGCCCCGAACCGGAGCTCGTTCCCGTGGCCGCGCCGCCCGCGGCCCCCGCGGCGCCGGCGCCCACGTTGCTCCGCCGGATCGCGAACCGGTTCCGGGCGCCCGAGCCCGCGGCGGCACCCACACCGGCCGCCGCGCCGCAGGCTCCGCGCGCGGCGGTGACGCGTGTCGCGCGGACGGAGGAGCCGCCGGTCTCGGAGACGCCCGCGATCCGCGGCACGAACCCCGAGCGGCTGGCGCGCATGCTCGGCACCGAGGTCACGCACGACGAGCAGGGCAACGCGACCGTCTCGATGCCGGACTACGTCCCGTTCTCGACGGCACCCCGGACCGTCAACCGCGCCGAAGCGGATGTGGCCGACGCACCCGCGCACGAACCCGCGTCGACCACGAGCTCGCCGCCGATCGAGGGTGCCGCCCCCGAGCCGCCCGCCGTCGACATGGACGCAATCGCCGAAACGGTCATCGACAAGCTCCGCCGCGAGCTGCTCGTCGAGCGCGAGCAGGCCGGTGGCCCCATGGACCTGATTTGAGAGGACTTCAGTGGCCCTGAGAGCCGTCACCAAAGGATCAGAGCAGCCGGACCCGGTCGCCGAGCTGCGCTTCAAGGTCGCACTGCAGCCGGAGCTGGCCATCGGCCGCTTCTCCGAGTGCACCGGCATCGCGGTCGAGGTCGAGACGAAGGAGTACCAGGAGGGTGGCTCCAACGACTTCGTCCACAAGCTGCCGACGCGCGTGAAGTACCCGAACATCGTGCTCAAGCGCGGGGTCACGCACGAGGAGGCGCTGCTGCAGTGGTTCTTCGAGAGCCGCTTCACGCCCACCCGGTACGACATGACGATCACGCTCATGGGCCCGGGCACGCAGGAAGTGCGCAGCTGGGTGTTCATGAACGCCTACCCGGTCAAGTGGACCGGCCCGAACCTCAACGCCAGCTCCAACGCGATCGCCAGCGAGCAGCTCGAGATCGTCCACAACGGCCTGAGGATGGTCTGACGCGATGCCGCCCAGCTACCCCGACGGGTTCACGAAGGCCGAGCTCGAGATCGACGGCGGCGAGACGATCGCCGTCCTCTTCAACCCGACCGAGTACTCGATCACCAAGACCAACACCTGGAACTTCAAGGAAGTGCAGGGCAGCTCGCTCCCGCCGCCGGAGTTCGGCGGCGGCAGCCCGCGGCAGATCTCGCTGGCGCTGCTCCTCGACAACTCCGTGCTCGAGGAGAGCCAGAGTGTCCTCGAGATCACCCAGAAGCTGTTCAAGATGATGGAGGTCGGCGACGGGCAGCCGGCGGCCGGCGCGCGCTCGTCACCGCCGTTCGTCACGTTCCGCTGGGGCGCGGTCGACACGTTCAAGGCGGTCTGCACGTCGCTGAGCTGCACCTACCAGCTGTTCCAGCCCAACGGCGACCCGATCCGCGCCGAGGTCAAGCTCGACCTCAAGCAGGCCGAGCCCGCCAGCACCGCGTCGTCCAACAGCGCGAACCTCGGCACGAACCCGACGACGCGCGCGATCGCGGGCGCCGGCGTGCATACCGTGCAGGACGGCGACAGCCTGCCCTCGATCGCCTACCGGGCGTACGGGGACGCGACGCGCTGGCGCACGATCGCCGACGCCAACGAGATCGACGACCCGCTGCGGCTACGGCGCGGCACGCCGCTGATGCTGCCGCGGCTGGAGGGCTGATGCCGCTTCCCGTCCCCGGCTGCACGATCAACCTCAACGGCGCGCCGATCGACCTCGAGGTCATGAAGCAGCTGCTCGACGTCACCGTCCGCGACAGCCTGCTGCTGCCCGACACGGCACTCGTGCGGTTCCGGGACCCGAAGGGCACGCTCGTCGGTGACCGCCAGTGGACCGTCGGCGGCACGCTCGAGGTGAAGTTCGCGCGCACCGAAGGCGAGCAGCTCGTCACGACGTTCAAGGGCGAGATCGTGGCGATCGAGCCCGAGTACGGCGAAGGCGACGTCATCGTCGCGTTCCGCGCCTACGACCGCGGCTGGCGGCTCAACCGCTCCCGCCGAAGCGCCACATACCACGACATGACGGCGTCCGACATGGTCAAGCAGGTCGCGCAGAAGGAGGGCTTGCAGCCGGGGACGATCGAGCCCGGTGGGCCGAAGTACGACGTCTTCCAGCAGAGCATGGAGACGAACTGGGAGTTCTGCTGGCGCCTCGCCCGGCTCCGCAACCTCGAGTTCGTGGTCGACGACAGCACGTGCCACTTCCGCAAGCGCGAGGCGCAGGCCGCCGTGGCGACGCTCACGCGCAACGGGACGCGGGAGGACGAGCCGCTGCTCACGTTCAAGCCGCGCCTCAGCGGTATGGGCCAGGTCGAGACGGTCGAGGTCCGCAACCACGATCCCAAGAGCCGCCAGCCGGTCGTCAGCAAGGTCGCCGAGGCCACCATCCCGCACAAGTCGCCGGCGATCGAGTCGCGCGCCCAGGCCGTCGCCGCGCTCGGCGCCGGCCCCGTCGTCGTCGCCGACCGCGTGACCGACGCCCAGGACGAGGCCACGGAGATCGCGAAGACGACGCTCGACCGCCTGGCGAGCTCGTTCCTCGAGGCCGAGGGCGCGGCGTACGGGAACCCGGCGATCCGCGCCGGCACGACCGTGACGCTCGAAGGCGTCCACCAGTTCAGCGGCGACTACGTCCTGTCCGAGACCACCCATCGCTTCGGCGGCGGAGGCCGCAAGTACCGCACCTCATTCGTGATCTCCGGCCGCACGACGCACCGCTTCCGCGACCTGCTGCGGACCGACGGCACCACGGACTGGGGCTCGTCGCTCGTGATCGGGATCGTCACCAACAACCTCGACAAGGACGGGGAGACCGAGACCAAGCTCGGCCGGGTGAAGGTCAAGTACCGCGGCCTCGGCGACGACATCGAGAGCGGCTGGGCCCGCGTCGTGGTCCCGCACGCCGGCAAGGACCGCGGCATGTTCTTCATCCCCCAGGTGGGCGACGAGGTGGTCGTGGCGTTCGAGCACGGCGACACCCGCCGCCCGCTCATCATCGGCTCGCTGTTCAACGGGCAGGACAAGCCGCCGGAGCAACTGCTGGCGGCAAGCTCCAGCGGCGGCGGCAAGGACCCGCTGTTCGGCGTCAAGACCCCGCACGAGGCGTACGTCGAGAGCCAGCAGCAGATGACGCTGCGCTCGCACGAGAAGATGACCATCGAGGTCAACAAGGACGGCCAGAAGGGCACCGGCGACTACACGCTCAAGGCCGAAGGCAAGATCGACGAGTCGGCCGGCACCAGCATCAAGCACGCCGCCAAGACGACCTACGAGGTCGACGCCGGCTCGTCGGTGAAGATCAAGGGCACCGGCGGCATCACGATCGAGTCGTCGGCCGGGATCACGCTCAAGGGCACCACGGTGGACATCCAGGCCAACGCCGCCGTGAACATCAAGGGCCAGATGATCAACCTTGGATAGGGTCGGCTGAACATGGCGGACATCCTCGGCTCGGGCATCGCCTTCCCGCTCCAGGTGGACCGGAGGGGATCGCTGGCCCTGGCGAGCGACGAGACCGACGTCGACCAGGCGATCCAGCTGATCCTCGGCACGGCGCCCGGCGAGCGCCCGATGCGCCCGGAGTTCGGCTGCGGCGTGCACGACTTCGTCTTCGACACGATCGACGCCGGCACGGTCGCCCGCATGGAGACCGCGATCCGCGCCGCGCTCGACCGCTGGGAGCCGCGCATCGAGGTCACCGACCTGAGCTTCGACCTCGACCACACCGACCGCGGCGAGCTCTTGATCCTCATCACGTACCGGCTGCGCGCGACCAACCACCTGCGCAACCTGGTCTATCCGTTCTACGTCATCCCCGCGGAAGAATCCGAATGAGACTCCCCGAGATCCAGCTCGACGACCGCCGCTTCCAGGACCTTGTCTCGGAGGCCCGGTTGCGCATCCACCGGGCCTGCCCAGAGTGGACCGAGCACAACGTCTCCGATCCCGGCATCACGCTGATCGAGCTGTTCGCGTGGATGACCGAGATGACCATCTACCGGCTCAATCGCGTGCCGGACAAGCTGCACGTGGCGCTGCTCGAGCTGCTCGGCATCCGGCTCGACGGCCCGAGCGCCGCGCGCACCTCGATCCGCTTCCGGCTCGCCGCGCCGGCGACAGAGAACGTGATCATCGCCGGCGGCGAGACCGAGGTCGGCACGCCGCGGACGGCGACCGAGGAGTCGATCATCTTCCAGGTCGACGACGACTTCACGATCCCGCCGGCCCGGCCCGCCGCCTACGTCGTCCAGCGCAGCGGCCAGATCAAGGACGTCGGGCTCGCCGACGGCGAGGCGCGCCCCCAGGGCCCCGACCAGCTGCCGTTCGGCTCGCCGCCGGCGGTCGGCGACGCGCTGTACCTCGGCTTCGAGGAGGACCTCAGCCGGCTGCTCGTGCAGGTCGTCGTCGACGCCTCGCAGGCCCGCGGCGCGGGCGTGAACCCGGAGGACCCGCCGCTGCGCTGGGAGGTCTCGCAGGGCGACGGCCGCTGGGAGGAGGCGGTCGTGCTCGAGGACCTCACCGGCGGCTTCAACTACGGCGCCGGGACCGTCGAGCTCGAGCTGCCGCCGCGCTCGGTGATCCAGCCGATGGGCGGCCACCGCCTCCACTGGCTGCGCTGCCGGATCGACGACAAGACCCGCCACGGCGGCGCCGCGACGACCTACTCTCACCCGCCCGAGATCTACTCGATCACCGCCCACGTGGTCGGCGCCCGCCTGCCGGCGACGCACGCCGCGCACGAGGAGCGCGAGGTCGTCGGCACGTCCGACGGCACGCCCGGCCAGGTGCACCCGTTGCGGCACCGGCCGGTGCTCAAGCCCCAGCAGGGCGAGACGCTCGAGGTCCAGGATCCCGAGTCCGGCGACTGGGCGACCTGGGAGCTGCGCGAGGACTTCGTCGGCTCGACCGAGTTCGACCGCCACTTCGTGCTCGACCTCGTGAGCGGCTCGCTCGAGTTCGGTCCGGCGATCCGCGAGACCGACGGTGGCTGGACCCAGTACGGCGCCGTGGCGCCGAAGGGCGCCGTGCTGCGCTTCACGCGCTACCGCCACGGCGGCGGGCGCCAGGGCAACGTGACCGCCGAGACGCTGACCATCCTCAAGAGCGCGCTGCCCGGCGTGGGCTCGGTGACGAACCCCGAGCCGGCGATCGGCGGCGTCGACGCCGAGCCGCTCGAGCACGCGCGCCAGCGCGCGTCGATGGAGATCCGCTCGCGCTACCGCGCCGTCACCGCCGAGGACTTCGAGTTCCTGGCCGGCGAGGCGTCACCGCGGATCGCGCGCGCGGTCTGCATCCCACCCGGCGACGGCGGGCCGGTGCCGCTGCACCTGCTCCCGCGCGTGTACCCGGCGGACCGGCTGCTCGCCTACGACGAGCTGCTGCCCGACGAGGGGCTGATGCAGGAAGTGCAGCAGTACCTCGACGAGCGGCGCCTGATCGGCACGACCGTCGACCTGATGCCGTGCCGCTTCCGTGGCCTGTCGGTGGTCGTGAACCTGCAGGCGACGCCGCTCGCCGACACCACGCGCGTGGAGGAGGACGTCGCCCACGCGCTCTACACGTACCTCAACCCGCTGGTCGGCGGCAGCGCGACCGGGCCCGCCGGCGGCTGGCCGTTCGGGCGCTCGCTCAACCAGGGCGAGCTGTACGGGGTCGTGCACGCGGTGCCCGGCGTCGAGTTCGTGAAGATCCTGCGGATCTACGAGACGAACCTGGAGACCGGCGAGCAGTCGTCCAAGCCGGCCGGGACGCACATCGTGCTCGAGCCCGACGAGCTGATCGCCTCCGGCCGCCACATCGTCAAGGCAACACACCGCGAGGACTAGGTCGTGGCCGACGGCAACGGCAGCTCCAACGGCGACTATCAGACCTTCACGGGTGCCGGGTTCGGCACGCTGCTGATCCAGCTCTCGTCCGGCAACAAGGAGACGCCGCCGGTCGCCTCCAACCGCGCGTACCTGCGCGCGGGCCTGCCGGCGATCTACCAGGACGGCGACTTCGGGATGCGCTTCGTCGGCGCGCTCGAGGAGATGCTCGATCCGATCGTGGCGGTGCTCGACGGCCTGCCGGCGCACTTCGACCCCGACTTCGCGCCGCGCGACGCGCTCAGCCTGATGGCCGCGTGGATCGGCGTCGACCTCGACGAGTCGCAGGAGATCAAGTACCAGCGCGAGATGCTCCGGCGCTCGGCCGAGCTCGGCCGCCGCCGCGGCACCGTGCGCGGGCTCGAGCTGGCGCTCGAGCTGCACTTCCCTGACGTGCCGCTGCGCGTGGAGGACCAGGGCAGCGTGCGCGTGAACGTCAAGCCCGGCGAGGCGCCCGCGAAGGCGCCGCCGCCGTCGTTCGTCGTGTACTGCGACAAGCCGGTGGCCGAGACGGTGCAGGCGGCGATCGCGCGCACGATCGAGCACTTCAAGCCCGTCCACACGACGTACCGGCTCCGCGTCAAGGCGCCGAAGAAGCCGAAGGAAGACGCGAAGCCGAAGGACGAGTCCGCGTGAGGACGTGTCCGGCCTGCGGGCACGAGAACCCGGACGATCGCGACTTCTGCAGCGAGTGCGGCGAGTACCTGCGCTGGGAGCCGACGCAGTACGTGCAGGCGGTGGCGCCGCCGACGCCGTCCGCCCCTGAGCCCGAGCCCGAGACGCCCGCGGCGCCCCCGCCGCCGGACCCGCGCGTCGAGCAGGCCGCGCCGCCCCCTCCGCCGCCCGAGCCGGGCAACGGTCACGAGCAGGTCGTGCACAAGACCGAGGTGCAGCCGCCGGCACCGGCGCCGCCGGCGGGCGCGGCGTCGATCACGCTGCGGCTGCCCGACCAGGACGCGATGCACGGCGAGACGCTCGGCATCGGCGTCGAGCCGGGCCAGCGCGAGCGGGTGCTGGCGCTGGTGCGCAACCAGTCGGGGATCGTCGACAACTACGAGCTGCGCGTCGAGGGGCTGCCGGACGGCTGGTGGTCGATCTATCCCGACACCGTGTACCTGGTGCCGTACGGCACCTCGGGCACGTACGAGCAGGAGGTCGAGGTCCACCTGCACCCGCCGCGCACGCCGGAGGCGGAAGCACGGCTCTGGGATCTGAAGGTTGTCGCGTTCTCGAAGGCCAACAACGTCGACGCCACGAGCGAGCCGCTGGCGCTGGCGATCCTGCCGTACACCGAGACGGCGACGAAGGTGCGGCCCGAGCGCGGCAAGGGCCGCCGCAAGGCGGACTTCACGGTCGACGTCGCCAACCAGGCGAACGCGCCGGTGCTGGTCGCGCTCGAGGGGACCGATCCGGACGGCGAGCTGCAGTTCGGGTTCGACCGCCCGCCGACGGAGATCACTCCCGGCCAGACGGTGCAGACGACGATGCGCGTCAAGCCGCCGAAGCAGGTGTGGGTCGGCCGCGCGGTCGACAAGCGCTTCGAGGTCAAGACCCTCACCAACGACGACGCCGCCGAGCGGCTGGCCGCCGAGCCGCAGGCCGCCCCCGCCGGTCCGTCACCGGCGGCCAAGCGCGGGCGCTTCCGCATCCCCGGCATGACGCCGCCGCAGGTGTTCAAGCCGCAGCTCTACGAACCGGGCCTGCAGATCGGGCCGGGCGGGATCAACCTGCGCCAGCCGCAGTTCCGCGCGCCGCAGCTGCGCGGCCCGCAGATGCAGGCGCGCAACATCCAGCTCTCGAACTTGAAGGGCGCGATGCCCGGCGGCGCCGCCGCGGCACCGGCCGCGCCGCTGCTCCCCTCGCAGGGCATCTTCCGCCAGAAGGCATGGCTGCCGTGGTGGCTGATCCCGATCCTCGGCCTGCTCGCGCTCCTGGCCGTGCTCCTGTTCATGCTGATGCCCAAGAACGTGACGGTGCCCGACGTGGTCGGCTCCAAGTCGGCGTTCGAGGCCGAGAAGGAGCTGACCAAGGCCGAGCTCGAGGTGGCGCCCAAGACCGACGAGAAGGTCACCAAGGACGCCGAGCCGGGGACCGTGATCAGCCAGGACCCGCCGGCGGGCGAGAAGGCGGAGAAGGGCTCCGCCGTCACGCTGCAGATCGCGATCGGCAACGGCAAGGTCACCGTCCCCGACATCACCGGCAAGACCGCGAGCCAGGCCGAACAGGCCCTGCGCAAGGCGAAGCTGACGCTCGGGCAGGCCTCGCCGCAGCCGCTCGATCCGGCGAAGAAGATCTCGACCCAGATCCCCGAGGCCGACCAGGTCGTCGAGGAGGGCAAGCCGGTCGACATCTTCTTCGCGGAGCCGGGCAAGGGCGGGAACGGAGGCGACGGCGGCAACGGAGGCGACGGCGGGGACGGCGGCGACGGCGGTGGCGGCGGCGCCGACATCACGATCCCGGCGATCGACGGCGCGGCGACCGAGGAGTACGCGCAGAAGGTCTCGGACCTCAAGCTCGTTCCCGAGACCAAGACCGCGTTCAGCGACGCCAAGGCCGGGACGCTGTTCGACACCGACCCGAAGGCCGGCCAGACCGCCAAGGAGGGCCAGACGGTCACGCTGCTCGTGTCCGGCGGCTTCCCGTCGCTCGTCTTCGACAACGACGAGGACGTCCTGCGCGTGAACGGCGCGAGCGGCGCGAAGCTGCCGCCGATCGCGAAGAGCTCGGCGCGGGAGAAGGACCCGGCCGCGAGCCCCGACGGCACGCGCATCGTGTACACGCGCGACGGCCAGCTGGTGCTCGCGAACATCGACAAGCTCGACTCGTCGCCCCGGAAGCTCACTCCCGACGGCGAGCAGTACGCCGACCCCGCCTGGGCGCCGACGGCCGACGACGACGTGCTGGCGTTCGGACGCGTCAACGCCGACGACGACCGCGACCTGTGCTTCGGCAAGATCACACGCGACGGGGTGACGCCCAACTGCATCACCGACCCGGACGTCTCGGTCGGCAGCGTGTTCCACTGGTCGCAGGACGGCAAGACGATCTTCGGCGCCGGTATCGCGGATACGACCGACGGGGTCGTCCGCTGGCGCAGCGACCGCCCGTTCTCCACCGACCCCGGCGACTGGCGTGGAGGCAAGATCGTCAACGAGGACGCGCGCGACGCGGCGCTGTCTCCCGACGGCAAGACGCTCGCGGTGGCCGCCCACACCGCGGACGACAAGCCCTACGAGCTCTACTTCACCAAGCCGAACAACATCGAGCTCACCAACGCGAAGTCCACGACCGTGCGGGCGTGCAAGATCGCCTGGCAGCCGGACGACCGGGCGGTGATCGTCGTGCAGGCGGACGAGGCGTGCTTCGAGAAGGTCGGAACGCTCGTCACCGTGCCCGTGAACGACCCCAAGAACTTCGAGGGCCTCAAGGCCAACGGCGACAACCCGGTGTTCCTACCGCTCGCGCCAGGGGGGTAGCGGCGGGATGTTGTGCCCCGCCTGCCGGCGCCAGCTCGAGCGCGGTGCAAGCTGGTGTGGGGCATGTGGTGCGCCGATCGCCGGCGCCGCGGCGCCGCTCGAGCTCGTGCTCGCCGACCTGACGCGGGTGCCGCTGGTGGCTGACGTGACGCTCGGGCGCGCGCCCGGGTCGACGGTGGTGCTGAGCGATCCGTCGGTCTCGCGCGTGCACGCGCGGATCTCCGCCGGTAACGGCGAGGGCGTGCTGCTCGAGGACGCCGGGTCCTCGCACGGCACATATGTCGACGGCGTGCGGGTCACCGGGCCGGTGCCGCTGCACGACGGCGCGAAGATCCGGCTCGGCGACTCGGAGCTGGCCGTCGAGCGGCGGCGCGACGGCGCCGAGGCCGGGCGCACGCTGGTGGTCCGGGCGGGCGCCACCGCGCTGGTCCCGGCGATGCCGGGGATGCGCCCGCGGGTGCGGTCGGGCTAT
>Ga0111539_10013944_pt1 | contig 10046 bp, 10 predicted proteins | sample RhiMethybrSRZTD1_FD_79667 | JGI IMG/M metagenome (GOLD analysis project Ga0111539, IMG submission 79667) | Populus rhizosphere microbial communities from Tennessee, USA - Rhizosphere MetaG P. TD hybrid SRZTD1 (version 2) (version 2) | ecosystem: Host-associated > Plants > Roots > Rhizosphere >... | reverse complement strand
TGCCAGGTCCGCAGACCAGCCTGTTGCATAGATTCCGGTGTGCGCTGGCGCCGCTCTTGGAAAGAGCGCGCGCCAGTGCTCTACCCGACAGGCCTGTGAGCAGATAGTATACCCCCCTCTTTGCTGCTCGACTTCATGGGCCTACCCCCGGACTTATGCAATGGACATCACGGTAGCCGCCGTCGTCGCGCTAAACACGCTGATAGGATACAGGCAGTAATACTCTGGCCGTGTCAACAGGTAGTGCGGAGACGTCGCATCGCATAAGGCCGTCCGCTCTTGCCAGTCGCGGCTATCAAGCAAGCCGCGCAGCCGTGGTCCCCAGTTGTGCTCGAAGACGGTATGCTGAATATACGCGCGCGCCGCGGCGTCCAGGGGCGCTTGGCGCTGCACCATATAGGTCCGCACATGCCAGGTCCGCAGACCAGCCTGTTGCATAGATTCCGGTGTGCGCTGGCGCCGCTCTTGGAAAGAGCGCGCGCCAGCTTCGTGCCGATGAAAGGCGCTTTCGGCCCGCTGTAATTGCCGCTCCAGGTCGGGATAACCGGGCAGAAAGAGGGCCTGGGCCACCTGCGATTCTTTGATGATGATCCGGCCACCAGGGCGCAACACCCGCATAAACTCTTTCACAGCGAGCACCGGATCAGGAATATGGTGCAACACATCGCTGCACCACACCCAATCACAGGACTGATCCGGCAGGGGCAGTGCCATGGCGTCCCCCTGCCGGAACTCCAGCCGCCCGGCTGCCTGGCTGTCACCCACCTGACGCTGGGCTACAGCCACGCGCTCGGCCTGGGGCTCCAGGCCCAGCACCCGCCCCTGTGGCCCGACAGCCGCGGCCAGCCACAGAGCATACAGCCCCACGCCGCAGCCGACGTCCAGGCCGTACGAACCCCGTGGGAGCTGCAAATCGGCAATGGCCTGGCGCACTTCCGGCTCCTGAAAGCGATTCATCCGTTCTAAGGTCACGCTATACTCGGCGCTGTTCCCGGCGCCATGCTGATGCTGGGAATGATGTGCCATAGCCTCCTCCTAGGTCGTCTGCCGATACTGGTCATGGAAGGCAGTCATGTCCGGCGACGTCGTATCACCCAGACGCCAGCTCTGCGCCGCCGTCGCGAAGCTTCCCTGCGCCTGCGTGTGCTGGCCCCGGCCGGCCTGCGCCCGTCCCAGCCAAAACGTATCACGTGCTGAGACACGTCGGGCCAGCCGCTCCGCCAGCATGGCCTCGGCCTTGTCGAATTGCTCGGCTCGCAGGTAGGCTTCCAATAACGTGTCTTCAAACACCTCGCGCTGGGCATGGCTCCCACCAATACGGACCAGTTGCGGGCATACCGGCTCCAGCAACGCGGCAGCCCGAGCATACTGGCCCTGGGCGAAATCGGCAATGCCCTGCACCAGCGGGACGACCATCTCTCTGGTGCACAGATCTCCCTGACTGGCAGTACGCTGTAAGTGCGTCAGCATCATCGTCAGCCCTTCCTGGTCGTCACTGGCGGCCAGGGCGAAGGCGGCATGCGCCACCTGAAAGGCAAAGCCCGGGCGTTCGGCCATAGGAGTGGCAAGGGCACGCACCTCTTCCCAGGGCTGGCCGGCGAGAGAGGGTTCAGGGGACGTTCCGACCGTGGTGGCTGACGCGCCACTGTAGAGCTGCAACCGCCACAGAAAGGAGGCACTATCGGGCAACGTCGCCAGGCTTTTGGCCACCACATACGGACGTATGTGGTGCTCATAGCGTGCAAGCGCTCTGTGGTATTGTCCCAGTGCCAGCTCAAAAAGGGCCAGGTGCCAGGAGAGATGCACATACGAAGACGCTGGACAGTCAAACCCTTGCAGCCAGTCTCCCAGGACCTCTGCGCCCGTGCTGGCATCGCCGCGCTCGAAATACACATGCGCCACGGAGTGCGCCGCCACGGCGTTGCTGGGATTGAGCGCGAGAGAGCGCTGCGCCAGACGCATCGCCTCGTCCAAAGCGCCGGTCTCGTGATGCGCCCAGGCGTACTCGGCCAGAAACGCCCAGTGGTCGTCACAGTAGGGGGCACTTTTCTGCAACAGCCCAAGATACGCCACCGGGAAATTGGCCTCTCCAACGCTACTGCAGCCACGGTTGTACAGCAGATGGGCCAGCCGCATGAGCAGGGCCTCGCGTGGGAACTCTGCCAGGTGTGCAATAAGCTGCGTCAGTGCCTGGCGCCCCTGACCCTGTATCCAGAGGTTGATGATGGCAAGCTGTTGCCGTTCCCGACGGGTAATGCCTGCGGCGCACGCCAGAGCACGCGCGATACTGGTCCTGGCTTCTGCCGGCTGGGCGCGCTGCATGTGCCAGAACGCGAGACCGCCATGGGCCAGTGCCAGACCGTCGTCGAGGGCGATGGCTTCTTCGAACTTGGTGTTGGGGCCAGCATTTTGGGAGAGCAGCCGGTCGAGGCCTTCCTGCCAGCACTGCGCCGCGTGCGCCTGCTGGGTGCTGATAGGCATACCATAGTGGTCGGTGAAAGACTGGGACATGTCGTAACCTCTCTGACTCCAGGCCCGTTGCCTGGCACATAACGCCATACTCTTCGGGGACGGTAGGACGAGGGAAGCGTGGCACTTCCTCTGCTGCATCGACCATGCGGGACACCGTAAGCACCTTCCAGGACATTTGCGTCGGAATGGTTGTGGGAAGGGTGACAAAAAGGTTGCTCTCAAGCACAGCTTCGCAGGCGCACGGGAGCTCATCGTGGCGTGGCTAGCGAGTGTACGTATCGGCTTCACCTCTTGGAGGACAGTGCCACTACTCTTCGCCACGCGCCTTGCACTCATAGGTGCTCTCAACAGCGATGCACAGCAACCTTTTTGTTACGCTTCCAGGGCCGTTTACCTTGTCTATCCCCTTGGCGGCTCGACGTCTATTCTGTAGACCTTTGCCGCCGTGTCATGGAACATCGCCGCGCGTTCGGCAGGCGAGTAGGCACGGGAGAGCCGTTTGAACGCGTTGTACATCACGTTATAGGAAAAGGAGACTTTGTCCGGTGGAAAGTTGCTTTCGAACATGCACCGCTCCGGACCGAATTGCTCAATGCAGTACTGCATCCACGGCGCCATGGCTTCGGCCAATTCTTCCGAGCCGATGGGCACCGCCCTGGTGTGCCAGTCGAACCCCATGCGGGGCATGCCCATGCCGCCCAATTTGAGGGTGATATTGGGACAGGCCGCCACCGCGGCGATCCCTGCGCGCCAGGCGGCCCGCACCTCGTCCTCCCGGTTGGCGTACATGCCCACCCGATTGAGCGCGCCGATGTGGTTCAGAATGATCGGCAACTCCGGCACGGCCCGGGCGAAGTCGGCCACTTCTGGCATCTGAGGAAACGCGATCATGACATCCAGGGACAACCCCTTATGGCTCAAGACCTGCGCCCCTTCCCGGAAGGTGGAGTTGGCCAAGATGCCTTCGCTCTCCCGGTTGTCCAGCGCGGGGTCGGGACTCCAGGTGACGTTGTGCCGGATGCCCCGAAACCGGTTGGGGCTGGCCGCCTGTAACGCGTCCAGGACCGGTGCCACGTTGGCCCCGAGCTTCAAGTCGGCATGGCCGATGATGGCGGCGGCCGCTCGACTGGGGCCGTAGATCCCACTGGCACTCGCCGCCGCCAGCCCCTGGACGAATTCCACCTCGCCGACGGGACGCATGGCCACCGGTCCGTCCGGGCGATACATCGAGCGCGCCTCGAGGAACACCGTCGACCGAACGTTGTGCCCGCTGTAGATGTCGGCATGCAACTCGTCAAGGAGATACCGTTGGTAGGGCAGACTCTGCAGCCGTCGGTCCCAAAAATGGTGATGCGGGTCGCAGATCGGGAGCTCGGGTTCGAGCGTTGGTTCCTGGGTTAACGCGAGCCAGTCATTACCGCCGTAGGGCATGATCATGCCTCCGTTCTCGTGTTGCAATGCGCGGGACCGTCACGTCGCCCGCACCGACCAAACTGGTGGAGACGGCATTGTAGCGCCGGGACCGCGGGCACACAACCCTGAGCATCGGAGGATTTCGAGACAACGACCGGATTCCCCGTGTCAATAGGCGCGTGCCCCTCGCTTGGTGACGATAATCAACGAGTATCGCTCCTGCGGCAGTGTCCAGAATGAGTGCTGATCAACAGGTGGCTTCAGGGTGTAGTGACATGCGAGGTCCTCCTTCCCTACAGACAAGTCAGTATGAGAGAAGAGATCCTATTCGTAACCGTCGCGCTCCCGTCGTCCAAAAATCTTCTTCCAGGTGCCGAGGCGAATTCGCCACCAGTGTCTTCGTTCTCACTGGGCCAACTCTGGATAAAAGACCGCAGATTGTCCCAAGTTCATGCGCATCACGGTTCCCTGGGCACGGGCAGCCCCTGGAGCCGCAGGAAGGTGCGTTTGTCCCAGTAGCCGCGTTGCAACACGATCTGGCCGTTGATGTTGATGGGTTCCATCGGCTCTCTACCTCGCTGAAGATGGACGGCTGTTCGTCGCATTCCGGGCGTCGCACCTTCATGACCCGCGCCGCGCGCCAAGTCTCCCAGGTCGGGGGGAGCCTGCGCGACGTGCAGGAACTCGCGGGCCATACCAGCCTCGCCACGACGCAACGCTCTATCGAGGGGGATACGGAGACCAAGCGGAAGCTCGTCGCGCTCCTGTAAACCAGTCCGGAGTCTCTGCCACCGACCGCACGCGGTCGGCGGCGTCTTTACCAGCGGGGCCGACGGGGCTCGCGACGGTCTTCCCGTGGTCGCCCACGCTCTTCACGCGGCCGCGCTTCGTTCACGGTTAAGGCGCGGCCGTCCAGTTCGTGCCCTTGCAGCCCGGCAATGGCGGCTTGCGCGGCCGTACCATCCGGCATCTCGACGAAGCCAAAGCCGCGTGGGCGGCCGGGCTCGCGATCCGTCATGATCCGCACCGTGTCCACCGTGCCATACGACGCAAACAGGTCGCGGAGACTCTGCTGGGTGGTCGTAAACGCCAGGTTGCCCACAAAGACGTTCACATCGGGTTCCCCCAAGGCAGAGAGGCACGCTGTAACGCCATCTTCTGTCCACACGGTCGGAGCGCCCTGCCAGCGGTCGACCGCAGAGACCGGGTGAGGCAGCGCCGGCGCACCAGGCACAGGCCTTGCTCACCCAGGAGCGCTGCACTACTACACCACACCAGAGCGCAGCACGGCCGTGGCCCCAACCCGGGTGACCACGACCCTGTATGACGTCTTGCGGCCCTCCAGACGGTGGTCGAGCCAGCGGTAGACGATGTAGTGTTAGCTATTGTCGCCGCGTGGCTCCGTTCCGGGCGCCTGCGTGTGCTCGAGGACACGATCATCGCCGACTAAGAAGGAAGAACATCATGGCCATTGTGGTCATGGAAGACATGATTGGCGGGTGAGACGAGGTGAAGGACACTTGAGACCAGGCGATCACGGCGGTGACGTCACCGCCGTGATCGCCGCTCTAGAGTCGCGGGGCCACCCGTGTAGGGAAGGGCGCCGTGGGATAGCGCTCCAGGAGCTGGTTCCAGGCACGACGTCCGATCTTGTCTGCTTCGCGAATGATCGTCTCCTCATCCATGGTCAGGACTCTGCCGTCCCGCATGAGAAACCTGCCATCTACCATGACTGCCTCGATATCGCCCGCCTGGCCATTATGGATCCAGGCGGACACCAGGCGCATGGTCGGCACCAGGTGAGACCGCTGCGTGTCCACGACCATCAGGTCAGCCTTTTTGCCCACCTCCAGCGACCCAATGTCCCCCTGCTGGCGTACGGCATACGCACCGCCCCGTGTGGTCTCCCGCAAGACGTCCTCGGGCTGGGGCTGCGTCGCGTCATCGCGGAGAATGCGCTCGGTGACCAGCCCCATCCGCATGACTTCCAGCATATCTTGCGAGTTGTTATCCGTCCCCATGGCAATGGGACAGCCCGCCGCACGCAGCGCGGGGATAGGCGGGATGACGGCCCGATTGGCGGCCATACCGGCCTGGTGCGTGACGATGGTCCGGCTCTGCCCGAGCAGGGCAATTTCCGAGGCATCGACATACCGGCAGTGCGCGGCAAAGAGACGCGGACTGAGGAAGTCATGAGCCGCGAGGAAAAACGTCGGCCGCATGCCGCGCAGCCGCATCATGGACGCGATCTCCAGGCGGCTCTGGGCCAGATGGATGGTGTATCCTAGATTGTGCTGCTCCGCGAAGGCCCGAACCGCGCGCAGGAGGTCTGGCGATGACGCCTCGGCGAGTGCGGCAGCAGGGAACACCGTGATCAACCCATGCTGCGCCCGGTGCCAGGTGGTGAACAGATCGTGGAGACGCTGGAGCGCCGCCTCGCGCAGGGCTGGAGAGAACGTCTGGACATCCTCACCGGGGCGCCAGCCCGGCGGCACCTCCGCATCGCGTCCGCTTTCTGCGAAGACCCAGCGCAGCCCCGTCTGCGCCAGGGCCGCCGCATAGACCTCAATTCCCTGCGCATTCTCCACCACGGTCGTGGTGCCGGACTTGAGGCTCTCCAGCGCCCCAAGCAGCGCCATGACGGTGAGTTCTTCTGCCGACAGCAGGCTCAGCGCCGAGGCCGGCACGTGTAAATCCGGGGGAAAACCAAAATCCTCGGTGATCCCGCGATTGAGCGTTGCCGTCACATGCGCGTGGCAGTTAATCAGGCCAGGAAACAACGCCTTCCCATGTCCGGCATAGACCTCCTCCTGCGGATAGGCCTGGAGGAGCGCTTCTGTCGGGCCAATGGCGGCAATCGTGTTCCCGTCCACCACGAGAGCGACATCGTAGAGGACCGTCTGGCCTGCATCGACGGTGACGACCGTCGTATGGGTAAACACCGTCGTCATGCGGAAGACCTCTCTAGGGAGCGCCTGGGGGAGCACCGCCTGTGCGTGCGGCCCCAGGCCGTGCGCGAGGGTGAGCATGGCACACCTCATGGCAAAGTGCAAATCGGAAACACGACCATCTCTAAGAAGTTGCGGCATGATCTTGGCTGGAAGGAGAGGGGTGTGCAGCACCAGTGCAGACAACAGGGGTCAGGCGTGCAGCGGCGTGCACAGGGGATGCCGGCATCGTGGCGCGCCTCTCATGCAGGGTGAAAGCGCGGCAGGACCTTCTCGCCGAATAGGCGCATCGAACGCTCCACCTGCGCCGGCGGCAACTGGCCGACGTTGACGTTCAGCAGCAGGTTCCGGACTCCCGCCTGCTGGAGGGCGGCGATCTGCTCGGCGACCCGCTGCGGCGTCCCAGCCACGAAGGCGTGTTCGACGACCTCCGCCGGCGGCAGGGGGGCGCCGGGCGGGCGCGGCGGCAGGCCCCCGGGCGGGCGCGGCGGCAGGCCCCCGGGGTTATACAGCCGCCGCGCCTCCTCGAGATGGTGCCGGTACCGGCTGAGGGCCACGCCGGCCACCTCCAGCGCTTCGGCGTTGCTGTCCGCCACATAGAGCCCCCGCTGCGCCCACGAGGCCTCCAGGGCCTGCTCCACCGCGGCGACCGCAAACCCCGCCTCCAGCATCGTCTCCCGGTAGCGGTGCAGACGGTGGCGGAGCGTCTCTAACGTCTGCACCCCAATGAGGACGGGCCGCCCGATCTTGGCCACCTCCAGCAGGGAGTCTTCCCCGATGCAGGCCCGGACCAGCGGCGGATGCGGCTGCTGGTACGGGCGGGGCCGCAGACGCGGGAAGGTGGCCTGCCAGGCGCGTCCGTCGTGCCGGACATCGTCCGTGGTCCAGGCTTTGATGAGTAACGCCTCGGCTTCCGGCAGCCGCTCGCGGCCTTCGGCCAGCGTCGTGCCGAAGCCGAGGTACTCATAGGCGTTGTAGGCGGAGCCACGCCCCGTCCCAACAATAAGGCGCCCACGGCTGAGGTGGTCAACCAGCGCCGTCTGCACCGCCAGACGCACCGGGTGATGCAGCGCGAGCTCCACTACCGCAAAGCCGATGCGGACCCGGTGCGTGCGCATGGCGACGGCGGCCGCAAACACCACTGGATCCGCGTACGCCACGGCCCCGTCGAAATGATGCTCGGTCAGCCACACCGCATCCATCCCGATGGCCTCGGCCAGTTCGACCTCATGCAGGGTCTGGTCAATCACCTGATGGTCCTGCGTGGGATCACTGCTGAGCGAAAACACGAAGGTGCCGAAGCGCATGGCGTGCTCCTGAGCGCCGGCTGCGCGAGAGGTCCTGTCACGCGACGGCGCACGATACCACGCCTGCCGCCGCTGCTCGCCGGGGAGTATGGACCATGAGGTCGCAGGACACAAGCCGAAACCCCAGCCCTCGTGCGTGTGGAACCTCAGGGGCCCGGCAGGTGCGAGCCCTGGAGCCACAGGGTGGCGACCGAGGGTGAGCACTCCAGGACGGAGGAGACAGGCTATGCGAGGGCGCGAATAGGCGCAGGCCTTCATGAAATGAAGGCGTTTCAGATCTGTTGATTCCTCATCAGATTGCTCCCCCAAATGCCTAGCGGTTGATACAGAGGCCCAGCGCGAGATCGTGCATCCTTGTCGTTTTCAACAAACACATTGTGCGCCGCACCAGACGTTTGATCCGTGTGCGTAAATTGATATGTTGGCTTTCGATCTTTTACGTATGGGCTTTGCCCATCGTGTGCTGCGCGGGATCGCTATAGCACTCGTAGGTACCCCAGCCATCGGTGTAAAAGCAGGTGATGCCACACGGTTCGAGCAGGGCTTTGCGTTGGAGAAACCCCTCATCTTTTCGCCGTCCCGGTTGGTTATGCCGAGGGGCATCGCCAGGGACGCGTATCGCATGCGTGGGGAAGGGTGCTCAACACGTTGACCATGTCCAGCACCTGCTTGCGTGAGCGCGCATGGCGCGCTATGCTCCTGGCACTATTCAGCGCGGAGCACGGGTGAAGAGCGCGGCGAGACGGCGGGCGCTTCCAGAGGGAACACCATGACACAACACCAAGTAGTCCGGGCCATTTATCACGCGGGCACGTTGCAATTGCTCGAGCCTGTCGACCTCCCCGACGGGGTGGAACTGCAGGTCACGCTGCCGGTCGTGAGCGCCCGCAAGACCCCTTCAGTGGAGCCGGCCTTTCCGACACGCCCCGCGGATCCTGACGTGCTCAGGCAGCTGTGCGGTCTGATCGCGGTGGGTGGCGATGCGCTGGTGGACTCCGAGGTCCTTGATGACACTGGTGGCGATTGATACCTCCGTGCTCATTGGGCTCATCGATGCGCGTGACGTCTGGCACCGTGCAGCGCTCCAGCTGCAGGCTGCGCTGCGCGCGGCGCGGCTCACGCCCGTGCATTTCGAGTGTACCATCGCGGAAGCCCTCAGTACCCTGGCACGGCGGTTGCGGGAACAACGTCGCGTGCAGGAACTCCCCGAACTCTTTGCCCGTATCGAGGCCACGTTGCCGCGGGAGCAGCTCACATGGCTCTTTCCTGACGTCCCGCGTCTCTATCCGCAGATCCTGGCGCTGATGCATACCTCCGAGGGGGAGCTGAATTTCAATGATGGGCTCATTGCCCTCGCCTGTCGTGAACGCCAGATACGACTGCTCGCCAGTTTTGATCGGGATTTCGATCGTCTCTCCTGGCTGACCCGTGTCGCGACACCTGCCGAGGTGGTAGGGGCTGCTCCTGCCATTCCCGAGAGCGACCTCCCGGCATCACCCGACGACGTCTGACACGCTCCACGGTCTCTCTCACGCTCCTGTGGACGGCACATGGCCACGGATAATCGTCCAGACCCGGCAAGAAGGTCGCGTCAATGCACCAGGTATACCCCTCTCGCCAGAGGTATCCATAGCCTCGATAGCCGCGCATTCCAGAAAAAAGGTTGTCTGGTTTTTTCTTGGATGGATACCATCCAGAAAAAACCCCAAGAAATGGAGATATCTCTCCGGAAAAATGGGGCGTTAAAAGTGGACAGAGCATCTCGTCCCAAACGGAGACAGAAGAAAGCCCATTGCTCGTCGTGATGCAGGAGAGACCCCTCGTGTTGCAGATCATGGCCTCCCAGGAGCAAACGCCGGATTATTCAACATGTGCCATTACCCGGTCTTTGCTCCTGGGAGGCCAT
>Ga0111539_10013942_pt1 | contig 10047 bp, 11 predicted proteins | sample RhiMethybrSRZTD1_FD_79667 | JGI IMG/M metagenome (GOLD analysis project Ga0111539, IMG submission 79667) | Populus rhizosphere microbial communities from Tennessee, USA - Rhizosphere MetaG P. TD hybrid SRZTD1 (version 2) (version 2) | ecosystem: Host-associated > Plants > Roots > Rhizosphere >... | reverse complement strand
TGATTAATATTCCTTACATGAACATATTGATAGTCTGGATCTTGTGTAAATGTTAATGTATTTGAAGCATCTGCATATATTCCGACAATTGCCGATTGAGTAAATGTTAATGTTTGAGAGACATTTCTATTAAATACTATGTCTACGCTTGCGTCTTGTGTGAACGTGAGCGTGTTGGCCGCTGCAACAATTTCTGCACCGGACACAAGCGTAGCATAAGGTAAAACTCCATATGGTGCATCACCATACATAATTAATCTTCAATTACAGGCGGCATAGGAGGCGGAGCCATGACGAATTTAACACTGTACATCATGAGCTTACCAACTGGCCCTTGCTTGGTGGCAAACTTGGCTAATTCCAATCCGTCTTTCCTGGCAACTACAACAATGTCTTCAGTTGGATCTTTATACCCAGAATTTGCACTTCCAGGACCAGGATAATATAACAAGCCTACAGAATCCGTAGTTCCTGTAAAAGTGCTTGTGCCACTTCTAATCATAGCTTCTACAGTAATATTTACACCCGGCTCATACGTAATACCATCAGCCTTGACGGTCATTATCCATAATGTAAATAACTCCGTCGCTACAGGCGGTCGCCACGGTGGAGGCGGTGGAGGCGGATTTGGAAAATTAGGGTCAACAGCATCCGCTTCCATTACATGATACAAAGTTTTTGGATCACTCTTTTGCTGGGCCACGGCCTTCCTTCCCTTCTTTTTCTAATTCTGCCGCTGCTGCTGGTATTGGGCTTGCATCAGGATTACCACGAGCGGCGGGATTGTTCCCATTGGTGCCGGGTGGAGTTTGTGCTTTTTGTATCAATGCTAGTCTTTCAGCCTGGAATTTCTGTGCTTTGTCCACAGAACCTTCTGGATATCCCAGAGCCTTACTAGCTGCTTCTGGATCTAATAGACCACCTTCAACATGATCAAGAATCTTTTCCGGGTTAACATTGACAATTTTGGCTGCATCAATTTCTTTATAAATTTTCTGTAAATCTTCATATGTAATTCTTGGACCAACCATTATTTTAGCAATATACTTAGCAATTTCCCTCTGATATCTGTCAGACGGGATTTCTGCCAATAACTTACGCAATTCTGCTGCTTCTTTGCGTCTATCTTCATCACTTCGTAAGTCATATTGCTCTGGATAATTAATCGTGGCAATTGAATTATCGCCTTCATATTCTGCCCAAATAACTGCAATTTGTCGTTCTGCATCCTCAAGCAATAATCCTATATACGATAGGCCACTTTCTAGAGTACGTTCATCCATTCCCTTAGATTCAGCAGACGCCATTTTTGGCTGAATATTGCTGATAGCTAGATTGATTAGTAATCTGATTTCTAGCTTCAATTGCTCTTGCTTAGCCATCGAAGCCTTCATAGGCTCCGGCGACGGATGAATAAATGCTGGTCGCTCTGTATTAATAGGATACTTACGACCACTTGTTGGCCCTACATTTATGTTTTCTGCCGGGGCTTTAGTAGCCAAGTCTGCATCTGTATCTAATGCTTCTTGCCCAGCTTGAATATTCGTTTTTAAGTGTGGCGATTGTAATCTTGGATCAAACTGTTCTGTGTAAAACGGGAAATTAGCACCAACAGCATACGCCATATCGGAGGACGCCAGATTCAATAATGCAATCTGATAATCGGCAATGTCTACTAATAGGCTTTCTTCCATTTCCAAACAAATAAATGGAATACGAGTTAGCTTCTCAAGTAGAATATCTTCTGATACTTCCCAAATATTGCCATAAATATCAACCTTTCTAGACTTATTATTATAAAGCCTTACAAATACTTGCCCATCTTTCTTATAAAAGAATCTATAAATCTCCATTTCACCTTCAGGTAATCCTGTCTCTTCGTCATATATATAAATTGTATCTTTCAAAAGAACAGATTTATACTGATTAGGTTCTGATCTTTGATCAATAGTCCATGATCGTATTTGTTCAGCTTTATAGACGTAGACATATGGGCGTATGCCCACATTATCGGCTATTGTTTCACCCCTCCTAGGTTGCATATCAATGTAGATCCCTACTTTGCCCATAGACAAAAGTTCTGGTAGAACTTCTGTGCCCATGAACACGTTCATGGTACTATTAAGTAGGTCTACTCCATTTTGACGACCAACACAAGCCTCTTGATAAGATTTTGGACCACCACGCCTAGTAATATCTACCATTCTTTGGTAAATAGAATTTTTAACTTCTATAACAGATGCTTTTGAAAATGCTGGACAATAAGTTATTTTCTTCCTGGCTGTAAAATCATCGTCATCTTCACCCTTAGAAAATTGCTCCAAATATTCGTCGATGAACTCTGTGCCACCTCGAAATGTAAGCCTATATTTTCTCCAATCAGGTAACAGTACCTTATAAATAGGGTGTTGAAGATCATTTATATTGAACGTTTTTTCTACCATTGGCCGTAGGCTCTTATATCATGCCAGACTTAAAATTAACAGGTAAGAAAGAATAGCGACGAGGTAAAAATTCTCCTTGCAATTGAAAAGTTAATTTAATCCAACCATCTTCTAATATCCAAGTACCATGCCAAGTACCATAATTATCCCACCACATACAAGTTCCATCTTTATAAAAGATGAATTTATTGGGTGTACCATGTGGCGAATGCTCCAATGTATAAATGCCAGGTTCAAATTTATGTTTCTTAGGCTTAGGTAATGGTGCTGGGGCAGCACACGTATTGTGAATGAAACAAACTAGCAGTACAATATAAATTACTGTCCGTTGTTCCTTGTCCATGTTATCATGCCGCTCCGCGGGTTATCGTGGACTCTTGATATTATGGGCCAGCGAGTTTTGTACAGCGAAGTTCAATGCTATTTCCGAATAGCATCTCGCATGAGCATAATGATCTTGATCCTTATCCGCTTTTACATAACGACCGATAACTGTCCCATCGGCTTCAGTTTCATAAATTCTGATTGGAGCTTTTATATGATCCTTGTAAGTAAAACCAATATCTTGTGGTAATGCAATTGTTTGATTCTTGAATCTTCCCAATGCTGTATCTAACCAGTAGGTTCGATCAACACTGACAATATCATCGCTCATGTCTTTAGTAACTTTGAGTGATTTTCCTCTCACTGTGTTAGAATAAAAGCAAAGCCAAACAAAGCCTGGAAATCGTTGTGCATATGCTGATGCCATACGTCGTTCTGGTTGAGCATCAATTACACATGCATTAACAAACCATTTCCTCATTAAGTCGTCAAGTTGTTCAAAATCAACTACAGTACCACGATCAATACAACGCGCTCGCGAACTGGCTTGAAGATCCCCACCACCTACAACCCAAGAATCAACATGATAATGGAGAAGACGACCTTGATCAACTCCCATCGTAACTATAGTGCTGCCTGCTGGTCGCGTTCCAAGTATATACCCTTTGATACAGGCATTAATCTGTTCATCCGTAACTCTTGCGCCCGCGACCGCATGCGTTTTACCTAGCTTAGAATTATAGAATTCCTGCTCATCTGCTGGATTTTGTTGTGCCCTCATGTACATTTCAGCTATTTGATACGGAGTTACCGTAGGAGAATATAGCTGATTTATGTAAAACCCTCTCATCGCTCGTTGTGTGTGGCTCGGAACCCAACGTCCACTGGCTAACCATTCAAATTTTGATTCATGATCAAGAACATTCTTACATTCTTTACAAATCAAGTGTGTCTTCGATAGATTAGGATCATCCAAATGTTCGCCCGTGATCATTAAGCATTCAGGAAAAATCAATTCCGTCCACTTACCACATTTCGGACAAGGAAAATGAAAATGTTCCTTAGTGCTTCGATTAAAATATAAGTTAATCCCTCGACCGTCAACTCTTGGTGTAGAAATTGCAATTGTTTGCTTTTTCATTTGCCCGGATTGCCGCTCAAATGCAAGCGGAATATTACCCGGCGGCATCTCTTCAAGCTCATCAAGAACCAAAATACCGACTGGCACAGCCTTCAAGCCAGACTTACTTCTTGCCCCGCGAATATATAAGTTAGTAGTACCTGCTCTTTTGTGTGCTACATTCTTAACATTCGTGAACAAGTTTTGCAAGTACGGCGACAATTCTAGTGCTGTGTCAAATCGACCAGATGAAAAGTTTGAAGCATCTGGTGTCTTGGATGGAAGCAAATACATTGCATCCATCTTTCTAACATCGATACTGAACAATACACGATTTAATGCATATTCAGTATAACCCATCTGAGCGGCCTTTTGGCCTACAACAAAATCACAATCTGTATCATGCATCTCCTTTGTCCAAGGGTAATATTTAAAACTCCAAGGCCCCTTATATGTCGCACTTTCAACCATTCGACATTGCATCGACCATCGACTGCAAGACGTAAAGCTATTTCTTCGTAGACCTGCCGCTATAGTCTCAGCAAAGACTTTTTTCAAATCATAACGAACATTGGGGTTTCGCTTCATTATACTATTTTGGTCTTAATTTCACACTGACGAATTTCTTTGTCTGACATAACAATTACTCTAGCTTTTTTGATTCCTTGATCAAACATCTTGCATAGACGATGACGGCCATCCAACACAATATTATTTTCTGTTATAAGTAGTGGATGGGCGAGATTGGCAGACAAGTATCGTTGCCTGGAAAATCCACTACGTCTAGATCGAGCCATATTTTCTGCATCGAGAGCAACGAGTGTTCGTTCCTGAATCTCCTTTCCTTTTGATTTCTGAATCAATTTGTCAATATCCACTTCCATAACACACATTACGGTTGCTCTACGCATTTGTATTTTGTAGGTGGGCGAGAATATCGTTACTAATAGCTGCCACTATATCGGGATTTTTGACATGCGTAGTAATGATAGTTACAATATTAGTTGCTAACTGCATTGCTGCCGCCTTGTCAAATACTTCTCCACTTGTCAACTCTAGTCGCTGACAACTGCTTACCAATTTTTCAATCTTGACTACCATGTCACTAATGCGACCAGAATATATAACAAGCTCAGTGTCGCTTTTGCATTGATTAAGAATCGATTCCATGCACATTCGCAAAATTGCGATTTCTTCCCTGAGACACTTAATTTGTGCGCTGTCTGATAGTTCTCCTACTCGTTGAGTATATCGTTCAAGACGATAGTTGCGAAGCTGCTGGGCTTCCTTTGCTTTGATCTCTGGCTGAGCATGTCGAGGACACATGGTCATACCAGGATCAGCCTCACATGGACATTGCCTCCCATTGCCCAAACTAGCCTGACACCGATTAGGAGAGTTCGGAGAAGATACAAACTCGTGTTTCTTCTCAATCACTTCTTACTCTCCTTTTCGGCCCTTGCCAATGCTTGCTGCCCCGGCCCTGTTACTGGATCTGATTTTTTGAATCGCTCAGCTTCTTCTTTTGATTCCTGATCGCCTTTGGCTTCGCCTTTGGCCTTCTTCTCTTGACTTTGCTTATACTCTTGCTCTAAATTGAAGGCATGGTCCATAGCTTCTGTGTGCTTCTTGAAAGCATCATCTTCGACCGGATTGGGCGGCACACCCATCATAACCGGCTTGTGTCGATCAACCATGTCAGCTGGAATTTTAGTTCGCACTTCCTCAAGAATGGAATACCCAACTACGGCCGGTACAAATGGCCGGAGTGGAGACTTCTTGGAAGTATTGAAGTCAAGAACGTAGGGATGACCCCTCTTGCCATCCTGATCAATATGGACGAGTTCAAGATGGACAAGACATTCAATTGGAAGAAGAACGTCAATAGCTGCATTGTCGGGCGGCAAATACATGACTGCTGGATCGTTCTTATCTACCTGAATGCCAATTTCTCGCTGAGCAACATGGGGATTGATCGCTGGAAATCGCAAATTGACCTTGACCTTGAGAATCTCAGGGTCGGCCAAATTCTCGCCTAACACGGCGACGGCCCGCGTTTTGTCGGCAGTTTGAACCTTCAAAACGATAGAGCCATCGGGGAGAATATCATGAACCTTGTCACCTAGCAAATCCTCAGCAGCATTCTCAAGTGGATTACCACTACGAGAACCAATAACAGCACCATCTTGCTTGGCGGGCAAGAAGCGATGTTCAGGTGTGAAATATTGATTAACTTCTTTTTTAATTTGATTCTCAATCTCTAATGCTTTTTGTGCAGAAACCATTACCTTAGGACGATCTTCGCCCGTTCGCATACGCTGCTTAGCATCTGCATCGGCCTCATGGAGCCTATTAATCTCTTCCTCAGACGCTTGCAAGGCGTCTTTAGCCTCTTTCATCTTATCAGCGTAATGCTGACTTTGGGCACGAGCCAGATTTTCTGGACGCTGATCATCAGAAACATCCTCAGACTCGTAAATCGTCGGAGGATCTTCAGCCTCAGGTGCATCAGCCCTCGTAGGCTTGGCAGCCCGAGCAACCTGTTTCCTGGCAATTGATACGTCCGCTGGCAAAGCATTGTCGTTGGTTGTTTTACCAACGGGCAATTCAACGATTTCTTCAGGCATCATTCGTCTCCTGATTTTGATTAATGATCACATATTGCGGCCCATGAAATTAACAGCAAACTGAGCAGTCCAATCGGGCAATTCGACCGGAAAAGTCGTCTTGACAACATCAATAGATTCTGGCTTGTCAGCCTCACCAGGCTTAGTAGTCATAACTTTGCCCGGCGATTTGGTCTGCATGTGATGCACACGTTGCATCAAGCCTTCAAGTTCATTGGCAACATCAGCATCGGAAGGCATAGGACCACCACGTCTGGGCTTGCCTCGCATCGATGGGTGCCGCAATTGACCGAGTGCAAATCCGGCTAATTCGTAGGCCGCTTCCATAGCTGCCCACTTATCAGTACCTTGTCCACGAAGGAACGAAATAATTGTTTGAATCGATCCTTCGGGAAACACAGTCGGAAATGATAAAAAAGGCATTTTAACCCCCTGGACTTTCGGTTAGAACAGTGCCCGCAGGGCAAACCCTGGACTTTCGGTCCTTAGACAGTTAACCACTTGGTTGTCGAAATGGCGTAAAACAATCTGTGTGTATTGTCGGCTAGAGAAAATGCTGCATTAGCTGCCAAATCATTAATAGCAGCACCTGTATCTGGATAGACATTTATAGCTGCACCAGATTCATTTGCAATCATTATGAGTCTACCTGCAACTGTTACTGCTGGTAACTTAACTCCTCCTGTTCCCGAGGTAACTTGATTTATTTGCTTAGTAATCGCTGTAGCCGTTCCTTGTGTCGTTCCTGCTGCTGCCAGTGCTGCATCTACAGATTCGACTAAGAACCCGTCTCCGGCCCCTCCATTTGTTATTTTCCAACAATTGACGCCTGCTCGCGTAAGCCCGACATCACGAGAGCCAGCAGACGGCCCCCAAGCCAAGCCACTTGAATTTAGTCCCCATAAATTACCTGAACTATCTCTAAATCCGTTACTTGCAACACCGCCACCGGCCGATGACACAACAACATCTGCACCGGAACCTGCATATATTAATTGTCCAGCAGAAAATTCCCAATTTACACCACCAGCCATATCAGAACTATGGATTCTTATTACACCATCCTTAGATTCGATTATTAATCGAGAACCATCATGAGAAATCTGTCCTTCGTCTGTACCGGGTGTACCACCCGATTGACGAACAATCAATGTTCCTTCATATGTTCCATTGAAGCCAGAAGTTGCGGGAGGATAATATGGCATGATTGTTCCGTTATGGTAAAATATCCGTTACGTATGCAAATCCATTTGCAGATGCCCAATAACCCGTTATAATACCAGTGTAACGATACGGAACTTCATAATATCCACCAGCGGCTATTTGTAATGTATAACTGTCTGCTGCCGCAGCTGATCCTAATTTGAGAAATAATATAGCTGTTGATGCATTATAGATAGTTAATCCCATCCTAGCTGGATTAGCTAGTGCTATATCTTTTACAGTAGCACTTGATGCTACCTGTGTAGTAGTCGAACTATCTGGTGCATCGTTCATTTGGCTTTCCAGAGCTTTCGGCCTAGCGGCCCTTGATCAGGAATCACATTTTTCTAAAGTTGTGTTAGCACAAATCTGTTACAAATTTCTTATGACCAGTCGGCCCGCTCGTCCTATTAGAGTAGTCTACCATACCGCATTAGAAAAGTCAAGCGGAATATTTTGTAACAGATTTGTGCTAACTTGACTCTAGAAAACCCCTCCGGGTAGATTTTTTGATTAAAAATGCCTAAAATTTGACTAAAAATGCCTAAAATTTGACTAAAAATGACCTGTTTTTGAAAATTTTACGGTCGGTGGGAACAATAGGATTAAAAAAATCGACCTGTAATCAAAAATTTATCTAGGTGTTACGGTCAAAGAGAGCCTAATTTGAAAATTATCTAGATGTTACAGTCGGTGGGAACAATAGGATTAAAAAAATCGACCTGTAATCAAAAATTTATCTAGGTGTTACAGTCGGTGGGGCGGAGTCCCGCCGCATTCAAAAAGGTCAACTTAGGTCGCGCTAAATAACCCACCGGGGTAGCGCTAACACCAGGTGTTAGGCAGCGCTAACACGAATCTCATATGGCGCAGAATACATATGGCGCCGTCGCTATATGGGACGCTCCATATAGCGACGGCGCCATATGTAGAATACATATGGAATCTTCCATAATCATTCTACTATATGTAGCCGTCGCTATATGTGAGATAAGATTAAAAAGGACAAAAGGATATGTTTGTCCTTTTAGTGTACAAACAGTCTCGCCCTATTACGGGCCAGCATATGAATCTCATATGCTGGCCCGTAATAGGGCTTAAAAAGATTAGCTATTTGGCATGCTACTTACTCAGCATAACCGCCAGTTCCTCGCCGCGCCGATCATCGGCCGCCATCGCCCACCGCTCCGCCATCCGAACCATCGCCAGGACCGCCACTGTCAAAATGATCATGCTGAACATTTCTCTACTCCCCTCGATTGATTACTGATCCTCGCCCCACATAGATAGTATAGCACAGATCAGGAGAAAAGCAAGAAAAATAATTTTTATTTTTTCCTAATTTTTTCTCCTCCTATTACGGGCCAGCATATGAAATAGCAAGACAAATTGTCTGAAACATCGCCTTGTTCCTTGTCACTACTTTGTACACTAGTGGTACTGTGTTCACTACTGGTGTCTTACAGTACCACTAGTGTAAGACACCAGTAGTGAACACAGTACCACTAGTGTAAGACACCAGTAGTAAGACAATCATACATACTCAAATGATCATTAATCACTACCATAACAGTGATGATTCCTTAGACAAAAGGACAAAAAGACAAACATATCCTTTTGTCCTTTTCTGTTAGTCAGCGCTAACAATCTAACTTAGCGCCATCAGTAGGACAACTTAGCCAGCGCTAACAGAAAAGGACAAAAGGATATGTTTGTCTTTTTGTCCTTTTCTGTTAGTCATCGCTAAGTCAAGTTGTTAGCGCCATCAGTAGGACAACTTAGTCAGCGCTAAGTCAAGTTGTTAGTCAGCGCTAAGTCAAGTTGTTAGTCGAACCTAAAATGATCACTAAAATTGGTATGATTATGGGCAACCATTTTCTCACTACTGACTACTTTTCTCCCATATGTTAGTTTGTTTCTCACAGTGCGCACAAAATCTCTCACTGAGAGATTTTGTGCGCACTGTGAGAAACAAACTTTCACTGAGAAATTTTGTGCGCACTGTGAGCTTTTATCTGCTCACAATGATTACTAATCTTGTCGTCTTTAATGATCATTGAAGTTATGATCATTGTGAGCAGACAAAAGCTCACAGTGCGCACAAATCTCTCAGTGAGAATTTTTCGCCCTTTCGTGAGCAATCAATTGCTCATTTTTCAGACAATGTGTCTGAAGTGTTCAATTTTGCAACATTACCGCCAAAAAATAATTATTATTTTTACACAATAATTCAACCTGTCACTACTGGCGTTTGCCAGTAGTGTACAAAGTAGTGACAACGGACAACGCGCCGAGCTACTGGCGGTTGTCACTACTTTGTACACTACTG
>Ga0111539_10013940_pt1 | contig 10048 bp, 22 predicted proteins | sample RhiMethybrSRZTD1_FD_79667 | JGI IMG/M metagenome (GOLD analysis project Ga0111539, IMG submission 79667) | Populus rhizosphere microbial communities from Tennessee, USA - Rhizosphere MetaG P. TD hybrid SRZTD1 (version 2) (version 2) | ecosystem: Host-associated > Plants > Roots > Rhizosphere >... | reverse complement strand
GTGGTCACCCCAGGATTGGGCCCGGCAATGTCGGCAAAGGTCGGATTGGTGGCATTGAAGCCGCTGTAATTGGTGTCGCCGAAGGTGCCCCAATCGCCGCCAGCGCCGGCCCCGGTGCCGAAGGTGGACGCATCGTAGGCCGTGCCCGCCCAGGCCCCGAGGTCGCCGCCGGCATTGAAGCCCGAGGCATCGTAGGATCCGGAACTGCCCCAGTCGCCGCCGCCGGTAAAGCCGCCACCGCCTCCGTCGCTCCAACCACCGCCGCCGTCGCTCTCGCCGCTGCCGCCCCAGCATAGCCGCAGGCTTCGCGGCAACCATTCATCCAGTTGCGCGCGATCCCACGGATGATGCATGATTGCTGTGCCAGTCGGTTAAAAGGGAAAATACCGGGCCCGGCCGCGGGTCTAGGGCATACCGCCGCACGGTCCTTGAAAGCCCGAAGGTGTGCTGGGGACGACCCAGCCTTAGAGTGGTGCGGAACCGGCTGGCACTATCTCGTGGATCATTCGGTCAGAACCTTCTTGCGCCTGGTGCCGCAACTCACCCAGCCCGGCATGACCTTGACCCAGCCGTCACGGCCCCAGCCGATCAGCCAGTCGCAGCCCTGCGCGCGGGCGTATTTCTCGATCATCGGGTACATGGTCTTGAGCTCCTCGAGCTCGCCGCCCTGTAGCCAAACACTGCAGCAGCGGATCCCGATCGGATAGGTGACCATCGTTGTCAGGATGACGGCTTTCTCGCCCGGCCACAGGATGGCGCCGCGGCAGATCGCTTCCCAGACTTGATCCTTGGTATGGGTGGCGCCGAACTCGTTCAGCGAAGCCTCGAGCCAGGGCCAGCAGCGATTGAATTCGGTACTCATTCAGTCCCACAAAGCGCATCCCTTTGCTGCTTTGCCCCACGGCCCTTGACGCGCACTATAGCGTGGACGTCATAGTCGCAAGCCCAGCCGTATTCATTCGGATTGGTGACGAAGTTTTTCGGATCGCATAGGCGATTGGCTGTCGTCTGCCCTTTATCAAAAATGAAATGCTCAAACTTGCGGATGCATTCGTTGCGATCCTCGGCCTGCGCCACCGTGGCCGCGAGCAACACGAAGCCGAGCGCAAGTGCTCTCACGCTTCACCATACGTTTTGCGGCCGATCTGCAGCAGCCCAGAAGGTGGCACGATCGATCCAAGTGGTCCGGCCATGGCCGTCACGGGCGTGTTCACCGCAACCTTGGTGCCGCCCTTGAAGCCTTCCGTTTCGCCCTCGCGGAACGGATTGTCCTGACGCTGATAGCGATCGGAGTACCCGAACGGCGAAATATCGCCCTCGACCACATCGCAGCTATGGCCCTTGCTGTCGAAATAGCCGCACAGACCGCAACTGCGCTGCGGGTTGCCCTCGCGATAGTTGGCCTCCTGCTGCGATTGCTTGGCGCCTTCGCCCGGCTCCGACGCTTCACCCGGCTCAGTGGCGTCGTCCGGCGCCATTTCTTCGTCCATGGTGTAGGTGTCGGTCATGGTGAGCACCTCGGATAGCCCATCGCCCACAGGTCGCGGTCGTACATCGTCCAGTAGCCGTCGAGCGGCAGTTTGTGCCAGCCGCCATGGTCGTCGATCCAGCGTTGGATTTCCGGCGGCTGCATCGAGTAGGCGCGGGCGGTTTGGTCCGGCATGAGCTCGCGCCTTTCGGCCGAGCGCACCGCGTGGAACGCAAAGAATGCGCCGTCGCCGATGCACAGACTATCCTTGCCGATGTAGGCGGTGACCAGCGTGCAGGCAGAATAACAGGGCCCGCGTATCTCCACCTTGGCATGAGTTTTCCGATAGTCGGCATACATCCGGTTATGCTCGGCGACCAGCCCGCCGCGACCGTAGTCGATCACTACCTTTTCCGGTGGCGATGCAACGTAACGCGGCACAGCGGCCGCCAGGTCCGCCGTGGTCGTCGCCTTCACCTGCCCGAAGGCAGCGCCGGTGATGCCGATGGCGAGATAGATGCCGAGAGTGTAACGGCCGTCGCTCACGACACGCCCTCAGCCTTGGCGATGGCAGCGCGGGCTTGCTTGAGCACGTCCACGAAATGCGGATCGTCCATGCCTTCCATCATGCGGGTGGCATGTTTCAGCGCGGCCAACAGATCGGGCGCGGCGGCGATCAGGCGGGCGTCGTCGCGAGAGGCAAATTTGGCGACCATTACCGTTCTGTCGCCACCGACAGATTGGGGGGCTGTGCTGGTAACAAGAAACGCCATTTCATGGGATGAATGGGGTTCGGCCGTCCACGGCCCCGGTGTGTGCTTGCTCATGTTTGCTCCATTGCTCCAACTGCAATGGAGGCTACCCAACGCCGTGTTGTGTTGTCAATAGCTATTACTTGACATCCCAACAGTGCGTGGTGATACTTGTAACCCTGGATCGCGCGTTCCGCTACGGTTGTCCGCCGCACGCGGTTGTCGATACAGCCAGCCGGGGGGTCACCGGCAGGGCCGTGCGAGCCGGCCTACGGAGGACACATGGCCAAGAAACGCCGCAAGCCGAAAGCCCGGAAGCGCGAGAGCGAAGCCGCGAAGTTGGCAGGGATGCGCGCGCTGATCCGCCAGGCGGCCAAATCCGGAGCAGCCGAGGCGATCGAGCACTGTCGCGGCTTCTGGCAGACCGACCAAGGCTACAAGCGATATATCGACGCCCAGATCGAGTCGCAGGCCGAAGCCCTCATGGCTGCGGTCCGGACCGTACTGCGCGCAGAGTTGGACCACCGCGCCGAGCCCGTGATCGTTCAAACCAAACGCCGCAAGAAGTGAAGCAACCGCCGGGGGGTCTGTTCACCGGCGGTTGCCACGTTACCGCGGGAGGAGGACACCAACCGCGGATTGGATCAGCTCGGCGGCAAGTTGCACTGCTGGAACGCTGGCAACTGTTTCACCCGCTGCTGCATCTGCACGAATTCCCCAGCGATCTGGTAGAGCTCCAGCGCGGTCATGCTGGCCGGATGCTCGATCAGCAGATCCAGCCCGCAGCACGGCAGCCCAAGGCACAGATGCACGGTCACCTCGCCGTCAGCCCCCACCTCGTAGCCGCGCAGCCGCGGGTAGTGGTGCTGGCGCATGGTGTGCATCGGCAGATTGCTCATGTCACAGCTTCCCGTCCTTGCTCGAGCCGATCGCGATGACGATCTGGATATAGCGATACAGCAGCAGCCGCAGCAGCCGCCTGCGCGCCAGATCCAGCGCCGACAGCGGACCCTTTTGTTCCATGCGGCGTTGTCTATGATCGGGATCGCACCAAACCCAAGGAGCCCCAGATGTACACCGTCAAGAAGATCGAAACCCCGGACCGCGGCGAACTGTTCGCCGTTGTCGTCGGGGAAAACATCATTAACCGTTGGATCACCGAGGAAGACGCAAAAGAGAACTGCACCCAACTCAATGGCGGCGAGGCCGCCGAGAAGAAACTAGCCGCGGCCGAAAAGAAGGCCGAGGAAGACGCCAAGAAGGCCGCAGAGGAACACAACACCCGGGTGGGTGCGGCGGCCAAGGACAAACCCAAGACAGCAGCCAAGCCCCGCGCGGACCACGAGGACAACCACAAGCCCCGTGCACAGCCGGCCAAGGCCAAGGCGCATGTGCGCCGCATGGCCCCGAAGCCGACGCGCCGGCACAAGTGACCATGCACACCTATCGCAAGCTGGGCCGCAACGTCTGGCAAGTTGTCTTCCAAGAACAGCACGTCGGCCCAGAATGGGACGAAGAATTCCTGGCCGCGGCCTTTGCTGCGTTCATGAACGGCGGCCGCTACAGCCCGGGCGAGATCGAGCCGATCTTTCCCAAAGAATACCCCGATGTGACGGAAGACGACAGCATCCACCCCGATCGGCCAGACTTCGACTACGCAGTCGAGCGCAAGCGCAAGTGACCGAACGGGGAACAGCGAATTGTTGGCCAAATATATTTTGCGGTACGAACAGAGAACGACTACCGGCGAGCGACTGTGGACAGGGGCCCGCCGGCGTCTAGTCCAGGGGTGGCTAGAATGATCGCCCCCGGCTAGTCGCAAGCTGATCGATCAATTCCGGTGGAATGAATTCGGGGTGCCAGCGGATCAACCGCTCGAGCAGCGGATCGTCGTCCCAATGGCCCACCGGTGGGCGGCCGTCGTGGTCGTAATCGTGGTTGGGGAGGTGCGCGGTCATGGGGCAATCACTCCCAAGGAGGCGGCCCACTGGTGTCAGGCTCCCATGGCCTGAAATCCATCGTTATCCAAGTGCCTTTGCCATGATTGCATCGACGGCAGAGGATTTGCAGATTGCTGAAATTAAATCTCAGCTTCCACCAAGAGCGGACAGGCTTGACGTGATCGACTACCAATTCCTCCGTCGCCCCACAGCGCATGCATTTGCGCCCAAGCTTTTCGAGGGCTTGATGGCGAAGGCTTTTCCAATCCGGTGAATGATAGAAATCTTTGAGGTCGCGCTCGGTAACGCCCGGCTCAGTGCCCCTCACTCGACCGTTGCGCGGCCGCCAATTTTCTACCCACTTGCCTAGAACGTCACGTTGTCTAGTCACTTGGCCGGCGCAACTATTTCAGAGCGTTGTTTTTGGTACGGCCGTTTCGGCTGACTTGTCAACAGGCCGTAGTGTTTGGCCAGGGCAGTTAACCCCAACTTCAACAGGCCAAGGCTGGAAAACGGGCATTGCCGGTCCAAAATGACCACCGCATGGACCGTTGGCGATACTCCACTACCGGTTTGGACGAGAACAGAAGCGGCCTCCGCGTAAATCCGCCTACGGAGGTCACAGATGCACCATTTCCGATCGGATGGACTCGGACAGCCCATGCAGGCTGAAATCGCACCCTGGGCCACGCCAGGGGCTCTGGGAGCCGATAGCGTGGCCACGTACCCCCGCCACATGCGGGCATAGACTTCGCCGGCCGTCGCCTCCGGTTCGCTCACCTCGCCGCGCAGCCGCATCCGCCCAAGCTCGCTCTCCGCGGCAGGGTCCGATGACGCCTCGCCCAGGCCGCGCCGGTGCGGCATCCGGGCGGCGCGCTCGCGCGGGCTCTCAGCCATCACGGTTTTCAAGTGCCCGTTCTTGTGGCGCGGCCCCGTTTTGCGCGGCCGGCCCTTGCGTCGCTTGCTCGCCATTCACCCGCCTCCAAATCAGTCCAACCATGTTTGCCAGCCAATCCAACTGGTACATCCGATCGTCCAACCTCGTCGGATCGTGGCGCAACCGCTCCAGCATCACGGCATGCAGCGATCGCTTGCCATCCCTAGCCGCCCGCCTGATCTCGCGATGCAGCGGCTTCGGTACCCGCATGTTCATGTTGACCGTGGGTTCCCGCGGGATCCGATTGCGCGCCTTGCGCTTGCTCGCCATTTTTCCATTCCGCTATCTGCTGGAAAATGAACAGCAATTTAGTTGTGCTCGCTTTGGGCATATACCATGCGATGTTCGACCGCGCCTCAACCATGTGTGGAGGTATCCTGTCAGATGCCGTCGCGCTTTCCGTTGATGGCTTCGGAAACGCGGCCGATGTCGGTGTCACCGATGCGCTGGGCGATTTCGTAGAGGGCGAGGCCCTGGGCGCGCAGGAGCTTTGCCATCTCGACTTGCTTGCGGGTGAGTGGCGGTCGTTTTGGCGGCGCGCGGAAATCTGGCTTCTCGCGATCGAGCAGGCGCAAGGCGTGATCGAGGGCGTAATCCTTGAATTTGGGGTCTTCGCTTTTGCGGGCTTTTTTGAGGATCAGTCGGGCACGGGGGATTTCGCTCATGGATCACCTGCCGTAGGGCAATTCGCGGCCTGTTTCGAACGGCCCGAATGGACGACCGTGTTTCTTGGTCATCGTTTCGAAGGATTGCTGGACGCTGAATTTTGGCGGTGGCAACCGCTTGGCGATCGGCCCCATGCTGGAATATCGCGCGACCTTTTCGCGATGGGTCTGCTCGGCGACGCAGGCGTTGAGAATTTCAGCGAGGCTTGGCGGCCATTGTGATCGTGTCTGAATACCCGTTTCGGGTGCACTCACGAATTCGATGATGTCCGCTGGGAATTTCCTCAGGATCATCGCCGCCTGGGTCAGGAACGCTTCCAGATTGTGGTAGTCGGCCTTGCGATACCCGGCCAGGATCATTTCGATCCGCGACAACAGCCAATTTTCGTCGTAGCGCGTTGGCGGCGGCAGTGACGGGACTTTCGGTTGGTCGTTGTCCGGTATGTAGCCGAAGTGATCCATTGCCTGCTCCATTTTGGAATTCGGAAATAACCCACTTGCACCAGACCAAATGCCAATTGGCCCACGGTTTGCCGTTTGCTTGGTAGTGGATGAAAAACCGTTCGGCCTCGCGCTCAATGCGCTCGTCTGGCCAGCCCTTTTTCCGGGCGTAGTCGCGATCGGCGTCGGTCAATTTCCAATCGGCGGCTATAGATACCTTCCCTACCTTCTTGCTTGTTCTGAGTTTAGGAGGGGAAGTAAGTATATGTGCGTCATCGCTGTCATCCGCGTCATGATGATTTCGATGACGCGCCCTATAATTTCGTGAGGCTATTCGGTTTTTCTCTCTGGTTTTGAGTACCATTTCGGTATCCGCGATCTCCACCACTCGTAGGATTTGCGCCTCGGTCAAACCGGCCGCTCGAAGGGTGGCTATCGTTATGATCATGTGCCTGTGTCCGATCAGGCTTGAGGGGTTGAGGCGGGGCGATTTCTCTGGCCTGGACGCAGCGCAGGCCGTAGCGACGGAGCGCGAGCTTGAGCAGGGCGCGGATCCCGAGGATGGGATCCTCGCCGGGCCGGGCGATCAACGTGAGCATGTAGATCCGCTGGTCGCTGGAGGGGGTCATGGCTAGACGATCCCGGAGAAGCCTTCGACGCGCCTGCGCAAGCCGATTACCGGCGGCTGGTAAGGCTTCTCTCGTCCTTCGCTTCGCCGCTTGTCCTGCGCCGCGTAGATTTGTTTGAGCCGCTCTCTGGTGACAGGAATAATCTTGGTTGTCCGACGAAACCGGAGCCGATATTGGCGGATGTAAAGCTCGCCGTACCGCCCCAAATCAAATAACATTAGGGATCGTTTTACGTGCCTTGGAGTATCCGCAACGTATCGCCAGCCCTTGTAGCGCAGCTTGACGTGCCCAGCGTCCACTCTCAGGGATTTCAAGTTGAAATCGGGATCAAGAGCGACCATGCCTTCCGCAATCCCGAGCTTATGCCAACACCGACGTGGCTCGCATTGCCCGTTATCAGAGATTGCCCGATCAAGAGCATCTCGGCTTGGCATCACTGAAATGCCAAAGCCTTTTGCGCCGGATTTCGGTATTTTATTAAAGCTCTTCACGGTATCGCCTCCGTAGACTGGCAAAGAATTTTTGCCGGGTTTCCCGAGCCATCAATTCCACGAGCTCGCACGCGTGGTCGTACAAATGTTTCTCTTGTTCTGCGTAAGCCTCTTCCTCGGTTGGCATGATTTCTTCGGGCTTGGTCTTGGTGGATCGTCTGGGCATTTGGCGAACCTTGCCGTCGAGACCTACGCGGGTATCAACTGCGCCAGATGGCGCAGTTGCCCTTGCACGTCGAACTGTGTTGGAACCGACACCGAGATCGGCTGCGATCGCCCGATCTGATTTATTCGGGTCGGCGGCTATTGCTGCGGCTGCGCGGGCGGATGCCGGCATGTAGGGCGCGCCGCAGTCACAGGCCGCGAAACCGGCGGCACCGCAGGACGAGCACTCCATCGCTCGATTGACCTGCTGAACGATCTGAAGCTGCGCCATGTCCGCCCTCCCGCTCTGTGAAATCCGCGTAACGTTACGCGGATCATCCGTCGATCTTGCCTAGGATGCGTTCGAGGTCGCCGACCCGGCGTCGGTGACGACTGAGCAGCTTGCGCACGAACGCATGCAGGTCGCTGCGCTGGCCCTCGGCAAAGGCGACGATTTCGCGCTCGTCGGCGCCGCCGGCCGATCCAAGCTCGCGGCCGATGACCTCGAGCAATTGCAAGGCGGCCTCCGCTCGGCTCAGAAAATCTTCGACCGAGCTTGCGGCCGTTGCGGCTTCAGCGACCGCTTGCAGCCGCTCGATCGCTTGGCTGTCCTTCGCTGGATTGGTCCCGTTGCCGTTGGCCATGCTCGCCCTCCTCTAGGATTTGCGCCAAGTCGATGACGTCACGCGCCACTTGGCGCACCGGCTTCTTGAACTGGTACGCCAGCATTTTCGTCATCCGCCAACCCGATACCGCCTGCACCGAGCGCGGTGGCCAGTGCTTGCCGTCGTTGCCGCGCAAAATAAAAAACAAACCGAGGTCATAGGCCGGGATGCCGCTTTTGTTTTTCATCGGCGCTGCGGCTTGCCGTTCACCGGCTTAGGGCGGGGCGGGCGCTGTACGCGCGTACGCAGGATCATGAGCTGGCCGAACATGTCCGGGGGCGCATCGATCCTGAGTTCGCGCAGCAGTGGCGGCAGTGCGTGATGGGTATGCGGGGGAAGGCCGCGGCGTTTCCAGTTGCTGACCACGCGCTCGTCAAGGCCGAGCAGGTGCGCGACCTCGGTGGACCCCCCGAGCTTGTCGATGGCCATCGCGGCAAATCGTTTGCGGATTTCGTCGGGCATGCTATGGCATACCCCACAATTCGAAGAGTTGTCAATACTCAGCCGGGCGGGGGCTGATGCCAATCGGGAGGTAGTTGACACCCGTCGTTGTGTTGGGAGATACCAGCGGTTATGGCTCACCGACCGACTGACCCTACATCTATTGCCGAGATCGGCCGCCGGCTGGAGCTCACGCGCCGGGCGCTGGGGCTGACCCAGGTCATGATGGGGCGGCTAGTGGGAGCTACCAGCAACGGCCAGGCGTGGGGGAACTATGAGGCCGGCAACCGGCGCATCTCGATCGATCACGCGCTCGAACTATCCCGCGCTCTGGGCATTCCGATCGACTGGGTCTACCAGGGGCGGATGGTCAACTTACCCACGGAATTGCGCGAGAAAATTCAGCGGATCATCCTGGAAAGCGCCAATGAGCCTCAATCGCTGACCAGGCGCCTGAAATCCTCAAGAAAATGAACCCCGGGCGGGGGCGCTTCCTCGTCGTATTTCCACTCGATCAATCGGCGCATTTTCGAGATCACGGTATGTGATCTGCGCGCGTCGTGGGGCAACTGGAGTACCAGTTGCATGGCCAGATTGGCGTCATCTGCGACCGTCGGCGCGTCATAGTCTTCTGGCATTACCTGTCCCATCAACGATCCCCTTTTCTAGCTGTTGATGAACGTGGGCCGGCGGCCCAACGCTAACGCACATGTAGTTTTTGTGTAAGCCACCGCTCCGTACCACCACTGTCACAAAATGTTACGGGACGTTGGGGACAGCCGATTGCAATTATTCTCTTCGCCCGGCTGATGTATGGCTTGACAACCCCACACCGTGTGGAGTAGTCTCCGTTGCATTGGAGCAATGGAGAACGACAGTGCCTCACATCACAGATGCTCAGCTTGACGCCATTTACGAGCGCGGCCTTCGCGACCAGTTAGAGCGGGAACAAGCGGCCCAACTACGCTGGGGGCTGAACTTCATCGACACGTTGTCCCGTCATGGCCTGCTCGTCGCCATCGACTGGCAAAGCACCAAAGACAACACAGAGGCCCTGCGCCGCAAGGTTCGCATCCGCTGGATCGAGGGCAGCATCGTCAGCGAAGACCTTTGGCACGCTCGTAACTGTGAGCGCGCGTCATGACCCCCAAACAGCACTTCCGCCGCCTGCAACTCCGGTTGGAGATCGCCGAGTTCGGCATGGGCATGCCGTTGGACCGCGAGCGCATTGGCGAGTGCGACTGCTGCGGTGAGCAGAAGCCGCTCAAGGCAATCAGCACCCCCCTCGGTCACAAAACCTGGGAATGCAAGGAATGCACGGTGGAATGGGATGGGGACAGCGACGGCTTCGACGAACAGGCGGGGGGATACTGATGTTGAACGTCTTGAGCGATGGCCCGTTCCGCTACCTCCATAGTGCGGCAACCGGCGAGCTAATTCTAACGCTAGTGGCCGAGGCTGATGGGCGCTTCGTG
>Ga0111539_10013939_pt1 | contig 10049 bp, 6 predicted proteins | sample RhiMethybrSRZTD1_FD_79667 | JGI IMG/M metagenome (GOLD analysis project Ga0111539, IMG submission 79667) | Populus rhizosphere microbial communities from Tennessee, USA - Rhizosphere MetaG P. TD hybrid SRZTD1 (version 2) (version 2) | ecosystem: Host-associated > Plants > Roots > Rhizosphere >... | reverse complement strand
GGCGTGGTCCTGTATGAATTCACCGGCGCGATGGTGTCAAACCCAAACAACGCGCCGCCTGAAGGTCCAGAGCCGTGTGAGGAATGTGAGGATGGTGACCCAGTCGATCTGGCCACTGGTTTGTTCGTTTACAGCAAAACGGATCTGGTGATTCCGGACACGCTGCCTTTGGTCCTCACGCGAACATATCGCCCGCGCGATACAGTCTCTCGTCCGTTCGGTCTCGGCGCCACGCATCCTTACGAATTATTCATCGTCGGCGACACGTTTCCCTATACGTTTGCAGATCTGATTCTGCCGGATGGTGGTCGTGTGCATTACGACCGGATTTCTCCCGGCACTGGATTCTCCGACGCGGTTTATGAGCACACCGAAACGCCTTCGATTTACTACAAGACGCAGATCAGGTATGTCGGCGGTCGATGGCATTTAACACTTCATGACGGGACTGTCTACGAGTTTCCTGACGCTGAAAACGCGCCGACGCCGCGGCAGGCGGCCATGGTGGCGATGCACGATCGCTTCGGGAACGCTTATACGTTTACTCGCGACAGCAACAGCAATCTCACAAAAATTACTTCACCGAATGGTCGCTACATCGAGTTTACCTACGACACGAGTTTTCGCATTACGCAGGCCAAAGACAACATTGGTCGAACGGTAAATTACACCTATGACAGTAGCGGCAGACTCTGGAAAGTGACTGATGCGAACGGCGGCGTGACGGAGCACCTCTACGACACGTCGAACCGCATGACGAAGATTACTGATCCCAGGGGCATTCTCTATCTCACAAACCAGTACGACACGAATGGTCGAGTCATCAAACAGACTCAAGCCGACAGTACGTTTTTCACGTTTGCCTACACTCTCAACGGCAGCGGCCAGGTCACGCAAACCGACGTTACGGATCCGCGCGGCAATGTTCGCCGTGTGACCTTCAACACGAGCGGCACCATCCTTACCGACACCTATGCGCTGGGTAAGCCGGAGCAACAGACGATCACTTATTTACGACAGGCGGGCACCAACCACATCTTGAGTGAGACCGATGCGCTTGGTCGCAGGACCGACTTTACGTACGACGATCAAGGCAACACATTGAGTATTACTCGGTTGGCTGGAACGTCCGGGGCGGTGACTACGTCTTACACGTACGACACGACCTTTTCGCAGTTGACCAGCATTACCGACCCGTTGAATCACACGGTCACCTTCGGCCTCGATGCCCTGGGCAACATTACCAGTGTGACCGATCCGCTCAATCATCAGACTACGATGACGTACAACGCAGCGGGTCAGATCACCTCCACGACTGACGCACTCCAGAATACCGTTCAATTTGGATATGACTCGGGGAGTCTGACAACGGTTACGGATTTACCGGGACGTACAGTTACTCGCTTCATCGATGATGCCGGCCGGATCTTGAGTATGCGCAATCCGCTGGGCCAGCTCACGCGGTATGAGTACGACGGATTAAATCAAATCAAGAAGATCACCGATGCACAGGGTGGTGTGACTACTTTCACCTACGACGGCAACGGCAATTTGTTGACGTTGAAGGATGCTCGCAATAACGTCACCACCTACACCTACAACAACATGGATCGGTTGATCACTCGAAAGGACGCGCTCCTTCGAACGCAGAGTTATGTCTACGATGGAGTGGGAAACCTGACGAAGTTTACCGATCGCCGCGGCAAGGTGGCGAACTACACGTACGACAGTCTCAACCGGCCCACTTTTGCCGGCTTCGGAGCTGTCGTCCAGGGCCAGAACACCATCTACGAAAGCACGATCAACTACACCTACGATGCTGGAGATCGTTTGACTCAGACCGTCGATTCGGTCTCTGGGACGATCACTTTTGGTTACGACAACCTCGATCGATTGACTTCGCAGACGACGCCGCAGGGTACGGTTAGTTACACCTATGACGCCGCGGGCCGGCGCTCAAGCATGACCGTCGCAGGCCAACCCACAGTCAACTATGCATACGACAATGCAGATCGCCCGACGACTATTACCCAGGGAACGAATGTCGTCGGCGTTGGTTTTGATAATGCTGACCGGTTGACGTCTCTCACGCTGCCAAATGGCTTGCGAATGGAATACGCGTACGACGGAGCCTCGCGGCTTACGAGCGTCACGTACAAGAACGGCACGACCGTCATCGGCGATCTGACTTACACATACGACGCCGCCGGCCATCGCAAAAACATCGGCGGCAGTTTTGCGCGAATGACATTCCCGCAACCGCTGGCTTCCGCAACGTATAACGTTAACAACCAGGTCACGCAACGCGGTTCCACTAACCTGACTTACGATTTCAACGGAAATCTCACGTCGGACGGTGTGAATACCTATACGTGGGATGCGAGAAACCAACTTGCTTCCATCAGCGGTGGACTCAGTGCCAGTTTCTCTTACGACTCGTTTGGTAGACGCAAATCCAGGACTGTTAATGGTGCGACTACGGAATACGTCTTTGACGGCGCCAGCGTGGTCCAGGAAAAGGTTGGCGGCGCTCCATCCGCAAACATGCTCATGGGCGGGCTGGACCAGACGTTCATGCGTACCGATGCGTCAGGCGCGCGTCATTTCCTGACGGATGGCCTGAACTCGACCCTGGGATTAACCGATGCAGGTGGTGCGATATCGACGCAGTACACGTACGAGCCCTTCGGTCAAGCCACGACCGGCGGGTCCGCCAGCAGCAACGCTTCTCAGTTCACCGGCCGCGACAATGACGGTACGGGCCTGCTTTACTACCGCTCCCGTTACTATAGTCCAACGCAACAGCGATTTATCAGCGAAGACACTGTTGGCTTCTCTGGCGGCGACACAAATCTTTATGGGTACGTTTTCAACAGTCCGACCAACTACACCGATTCGAGCGGGCAAGCGATCGATGTCGCCATTGATATCGCCTCGATCCTTTACGACATCTATCAACTCGCGACTGGCAGCCGCAAGGATCGGTTGTCAAACACAATTGCGCTGGGTGCAGATGTCGTTGGTGCCCTTATTCCGTTTTTAACAGGCCTGGGAGCAGCGTACCGAGGCGCTCGCACAGCGGGAAGGACACAGAAGCTCTTAGGGACTGCACGCGACAACTTGCTTAATGCAGCACAGGACGGCAGGTTGCGCAATGCGATAGAAGAGCTATACAGAAAAACTGCCAAGGTTGGTGATGGCAGCAGCATGGACGCATACAGGTTTGAGCGAGCGACCAAACAACTGCTTTCGAAGACGGGTCATTGTCAAAAGTTAATGGATCGTCGTAAACAGCTTCAGAAGCTGCTTCGCGATCCAAACTTAAGTCCATCTGATCGACAAATCGTCAAGGATCTGCTAATCAACATACAAAACGCATTAAGCGGTTATTAGCATGACGGATTTTGTTATCAAGGAGCGGGACTACGACAAGGTCCCGCACCTTCTGACAACTGAGATTCCAGGCTTTTTGGATTCGGAGGAGTATCGTCTACTCGATTCCGAAGACCGGAAGGTCCCGGGCTTAGTTACTGCGGCATTCACTCGATACTTTGAAGGGCTTCGCGAAGCTGATGCACTCGAGAGGTGTTACGCCGTCATTGAGAAGCTGGCCGTGAGCCCTGATCCAGAGGTTCAGAACCTGGTAGTCACCGAGATTTTTGAGAACCTTCAGGGTTCGGACGAGAGTTTGGGAAAGATAAAGGAACAATTGGGGCCGGAGTCCCGCCGGCTCTATCAAAAGTGGATGGAATAGCGATTCTCGCCACAATCTGCATCATTTTCTCCTCAAATTTCACTAACTGAGGGATACTGCACGTACGATACGTTGTCAGATATCCACGGGCGGCGGTGTCCTCCATAATGAGAAGGTCACATCCTGTCTGACTGCGCAAGCCCGTTGATCGGAGGCTTAACACATGAGGATCTTCCCACGCGCCAAGTTGCCAACACCAAAGGCGGTGCGGCGGCTGTGGCGGAAATCCAAGGTCCACTTAAAACTCAGGCGACTTTATTACGCTGCGGAGCTCTTTTTATTCATCGCGCTTTACTTCGTCGTTTTCACAGGCAGCCGGTTGAGGTTTATCGACAGCTTCGGTCGTCGCACGGACCTGGTTGTCGCTCTCATTCTCGTTGGGGTTTTCATCGGAATTCATGTGCTTGCGCGCCGTCGACTCCTGCCCAGAATTGAACGCCGTTACCAACCCGCGCCGTACGACGAACGCAAAATCTTCTTCGACCTCGGACCGGGCACACAACACGTAACCAGTATCGATCAGCTTTATCGAAACCTTGCCGAGCGAGTTAGAAACGCGCTCGATGCAAGCAACGCTGCGATCTTCGTCCGCGATGAAGCCTCTGGCCACTTCAACCTCCGCGTTTTCTCCGACCAGGCACACGAGCCGGCGAAGCACTTGCAGTTGAATAAACGTGCGTTCGTTGTGCGGCGTCTGGTGAATCTCTCGACGCCGCTGGTGATCGAGTCGCGCGAGATCGAGACGTGGTCGCAAGCGCTGAATTCAGTTTTACCTTCAACGCGTGAAGAGCGCGCCGGCGAACACGAGGTCTTGCTCGAGATTCAGTCGCGAATACTGGTCCAGATCAGACAGAGGAACGATCTCGTGGGGATACTCTCGTTTGGTCCAAGACGCGGTGGATTTCCTTACTCCGACGCCGACCGCGAGGTGCTGATGTCGATCGCCGCGCAACTCGCACTCGTGATCGATAACGCGCGGCTCACCGAACGCATGGTGGCGCAGGAACGGATGCGCCGCGAGCTTGCACTGGCAGCAGAAGTTCAACAGCGTCTTCTTCCATCGTGTGCTCCGCAGGGAGTGGGGATGGAGGTTTCCGGCTTCTGCGAACCTGCGCGCGGTGTTGGTGGCGACTACTACGACTTTATCAACTTCGATAACAGCCAGCTTGGTCTTGCGATCGCAGATGTGGCAGGGAAGGGAATGCCGGCCGCTTTGTTGATGTCGACGGTGCAGGCGACTTTGCGAAGCTTGACGGCGAGGAATGGCACGCCGGCGAATTATGAACTGTCGTCAGTGGTGAGCAAACTCAATCGCCTGCTGTTCAATACGACGAACGGTGAACACTACGTCACGTTCTTCTATGCGACGTTTGATCAACTGACGCAGCGCCTCACGTACGTGAATGCCGGTCATAATCCGCCGCTGTATCTTCAGTCGGACTCCAATTCAGAGTTTCGACAATTGACTTCTGGCGGGATGGTCGCGGGAGCGTTCGAGCACTCTGCCTACGAGCAGGAGACGGTGCAAATGAAACCGAACGATCTGCTGTTTCTGTACACGGATGGTCTGACCGAAGCGCTCAACGAAGAAGGGGAAGAATTTGGGACCAGCAGGATCATGGAAACGTTGAAGGCGATCGCGTCTCTGTCGGCCGATCAGATTCGGGATGTGGTGGTGCGGCGTGTCAAAGAGTGGTGCGCGGGCATGTCGCTTTACGACGATCTGACGTTTGTAGTGATGAAGGTTAAGTGAGCCACAAAAAACCACAAAAACAAAAACTTTTGTGCCTTTTTGTGGCTGAATTTTGAGGGAGCAACGTCATGCGGGATTTCATCCAGGATTTGCGTTACGCAATTCGAACGATGGCAAAGCGTCCGGGGTTTACGATCGTTGCAGCCCTGACTCTCGCCCTCGGTATCGGTGCGAACACCGCGATCTTTTCCGCTGTCAACGCAGTGCTTCTCAAACCATTTCCGTTTCCGGAATCGGAGCAACTCGTCGATCTGGCCGAAACGTTCAAACCAAATAATTTCGGTTCGGTCTCAGTGCCAAATTTCGAAGACTGGAAAAACCAGAACACAGTCTTCACAGGCATCTCTGCCTACACGTTCGCCGGGTTCAATCTTGAAGGCGGTGATACTCCGCAGCGCATTCAAGGCATGAACGTGAGTGCAAACTTTTTCGACGTGCTTGGTGTGAAGCCAACTCTGGGTCGAGCTTTTCTTGCGGGCGAAGATGTTGCAGGCAACGAGCGCGTAGTCATACTCAGCGATGAGCTGTGGCGTAGTCGCTTTGCCGCGAACCTCAATATCGTCAACCAGACGATTCCTTTGAACGGACACACGTACACGATCGTCGGAGTAATGCCGCGCGAGCTCTCTTCGTTGCATCGCGGCGTGCAGATGTGGTCGCCTCTGGTCTTTTCTGAGAAGGAACCGCGCGGCTCGCGACGAACACAAGTATCAAGTGATTGGACGTATCAAGTCAGGCGTCACACTCGAGCAAGCAAGCGAGCAGATGGACGCCATTGCGGCACGTCTCGAGCAGCAATATCAGAATGGACGCGGCGTTCGGCTCAGGCAAATCGAGGAGCTTTGGGTTGCGAATGTGAGATCGGCTCTCCTGATGATGATGGTTGCTGTTGGCTTCGTTCTCCTGATCGCGTGCACTAACGTGGCCAACCTGCTGCTTGCTCGCGCGACCGTCCGCCGTCGAGAGATCAGTATTCGTATCGCACTCGGCGCGGGACGTCGCCGGTTGATCCAGCAGTTCCTCACCGAAGGTCTTTTGCTTTCCGTAATTGGTGGCGGATTGGGAATCGCATTGGCGTGGTGGACCATGGGCGTGCTCGGTAAAATTGCTTTTCCATTTCTACCTCGCTCGCAGGAAATACGGATCGATTCACGCGTGCTGCTTTTCACGTTAGGCATCTCCGTCCTGACTAGCTTTGTCTTTGGCCTGATTCCTTCACTTCAAGCCGGAAAAACCGATGTGCAGGAGACGCTGAAAGAAGGCGGCAACACGATGTCAGCCGGAGCCATAGGCGGATGGCTGCGTCCGATGCTCGTGGTAGTTGAGGTCGCTGCGGCGGTGGTCCTGCTGATCGGCGCGGGTTTGATGATCCGGAGCATACTTCGCATCCGCGAAGTCGAACCGGGACTGCGATCGCAAAACCTTCTCGTTGCGAAAATTTCTCTGCCGCGAGAAAAATACACAGACGCCGAATCTGCAATTCGTTTCTACCAACAGGTGCTCGAGCGCGTGAGGAGCATACCCGGGGTTGAGTCGGTGGGATTGATTTCACACCTGCCAATCGCAGAGCAGGGCTATAACGGCAACATCACCGTCGAAGGAAAAACGTATCCGCCAAACGAGTCTCCACTCGTCGAGTATCGCGCTATCAGCGAAGACTATTTTCAAACTGCGTCGATTCCGTTGCTGCGTGGTCGCCTCTTTAGCAAAGAGGCGGGCGATGATAAGCAGCCTGTGGTTGTGATCAATGACGCGATGGCTAAACAGATCTGGCCCGGTGAAGATCCGATCGGCAAGCGAGTTGGGGAGGACACTCAGGCGACTGTGATCGGAGTGGTTGCCGACGTAAAAAACTATGGATTGTTGCGCAAACCCGCTCCGGAGATGTACGCGCCGTACACGTTGAAGAACTTCTGGCCCGACATGCGTTGGAACATGGGCCTGCTGGTGCGTTCGACACTCGACGACAGCAGTATTGCGGCTGCGGTCCGGCGCGAGGTCAAGGTAGTAGATCCCGCACAACCGCTTTACGCCGTGCAGCCTATGAATGTCATGCTCGAGTACACTGTGCGCGACAAGAGGTTGAACACTACCTTGTTGACTGTCTTTGCCGGGGTTTCGCTTCTGCTGGCACTGATCGGTGTTTATGGGGTGATGAGTTACACCGTCGCGCAGCACACACGCGAGATCGGCATTCGGATGGCACTGGGCGCACAACCGCGAGCGATTCTAAAACTGATCGTTGGCCGTGGGTTGGTGTTGGTTAGCGTAGGAGCAGCGATCGGCGTTTTAGCATCGTTCGGCCTGACGCGTTTCATGGAAAACATGCTGTTCGGCGTCACGCCCACCGATCCGCTAACGTTTGCGGCGATTGTTGCGCTGCTTGGATTGGTAGCGCTGCTGGCTTGTTTGATACCGGCACAACGCGCGATGCGAGTCGATCCGATCGTCGTGCTGCGTCACCAGTAGAGGCAATCACGCCTGCATCACCTGCTGAACTTTCGGTGGTTCTTCACCGAGCCACTCAGGATGAGAAGCCGTGCCGTCGTAAACCGATGTCGTCTTGAAGAGCTCGTATTCACCACGCGATGCGGCCTGCGCCGTTTTGCTCAAGAGACTCTTCACCTGCTCGTCAGTCATGGGTTTGAATGTGCGTGCGGCCGTTAAGGCTTGGTCGAGGTCTTCCATGTCTTCGCAGCCGGTAATCACCACGGACGTGGGCAGGTTCATCGCGTATTGCAGACATTCGATGGCTGTTACTGTCTTCGATTCCAGGATCGTGCCGTTCGCCAGCGTCTTCATTGCCAGCACGCCGATGTTGTCTTTCACGAGTTCGGGCAGTACCAGTTTTTCAAAGCTGCGATAGTGCGCGTCCATCACGTTGAGCGGCATCTGCACTGCGTCAAACTGAAACCCGTTTTCTTTCGCAACCTCGAGCATGTAAAGGTGAATGCGCGGATCCTTGTGGCCGGTGAAGCCGATGAAACTGATCTTCCCGGCGTCGCGCGCTTCAATCAGTGCCGCGTTCGCGCCTTGCTCGTCGAAGATGCGGTGCGGATCTTCGTAGCGAAGGATCTCGTGATGTTGAACCAGGTCGATGTGATCGGTTTGCAGGCGCTTGAGTGATTCGTCCAACTGTTTTGCAGCCTCTTGCTTTGTGCGGCCGTCGATCTTCGTCATCAGAAACACTCGTTCGCGATAACCGTCCCGAAGAGCATTTCCCATGCGAGTCTCGCTGGCGCCTTCGTTATAGTCCCAACAGTTGTCCATGAAGTTGATACCGTTATCGATCGCGGTTCGAATGATGCGGGTACACAACTGATCGTCGATATATTTGAAGCCCAGGTGCCAACCGCCCAGACCGATCAGAGAAACTTCCACTCCCGTGCGGCCCATTGTTCGGGTGGGCATATCCGACTCTGTATGATGTGACATGTGGTGAAAGTTACGATCTTTAATTAACTATTTTTTGTGTTTTCTTGTGCTTTATTGTGGCTTAACATGCACTCATGACACGCGCACTCATTGCCATTTTGCTTCTTCTTTCGACCTGTGCCGTTGTCCCTGCCGCCACACCGTCGAAACCGATCTTTATTTTCACACTGATGAATTCTGAGACGAGCGACGGTTCGCGCCAGGCGGTCATCGACGCACCGGCTGACCAGGACGAAGGTCTAGGCGAGTCGAAAACCGTGAGACTCTGGAAAATGAAAAGGACCGCTCCAAGTAAGCGGCCCTCTTCGTCTGCTGATTGCTCTTGCTTTTAATGCTTTGTGGTTGCTGCCTGAGCCTGTTGCTTCTGGAATTGCTGCCAGTAGTCCTGAACGAAGTCTTTCTGCTTTCCGTGACCAAAGCCTGACTCGAACTCATACTGGTCCATCTCGGCTAAAACCTGTTCGAGGTTCCAGTTATTCCTGGTGAAGCGATACACCGCACCTACGACTCCGGTGCGATGCCGTCCGCCCGCACAGTGCACGAAGAACTTGCCTGTTTCCGGATTGTCGACGACTTTCAGAAATTCGTTCACCTGGTCCATGCTCGGATAGCTTTTATCGACCATAGGTATGTTGATATACCGGAGTCCTGCAGCTTCAACGGCTGGTTGCTCGTACTCCCTGGAATTGTCAGTCAGGTCAATAACGGTTTTTATCCCGAGTTCGGCGAGTACTTTGTAATCTTCATCTTTAGGGCGTGCGCCACGATAAAACCGCTCGTCCATTTTGCCAAAATTCTTGATTTTAACGTTGGGGAATTCGGGGTTCTTTCCTTTGCCGAACGATAGCCCGGCAAATGCAAAAATAAGCGCGACCGTCGCTAAAAGAGCAGGGGAAGACTTTCTAAAACTCATTTAAAACTCCTTAAATTGGGAAAACTTATCGGGCTCCTCTTTAGGATTCAAAAGGCGCCGAGGCAGTTGCATATATTTTTAGCCACAAAGAGGCACAAAAAAGCCCAAAAAGGAAGGCCCCGCTTTGTGCTCTTTTTTGTGCCTTTTTGTGGCTAAAAAATCAGCTTCAGCGCTAACTGAATATTCCTCGGTCC
>Ga0111539_10013938_pt1 | contig 10049 bp, 3 predicted proteins | sample RhiMethybrSRZTD1_FD_79667 | JGI IMG/M metagenome (GOLD analysis project Ga0111539, IMG submission 79667) | Populus rhizosphere microbial communities from Tennessee, USA - Rhizosphere MetaG P. TD hybrid SRZTD1 (version 2) (version 2) | ecosystem: Host-associated > Plants > Roots > Rhizosphere >... | reverse complement strand
GCGGAAGACGAAGGCCCCTTCGCTCCCAAAGGTAAGACCGGCAAGCTTCGCGAAGCGGAGCAGGCCGAGCTGGCTCCCAAAGAAGAGCCGGAAGCGCCTCCCCCCAAGGAGAAGAAGGTCGTCGTCGGTGCCGACATCGTCTACGGCTTCGGCAGAGCGGGATCGGGCACCGAGATCGGATCGACGCCCGTCGAATTCAAAGTCGCTTCGATCGTGCTCGGCGGGCGCTATCAAGCCGACCCCAAGATCGCCGCGTACGCTCGGCTGCCCGTGTCGAACGGCAGCAATGACACCGACAACTACAGCGCGACGGCCGTCGGCAACTTCGAGATGGGGATGTCGTACAACTCCGACATGGGGACGCACACCAAGCTCCCCTTCGACGTCGGTCTCTACTTGCCGCTCGCTCAAGGCGATCGCTTTCCGCCGCCTTCCGATCCGGGTCGTCTTCGCACCTACCGCATCAACACATTCGCTCAGTGGTCGCGCGGTCTAGAAGAAGACGCGCTCTTCGCGCCGCATCGCCTGAGCATCGTGCCGCGGCTATCGCTCCGTTACTCGGCGGGGGGAATCAGCACCGGGGGCTATGTGAAATTGCCGATCATGCTGCGCATGGGAGGGGAGGATCCCCCGAGCCCCCCCACTGCCGGCGACTCGGACTACCAGATCAAGGGCGCCGTATTCGAAGCCATCCTCGGCGGCGATTTCCACATCGACATTTCGCGCAACAAGTTCGACATCGGAACGCGCGCCTGGCTCACCTGGATGTCGAGCGAATACATCGAGCGCATCCTGGCTGGGTCGACCGCCCCCACGCGCATCCAGTTCGCCCTCGAGCCTCAGCTGCGCGGCGTTTTCGGGCCCGTGAAAGCCGTGTTCGGCGTCATCCTGCCGATCGCGGGGCGGCTCGCGGGCGGCGACCTGCAGCACGTCTACGGCTTTCGCCTCGGCGCGTCATACGGCTTCTGAGCCACTCGTCCCGCACGGTCGTGCGGTCCAGCATCCCGTCCCGGAGGGACGGTGGGCGTGGGGCCCCATTCCGGACTTGCACCGGTGGGGCGGGGGCGAGCCCCCGATGAGCGATACACGAGTCGAAAACAGCTCGCAGAGTTGGCTTCCTCGTGCGCGGATGGCGTTCGCCGTCCGCCGCTGTGGTGCTAGCGTGGGTGCCCCATGACGAGTGAGCGCGCACTGAGCTGGCACGAACCACCCCTGGCCGAGGTCGATCCGGACATCGACGCGTTGATCCGCGAAGAGGAGCGCCGCGAGGCCGACACGCTGCGCATCATCGCCAGCGAGAACTACGTGTCGCGCGCCGTCCTCGAGGCGAGCGGCTCGATCCTCACGAACAAGTACTCGGAAGGGTACGCGGGCAAGCGCTACTACGAAGGTCAGCAGTCGATCGATCCTATCGAGGAGCTCGCTTGTCGGCGGCTCAAAGACCTCTTTCGGATGGATCACGTCAACGTGCAGCCTTACTCGGGCAGCCCCGCCAACCTCGCGGTGTACCTGGCCACCCTTTCGCCGGGGGATACGGTGATGGGTCTCGGGCTCGCGTCGGGGGGGCACCTGACGCACGGTCACTCGGTGTCGATCACGGGGCGATATTTCAAGAGCGTCCCCTACGGTCTGCGCGCCGACGACGCGCGCATCGACATGGACCAAGTGCGTGCGCTCGCCCGTGAGCACAAGCCGAAGCTCATTTTCTGCGGAACGACGGCTTATCCGCGCCAGCTCGATTTCAAGGCGTTTGGCGACGTGGCCAAAGAGGTGGGGGCGGTGCTCGCCGCCGACATTGCGCACATCGCTGGCCTCGTCGTGGCGGGCGTTCACCCATCGCCCGCGGGCATCGCCGACGTCGTCACCACCACGACGCACAAGACGCTGCGCGGGCCGCGGGGCGGTGTCGTCATGTGCCGTCAAGAGCTCGCCTCCGCCATCGACAAGGCCGTGTTCCCCGGGCTGCAAGGGGGGCCGCACAACCACACCACCGCGGGCATCGCAGTGGCGGCGCGGGAAGCGTCGCAACCGTCGTTCCGCGCGTACGCGCAACAGATCGTGGACAACGCCAAGGTGCTGGCCGAGGAGCTCATCTCGCGCGGATTCCGCCTCGTGACGGGCGGCACCGACAACCACTTGATCCTCATCGATCTGACCAACAAGAACGTCACCGGGAAAGTCGCCGCCAAGGCGCTCGATCGAGCCGGCATCGTCGCCAACTACAACGCCATCCCCAACGATCCGCGCAAGCCGTTCGACCCCTCGGGTTTGCGTGTGGGCACGCCGGCCGTCACGTCGCGCGGCATGAAGACCCCCGAAATGAAACGGCTCGCCGCATTCATCGATCAGGTGGTCGCGGCGCCCGGCGACGAAGCGCTCATCGCGCGCGTCGCCGGCGAAGTCAAAGAGATGTGCCGCGGTTTCCCCGCGCCGGGCCTGCGGGTGTAACACTAGGCTGAGATTCTCCGCTGCGTCCTTGACCCCCGCCTTGGCCTACGGGAAAACCGAGCGGTGACCCTCTTGCGCCCAGGAGCCTTTCGCGCCCCCATCGCTCTCGGCGCGTTGCTCCTTGGTATGGCGGCTGATCCCGCCCGTGCAGCGACGCCCACCCCCGGATCAGAAGGCGCGCTCCAGCGCGCGGCCCTCGACCTCCATCGAGCCGACGGCGTCGAGAAGTACGCCGCCCTCCGCTCCATCTGGAAGCTCTGGGACCAAGCCGACTCCGACGCCGTCGAAGAATCAATCGGCGACGCCGAGCGTGACAAGGCGCTCACGGCGCCGGTCCGCGCGTACGCATCGATCATCGCCGCGTACGCGCGTCGACGGCGCGGCGACCTCGACGGCAGCATGGCCAAAATCAAAGGGGTCGGCGTCATCGACAAATGGCTCGTCCTGGGGCCCTTCGACAACGAGGGCAAAGAGGGCTTCGAGCGCGAATATCCGCCGGAAAAGGAGCTCGGCGAGACCATCGACTTCGTCCGCCCGTACCAAGGCAAAGAGCGTCAGGTCCGCTGGCGCACGGTGCCCGACGTCTATCGCTACGGATGGCTCGACATCGGCGACCTCGTGCGGCCGCGCGACAAGGTCTGCGCGTACGCCACGACGTTCGTGCGGGCCAAAGGGGGCGCCGCTCGATCGGCGTCGATTTGGGTCGGCGCTTCGGGCGCATTCAAGCTCTTTTGGAACGGCGCGGAAGTGTTGGTCGACAGCGCTTACCGCGGGCTCGATGCCGACCGTTTCGGCGTGCCGGTCAACGTGGCGCGCGGGTGGAACCGATTGACCGCCAAAGTGTGCACGGCAGACGACCCGCCGATGCTCACCGTTCGCCTGGCCGACGCCAACGGCGCCGCCGATCCGGGGCTCGAATTCGGCGCGGATCCGGCGATCGCGAGCGAGGCCGCCCAAGCGGCGCGCTCCGCGCCCCCCGCGAAGGCGGCTCCGCAGGCGAAGAAAGGCCCGGACGGCGCCATTCGCGGTCCGATCCCCGCGTTCGAAGCGCTCGTCGCGGGAAACAAAGCGACGGCGTCGTCGCTCGAGGCGTACGCGCGCTACCTCCATCTCACGAAGGGGGACGACCCGTCGCAACACCTCGCGCAGGATCTCGCGCGGCGCGCTGCGAACGCCGGTCCCACGGTGAGCCGACACCTTCTCGCCGCGGAGCTCGCGAGCGACCGCAACGAGAAGCGGGAGTGGCTGGCGCGCGCGCGCTCACTCGCGGGCAGCGGACCGATACCGATCGATCTCTTGCTCGGCGAAGCGGAACTCGCGCGTAGCGGAACCAATTGGCGCGACGCGACGCCGTTCTACGACGAGATCCTTCTGCGCGACCCAGACAACGTGCGCGGATTGCTCGGCCGCGTGGAGCTCTACCGCGAGGCGGGGCTGAAACGGACGGCGCTCCTCACCTTGGAATCGGCGCTCGAGCGCAATCCGCGCGCGGTCGGTCTCTTGCGCATTTATGCGACGGCGCTCCGCGACGTGGGTCGGACGACGGAGGGGGATGAGGCCGCCCACCGCTATGCCGCGCTTCGCTTCGACGACACCAATTATCTGGCGGAGCGCATCGACCTCGCCGTCATGCGCCGCGATCAGAAGGCCGCGGCGCGGTGGATCGATCGCCTGATCGCGGCCATGCCCGATTCATCGTGGGCTCTTTCTACCGCGGCGCGCGCGCACCGCGGGCTCGGCCAAGAATCGCAAGCCCACGCGCTTTATCGCCGCGCGCTCGATCTCTCGCCGGAGGACGTCGAAACCTTGCGCGCTCAGGCCGATCTCTTCGCCGAATCCGGCAACCGCGAAGAGCAGCTCAAGTCCCTGCGCCAGATCTTGGCGCTCCGGCCCCAAGAAAAGGACGTCCGCGAGTACGTCGAGCACATCGAGCCCCCCAAGCCCCGCGTCGACGAGCAATACGCCTGGGCTGCGGAACGCTTTTTGGAAAAGCGCAAGCTCCCGGCCGGCGGCCACAACCGCCGCACGCTGCGCGATCTGACGGTCACCACCGTGTACCAGAACGGACTCGCGTCCCGTTTCCGTCAGGTCGTCTTCCAGCCGCTCACCGACGAGGCGGCGGCCATGGCGCGCGAGTACGCGTTCGTTTACCAGGCGGACAGCGAGGTCGTGCAGCTGCGCGCGGCCCGCGTGTACCGCTCTGACGGCAAGATCGACGAAGCCGTCGAGAGCGGCGAAGGGCCGGCCGACAACCCGTCCATCGCCATGTACACATCGGCGCGCACCTTCTACGTGCACTTTCCACGGCTCAACGCGGGGGACGTGGTCGAGCTCCGTTACCGCGTCGAAGACGTGGGGCAGCGCAACGAGTTTTCCTACTACTTCGGGGAGATCGTCTATCTCCAGGGGCTACAACCGATCTACGGATCCGAATACGTCCTTCGCACGCCGAAGAGCCGCTCTTTCTATTTTTACCAGTCCCCCTTGCCAGGGCTCGCGCGGACTGAATCGACGGACGGCGATACGCGCGTCTACACGTACCGCGCCGCCGAGGTGAATCCTCTGCTCCCCGAGCCGACCATGCCGCCGCTCGGCGAAGTGCTGGGGCACGTTCACGTCTCGACCTATAAAACCTGGGACGATCTCGCCGCGTGGTACGCCGGTCTTTCCAAAGATCAGCTCATCCCGGACGACGAGGTGCGACGCCGGGTGGCGGCGCTCACCAAGGGGCTCTCCGATCCGGTCGCCAAGATGCGCGCCATCTACGCCGAGGTCGTCCAGAAGACGCGCTACGTGGCACTCGAGTTCGGCATCTACGGCTACAAGCCGCGGCCTTGCGCGCTCACCTTCGCGCGCGGATGGGGCGATTGCAAAGACAAGGCGGCCCTCATCGTGACGATGCTGAAGGAAGCAGGGATACCCGCCTCGATGGTGCTCGTGCGCACGGGCATGCGCGGCGAGTTCGAGACCGATCCGGCCAGCCTCGCACCGTTCGATCACGCCATCGCCTACGTCCCCTCGATGAACCTCTTTCTCGACGGCACTGCCGAGTACACCGGCTCGACCGAGCTACCGGCCTTCGATCGCGGCGCGCTCGCGCTCATCGTCGACGAGACGGGCAAGGGAAAGCTCACACACCTGCCCGATCCGGCCGCCGAGGCGACACGCAGGTCGCGGCACATCGACGCGACCATCGGAGCCGACGGCGTCGCGCAGCTCGACATTCGCACGGAGACGAGCGGAGCGCTCGCCGCCGAAGCGCGGCAGCGTTACCACGCGCAGGCGACGCGCCGCGAGCGCGTGGTGCGCGACCTCTCCAACGAGTTCGCGGGATTCGAGCTCGCCACCGGCGCGGGCGCGCTCGAAGTGAACGACCTCGAGGACATCGAACAACCGATCAAGACGAGGGTACGCGGCAAGGTCGCGAGCCTCGGCCGGCGCGACGGCAACGAGGCATCGATTCCGATCGGACCGGTGGGAAGGCTGGTGTCGTCCTACGCGTCGCTGTCGAACCGCAAGCAGGACATCCGCATGCACGTGCGATCGATGCTGGAAGACGAGCTCGTCGTTCATCTGCCCCCCGGCTACAAAGTGAAAACCCTCCCCGACGCCGTGCAGCAGACGTCGCCGCTCGGCCGCATCTCGGTGAATGCGGAGGTCACGGGCAATACCGTGACCATCAAGACCCGCGTCGCGTTCGACAAGGCGCGCATCAACCCCGGCGAATATGCGGAGTGGCGAGCCTTCTGCGAAGCGGCCGATCGCGCCTTCGCACAGCGCCTCGTCGTGGGAGCGTCCAAGTGAGAGCCAAAAGTTTGTTCGCGCGCGCTTTGCTTGCTAGCGCCGTGGTCGTCGCGCCCATCGCCTGCGGGGGGCGCGCTCAGGGCCCCAGCGCGGCGCCTACGTTGGAGGCCGCCCGGCGCTCGGGGGAGCGCTCGAGCGACGCCGAAGAGGTCGGCAAGTGGGCGCTCCACGAGCTCGTCGCCAAGGGGGGCGACGTCAAAAAGGCTGCGGATGCGCGCGCGCGTCTCGACAAGCTGCAGGGCGACGGCATGTACGCCTTGCTGGCACGGGCCATCGCCGACGCCGGACACGGCCAAATCGACAAGGCCGCCAATGCGTACCTCGGCGTGGTGCGCGCCACGCGAAGCTCGCGCGATCCGCGGGCCCCACTCGTTGCGTGGTTCGCGACGAATCACCTGCTCGGCATGGCGCAGAACGTCGCCGGCCTTTGGGAAAAGGCCGCACCGATCGTGGAAGAGGCGATCGCCCGCCCAGGGTCCATCGGTTGGCGGGCGCGCGGCGAGCTCGTGAGCTGGTGGACCCAGCAGGCCTTCGAGGCCGCCAAGAGCGGTGTGCTCGATACGTCCGCCGAGCGGCACGGGTGCTTGCGCAAAGTCCGTCTCGCGGGCCCCTTCGGACACGACGCGAGCGCGGATCGACGCCAAGTGTTCGAGGCAGAGCGCCCCGGGCCGTGGCCGCAGACGTTTCCCGCACACCCGAGCATGCATGTCGCGCCGCACGTGCTCCCCACCGAGCGCCACGGCTGCCAGGTCCGCAGCACCGAGCCCACGCCTCCCGGAATTTTTTATGCCGAGACCTTCATCGATCTCCCAGTAGAACGCGACGTCATCGTCGCCGCTCAGGGCGCGTTTCGCTTGAGCGTCGATGACACAGTCGTGCTCGATCGTGACACGCGGGTGTGGGGCATCTGGGGCAAGTTCACGGTACGCCTGCGTTTGCGCGCCGGCCGCCACCGCCTCTTGGCGCGCATCGGCGGCCCCGAAACGTCGTTTCGGCTCATGCAGCCGGACGGCGTACCGCTGGCGATCGAGTCCAGCGACGATCCGAGGCCGATCTACAGCGCGACCCCGCCCGTCGTGCAGGGCGATCCCAACGTGCTCTCCGGGTTCGTACGCGACGGTCGACCGATCCCCGTCGAAGACGACCTCGGGCGCTATCTCGCGAGCTTCCTGGCGCACGTCGAAGAAGAAGACGACGTCGCGTCGGTCATCCTCGAGCCTTTGGTGAGCGATCCCGTCACCGCTACCCCCTTTCCCCAGGCGCTCGCCGCGGTCTTCGCCGAAAAGGACCCCATCTTCCCCGACGGCGATCGCCACGATCTCGCGCGCGATCTGCGCCAGCGCGCGGTCGCCCGAGATCCCGAGCTCTGGTGGCCGCGTTTTTGGCTCGCGCTCGACGAAGCAGAGAAGAAGGGGCTACCCGACGCCGTCGAAGAGGTGCGCAAGCTCGCCGACCACTTCCGCGACGTGCCCGAGATCCCCGAGGGGCTCGCGCAGCTCTACGGCAAGCTCAATTGGACGGCCGAACGCAGCGTCACGCTCAAAGATCTCGCCACCCGATTTCCGCGCAATCTCCGCGTCCTGCAAGAAGTGCTGGAAGTGCTGGAGGACGAGGGCCGTCACCTCGAGGCCGATCGCATCGCGGCGCGCATCAAAACGTTGGACCCAGACAACGAGATCGAGGTCGATCGCGCGCTCGCTCGCCACGACTACACGGCCGCCGTCGCGGAGCTCAAGCGACTCGGCCAGCGGCGCCCCGATCGCAAAGACATCACTGATCGCATCGTCGACGTCACGACGAGGTCCGGCGATCCCTCGGGCGTGCTCGCGTTGCTCGGGCGTCTCGTCACCAAAAAGCCGCGTGACCCCGGATTGCGTCTCGCGCTCGCCGACGCCAAGTTCGCCGCGGGGGACAAGCTCGCACTGCGGCACGGCATCGCCGACGCGATCTTGGCCGGCGGTAACACCGCCGAGCTGACGGAGGCGATCGATTTGGTCGAAGGGACGACCGAGCTCGAGCCCTATCGCCTCGACGGCGCCCGGATCATCCGGGAATACGAAACGTCGGGCAGCGAAATGGAGGGCACCGCCGCCCGCGTGCTCGACTATTCGAGCGTGTGGATCCACCCCGACGGCTCGAGCCGGATGCTCGAGCACGAGCTCATTCGCATTCAATCGCAGGAAGCGATCGGCAAGTTGGCCGAGCAGCGCGTCCCCGATGGGCTGCTCCTGCGCATGAGGGTCATCAAGAAGGACGGCAGCATCCTCGAGCCCGAGTTCGTGGACGCCAAAAAGACCGTCACCATGCCGCATCTCGAGATCGGCGATTACATCGAGACCGAGAACATCACCTACCACGGCGGCGACGGACAGCTCGGCCGCCGCTACCTCGGCCCGCACTGGTTCTTCCGCGAAAAAGACGTGGGCTATTGGCGCAGCGAGTTCGTCGTCATTTCGCCGAAGGACAAGAAGCTCGTCGTGGAAACGCGCGGCGAGGTCCCGCCCCCCAAAATGCACGAGGACGGCTCGCTCGTCGTACGGCGGTGGCGCGTCGATCGCAGCCCCGCGGCCCCCGACGAGCCCGCGAGCGCGCCGATTCAAGAGTTCCTCCCCAGCGTGCGCATCGGCTGGGGCATCACGCTCGCCGATCACGTGCGCCGGCTCTCCGACGCGGCGAGCGACGAGCTGCCCCGCGATCCCCGCATCGTTCGCATCGCGTCGCAGATCGTGGCCGGCGAATCGAGCGACTCGGCCAAGGCGCGCAAACTCTACCGATGGCTCCTCGCCAACGTCGAAGACGGGCGCGAAAATGACGGCCGGCGGGTGGTGGTCGGCAAATCGGGCAACCGCGCGGCGGGCTTCATGTACCTCTGCCGCACGCTCGGGATTCCGGTGGAGCTCGCCGCGACGAAGGACAAGCTCAATCCGCCCCCCCTGGGCCCCATTTCGGAGGCGGAGCAGTTCGACGACTTCATCATCCGCGTGGGGGGCAAGAAGGCGGAATGGCTGACCCTGCGCGACAAGTACGCGCCCTACGGCTATCTCCCCGCGGGCTTGCGCGGGCAGCCGGCCTACCGGCTCGTCCCCGGCACGCCGCGCGAGACGACCAGCGTCGAAGGAACGGCCGACGGCATCATCTACGAGGGGACCGGCGAGCTGCGCGCCGACGGAAGCGCGGTGCTTGAGCTGGCGCAAAAATTCGTCGGGCAGCCAGCCATTGGGCTGCGCGCGGGGCTCGAGCAGCTTCCCCCGGCGCAGCTGCATGACGCCATCGAGGGCAAGCTCCTCGCCCAAGCCATCCCCGGTGCGCGTCTCGGCAAGATCGCCATCGAGAACCAAACCGATCTCGATCAGCCGCTCGTCATGCGCATGAGCGTCGACGTCACCGACTTCATGCGTCGGCGCGGGCGCGATCTGGTGCTCGTGCCCCCCTTCGCCATCCGCATCTCTCAGATCGCGCGGCTGCCGCGGCGTCAAACACCGCTCATCCTCGGCGAGCCGACGTACGCGTCCGTGCACTTGTCGTTCAAGCTCCCCCCCGATGCGCGCGTCGTCTCTGCGCTGGCCCCGGTCGAGGTCAAAGATCGCGACCGGCGCGTGATGGTGCGCGATCGTCAAGAGGGGCAAACGCTGGTGCTCGATCGCGTGATCGAAATCCCCGCCGGGCGCATCGAGCCCGCGGCTTACGCCAATCTGCAGAACTTCGCCCGCGACGCCGACGAGGCGACGATGCGCGACATCGTCATCTCGATCGGGAAATAGCCGTTCGATCGGAAAGAGCCGACGGCGTTACTTCTT
>Ga0111539_10013937_pt1 | contig 10049 bp, 10 predicted proteins | sample RhiMethybrSRZTD1_FD_79667 | JGI IMG/M metagenome (GOLD analysis project Ga0111539, IMG submission 79667) | Populus rhizosphere microbial communities from Tennessee, USA - Rhizosphere MetaG P. TD hybrid SRZTD1 (version 2) (version 2) | ecosystem: Host-associated > Plants > Roots > Rhizosphere >... | reverse complement strand
CCCGTTGATGAGGCTCACGTCGCCGAGGAGGAACACGCGCTCCCACGGGACGAGGACGTCGTCGAAGAACACGACGCAGTCCATCTCCTCGAAGCGCGAGCCGAGCGGATGGTCGAAGTGCGACCGGCCGAGGTCGAAGCTCTCGCGGCACAGGAACCGGAGCCCCGACGTCCCGCACGGGATGGCGAAGTTCAGCGCGAAGGGGCTGTGGGCGCTCGCCATGTCGCTCATGCGCGGCGAGTACACCGCGATCTCGTCGGCGAGCGGCCCCAGCGTGGCGAGGATGCGCGCGCCCCGCACCACGATGCCCGCGTCCGTCTCGCGCACCACCGCGAGCGCGGTGCCTTCCTGGAGGTTCAGGCCCGCCGCGCTGCGGCTCCGCTGCAGGTTGATGAGGGCGTGGGTGAGGGTGAGGTCGCGCTCGCGAAGGTACTCGTAGTACCGGCGGACGTTCTCGCCGAACTCGGGCCGGTTCTGCGCGAAGTACGCGGCCGCGCCCGCCCAGGCCGCATAGGTGACGTTCATGAAGTCCGGCGAGCGGCCCATCATCCCGCACGTGTGACGCGCCCAGCGCAGCATCATGGCCCGGCGCCGCTCCAGGTCCTCGCGGGTGCGGGGGATGATGAACGAGAGCCCCACGCGCTCGCCGCTCGAGGGCGACACGTAGGTCATCTCGTCGCCCCGCCCCGGGTCGTGCTGCATGTCGTAGAGGTCGGCGACCGCTCGCGCGCCGCTGGCCAACCCCGGATGAGCGGTCACGTCCTTGACGCGCGCGCCGCGCATCCAGACCTGCCGCTCCTGCTCCCGCAGCCCGCGGAGGTACTGCTCGCCCGTCCGTGCCGGCATAGCCGGCATTCTATACCGAGGCTCGCGGTGGCCCGCCGCTGATGGGCTCGGCGCGCGAGGGCACCTCGGCGGCGAGCGCCGTCCGTCGCCGCTCATACCAGAGCGACATCAGCTCCATGGCGATCCAGGCCGCCGCCGCTCCGACCAGGAGGGAGGCGCGTCCCGTGCCCCACCCCCAGTGGTCCGTGATCCACGCGAACAGCGACGGCGAGGCGGCGTTGACGACGAGGACCGGCGTGGCGATGGTCCCCAGCACCGCGCCGTACCCGGCGGAGCCGAAGAGGGAGAGCGGGACGGCGCCGCGGACGATCGTGATCACGCCCTGCGAGGCCCCCATCAGCAGCGTGAACGCCACGACCAGCGGCAGGCTCCGGGTGCCAAACATGAGAAGCAGCAGGGAGGCGGGGAGGATCCCGACCGCGATCCGGCCCACCGTGATCGCGCGCAGCTTCCTCGCGAACAGGATCTCCACCACGCGCCCGCCGAACTGGGCCACGCCCTTCATGGAGGCGACCCAGACCGCGGCGGCGGTCGCCAGCCCCGCTGCCTCGAGGAGGGACACGAGCTGCACCGAGACCACCCCGAACACGAAGCCATTGAGGGACATGACCAGGGCGAACAGTACGATGGCGACGGAGCGGGCCCGCCCCTCGAGCGGCGGCTCGTCCACGGTGGGGCCCGCCGCGCCCATCGGCCGGGCCGTCGCCGGGGCGGTCCCGCGCCGCGACAGCCCGAACCAGTGCAGCGGCAGGCACACCGCCAGGTTGATCAGCGCGAACAGGACGAGCGTCTGCCGCCATCCCACTCGCTGATCGAGCGCGTGACCGATCACCCAGAAGACGGACGAGGCGAACGCCCCGAACAGCGTCAGATACGAGATGGCCTTCCGCCCCCGGGTGGGCGCGACTTGCACCAGGGCGGCGAAGGCGGCGTCGTACAGGCACAGCCGCATGCCGAGGCCCAGGAACGCCCAGACCGCGAGATACAGAGGCTCGCTCCGGACATGCGCGAGAGCGAAAAGTCCGGCCGCCACGAGCACGGAGCCGAGGCTCATCACCGCGCGGGCGCCATGCCGGTCGATCGCACGCCCCACCGTCGTCGAGACGACCCCCATGACGAGCAGCGCGACAGTGAAGCCGAGGAACACGAACCCTCGGCTCCACCCCGTGTCCTGGCTGATCGGCCCCGCGAGCACGCCAAGGCAGTAGTAGCTCGTGCCCCACGCCGTGATCTGCGTGATCCCGAGCGCGACGACCGACACCATCATCGGGTCGGCGAGACCTGCCCCCCGCCGCGGCGTTCTCTTCCCGTCCTTGGCCATCGCGACTACTCTACGGATGCGGGCTTGACTTATCAATCCATATTTTGATAGATTTCGAAATATGGCAGGACGGAGCGTCCGATGAAAACGATCACCCGTCTTCCCCTGGCCCAGCTCCAGGCCAACGCCGAGCACGTCGAGGCGTTCAAGGCCCTCGCCCACCTCTCTCGGCTTCAGGTGTTCTTCTGCCTGGTGCGCGAGGAGAAGGAGCTGTCGGTCGGCGAGATCCAAGCCGAGCTCGAAATCCCCGGCCCGACGCTGTCGCACCATCTCGACGTGCTGCGCCGGGCCGGCCTCGTCGAGAGTCGCAAGGAAGAGCGCTACATCTACTATTCGGTCAAGCGGGATACGGTGACGGCGCTGGTGCGTCTGCTCACCGCCTGCTGCTAGGAGGCCGCCATGAGCGCCAAGGTTCACCTGCACCTGCACGTGTCCGATCTGGTCAAGAGCCGCGCCTTCTACGAGAAGTTCCTCGGCGCGGAGCCGGTGAAGGTCAAGCCGGGCTACGTGAAGTTCCTGCCGGAGTGGGCGCCCGTCAACCTCGCCCTCTCCGCCGGCGGGACCGCCGGTGAAGGGACGGTCAATCACGTGGGCGTGCAGGTCGACGCCGTCGATACCGTCGTGGCCCATCTCGGTCGGGTGAAGGCCGCCGGCCTCCCGGTCCGCGAGGAGATGGGCGTCGATTGCTGCCACGCCAATCAGGACAAGTTCTGGGTTCAGGATCCGGACGGGGTCGAGTGGGAGGTGTACCACCTCAACTACGATCTGGAAGGCGAGGAGGCCGGCTCGATGCTCAAGGGCGCCTTCCTGCCCCTGGCCAAGGGAAACGCCTGCTGCTCGGGCTGAGAGACGCCGCCCGCGGAGGGGACAGCGTGAAGGACCGGCCAAGCCTTGGCCGTCGTGGTGTGGCCGAAGGCGTGGGAACCGCGATGCTGCTGGCGACCGTCATCGGATCCGGCATCATGGCGGAGCGGCTCTCGGCCGGCAACGTGGCGATCGCCCTCCTGGCCAACACGATCGCCACCGGCGCCGCCCTCGTGGCGCTGATCTTGACGTTCGGGCCGATTTCCGGCGCGCACTTCAACCCCGCGGTGACCCTCGCGGATGCCTCGCAGGGCGGCCTCGCGTGGTCCGACGTGCCCGCCTATCTCACCGCCCAGATCGCCGGGGCCTTTGCGGGCGCCGCGGCGGCACACCTGATGTTCGAGCTGCCCCTCTTCTTCGCGTCGCGGCACATCCGGTCCGGCCCGGCCCAGATGTTCAGCGAGTTCGTGGCGACCTTCGGCCTGCTCGCGGTGATCTGGGGGTGCGCGCGCACCCGGTCGCCCATCGTGCCGTTCGCCGTGGCCGCCTACATCACCGCGGCCTACTGGTTCACCGCCTCGACGTCGTTCGCCAATCCGGCGGTGACGCTCGCGCGTGCGGCCTCCGATACCTTCGCCGGAATTCGCCCCGGCGATGCGCCGGGCTTCATCGTCGCGCAGCTGCTAGGCGCCGCCGCCGCGACCGGCCTGTTCCGGTGGCTCGTGCCGAGCTTGCCCTCCGCGGCGCCAGACGTCGTCGTGCGGACGCAATGACGGCGACCCCGACCCGCACCCGGGTCGCGACCCCGGCCGACGCCGCCGCCATCGCGGCGATCTACAACGAAGGCATCGCCGACCGGATCGCGACCTTCGAGACCGAGCCTCGGACGCCCGATCAGATCGCGACATGGCTCGCCGACAAGGGAGACCGGTATCCCACGGTGGTGGCCGAGCGGGACGGACAGCTCGTGGCCTGGGCCAGCGCCAGTGCGTACCGTAGCCGTCCCGCCTACGCCGGCGTGGCCGAGCACTCCGTCTACGTGGCCCGATCCGCGCGCGGCACCGGCGCCGGCCGCGTGACGTTGAACGCGCTCTGTCAGCTCTACGCCGAGCGGGGATTCTGGAAGATCGTCTCGCGGATCTTCCCCGAGAACACCGCCAGTCTCGCCCTCCACGAGCGGTGCGGCTTCCGGGTGGTGGGCATCTACCAGCGTCACGGCAAGCTCGACGGGCACTGGCGCGACTGCGTCATCGTGGAGCGACTGCTCGACAACGCGCGGGGGTAACGGCTGGCGACCTTGAGCCCGGCGCGCCTGGTCGCCTGTGTGTGCGTCGCGCAAGTGTGTGCGCAGATCGGCGCCTACACCTGGCCGGCCCTGCTTCCCGAGTTCATCGCGGGCTGGCACCTCACGAACCGCGAGGCCGGCTGGATCACCGGTATCTTCTATGCCGCCTACACGCTTTCGGTGCCGTTCCTCGTGACCCTCACCGACCGCATGGATCCGCGGAGCGTCTATCTTTCCGGAGTTGCGATGACCATCGCCAGCCACTGGGGCTTCGCGGCCTTCGCCGAAGGGTTCTGGACGGCCGCGGCGTTACGCGCCCTCGCGGGCATCGGCTGGGCGGGGACGTACATGACCGGCCTCAAGCTCTTGGCGGACCGCGTCGACGCGACGCTGATGTCCCGGGCCGTGGCGGGCCACGCCGCCAGTATCGGCATTGCCGGATCACTGTCGTTCGTCTTCGCGGGGGCATTGAACGGCAGCCTGGGCTGGCGAGGCGCCTTTGTCGCATCCGGCATCGCGGCGCTCATCGGATGGTTGATCATCGTCTTCCTGGCGCCACCGCGAGAAGCGCCTCTCGAGGCCCGCCCCGAGGGCGCGCTCTTCGATTTCCGCCCGGTGCTCCGAAACAAGTCCGCGATGGCCTATGCACTCGCGTACTGCGCGCACACGTGGGAGATGAATGCCCTGCGTGGCTGGGTCGTGGCGTTCCTGACCTACGTGATCGCAGCGACCGGAGACGGAGGCCAATGGATCGGTCCCACGCTCGTCGCCACCGCCATGGGCTTCATCGGCACCTGGGCCAGCGTCGCCGGCAACGAGGCGTCCATCCGCCTCGGGCGCCAGCGGCTCGTGCGCCTGGCCATGCTGTCCTGCGCCGTGTTCGCCGCCGGCATCGGCTTCCTCGGCGCCCGCTCTTACCCTCTCGCCACCGTGCTCGTGCTGGCGTACGGCCTGCTCATCTGGCTGGATTCCTCCTCGCTGACGGCCGGCGCGGCAGGCAGCGCCGACCCGCGCCGGCGCGGCGCAACCCTCGCCATGCATTCGATGGCCGGCTACGCGGGCGGCTTCGTGGGCCCCATCGTCATCGGCTGGATCCTCGATCTAGGAGGCGGCATGTCCCCGCTCTCCTGGGGCCTGGCCTTCCTCCACATCGCCGTCGTCGGGCTCATCGGGCGCTTAGCCTTCGTAACGCTGGCGCCTCGTGATCTTGTCGGCGACAAGAGGGGGCGGTAGCCCGCGCGATGTAGCGCGGCCCTCACTACGCCAGCGAGCCGGTCGGGATGACGGCGATGCCGGAGTTCAAGCCGGCGACCTGACTCAGCTTGAAGCCGCAGCCGAGGAGGGTCGAGCCCCAGCCCGCCCGGAACACGATCGCCTGCGCGAGCGCCGGCGACCCATTGCTGTCCCCGCCCCTGCCGCCGCAGTGAAAAACATTGACGTCGCTCGCTCCGGTTCCCCATGGTAGGTGGGGATTTGCGCGTCATTTCTACTCTTCGTACCAGGAGATTATTAGTGATATGAATCACTCGCTTGGTGAATTGCGCGGGTTGCAATCCGCTACTCCTCGCGATTTCGTGCGCGCTCGCAACGCCCTGGTGGCCAAGCTCCAGAAAGACGGGCACGTCGCAGAAGCGAGACGCGTGCGCCGCCTGCGCCGCCCGAGCCCCGTGGTGTGGGCGCTGAACAACGCCGCGAGCGCACGCCGGGAAGTCGGCGAGCTGGCCGACGCGGTGACCGAGTTACGACGCGCTCAACTGGGCGAGCGGGAATTCAGACCGGCGATGGATCGCCTTCGCGCGGCACTCGCGCCTATCCTGCGCCGCGCGTCCGAGAAGCTGAAACTCGCCCGTATCCCGCTGTCCCCGGCTCTTGAGCGGCGGCTGCACGACACGCTCATCGCGTCCGTCGTGGACCGGCGCCTTCGCGCCGACCTTCTCGCGGGCGGGCTGACGGAGGAGCGGGGCGCCGCCGGCTTCGACATCCTGACCAAGGGGCCGGTCCCGGCGGGGTCCGCACGCGCGAAGGCTCGGAAAGACAGCGGCCCGGTCGAGCGGCGGCGTCGGCGCCAGGCGGAGCGCGAAGCCCGAGCGGCGGCGAGACGGGCGCAACGCAACGCGCGCGCCCTGAATCGGGTGGCCGACCGGAAAGCGCGAGCGGCGGAGGCGGCGGAGGCGAAGACGGAGGCCCTGCGCGTGGCCCTGCTCCAGCAGGAACGTCGAGCCGCTGATCTACGAGCAGCGGCGAGCGCCGCGCGTGACGCCGCACGCGCAGCGACGAGAGACAGCGAGAGCGGGGATTGAGGCCGTCACGGGATTCACCGGCCGAGCGCGCGCCACGCCGATCCGTTCGCGCGGCGCCCCCCGGCGGGGGCCAGCAGCATGAGCACACCGAGGGCCAGCGCGGCCCCCGCGAGCGGCGAGACGGGCCGCAGCCGGCGCAGCAGCGCCCCGGGCGCTCGGTCGGCCAGGGCCGTCGCCTCGGCAAAAGTCGGGATGGCGCCGATCAGCTCGTCCCGCGTGCGGCTCGGCACGGTGAGCGCTTGGGGGGCGGCGTGCCGGATCTTCGTATCGAGCCAGTCGAGGTGGCGCATCGTCTCCCCGGTGCAGCGCTCACAGACTGTCCGCAATTGGTCGTCCCGCAGCTCCGCGGCGCCCTGCCCGAGCGCGACCCAGCATGCCTGGACGAAGCTAGCGAGAGCCCGAAGATCGTGTATGTCCCGCAGAAGGCCGAATCCGCCGGTGCGCCGGCCGTGGAAGAGGGCGCGGCGCAGCCGCTCGCCGTCCGCGCTGCGCCGGGCGCCGTAGCGGCGCGCCGCCGGTGCGAGGGCGCTCATGTGCTCGTGGCACCAGTTGGAGTGCAGCCGCGCCGCGTTCCGCATCTCCGGCTCGACGGCGTGCCGGAGCCCGACGATCACGAACGCGTCGGCCAGTGCCTGCTCTGCACTCAGCGCCAGCCCCAGGTAGCGCGCGATCATGCTTTGCGGATCCAGACCGCGGCGAATTTCTGATGCGGCTGCTTGCTGACGGGGTCCCAGTCCGTGATCGTCAGCTCGTCGGCGGCGCCCGGCCGGTCCGTCTCGTCCCAATCGCCGTAGTGAAACGGCATGAAGAGGTGCCCGGGCAGGATGCTCCCGATGCGGGCCTCGACCTGGACATGGCCCCGGCGGGAGCCGACCTCCACCGGATCGCCGTTGTCGATCCCGAAGCGCTCGGCATCCTCCCGGCTGAGCTCCACGAACGGGGTCGGGGCCGCCTCCCGTAGCGCGGCCACCCGACCGGTCTTGGTCCGGGTATGCCAGTGGTACACCACGCGCCCCGTGGTCAGCCAGAAGGGATAACGCGCGTCCGGCTCTTCGGGCGGCGGCATGTAGTCCGCGGGCTTGATGATCCCTCGGCCCCGTGGGTCGTTCGCCCGATACTGCTCGGGAGAGATCTCGGCGCCGGTGGTGAGGTCGTGGCCGTACAGCTCGCAGTAGTCCGCCGCGGTGTGGAACACGCCGTCCGTGTAAAGCCGCTCCGTCCCGCCGGGCGCGCGCTCCGTGCACGGCCACTGGATTCCGCCCGCCCGCGCCAATCGCTCGTAGGTGAGAGCGGAGTAGTCGCATGGACGGCCTTTCGCGCACTCCTGCCAGGCCTTGAAGGCACCCTCGGCGTCACGCCACTTGATGAGCGGGTGACCATCCTTGTCCTGAAATCCCATGCGGCGCGCGTAGTCCAGAAGGATGTCCAGATCGGCGCGCGCTGCGCCGGGCGGCTCGATCGCCTTCTGCGCCAGATGGACGGTGCGATCGGCGTTGGTGCTGCAGCCCGTCTTCTCTCCCCAGAGCGCGGCGGGCAGGACCACATCGGCGTACTGGGCCGTCTCGGTGAGGAAGGCGTCCTGAACGATGAGGAACAGGCCATCGGCATCCAGAATCTTCCGGATCCGGCGGAGCTCGGGAAGGGACACCGCGGGATTGGTGCCCATGATCCAGAGGAAGCGGATGGATCCGGTCTCGGCGTACCGGAAGATCTGCATCGCGTGGGTCGGCGGGGACCACGAGGGAATGACCTTGGGCTCGACGTTGAGCACGCGCGCGAGATCGGCGACGTGGGCGGGGTTCTGCCAGTTGCGGAAGGCGGTGAGCTCGCCGTTGGCGCCGCACTCGCGGGTGTTCTGGGAGCTGGGCTGCCCGTTCATCTGGAACACCGTGCACCCGGGCTTGCCGATCATCCCGCGGATGAGGTGGAGGTTGTTCACCTGTACCGCCGCCGCCGTCGCCTGATTCGACTGATACACGCCCTGGAGGACGGTCGAGACGAGACGCGACGCGCCCCCCACGATCGCGGCGGCTTCCCGCAGCGGGCTCTCGCGCACGCCGGTGACGCGGGCCACGCGCTCCGGGGGCCATTTCTCGACCATGTCGCAGAGCGACTCGAAGCCCACCGTGTGCTCGGCGATGAAGCTCTCATCGACGTCCCCGGCATCGATGATCAGGTGGAGGAGCCCGTTCAGCAGGGCGACATTGGTGCCGAGGCGCGGCGCCAGATGCACGTCCGCCTGCGCGGCGGTGATCGTCCGGCGTGGATCCACCACGACCAGGCGGGGCGGGTTGTGGCCGCTGCGCCGGTCCAGAACGCGCGACCACAGCACGGTCTGGGTCTCGGCCATGTTGTGGCCGATCTGGAAGATGGTGTCCGCGGTATCGAAATCGGCGAACGAGCCTGGAGGCCCGTCCGTCCCGAAGGATTCCATGAGCGCGGCGGCGGCCGTCGCCGTACACAGCCGAGTATTCCCGTCCACGTGGTTCGTGCCGATGCCGATCTCGGCGATGACGGAAAGGGTGTAGTACTCCTCCAGGCAGAGCTGCCCCGAGTTGTAGAAGGCAAGCGCGCCCGCCCCGTATCGCTCCTTGATCTCTCGGCTGCGCTCGACGACGACGTCGAGCGCCTCGCCCCACGAGGTCGGCTGCAGCCTCCCATCGCGGCGTATCAGCGGCCTGGTCAGGCGGTCGCCACTGTCATTGGCCTCCCACCCGTGTAGTCCCTTGGGCCCGAGCCGCCCGTGGCTGATGCGATCTCCGGGGCGCCCGCGCACGCCGACGATCCGGCCATCCCGCACGCCGACGTCGATCCCGCAGCCCGTGGAGCACAGCATGCACACCGAGGCCACCCACCGTTCCGGCTCCTCGACCGTGCGCTCGTCCGCGCGCGCGGGCCACTGCCCTTCGCCGGAGTAGCCGGTTCGGGGGCCCCAGACATCCAGAATGCTGTTGCGGGTGGTCGTCAAAGCGGTCGCCTCGTCGTTCGATGCGCGTCGACCATTCGGGGGAGCAAGCTTCGTGCCCGGGCGACGTGCGCGCTATCTCGGCGGAAGTGCGGCGGCGGCGAGCGAGCAGGCGGAAGTACTTCTTACCAGCAGAGGTTATTCCCCGGCCGCCTCGACTCAGCGCGTGCAGGCCGCATCGAGGGCAAGATAGGCGTGGCTCAACGCGCTCCAGTTCCACTCCCCGGGATGGGCTTGGATGTACCGGTCCACGATGTCGAGCACCTGTCGTCGAGTCATCGGCCCGGTGCAATCCACGATCTTGCCGAAGAAGCTCACGGTGGTCTCGCTCTCCTTCCGCCCCTTCAACACCTCGACGACATGGCGCCATCCATCGATCAGCCCTACGACGTAGAAGGCCCGCTCGCTGTCCGACAGCCCCCGGTACTGATTCACACTCATCTGGGCTGGAGCGACCGACGGCGCGGCGAGCAGGATCATCACGATGATCAGGAGCCCGAGGACGTGCACTCGCATGTGGTGTATGGG
>Ga0111539_10013936_pt1 | contig 10050 bp, 9 predicted proteins | sample RhiMethybrSRZTD1_FD_79667 | JGI IMG/M metagenome (GOLD analysis project Ga0111539, IMG submission 79667) | Populus rhizosphere microbial communities from Tennessee, USA - Rhizosphere MetaG P. TD hybrid SRZTD1 (version 2) (version 2) | ecosystem: Host-associated > Plants > Roots > Rhizosphere >... | reverse complement strand
TGCCCGCCTACTTCGTCTGCTTGATGTCGTTGAACTGAATCGGGCTCGATGCGTAATTCTCGATCTGCACGAACCGGCCGTCCTCGCTCGCGTTGATCCGCGCGGCCAGCGTGATCGTGCCCGAGCCACGACCGTCGCGATCGAGCCGCATCTCGATCAGCGTGAACGGATACTCCGAGTAGCGCGGTTGCACGAACGCTTCCCATGCGCCGATCGGCCGATCCGTCAGCAGGAAGATTCGTCGACCGCCGTCTTCGTTCTTGAACTCGCGGGCGTAACGCAGGTCGTACGCGAGCCCCTGGTTATTCACGCGAATCGTACCGACCGCCTTCATGTCCTGGAGCTCGCCGACCGCCGCGCTCTGCCCTTCGCCGGTAAACGCGTGGACCAGGCGCTGTCGCTCCGCCGGCGTGGACCAGCGCGTGATGACGATGTCCACGGGCGCGATGCCGGCGGGATTGCCCGGCGTGCCGATGCTGACGGCGACGCCCGTGAACTCCTGACGCATCGCGCTGCGATCGTCATCTCGAGCATTCAGTGGTGCCGCAACGGATAGCACCAGCAGAGACGTGAGAATCAGACCCTTCATGAGTAGCCCCCTGTGGTTACAGGAGACAAATGCAAGATGCAGTAACTCAGCGCTCGGCGAGCAGCTTCTCCATCTCGTCCATGACCTGATTCATTTTCCGAATCGTCAGCTCGAGTGGCTCGTTGGTGGTCATGTCCACGCCGGCTTCCTTCAGCAGATCAATTGGGTACTTCGATCCGCCGGAGGACAGGAACGTCAGGTATTTCTGCGTGGCGGTCCTGTCGCCGGACAAGACCTTCGCGGACAGTGCCTCGGCCGCCGTAAACGAGGTGGCGTACTGGAACACATAGAAGTCGCGGTAGAAGTGGGGGACGAAGCTCCACTCGTGCGCGATGTAGTCGTCGACCAGGCAGACACCCTGGTCGTGGCCATAGTAGCGGCGGGTGATGTCGAGATACAGCTTGGCGAGCGCGTCGCCGGTGATCGGCTCACCCTTTTCCCCCATCTGGTGCATCCGCAGCTCGAACTCCGCGAACTGCGTCTGCCGAAACACGGTCGCCTTGGCGTTCTCGAGATAGTTGCCGAGCAGCGCGAGTCGGGTCGGCTTGTCCTTGATCTGCTTCAACATGTAATCGAGCAACAGCGCTTCGTTGAACGTGGAGGCGACTTCCGCGACGAACGTCTGATAGCCGGCCAACGCGTACGGCTGGTTCTTGTTCGAGTAGTAGCTGTGCATCGTGTGGCCCAGCTCGTGGGCCAGCGTGCTGACGTCGTTGTACTGCCCCAGGTAATTGAGCAGCATGTAGGGATGCACGTCGTAGGCGCCGCCGTTGGAGTACGCGCCCGACCGCTTGCCTTCCGTCGGATAGAAATCGATCCATCGTTCGCTGAACGCGCGCTGGACCACCTTCGCGTAGTCGGGGCCGAGTGGTTCCACCGCGACCTGCACGTGCTTCTCCGCTTCCTCAGGGGTGTAGCGCAGGTTCACATCCGCCACGAGCGGCGCATAGAGGTCGTAATAGTGCAGGTCGTCGGTCAGACCGAGCATCTTCTTGCGGAGACGCAGATAACGATGGAAGGTCGGCAGCGACGCATTCACACCATCGACGAGCCGCGTGTACACGGAGGTGGGGATGTTGGGTCCGTCGAGTGACGACTCGAGGTTCGATCCGTACTTCCGCGACTTCGAATAGAACAACCCCTTCTGAACGCTCGCGTTCATCGTCGTGCCGAACGTCCTGCTGAAGGAGCCGATCGACGTGAAGAACGTCGACATCGCCTGTTTGCGATCGTCGCGATTGGCGCTGGCGCGCAGTTCACCGTACCCTGCCTGATCGACCTTCACTTCCTTGCCGTCGGTGAGTTTGATGGTCGGATAGGGAAAGTCGGCGTTCGACAGGATGCCGAAGATGTTTCCCGCGGATCCGGCCATCGGACCGGCGTCGGCGAGGATCTTTTCCTCCGCATCGGTCAGCGTGTGCGGCGCGCGGCGGACGATGTCGTGCAGGTAGAAGCTGTAGACCTTGAGACGAGGCTCTGCGGCGACGAAGCGGTCCACCGTCTCGCGCCCAGCCTTGAGGATTTCCGGCTCGACGAACGACGCCTGCGCGCCAAAGCTCGCATAGAGCTGCTGCATCTCCTGCTGCATGCCGTGCTTGGTCGACACGCGCGTGTCCTCGTCGGCCGACATGCTCGCGTAGACGTACAGGCGCGAGAGCTCCTTATCGAGGTGGTACATCAGATCCAACGCCTCGGCGAGCGTCTGCGCGGACGCTGCGAGCTTGCCCTGGAACTGTCGCAGCTTCGGGAGCTCGGCGGCGATCCTGTCCTTCTCCGCGCGCCACGCCGCATCCGATGGATAGACGTCGGCGAGGTTCCACTTCAATTTGTCCGGGACCTTGGTGCGATCCCGTTCCTGTGCCGTCATCAGTGTCGTCATAGCCACCACACTCGCAGTGGTCATGATCGTCCGAATTCGCCGTCCTGTCATTGCTTCTCCCGCCACCAACTATCAACCACCACCCACCACCCGGATTATGATGGCGGCCCGATGCGGCGCGCGCCCCTTAGTGACAACTGGCCGGATTTGTGGGACGAACAGCTGCTCGATACCCGAATTGCCGACCTGCCGCTGGCGATCGAGGGGACCCTCGCCACCCGCATCGACCAGCTTCGCGAGGAGCTGGCCGCACGGAGTCTTCGCCTGCCGATTCATTTCTACCTCTCAGACGAATGGTTCACGCCTGACGGTTCGGTCACGATCGCCATTCCGTTCTTTCTGGCGCATCCTCGCCTCGAGAAGCTCGAGGAAGCGCAGATGTTCGAGGTGGAGGGCGGGGAGCACGAGTGGGCGATGCGCATCCTCCGCCACGAGGCGGGACACGCGATCGACAACGCGTTTCGTCTTCGACTGCGACGACAACGGCGAGAGGTCTTTGGATCCCCGAAGGAGCCGTATCCGGAAGCGTACACGCCCAAACCCTACAGCAAGAGCTTCGTGCTCCACCTGGATGCGTGGTACGCGCAAAGCCATCCCGACGAGGACTTCGCCGAGACGTTCGCCGTCTGGCTGACACCGAACAGCGAGTGGCAGCAGCGATACGCGGGCTGGCCGGCACTCAAGAAACTCGAATACATGGATATGTTGATGCGGTCGCTGCGCGACCGCGAGCCGCCGGTGACCAACACAGAGGAAATCGATCCGCTTCCCCGCATCCGGACGACGCTGCGGCAGCACTATCGCAACAAGCGTCGCCATTACGGCGTCGACCATCCGAACTTCTACGACCGCGACCTGCGGCGCCTGTTCTCGGATGCTCCGGAGTTTGCCAACAACACGACGGCGGTCCAGTTCATCGGTCGTATCCGTCGCCAGGTGCGGCGGGTCGTCGCCGGCTGGACCGGCATCTACCAATACACGATTGACCAGGTGCTCGAAGACATGATCGAACGCTGCCGCGAGCTCAAACTGCGCCTCGCCATACCCGAGGAGCAGGCGCGGCAGGAGTTCACGGTGCTGCTGACCGTACAGACCATGAACCATCTGCACAGCGGAGGTCATCGACTGTTCCTGTGAAGAAGGTCCGCGTTCTCGCGCTCGTGCATGACCATCTCGTGCCGCCAGACGACACGACCGGCATCGACATCCTCGAAGCCGAATGGAAGATGGAGTACGACGTCATCGAGACGTTGAAGGAGATCGGCCACCACGTGCGGGTGCTCGGTGTGCACGACGATCTCAGCGGCATTCGCCCCACCTCCGAAGACTTTCAGCCGCACATCGTCTTCAATCTGATGGAAGCGTTTGCGGGCATCCCGACCTTCGATCAGAACGTTGTCAGCTACCTCGAGCTGCTGCGGCTGCCCTACACGGGCTGCAACCCTCGCGGATTGATCCTCGCGCGCGACAAGGCGCTGTCGAAGAAGCTGCTCGCCTATCACCGCATCCCGGTGCCGGACTTCACCGTCGTGCGACCAGGCCACAGGCCGGTGCTGCCGAAGAAGCTGACGTATCCGCTGATCGTGAAGTCGCTGTTCTACGAAGCATCCGCTGGCATTTCGCAGGCGTCAGTGGTCGAGAACCTCGAGCAATTGACTCGACGTGTGACGTTCATTCACGAACGCCTCGGTACCGCTGCGATCGTCGAGCAGTTCATCGACGGACGCGAGTTGTACGTTGGCGTCATCGGCAACGAGCGCCTCGACGTGTTTCCCGTATGGGAGATGTCGTTCGACAGGATGCCGGACAACCGCTGGAAGATCGCAACGGAACGGGTCAAATGGAGCACGCAGTACCAGAAGCGGCACGGCATCATGACCGATCACGCCCAGCTCGACGACGCCATCACCGACGGTCTGCATCGACTCGCGAAGCGCGCCTATCGAGCGCTGGACCTGAGTGGATATGCGCGCATCGACGTGCGCATGTACGGCGACGGCCGGATGTACGTGCTGGAAGCCAACCCGAACCCGAACCTCGCATACGGTGAGGACTTCGCTGAGTCTGCCGAGGTGACGGGGACGACCTACGAACGCCTGCTCGATCGCATCATCGCCCTGGGCCGTCGCTGGGAGCCCGAGCGGACGGGGTGAATGCTGGATGGTGGGTGGTGGGTGGTTGGATGGTGGGTGGCCTGACTAGTGCCGAATGCGTCGAACCACCATCCACCGTCCACCATCCACCATCTAGCGAAGTATTCCCCACCTCGTGCGATTTAGTCCGCGTTGATCCGGCACCAAGGTTCCCGTACGATGAAGAAAAGCCAACGTTTCGCGTTGGCCCGGTCTTCGCTGTTGGGCCGCCCGGGAGGCGAGCCCGGCGGCACGCCGAATCCAATGATGCGTATGAGCCACCCCCGTCTGCTGGCTGTTGCTGCGCTCTGGGTCCTTGCTGTGGTCGTGTCGACCGGTCAGGGCAGGCTTACGACCACTGCGTTTCGCAATCATCCGGCGATTGCCTACAACACCGCACCGGTTCACGATGCGGTCACCGAGCTGAGCCGCAAGATTGAATCGGGTGAAGTAAAGCTCGAATACGAGCCCGTGCACGGCTATCTGCGGTCGCTGCTGAAAGCGCTCGATGTCCCGATCGAGTCGCAGATGCTGGTGTTCTCCAAGACCAGCTTCCAGGCGCCGCGCATCTCTCCGACGAACCCGAGAGCGATCTACTTCAACGACCACGTCTCCGTCGGCTGGGTTCGCACCGGCGAAGTGCTCGAACTGCTCGTTCAGGATCCGAAGCAAGGCTCGATGTTCTACACGCTGGACAATTCACCGCAGAGCACATTCGAGTTCAAACGGAACAACGTCGCGTGCATCCTCTGCCACACCTCGGACGCGACCGAGAACGTTCCCGGCCCCTTCATCGGCAGCGTCTATCCCGAGAAGGACGGCACGACCGCGTACGGTCCCGCAACGACGACGGATCATCGGAGTCCCTTCGAGACACGATGGGGTGGCTGGTACGTGCTCGGATCGCATAAGGGCGACCGCCATCTGGGCAACGCCGTCGCACTCGATCGCAGCGACCTCGCGAGCATGGTCACACCGGAATCGGTCCACCTGCAAAGCCTCGAGGGGCGATTCGATCTGAACGGCTACATCACGCCGTACAGCGACATCGTGGCGCTGCTCGTGCTCGAGCATCAGGCGCACATGTCGAATCTGATCACGCGCATCGGCTGGGAAGCGCGTGTCGGCGCGGACGTCGGACGGCCGCTGGAGCAGACCGCCGCGGAGCTGGTCGACTACATGCTGTTCGTCGACGAAGCCGAATTGCCGGGCCCCGTCTCGGGACCGTCTGGTTTCGCGAAGGTGTGCGGGGCCACAGGTCCACGCGACAGCCGCGGACGTTCACTTCGCGATCTCGATCTCAAGACGCGCCTGATGAAGTACCCGTGCAGCTACATGATCTATTCGGACGCGTTCAACGCACTGCCCGAGCGTGCGAAGGACGCCGTCTACGTTCGCCTGTGGGAGATCCTGTCGGGACAGGATCGAGGCACGCGGTATCAGATCCTCAGTCGCGCCGACCGTCAGGCGGTCGTGGACATCCTGCGCGACACGAAAGAGGATCTTCCTGAGTACTTCCGGCCACAGGGCATCGACGCCAAACGGGACTACTGACGCGTTCGTTGCGCCGCGCGGATCAACTCCCAACTACCAACATCCTGACGCTCGCTCCAAACTCCAAACTCCACCACCATGAATTGGGAGTTGGGAGTTGGATCAGCGAAGAGAGTTGGGAGTTGAACTATTTCCCCACCATTCGCGCCGAGTCGCGCTCGTTTTCCTCGCAGATGTACTCGAGCAGCTCCGTGTCCGGCTGGAACAGCAGCTCGGCGAACGTCGACCACGGCCGCGTGTACATCTTGCGGTCGTCGATGATCATCTCCACATCCATGTGACCGAAGTCGCGGCGATGGAAGCGCTCGGTGAGTCTGAACGCATCGCTCGCCGGCGTGCCGACCTGATCGAGCCAGACCTTGCCGTTGAAGCCGGCGGTCTCGACGACGAACGTGTCACCGTCCCAGCGACCAACGGAAAAGCCCTGCCACGCCGGCCAGTCGACCTCTTTCGGGAGTGACCGGCCGTCGGTGAGGATCTGCCGGAACTGCGTGCGCGACTCGTAGAGGATTGCGGTGACTCCAGGCGTCTGCAGGATCTTGAATGGCGTCTGCAGCGTGGCGCGGACCGGGATTCCCGTCGGGAGACAGCGCGCGCCAGGATCGTCTTTGCTGTTGGTCGCGCGTCGCTCATCGAAGATCTGTTTGCCTTCGGGCGTGAACGGGACCGTCTCGCCCTTCTTCAGGCCCTGCGCGAGATCGACTCGGATCCGCGGCGCCATCCAGATCCCCGACAGATCCGGCTTGCCGTCAGCCGCTCGCGGCGCTGCGGCCGATGCGTCGAAGGTGCCGTCCGCTTTCCGCGGAAGGCCGGGTGTGGGCAACCCTTGCCACTGCGCGACCGCCGGCCACGACATGACCGCGAGGCCGAGCGCCCCAAACACCGACACGCGGCGACGGGCGCGTTCGCCTGCCCTGAGCGAGCGCAGAGCGGCGCGAGTCGAAGGGATCATCGCGTGGCCTGCCGGCAGGTGGTCGTCGCATCACCGTTCGGCCCAGAGCTACCCGCAAAGAGACATCGGCCGTCCGGCAACGAGAACGAGGTCGCGTTCGCCAGATTCGATCCGTCCTTCGCACGCGAACCGACGATGGTGACGCGATCGCCGGTCTTGAGTGAGGTCGGCTTCCACCCGGCGCGATACAGCGCGTTCGGCGCTCCTCCCTCGACCGCCCAGTTGGCGACCTTGCCCTGATCATCGGTGACGTCCACGTAGAAATAGGTGTGCGGATTGGTCCATTCCACCTTCGTCACGACGCCGATCAGGGTCACCACTTTGTTCGAGTCGAACTCCGCGGCAAACGAGTGGTGCGCGCGAAGATCGACCGACGACAGGGCGAACACTCCACACACGGTCGCCGACACAAGAAATCGATACATCGATGCTCTCCGGCGCGGAGTATCGCCACGTCGATTGAGAACTGTCAAGGCGCTTTGACCGGGTCAGACCTGTCTCGCCGGGCGGAGGCGGATTGACGTGTGCGAAGCAATCCACGTATAACCACGCCCATGCGCTCATCCATCCCGGCCCTTGTTCTGACCGTCACGTTGTCCGCGATCCCGCTTCTCGCCCAGGGCCCCCCACCCGGCGCAGGCGCCCAGGGCCGCGGAGGCCGCGGCGGTCCGGGCCAGACCGTCGAGAAGATCCGGATGCTGAAGCCGAACCTCTACATGATCACCGGGGGCGGCGCCAACACGCTGGTTCGCGTGACCACCGACGGCCTGATCGTCGTCGACACGAAGAACCCGGGCGACGAGAACTACATGCGGGTGATGGAGGAAATCCGTTCGGTGTCGCAGGCCCCCGTGAAGTACGTGATCAACACGCATCATCATCCCGACCACGTCGGCAACAACCAGAAGTTCATCGACGCGGGAGCGAAAGTGCTCGCGCTCGACGCGCTGAAGTCACGCATGGCCAGCGACCCACGGACCAAGGACATTCCCGGCCTGCCGACGGACACGTTCAGCAAGCAGACCGTGCTGAAACTGGGCGACGCGGAAGTGCGCCTCTATTCCTTCGGCCGCGGCCACACGGGCGACGACACGATGGTCTACTTCCCCGATACGAAGATCGTGATGGTGAGCGATCAGATGAGCGATGCGACGCCGATCGCGGACTTCGCCAACGGCGGCAGCGTCGTCGAGTGGACGCAGATTCTCGACGGCGTCCTGAAGCTCGATTTCGAAACGGCCATTCCCGGTCGTGGCGAGCCGAAGACCAGAGCCGACGTTCAGGCGTTCCGGGACAAGTACGCGACCTTCGTGAGCCGTGCGTCAGACGCCATCAAAGCTGGCGCCACCAGGGACTCACTCGCCTCCCAGGTCAAAACCGACGATCTCGGATGGCAGTTTCAGCCTCAGTTTTACGCAAGTATGTACGACGAGCTGGCGCGGAAGTAGTCTGCCTGCCTGGATTGACAAACTGGTCAATACGCACTAATTGATCAGTCCGGGCGGCGGGACTGCCGCCGCCCGTCCGTAGCGCGCTGCGCTCATCCCAATTCATCAGCAAGAGCGGTTCTTCCGCTCGGTAAGGACGGAGTCATGTCCCTCTCCTCCCTCACGCGCCAGGCGTTGACTGCCGCGCTCTCGGTTTCCCTTGGTCTGGCTGCGGTGCCGACCGCGGACGCTGCGCAATTCGGCAAACGGCTCCTGCAGATCGGCGCATGCGCCGGCGGCGCGTATGGAGGTGCGAAACTCGGTGAAAAGGTCGCCGAAATGGAGGCCAAACGCCAGAACCTGTCGCCCGCTGAAGCCGCGAAGCGCAAAAAGATGTTCGAGATTGGCTTCGGGCTCGCCCTGTGCGGCGGCGGGGCGATGATCGCCGGAACGACATACTCCAAGTTGAGCAAGCGCGGGCAGCAGGCGCGCGAGAAGGAAATCCTGGCCGCGCTCGACGACGCGATGCCGCATTCCTATGCGGATCCCGACAACCCCGCGCTCAAGGGCACCGCCACTCCGCAGGCCGCCTTCATGGACGGCGATCAGGAATGTCGCATCGTCGAGGATCATCTTGCGGCGGACGCCGCTCTGGTGAAGTACTGTCGCGGCGCGAACGGGATGTGGATGGTCAAAGCGGTCTAGTGCCATGGTGAGTCCGATCGTGAGTCGCCTGACGGTCACAACGGTGTCGCTCGCTCTCGCTTCGCTGCTGTCCGCGTCGAGCGCGGAAGCGTTGAAGTTCGAGCTCGTGAACCCCAAGGACCTTCCCGCCGGCGTCAAGACGGCGCTCTGGGTCCGCGATTGCGGGCCTTCATTCGGCGACAAGCAATGCGATGAGGACGAGCGAGGCTTTGCGGTCGGGGACTCGGTCCGACTCACTCAGGTCCTCTCGCAGCGTCGTTTCGACGAGATCTGGCTGGCGTCCAATGGAGGCGTCCTCGATGAAGGCGTCGCCGTCGGCGAAGTCTTTCGTCGCTATCAGGTAACGGTCCGCGTTCCGCCTGGGCGCAACTGCATCAGCTCGTGCACCGTGGCTTTTCTCGGCGGGGCGTTCCGTTTCATCGACAACGGAGCCACCTATCAGGTCCATGCGGCGTCGCTGTTTTTGAGCCGTCAATCAGACGATCGCTGGCTGGGGGAAGTCGTACAGAATCCTCAGTCCGCGCTCGCTGAGTGGGCCGATCGTCTGCTCCAGGGCTTCGATATCCGGGGCAATCACCTCGGTGGCGCGCGCGAGTCCGCTCAGGCGCTCTTTCAGCATTTCCAGAAGGCGCTCCATCCGCTCGGTCAATTGCCGGCCGGTCGTGAAGACACCAATCGCTCGCTGCTGAGGAACTGGCTGCGCTCCGGTGCGCCGAGCCGCTACGGCAACAGCCCTCAGTATCAGCAGGACGTCGCTGCCGTGAAGCGGGAAGGTGTTGCCGCGGCGCAGGAGATTCTGATGCGCCTCGAGC
>Ga0111539_10013933_pt1 | contig 10051 bp, 9 predicted proteins | sample RhiMethybrSRZTD1_FD_79667 | JGI IMG/M metagenome (GOLD analysis project Ga0111539, IMG submission 79667) | Populus rhizosphere microbial communities from Tennessee, USA - Rhizosphere MetaG P. TD hybrid SRZTD1 (version 2) (version 2) | ecosystem: Host-associated > Plants > Roots > Rhizosphere >... | reverse complement strand
CGGCGGGGGCTGGGGCCTTGGTGGCTGGGGCGGCGGCCGGCGGCCCGCTGGTTGGCGAGGCGCTCTGGTCGGGTTGGCTGCGGGCACAGCCGGCCACGGCCAAGCTGGCGATCAGCAGGGCGGTGGCAATGGCGCGGATGGGGCGCATGGTGGTCATCCCCTTTGGACTCCGAGATGGTGGTGGAGTCCCATGCTGAAATTGTCGCAGAAGCCGGTCACGATTCCTGATCGGCGGTGTTTCGGCTCTATTCCCAATTGACCGCAAACGGGTCACGACTGCGGGTCAGAATGGTGGCGGTCGGTCACAGAGGTGCCCGTTCGAATGCCGCAGCAAGGTCCTTGTGAGCCTGGGACGGGCCGGGTCGGGCGAGTCACGGTCAAGCCGAGCAGTACGGCCGGTCCAGGGCCTGCGCGGCCCGTAGGCCCGCGGCAGCCCATGGTGTGGCCCAGCGGCAGATGAGGTCCCTGTCGAAGCCTGCTACGCCGCGGCTTCGCGCTGGAGTGGACCACGCTCGGCTGGAACGTGGTCGGCGTGGTGGTCCTCGCCATCACCGCGATCAGCGCCCGATCGGTGGCCTTGGCCGGGTTCGGTCTCGATTCCCTGATCGAGATCGGTGCGTCCATCGTGGTGATCTGGGAACTGTCGGGAACCGGTGAGGCGCGGCAGCGGCGGGCGCTTCGGCCGATCGGTATCGCCTTCGCCGGGATCGCCTGGACCGCCAGCGCCGCGGCGGTAATGTTCGCCCTGGCCTCCTCCTAGGCCCGCACCGGTACTGCCCTGAACAACCCGATGCTGCGCACCGAAGGGCGGGTCACGTGGGAAACCTCGATCCACGCCTGGATGACAGATGGCTCGGTGAGGGCGGTAGCCGGCGCGTCGTGTCGTTGCCGGGCCGCAGGGCGGCGGAGGCCGCCCGCAGGGCCGGCCTTGAGGGTGTAGAGAACTTCTCACGCGAAGCTCACCAGCGCGGACACGACGAGGGGGACGCCGGCATGCTGCTCCACTACCTACGTCCCGCTGGTTGAGCTGGCTACTGGCTCTTGACAACCGGAACTCGCGATAGATCTTGTATTGCCGAGAACGCGATATATCGTGGATGACGCGATGACCACCATGAGAGCACGTCCAACACCCAAGCTGCCCGCCTGTCAGTGGCCTGGCCGGTGTCGGACCGGCAGGTCAGGATGGCCGGCATGACCCCAGAAGCAACTGGCCGGCGGGGTTGGCTGCTGTCGGGTGATTTCGGGCGCTTCTGGCTGGGCCAGACCATCTCCAACCTGGGCAGCTCCTTCACCTTCTTCGCCCTGCCCCTGCTGGTCTTCAACCTCACCGGCTCACCCATCAACCTGGGCATCACCACCGCGGCCGAGTTCGTCCCCTACCTGCTGTTCGGCCTGGTCATCGGGGCCTGGGTCGACCGGGTCGACCGCAAGCGCCTGATGATCGCCACCGACCTGGCCAGGGCGGCGGTGATCGCCACCATCCCGCTGCTGGCCGCCACCGACGCCCTGTCGGTCGGCTGGATCTATGGGGTCGCCTTCTGTAGCGCCACCCTGACCATCGCCTTCGACGCCGCCGAATTCACCGCCATCCCCAGCCTGGTCCCCTCCGACGACGACCTGGTCACCGCCAACGGCCGGGTCCAGGCCAGCTACTCGGCCGCCCAGATCGCCGGGCCACTGGCAGCCGGCCTGCTCATCACCATCGCGCCGGTCCAGCAGGTGCTGTGGGTCGACGCAGCCTCCTTCCTGGTCTCGGCCGGCACCCTGGCGCTGATCGGCCGGCCCTTCAACGCCCCCCGCGACACCGAGGGCCGGCGGGCGCTCCGCCGCGAGATCGCCGAGGGGCTGCGCTATGTCCTGGGCCACCCGGTGCTGCGCAACATCTCGGCCATGATGGCCCTCATCAACCTGGTCGCCGCCACCGTGTACGCCCAGCTGGTGGTCTTCGCCAAACACCAACTCGACGCCAGCGACAGCCAGGTGGCCCTGCTCTATGCCGCCGGCAGCGCCGGGGTGGTGCTGTTGTCGCTGGCCGCCGGGCCGGTGCGGCGGCGGCTGTCGTTCAGCCTGGCCGCCCTCGGCGCCCTGCTGGTTGACGGGCTGCTGACCATGGTGCTGGCCGCGACCCACCGGTACTGGGCGGCCCTGGGGCTGTGGGCGGCCGTCTCCGGCCTTGGCATCTTCTTCAACATCAACACCGTCAGCCTGCGCCAGCAGATCGTCCCCAACCACCTGCTGGGCCGGGTCATCAGCATCGCCGGCGTGCTGGCCTGGTCAGCCATCCCGCTCGGGGCCCTGGCCGGTGGCTGGGCGGTGGAGCGCACCGGCAGCGTCGCCCTGGTCTACGGGGTCATCGGGGCCCTGGTCGCCCTGCTCGCCCTCGCCTTCTCCTGCGGCCCGCTCGGCCACGCCAACCGCTACCTCCCAGCCAGCCAGCCAGCACACGCCGACACCCCATAACCCAGAGGCAAAGCCGGCACGTCCTCTATGGACCTGCCGCATCCAGGCCCACAACGGCGTGGAAGTGGATCGCCAGCATATGCTTCGCGCCCCGCTCGTCGTCCGCTGCTGGAGCTGGCTGACACGTTGTCCGGATCTACGAGCCGTGTCGACTCTGTGACTCAAGGTCTTGGGGTTGCCCCGCTTTGACGGGATAGGGCTGGTGGCTCGTTCAGGCTACTGCTTGACGACTTCCTGGTTGGGCGCGGCTTTGGCGGGGGCGCGATCGTCAGACCAGCGAGCACGAGTTCTACGACCAGCACGAGGCCAGTGGGTACCGGTCCGAGGCCGAGGCCAGGGGATCTTGGAATCCGCCCGGTGGGGACTCGATGTAGCGCAGGTGGCGTGCCATCGTGGGGGAACAAGATCAAGCCGCGGTTGGGCGGCTGTGGCGGCCTCGTCGTCGTCGGATTGCCGAGCACGGCTTCTATGACCAGCGGGCGGGAGCCAGCATCGCTCGCAGCAAGTCCTCGAGCAGCCCCGGGGGAGGACTACACGCATGGCGGACTTGGGTAGCGGCTCCTGAGGGTGCGGGCGGCTTGTCCGGTGTGGATGGGTGCCAGCCGAGGTGGAGGGTGAGGCCGGTTCCCCGGTGACCGTGGTATCGCCTTCAGGGCCGCAGGGCCGGCATTGAGTTCGTGGAGAAGGTCCTCACTGGCCTTGTGCCTTGGCCGTGATCTGTCGACTCGGCGCCGCGGCCACCTTCAGGCAATGCCAACCGAGCCAGCGTGACCTAACCGGAGCCGGTGCAGCCAGACTCGTCGCAGTGCTGTCCGCCCGCTCGGCCGGCAGGAGCCATCCGCCCTTGTCAGGAAGGGAGACGGCCATCACCACCATCGCACCGTCGGAGCCGATCAGGTCACGGTCGGGTCGACACCCACGGCGATGTCCAGGTCGCCTACGCCACCGACCAGCTCGGTCGCCACCTGGCCAGGACGCAGATCGCGACCACGCCGAGGGCTATCGGGCGTTGCTGGACTGGCCCGCGGACCCGGCCAGGTGGCAGCGTTCGGGGTGGAAGGGACCGGCTGCCATGGGGCCGGGCTGGCTCGCTTCCTGGGCGCCCAGGGCCAGGTGGTGGTTGAGGTCAACCGGCCGGACCGCCAGGCCCGCCGCCGGCGGGGCAAGTCTGACCCGGTCGATGCCGAGGCCGCTGCCCGAGCGGTGTTGGCCGGCCAGGCGACCGCTATCCCCAACACCGGTGACAGCATGGTCGAGATGGTGCGGTGCCTGCGGGTGCCCAGAGCCACGGCGATGAAGGCCCGCACCCAGGCCGCCAATGCGCTGGGGGCGCTGCTGGTCACCGCCCCTGTGGAGCTGCGTGAGCAGCCGCGCGACCTTGACCCAGCAAGCTGCCGCCACGGCGGCGCGGCTGCGCCCAGGGCGATCGTGACGCCGACCGCGGCGACCAAGCTAGCGCTGCGCACCGTGGCCGAGCGGCAGTTGGCGCTCACCGCCGAGCGCACCACGCTGGATGCCGAACTGGACCGGCTTACCGCCCGGGCGGCACCGGCGTTGCCGGAGCGTGCGGGGTCGGCGCTGAGGTCGCTGGAGCGCTGCTGGTGACCGCCGGTGATGCCCCAGCCCGGCTGCGCTCTGCTGCGGCCTGCTCGATGCTGTGCGGGGCCTCACCGATCGAGGCTCCTCGGCCAAGACCGTGCGGCACCGTCTGAACCGAGGCGGTGACCGCCAGGCCAACACGGCCTGGATCGCATCGTGGTGGTGCGGCTGCGCTGGCACGAGCCGACCCCCAAGTACATGGCTCGCCGCACCACCCAGGCCTCTCCAAGAACGAGATCATCCGCTGCTTGAAGCGGTAGTCGGCCCGAGAGGTCTTCGCAGCGCTCATGAAAACCAGCCCGAACGGGTTGGCCCAGGCCCCTTGACCTCTACAGAAGCGTCACGGCGGTCCACGGCGGTCCCCATCTGGTCGAGCTTCTTGGCGGATGCCCGACACCTACCACATGGCAGGCATCAGGCGGGGACCGCCACCTCAACCTCTACAGGACCCGGGACAACCTCTCTTTGGCCGTAACTCCGGCGTCGGGGCGAAGCCAGGCCGGGTACGGCGTCGTTGGATCGTGGATGGCGACCCGGTGTCTTAGTACTGATGGATGGAGGTTCGTGTGTGGTTAGGGGCTGGCCGGTGGCAGGTGCTCCTGCCAGGCGGTGGGGTCAGCGAGGTAGAGCCCGCGGGCGCAGTCCAGGGCTTCCTCGGGTGTGCCGACCGGGAGGCCGCTTGGTAGCAACGAGTCCTGGTAGCCGTTGGTGCTGGCCAGGTGAATGGCGAACCCCACAGGCTGGCCGAGCCGGCATAGCGCAGCCAGCACAGCGGGAGCAGCTCGCCGGCGTTGAGTTCGCCGTCCACATGGGCGAAGGGGCCCCGGAAGCGCGCCTGGACGCCGGCCAGCGGCGGCCAGCGCTCCCGCTGGCGGGCCCGCAGCCGCTGGCCGAGCGAGGTCTCGGTCGACTCGGGGATCGTCTTGGGCATCGGTTCATCTTGGCTGATCGCGCCTGGCCGCGTCCTGGCAGCCTCCCGCCCCGGCCGACCCGCCGGGGCCGGCCTGTGGGCGGGAGGGATGGTGGCAGGTGACCAGGGCCAGGATCGTGCTGCTGGCCGCGGCCGGGTGGACCAATCGGGCGATCGCCCGCAAGCTTGGGCTGGCGCCCAACACGGTGACCAAGTGGCGCAAGCGCTTCTGGAAGGAGGGCTTGGACGGCCTGGGCGACCGTAAGCGGCCCGGCCGCCCGCGCGCCTTCCAGGCCGCGGTGGTCACCGCGTGCAAGGCGATCGCCTGCGAGCTGCCCGCCACCCGCGGGGTGCCGCTTGGCCGCTGGAGCCTCGCCGAACTGCGCACCCAGGTCCTGGCCACCGGCCTGGTCGATGACGTGTCGACCACGACGCTGTGGCGCTGGCTGGCCGAGGACCCGATCAAGCCGTGGCAGCACCGCTCCTGGAGCTTTCCCCGTTGCCCCCGACTTGGCTGCCAAGGCCGCTGTCGTCCTCGACCTCTACCAGCGGGTGTTCGCTGGCGAGGCGCTCGGCGAAGACGAGGACGTCGTCAGCGCCGACCAGAAGACCTCCATCCAGGCCCGCTGCCGCTGCCACCCCACCTGCCGCCAGGGTGGCGCGGGTGGTGCGGGTCGAGCACGAGACGAGCGGGGCCGAGCGCTGGCGGATCTGGCGGCCTGGGAGGTGCACCAGGCCCGGCTGTTCGGCCGCTGCGAGCCGTCGACCGGCATCGAGCCCTTCGGCAGGCTGGTGGAGCAGGTCATGACCGCCGAGCCGTACGCCTCGGCCAGGCGGGTGTTCTGGGTGGTCGACAACGGCAGCTCGCACCGCGGGCTGGCGGCGGTGGAGCGGCTGGAGGGCATGGCGCAACCTGCGCCTGGTCCACCTGCCCATCCACGCCTGGTGGCTGAACCAGGTGGAGATCTACCTCTCCATCGTGCAACGCAAGGTCTTGACGCCCAACGACTTCCCCGATCTCGCCGAGGTCCAGCGCCGCCTGCTCGGCTTCCAGCGCCGCGACCGGCAGACCGCTGTCCCGTTCGATTGGCGCTTCACCCGCGCGGACCTTGTCAAGCTGCTCCGGCTGGACGAGCACGAACACCGCGCGACCACGCCACGATCACCACGCACGAACCTCCACACATCAGCACTAAGCAGCCGTCGTCATGAGTCATCGCGCGACCTTGACAGGTTGACCTTCGGTGCTCATGCTCGGAGTAGGTCGGTGTGCCCGGTCAGGGATCTTCGCGGAAATTGGATAGAAATCCCATCGTCAGGCCACCGTCAGCTTGTTGGCACGCCGACTCGTGGCCACACGCGGGTCCGGCCGGGGGGGCCGATGAGTCGACAGGACGTTGTCAACATTGCTCTCGCCGTACTCGTGCCGGTGGTGACGGCCGTGGTCGGTGCCATCGGTGTCGCCTTCCAAGACTGGCGGGTGCGGCGTAGCACGGCCGGACGTCGCAAGCTGGCCGTCGACGACGCCCGGGCCCAAGTCAACTTCGTCGCGGACTGGTGGAACGCCAGGAAGTCGCTAGGGCAGTCACCCGAGGCTCTGCAGGAGGCCGCGAGCCGCGCAACGGCGCTGCTGGAGGATGCCTCGGCGGTCGTTTCGGCGGTGAGGCTGACCTCGCCGGTGCCTAAGCGACCGGTGACGTTCCGCCGGCTCGCTCTGCTCTACCCGTTCAGGACGCGGGAGGGTCGGGCGGCTCGAGCGGCGTTCTTCGTATGTTCCGGAGTGACCGTGCTGGCCCTCGGAGCGAGTGTCTCCCAGCAGCTGTCCGGCGAGGCGAACAAGACCACATACCTCAACGGCTTCCTCATCGTGGGCGGCCTGTCGGCAGCGCTCACGCTGATCCTGCGCTTCCTGGCCGTAGCGATCGAGGAGAATGCCGCGACAGCGGCCCAGGGGGGACCCAGGCGAGGGTTCACCCGCAGAATGCTCCTGTTCTATCGCTTCGAGCGTCGGCCGGCCCAGGTGGTCCGGGCCATCTTCTACGCCAGCGTGGTGGGCCTCGTCCTGTACGTGCAATGGAACCTGCAGAACTTCATGATGGTCTGGCTGCCCCTCAACCTGGCCGGCACGCTGGTCTACGGAGCGACCGCGCTCGGCATGCGCTCCTGGGCCCTCTCGCTCGAACGGGCCGCAGGCAGACCAGGAGTCCCGCAGCCAGCCCCGGCCGCGGCAGCCGTGCCCGGTCAGTCGGATCATCAGCCGCGACGTCCGGCGGAACCGCCCACCTCACCGGACATGAATCCTACGGCGGCAAGCAGGACGGTGTCGCAGTGAGGGGGTAGTCATGCTGCGGTCGCACGGAAGACATGGCATCCAACGATGGCGAGCGGCGGGCGCTGCGCTAACTGTGATCGCGCTGTGCATCGCCGCCTCGGCCTGCACGCCGCGGGCGCCGGCACCGACCACCTCCGAGGCGTCGAGCTCCGGGGTGTCGAAGCAGACCTTCATCCTCCGGCTGATCGGGTTCTGCGCGGGGGTGAACCAGCGACTTGCGGCTCCCGGCAAGAACAACGAATCGAAGGCGGGGCGGACCGCCCAAGAGCTCGAGGGCATGGTCCACCAGGTGATGTCGAGTCAGGTCCCGCCCGATGATCGGCAGCAGTTCGATACGATGATCTCCGCCCTGCTGGATGCGGCGAGCAAGCAGCGAGCCGTGGCGGTGGCTGAAGCCTCGAAACAGCAAGGCACGATCGACAGCGCCACGAAACAGGCCACAGACGCCCTGAACACTGCCGACGCGGCAGCTGTGGCGTACGGGATGCCACACCTCAAGGACTGCGGCAAGAAGCCGTCCGCGACCGGCGAACCTGGTGCGGGGGCGACCTGGCGGCAGGGTCAGAATGCTCCGATTGGCGTGCAGCAGGCGGCCACGGCCGTGCTGGACGGACGGATCTGGCTGTTCGGCGGGCTGAGCAACGGAAAGGCCAGCGCGAAGGTCATGGTGTATGACCCAACGGTCAACGGCTGGACACCGAGTGCAGACCTGCCCGTGGCCTTGCACCATGCCATGGCGGTCTCTTACCGGGGTGAGCCCATCGTCATGGGCGGGTTCATCCCGCAGGGCAGCGACGTCAGCGCCATCACCTCTGACCGGGTCTACCGGCTGCACGAGGGTCGCTGGATAACGGATGCGCCCCTCGGACGCGCCCGCGCCGCGGGGGCGGCCGCCGTCGTCGGCGACAAGATCGTCCTCGTCGGTGGAAGGGACAGCCGCCCCAGCCTGATCGACGTCACCGAGGTCTTCGACGGCACCCGCTGGCGGGATGCGGCGGCGATGCCTGAACCCAGTGACCATCTGGCCGCGGTGAGCGACGGCTCGGCGCTGTACGCCGTCGGCGGAGCCAACCTGTCGCCCGACCGCTCCAGCCCAGCCCTGCAACGCTACGACCCCGCGACGAACACCTGGAAACGGCTGCCGAACATGCCGAGACCCCGCGGTGGGCTTGGCGCTGCCCTCGTCGACGGCCGAATCATCGCCGTCGGCGGCGCAGACCTCACCTCGGTCTCCACCACGGTCGAGTACTACGACATAGCGAGCGGAAAGTGGGGCACGCTCGCCAACCTGCTCAACGGCACCCACGGCGCTGGCGTCGCCGCCGTCAACGACATCCTGTACACGATTGACGGAGGCAACCGGCCGGGACACAGCACGTCCATGACTACCGTCCAGGAGCTCGATCTCGCGCAGCAGACGCCTACCTCGACGTCGGCGCCGGCGAGCACATCGCCGGCGACGTCGACCACGTCGCCAACACCCTCGCAGCTGTATCAGTGCCCGACCAGGCAGTCGGCGAGGTGGGCGTGCCTCAAATCCGCGGTCCTGCTCAACGACAGGCTGGTGATCGCATACCGGACCAACTTCACACCCAGCAAGATCCAGGACGCGGCACACCTCCACATGCACTTCTTCACCGCCCGCCCCGACAACAAGGGGGGGACGATCCCGCGTGCTGCAACCATGCACATGAATGCCGGATCGAGGGAGGGCAGCTGGTTCATCATCTACAGCAAGAATGTGAAAACCATCGACAGTACGACCGAGAGAGGCGGCCGGAGGCTCCCCCTCGACACCGCTCACTACTCACTGCTCTGCGTCCGCGTCGCGACCGGAACCCACGACCTCTTGAAGGACACGAGTGGAGGCGACCGGACCGGCAACTGCGTCCGCATCATACGGTGAGTTCACCCGCCGGGGCGCTGGGGCGGACGGGTGCGCGGAGCGCACAGAGGGCGCCGAGCCGCCTGCGGGATTCGAACCCGCGACTTACGCATTACGAGTGGGCCGTTGGTGCCATCAAGCTGATGGGGCCCCGGCCGGTGATCCACTCGCTATGAGAGTGCGGGGTGGTTGGTGCTGGTCCAGGTGGCTACGCATTCGGCGGGGTAAGGCCGCCGAGAGCGGAGTGGGGTCGGTAGGTGTTGTACTCGATCCGCCAGGTGTCGGCCCAGGCCGGTGGCCCGGAAGGCTGGCCGAGGGTGACGGTCGAGATGGGCCGCTGGGTGGCGGCCAGGACGGCCGCCTGCTTGGCCGGCAGGTCGTTGGCGAAACAGGACGGGAACAGGCTCTGCTTGACATAGGCATCCACGACACCTGGCGGGGCGCCGGGGATGGGCCCCATCATCAGCATCACCAAGGTGGTGCTTACAGGACTGCCTTCACCTTGACCGCCGCTCCCACATCAGAAGGCTGGTTGTGACCGCGCTCGTCAGCGGAGTGACCGGAACGCCGCGCGGATGTCGGTCGAGAAGAGTTCGGGCTCCTCCCAGGCAGCAAAGTGGCCGCCCTTGTCGACCTCGTGGAAGTACGTGACGTTCGGGTAGCTCGCTTCGACCCAGCTGCGCGGCGTCCGCCAGATCTCGCCTGGGAAGGTTGTGAAGGCGAACGGGATCGTTGTCGGGGGCAGGGGCTGGCGGCCTGCGGCGGGGGCGTCGGGGCCGTAGGCCTCCCAGTACGACCGGGAGGTGGAGGCGCCGCTGCCGGTCAGCCAGTACAGCGTGATGTTGTCGAGGATGTGGTCGCG
>Ga0111539_10013931_pt1 | contig 10052 bp, 7 predicted proteins | sample RhiMethybrSRZTD1_FD_79667 | JGI IMG/M metagenome (GOLD analysis project Ga0111539, IMG submission 79667) | Populus rhizosphere microbial communities from Tennessee, USA - Rhizosphere MetaG P. TD hybrid SRZTD1 (version 2) (version 2) | ecosystem: Host-associated > Plants > Roots > Rhizosphere >... | reverse complement strand
TCTCCGACACTCCGCACGGGATGAGGTAGCGCGTGTCGTTCGCGATGTACTTCGCCTCGTAGTCGTAGAACTCGCGCGGCGTCTCGATGCGGATGATCGGCAGCACCCGCTCGCCGACGATCGCCACGGTGAGCTCGGCGCCGTCGATGAACCTCTCGGCGATCACGACCGGGTCGTAGTTGACTGCCAGCGCGTAGGCTTCTTCGAGGTCGCCCGCGTTTTTCACTTTCGTCATGCCGACCGACGAACCTTCGCTCGCCGGCTTGACGAACAGCGGGACGCCCAGCTTCTTCGCGACCGCCTTGAGGTTGGTGTCCTTTCCAAGGACTTCGTAGGGTGCGGTCGGCAGGCCCTCCGCCGCCCACAGGCGCTTGGTACGCACCTTGTCCATCGCGAGCGCGGAGGCGAGCACGCCGCTTCCGGTGTAGGGAATGCCAAACCACTCGAGCACGCCCTGCACCGTGCCGTCCTCGCCGAAACGTCCGTGCAACGCGATGAACACCCGCTGGAAGCGCTCCCTTACCAGCTCGAGCAGATCCCTCTCCTTCGGGTCGAAAGGATGGGCGTCGACGCCTTTCTTGCGCAGCGCGGCGAGCACCATGCCGCCGCTCTTGAGCGAAACCTCCCGCTCGGCTGATTTGCCGCCCAGCAGGACGGCAACTTTTCCGAAACCGGAGGTCACGATGAGGCTTCCTCCCCGACGATGCGCACTTCGGTGGAGAGGTAGACGCCTTTCATCTGGTAGACGATGCGCTGGATGTGGCGGATCAGCCATTCGATGTCCGCCGCGCTCGCCGCGCCCTTCGGATTGACGATGAAGTTGGCGTGCTTCTCGGACACGCGCGCGCCGCCGCGCTCGAAACCTTTCAGGCCGCAGGTCTCGATCAGGTGCGCCGCGTGGTGCTTCGGGGGGTTGCGGAATACGCTGCCGGCGTTCGGCAGCTGCAGCGGTTGCGTGGCGATGCGACGCGAGAGAAGGTCCTTCATCACGGCGCGCGAGGCATTCCCGTCGCCGGGCTTGAGACGGAACCACGCGGCCGCGAACCATTCCTCGGCCAGCGTCTTCGGCGCGCAGTGCCGATAGCCGATGTCGTACTCGTCGCGCGAGCGCACCGTCATCTTGCCGGCGCGGTTGATGGTGGCGACGTGATCGACCACGTCCCAGGTCTCGCCGCCGTAGCAGCCGGCGTTCATCGCCAGCGCGCCGCCCACCGTGCCCGGCACGCCGGCGAGGAACTCGGCGCCCTCGAGATCGTGCATCGCGGCGAAGCGCGCGACCTTCGGGCTCGCGACGCCGGCTTCGGCGTAGATCCTGCCGTCGCGCAGCTCCGGGCGGTGCGCGGCGGCGTGCATCAGGATCACGGTGCCGCGCCAGCCGCCGTCGCGCACCAGCAGGTTCGAGCCCAGGCCGACGAAGAGCAGCGGCTCCCCTTCCGGCAGCTGGCGCAGGAACGACCCCAGGTCGTGGATATCGGCCGGCACATAAACGCGGTCCGCGCGCCCGCCGGTGCGCCAGCTGACATGGCGAGCCATCGGCTCGTCATGCCTCAGGTCACCGAGCAGCTTGCGGAAGCGGAGGGGTTCGGCCATGTTCATTGCAGCTGAACCGGGACACCGCCGATCGAGCCGGCGCCCATGGTGATGACGACGTCGCGGTCCTCGGCGGCGCGCCGGATGGTGTCCGGCATGGCAACGATGTCCTCGACGAACAGGGGCTCCACTTTCCCCGCGAGGCGAACCGCGCGGGCGAGCGAGCGGCCGTCGGCGGCGACGATCGGCGCCTCGCCCGCGGCATAGACCTCGGCGAGCAGCAGCACGTCGACGCTCGACAGCACGCGCACGAAATCCTCAAACAGGTCCCGGGTGCGCGTGAAGCGATGCGGCTGGAAGGCGAGCACGATGCGTCGCCCGGGAAACGCGCCGCGCGCCGCCTCGATGGTCGCGGCCATCTCGGCCGGATGGTGGCCGTAGTCGTCGATCAGCGTGAATGAGCCGCGCTCGAGCTTGATCTGCCCGTAGTTCTGGAAGCGCCGGCCCACGCCGTGAAATTCCGCCAGGGCTTTCTGAATGAACGGGTCCTTGATGCCCAGCTCGGTCGCGACTGTGATCGCCGCCAGCGAATTGAGGACGTTGTGGCGGCCGGGCAGGTTCAGCACCACCTCGAGCGGCTTCGCATCCTTGCGCAGCGCGCGAAAGCGCATGCGGCCGCCGTCGTGCTCGATCGCTTCGGCGCGCACCATCGCGTCCTCGCCGGTACCGTACGTCAGCACCGGTTTGGTGACGTCGGGCAGGATCGCGCGCACCTGCGCGTCGTCGGCGCAGAGCACCGCTGCGCCGTAGAAAGGCAGGTTCTGCAGGAACTGCACGAACGCCTGCTTGAGGCGCGCGAAGTCCTGCTGGTAGGTATCCATGTGGTCGGCGTCGATGTTCGTGACCACCGCGATCACCGGCTGCAGGTGCAGGAACGAGGCATCGGATTCGTCGGCCTCGACCACGATGAAGTCGCCCGCGCCAAGGCGCGCGTTGGAACCCGCGGCGTTGAGGCGGCCGCCGATGACGAAGGTCGGATCGAGCCCGGCCTCCGCAAGCACGCTCGCCACCAGGCTGGTGGTGGTGGTCTTGCCGTGCGTGCCGGCGATTGCCACGCCCTGCTTCAGGCGCATCAGCTCGGCGAGCATCAGCGCGCGCGGCACGACCGGGATACGGTTTTCCCGCGCCGCGACCACCTCCGGGTTGTCGGCTTGCACCGCCGTCGAGACCACGACCGCATCCGCGCCATTCACATGCTGGGACTTGTGGCCATGCGCAACCTTGACCCCCAGCCCCGCCAGACGGCGCGTCGCGCTGTTCTCCGAAAGGTCGGAGCCGCTCACCTGGTAGCCGAGGTTGGCCAGCACCTCGGCGATTCCCGACATGCCCGAGCCGCCGATGCCGACGAAATGGATGTGCCGGACCTTGTGCTTCATCGCGCGATGCTCATGCAACGTTCGGCAACCACGCGCGCCGCATCGGGCTTGCCGAGCGCGCGCGCTTTGCGCGCCATCTCGAGCAGCCTGCTTCGCTCCAGCCCCTGAATCATCTGCGCGAGCTTCTGCGGCGTCAGGTCGCGCTGCTGGATCAGCAGCGCCGCGCCATGGTCGGCGAGGAATTTTCCGTTGGCGGTCTGGTGGTCGTCCACCGCGTGCGGGAACGGCACCAGGATGCTCGCCATACCGCCGGCGGACAGCTCGGCGATCGTCACCGCGCCGGCGCGGCAGATCACCAGGTCGGCCTCCGCGTAGCGGCGCGCCATGTCGTCGATGAAGGCGACCAGCTCACCTTTTACGCGCGCCTCGGCGTAGTGCTTCCGCAGCGCGTCCAGGTGCTTCTCGCCCGCCTGGTGAACCACCTCTGGCCGGTCGTGCATCAACGCCAGCGCTCTCGGAACCGATTCGTTCAGCGCCTGCGCGCCCAGGCTGCCGCCGACCACCAGGATCCGAAGCGGCCCTTGCCGGTTCTGAAAACGGGTCTCGGGGGCTGCGATGGCGGCGATTTCGGCGCGCACCGGGTTGCCGGTCCACTCCGCGTTCTTCAGCGCCCGCGGAAAGCCGGCCATCACCTTGTCGCTGACCTGCGCGAGAACCTTGTTGGCGAGGCCCGGGATCGCGTTCTGCTCGTGCAGCGCGAGCGGCCGGTTCCAGAGCGAAGCCATCATGCCGCCGGGGAAGGCGACGTAGCCGCCGAGCCCGAGCACCACGTTCGGCCGCAGGCTGCGGATGTGGCGCGCGCTTTCCCAGAAGGAATAAAGCAGGTTGGCCGGCAGCAGCAGCTTCTGCACCAGACCCTTGCCGCGCGCGGCTTTGGCGCGGATCCAGGCCGCGCGGTAGCCATGCTTCGGCACCAGGCGCTCTTCCATGCCGCCGCGGGCGCCCATCCACACCACCTCCCAGCCGGCGGCGCGCATCTGCTCGGCGACCGCGAGGCCCGGGAAGATATGCCCGCCGGTTCCGCCCGCCATGATCAGGATGGTCTTCACGCGTTCAGCCCTCTGCCGCTAAGCATTTAATCCTCTCGCGAGCTGGCGGTTCTCCCAGTCGATGCGCAGGAGAATGGCGAGCGCGATGAAGTTGGCGAGCAGACCCGAGCCGCCATAGCTCATGAGGGGCAGCGTGAGCCCCTTGGTCGGCAGCAGGCCCACGTTCACGCCCATGTTGATCAGCGCCTGGAAACCGAACCAGATGCCGATGCCCTGCGCGGCGAGCGCGGCGAAATGCCGCTCGTGCTGCGTGGCCTGCCGGCCGATGGCAAAGGCGCGCGCCACGAGCCACATGAAAAGACCGATCACCAGCGCGACGCCGGCGAAACCGAGCTCCTCGGCGATCACTGCGAGCAGGAAATCGGTGTGCGCTTCCGGCAGGTAATGAAGTTTCTCGACGCTCGCCCCAAGGCCAACGCCGAGCCACTCGCCGCGCCCGAAGGCGATCAGCGCGTGGGACAGCTGGTAGCCCTTGCCGAACGGGTCGGACCACGGATCCATGAAGCCGAAAATGCGCTGCATGCGGTAGGGCGAGGTGAGCACCAGCAGCACGAAGCCGGCGGCGAGCATGCCGAGCAAGGCGGCGAAGTGCCTGCCGTTCATGCCGCCGAGGAACAGGATCGAGAACGTCACCACGGCGATCACCACCAGCGCGCCGAAATCCGGCTCGCGCAGCAGCAGCCATGACACGAGCAGCATCACCGCGAGCATCGGCAGCAGGCCGCGCTTGAAGCTCTTCATCACGGCGTGCTTGCGCGCGGTGTAGTCCGCGGCGTAAAGCACGACTGCGAGCTTCACCGCTTCCGAGGGCTGGAAACCGAAGCCCGGCAGGTCGAGCCAGCGCCGCGCGCCGTTGACCTCGCGCCCGAATCCCGGCACCAGCACCAGCGCGAGCAGCGCCACACCGCCGAAAAACAGCCACGGCGCCGCCTTCTGCCACCAGCGGGCCGGGATGATGAACACCGTGATCGCTGCCACCAGCGCGACCCCGAGGTAGACGCCATGGCGCGCGAGGAACCACGCCGCGTTGTTGCCGGTGAAGCGGCTCGACTCGGCCGTGGCGATCGACGCCGAATAGACCATCACCAGCCCCATGGCCGCGAGCAGCAGCGCCGCCCACGCGAGCGAGCGGTCGTACTCCGCGTTCGGCGCGCTGCGCGCGAAGACATAGGTCTGGCTCACGGCGCGAGCGCTCTGACCGCGGCGGCAAACACATCGCCGCGGTGCCGGTAGTCACGGAACATGTCGAAGCTCGCGCACGCGGGAGACAGCAATACGGCTTCTCCCGGTTTTGCGATCCGGGCGGCACGCTCGACCGCCGCCTCGAGCGAGCTGCATCTTTCTCCGGAAACGACCTTCTCGATGAGGGGCGCGTCACGTCCGATGAGCAATACATGCGTGGCGAACTCGCGTACCGGCTCGCGCAGCGGGGTGAAATCCTGGCCCTTGCCCTCGCCGCCGAGGATCAGCACCGTCTTTTTTCCCAGGCCGCGCAGCGCGGCAACGGTGGCGCCGACGTTGGTGCCCTTGGAATCGTCGTACCACTCGACCGCGCGGCGCGTGGCAACCAGCTCGAGGCGGTGCGGCAGGCCTTTGAAGGTTTTCAGCCCCGCGCGCGGATCGACACCGAGGATCGAAACCAGGGCGCAGGCGGCCAGCGCGTTGGCGACGTTGTGCGAGCCACGGATGAAAAGCTCGTCGATGGCCAGGATCTTGTGGTTGCCCTGGACCAGATTTCCACCGAGCACGCCGAAATCGCCGCCGCGCGGCGCGTCGAGCCCGAACGTAAGGACGTTCCTTCCGGCTTGCGGCATGCCGAGCGAGCGCGCGTCGTCGCGATTCAGCACTTGCGTGCCTGCGCCCCTGAAAACGCGCGCCTTCGCTGCCGCGTAGTCGTCGAGGCCCGTATAGCGGTCGAAGTGGTCCTCGGTGAGATTCAGCATCGCCGCGGCAGCCGGTGCGAGCGACCAGGTGGTCTCGAGCTGGTAGCTGGAAAGTTCCAGCACCCATGCGGCAGGCGGGATCTGGCGCTTCATTAGCGCATCGAGCGCGGGGGGGCTGATGTTGCCGGCCACTTCACAGTCGATGCCGGCCGCGCGCAGCAGGTGGCCGGTGAGCGAAGTCACGGTGGTCTTGCCGTTGGTGCCGGTGATCGCCAGCACCGGCTGGCGGTTGTGCCAGGCAAAGAGCTCGATATCGCCGAGCACCGGAATGCTGGCGGCGACGGCCGCGCGGACCACCTCCTGCTCGAGCGAAAGGCCCGGGCTGACGCACACCAGGTCGACGCCCTGCAGCAGGCGCGGATCGAACGGACCGAGATGGAGCTCGCCCTGATAGCTGTCCTTGCGCGGCGGCGCAATGCGCGTGTCCGCGACTCGCGCCGTTCCGCCCGCGCGCTCCACCCAGCGCGCCGCCGAGAGGCCGCTGTCGCCCAGCCCGAGCACCAGCACACGTTTCCCTGCGAGAGAGGTTTTCGCCGGTTTCGGCAGAAGCGAAAAGGCGGGCTCGCGCATCATCGGAGCTTGAGCGTCGACAGGCCAAACAGCACCAGCATCATGGTGATGATCCAGAAGCGCACCACGACCTGGCTCTCCTTCCAGCCTTCCAGCTCGTAGTGGTGGTGCAGCGGCGCCATGCGGAAGATGCGCTTGCCGCCGGTCCACTTGAAGTACACCACCTGGAGCATCACCGACAGGGTCTCGGCGACGAACACGCCGCCCATGATGAAGAGCACGATCTCCTGGCGCACGATGACCGCGATGGTGCCGAGCGCGGCGCCGAGAGCGAGCGCGCCGACGTCGCCCATGAACACTTCGGCCGGGTAGGCGTTGAACCAGAGGAAGCCGAGACCCGCGCCGGCGAGCGCGCCGCAGATCACCGCGAGTTCGCCCGCGCCCTGGATGTACGGCAGGCCGAGGTATTTCGAGAACACCGCATGACCGGCGACGTAGGCGAAGATGCCGAGCGCGCTGCCCACCATCACGGTCGGCATGATCGCCAGGCCGTCGAGCCCGTCGGTCAGGTTCACCGCGTTCGAGGTGCCGACGATGACGAAGAAGGTGAGCAGGATGAAGCCGATGGTGCCGAGCGGATACGCGACGTGCTTGAAGAACGGCACGATCAGCTCGTTCAGCGACGGCATGGTCTGCGACAGGTAGCCGAGGTAAATCGCGGCCGAGAGGCCGATCACCGCCTGCCAGAAGAACTTCCACCTCGCCGGCAGGCCTTTCGGGTTGCGATGCACGACTTTGCGGTAATCGTCGATCCAGCCGACGGTGCCGAAGGCGAGCGTCACCAGCAGCACCACCCACATCAGGCGGTTCGACAGGTCGCCCCACAGCAGCGTGGTGAGGCAGATCGACACCAGGATCAGCGCGCCGCCCATGGTCGGCGTGCCGGCCTTGGTCAGGTGCGAACGCGGCCCGTCGTCGCGCACCGCCTGGCCGATCTTGTAGGCGGTGAGCTTGCGGATCACGTAGGGACCGAGGATGAGCGACACCGCGAGCGCGGTGAGGCAGGCGAGCACCGCGCGCAACGTGATGTAGTTGAACACGTTGAAGAGGCGAAAGTCCTTGGCGAGCCATTGCGCAAGCTCGAGCAGCATCAGTGCCCTCCCTCGGCCGTGCCGGTGAGCGCGGCAACCACGCGCTCCATCTTCATGAAGCGCGAGCCCTTGACCAGGATGGTTTTGGCATGGATCTCGCGCACCAACTCGTCCACGGCGGCGAAATGACGCGCGCCCTGGCCGAAAGCGGTGACGGTGTCGCGCGTCGCTTCACCCATCGCCAGCAGCTGCGTCACACCCTTGGCGCGCGCGTACTCGCCCACTTCGCGGTGGAACTCGACGCCACGCTCGCCCACCTCGCCCATGTCGCCGAGCACCAGCGCGGTGGGCGCCGGGCTCGAAGCGAGGACGTCGATCGCGGCGCGCACCGAGTCAGGGTTGGCGTTGTAGCTGTCGTCGATCACCGTCGCGCCGCTCGCCGCACGCTTCACCTGCAAGCGGCCGGTATACGGACGGAACGCGGTCAGTCCCTCGGCAATGGTCGAGGTCTTGATGCCGACGGCGTGTGCGCACGCCGCCGCGGCCAGCGCGTTGCGCACATTGTGGAGACCGGGGATCGCGAGTATGGCGTCAGCCTCGCCGGCCGGAGTGCGCAGGCGCAGCTCGCTCGTCAGGCGCTCGAGCTTGTAGCGCCCGGTCACCGTGCCGTGCTCGAGGCCGAACTCCACGGTGCGATGCTTGCCGGCACGGCTGAGGAAATGAGGCGCGTGCGCATCGTCGGCGTTGATCACCGCGACGCCTTCGGCCGGCAGCGCCTCGTAGACCGAGGCATTCTCCGCCGCGACCTCCTCGACCGAGCGCATGAACTCGAGATGCTCGCGCTGCGCGTTGTTGACCAGGGCCACCGTCGGCCGCGCGATGCCGGCCAGATAGGCGATCTCGCCCTTGTGATTCATCCCGAGCTCGATCGCGCACCAGCGGTGCGCGTGGCGCAGGCCGAGCAGCGTCAGCGGCAAGCCGATGTCGTTGTTCAGGTTGCCGCGCGTGGCGAGCACCGCGCGCGTTTCCTCCCCCGGGCCGGCATGCGCGCGCAGAATCGCGGCGAGCATCTCCTTCACCGTGGTCTTGCCGTTGGAGCCGCAGATCGCGACCAGCGCCGGCTGGAAGCGCGCGCGCCAGTAGCGCGCGAGGTCGCCGAGCGAGCGCTTGGTGTCTTCCACCACCAGCGCGGGCACCGGATATTCGCCGTGATAGCGGCGGTCGACCATCGTCGCCGCGGCCCTGGCGGTGGCGGCGGCCTTGAGGAATTCGTGACCGTCGAAGCGATCGCCGCGCAACGCGACGAACAGGTCGCCCTCGCGCAGGCTGCGGCTGTCGGTGGAAACGCCGGTGAACAGCGCGTCGCCGCCGCTCGCGCGGCCGCCGAGCGCGGCGGCGGCTTCAGCGAGTCGCATCATTTGCCTTTTTCCTCTCCATCAGCGCCGCGCGTGCCTGCTCTTCGTCGGAAAAATGCGTGCGCTTGCCGGCGATCTCCTGGTAATTCTCATGTCCCTTGCCCGCAATGAGAATCACATCCGAGGCCTCGGCGCCGGCGACCACGCGGGCAATGGCGCGCGCACGATCGGGTTCGCTCTCGCAGCCGGGCGCGCCGCGCTTCACCGCCTCGATGATCGCGAGCGGATCTTCGCTGCGCGGATTGTCGGAAGTGATCAGCACCCGGTCGGCGAGCTTCGCGGCGATCGCGCCCATCGGCGCGCGCTTGCTCGGATCGCGGTCGCCGCCGGCGCCGAATACCACGACCAGGCGTCCGCCGCGGACATCCGCCACCGGGCGCAGCGAGCGCAGGACGTTGTCGAGCGCATCCGGTGTATGCGCATAGTCGATGACCACCAGCGGCTGTTCGCCGACCGCCTGCATGCGCCCGGGCACCGGCGGTAGCGAAGCGACCAGGTCCGCGGCCTGGTCGAAGGCGATTCCCTTCGCCAGCAGGCAGCCGATCACGCCGAGCGCGTTCGAAAGGTTGAAGCGCCCGGGTGCCGGGCTGCGCACGCGCGCGTCGGCCACGATCGCCTGATCGACCGCGGCGTCGCGCGGCTCGAGACTGTAGCCGATGGTGCGCACGCGGCCGGCTAGCCGAGCGGCGAGCTCCACGCCCAGCCTGTCGTCGAGGTTCAGCACCGCGCACTCGAGGCCCGGCGTTTCGAACAGCCGCGCCTTCGCGGCGCCGTAGGCCTGCATCGAGCCGTGATAGTCGAGGTGGTCGTGCGAAAGGTTGGTGAACAGTGCGCAGGCGAAGCGCACGCCGTTGACCCGTCCTTGTACCAGACCGTGCGATGAAACTTCCATCGCAGCCGCCTTGGCGCCGCTCGATCGCATCTGCTTGAGCGCGAAATGCAGCTCAAGCGCGTCAGGCGTGGTGTTGGGAACCGGCGTCAGCGCGCCCGGAAACCCGCTGCCGAGCGTTCCGATCACGCCGGCCTTGGTGCCGTGCCGGCCGAGCGCGGCGGCGAGCCACTGGCTGCAGGAGGTCTT
>Ga0111539_10013930_pt1 | contig 10052 bp, 7 predicted proteins | sample RhiMethybrSRZTD1_FD_79667 | JGI IMG/M metagenome (GOLD analysis project Ga0111539, IMG submission 79667) | Populus rhizosphere microbial communities from Tennessee, USA - Rhizosphere MetaG P. TD hybrid SRZTD1 (version 2) (version 2) | ecosystem: Host-associated > Plants > Roots > Rhizosphere >... | reverse complement strand
TCACTTGGCATCGTGTTGTATGAAATTTTGGCCGGTCGAGTCCCCTTTGATGGCGAGACCAACTGGACTGTCGTTTACAAACACATCAACGAAGCACCGCCTCCCATCCCGAATACGCCCCCGACCATCCAGGCTGTTCTCGACCGGGCACTGGCGAAAAACCCGGACGACCGGTATCAGACCTGCCATGAGCTGGCTCTGGATTATATGCAAGCAATCGGACTGATTGCAGAAGCAGCGACGATGGAATTTGTCCCTGCTCCCCGTCCAGTAAGTACCAGCCTGCCCGCGTCCGATCCTGCGCTCGCCTCCAATCAGAAAGCTCCACCCATTGCACCTCCCCGATGGAATTGGATTCCCTTCCTTGCCATAGGGCTTGCCCTTCTCGCAGTGCTCATTTTTAGCTTGATAAGATCTTTTCAGGCCGCCCCTGGAAGTGGGCTTCCCACGCCAACACCATATTCGATGGCCGGCATGGGGACAGAGGGGGCAAATGCCGCTCCCCTGGCTGACCCTTCTTCGGTCGGCCTCCTGCGCTTTCAGGATGGGACTGCCCCTGCCGACCAGGCAACGCTGACCACCACTGACATTCCCATGCCAGATACGGGTAGCCAGTATGAAGCCTGGCTCGTCGAAGACAGCGGCGAACAACGCGTCTCGATCGGACTCATCCAGTTCGGTTCTGAGGGACGGGGTTCGCTGACCTACGTTGATCCCCAGGGACGAAATCTGCTCGGCATGTATCACGGCGTCGAGATCACGGTCGAGCCCAATCCCGACAACAATCCCAACCCATCCAACAATGTTGCCTACGCTGCTACTCTTCCGCCTACGGGATTCATGCATGTCCGTCATCTACTTTACTCCTTCAACGCCAACCCCGGACAGATTGGCTTTATCCGTGGGCTTAGCGCAGATACCAACCTCCTGCAGCAAATGGCGCAGGAAATGCTGGCAGCTTACGAATCAAATGATGAGAAAACCGTCCGTTCCAGCGCTGAGGGAATGGTCAACGTAATCGCCGGGAAGCAAAGCCCGCAATACAAAGACTGGGACAACAATGGATCGATCAATGATCCTTCCGATGGATTCGGGCTCTTATTGAACGGAGATAACCAAGGCTATATCCAGGGCACTTTCACACATGCCAACCTCTCTGAGACATCCTCCGATGCCACGGAAAACATGAAGGTGCATGGGGAGCATGTGAAGATCTCTGCTACCAACATCTCGCAATGGACTCCCACTCTGCGCGACCAGCTGATCCTGATCATTCAGGCACCCTTTGACGCATCGATGGAGGGAATCATCCGTAACTCACTGGCTTTGACCAACCAGATCGAGAATGGCCTCGATGCAAACGGCAATGAGAGCATCGAGCCCATCCCTGGTGAAGGCGGCGCGGCTACTGCCTATGAGCACGCCTACTATATGGCGGACATTCAAATCCTGGCTGCACCATGATTTAATGTGACATATCATCCCCTATAAAGGGATTAATGTCGCTCTACGGGTGCAGGGGGTCATGCAATATAATCTCGGCATGGTAAACAAACAACCCAATTCACGCATGTGCTTCATCTGCGGGCTGGAAAATCCCGTCGGTCTGCACCTGCACATCTATGAGACCGAACCGGGCGTGGTGGAGACCACGTATGTCGCGCCCGAACACTTCCAGGGCTATCCTGGCGTACTGCACGGTGGCATCGTCGGCGCGATCATCGATGAGATCTCCGGCCGGGCGCTGATGGGCAGTGACCCCATGAACCCACGCTTTATGTTCACCGCCAGGCTCGAAGTGAAATACCGAAAGAACGTGCCAATTGGCAAATTGCTAAAAATCGTCGGCAAGGCAGGCAAGTCGAAATCACGCTCGGCGGAAGCCTGGGCAGGGATATATGAGGCTGAGACCGGTGAGCTGTTGGCCGAGGGAACCACACTTTTGATGAATGTCCCCTCGGATCAAATCGACCCGTCCAGCCTGGATGAATTGGGGTGGAAGGTTTATCCTGAATAATTTCCCTCAGCCCGACCATTTCCTCGCAGAGAATAGCGAGTTTTTAATCCCCTCGCGAGAGGGTTAGGGTAAGGGAATTTTCATGTTACCTTTTCTCCACCTCCTGCAACATATTACATGGTGCCGCATTTGATTCTTCTTGAGTTGGAATACCAGCCTGCAAATCCTTTTCAAAAGTCAGGTTATTTATGAGATAGGCGGCAACGTGCACACAATGCAGGAGGTTCATGACTACCCTTATGGCAACACACCCCCAAGAACAGGATGAAGTTGACCTGGCACGGCAGGCTTTCCACGATGTGGAAGCGTTTGCCGAGCTATATCGCCGAAACCTGACCCGCGTCTATCGCTATCACATGGCGCATGTAGGCAATGCACGGGATGCAGAAGACCTGACATCCCAGACCTTCATGGCCGCGCTGGAGGGCATCCGCTCTTTTCGCGGGACCGGCTCCTTCGCCGCCTGGCTGTTCGGGATCGCATCGAAAAAGAGGCTGATGTTCTTCCGCAGCAGCGGAAGCCGGCCCGAGGTCCCGCTGGATGCGGCTCTTCAAACCCCAAGCCCAGACCCGGGGACCGATAAAGCAGCCTATCACCGTCTTCAATTGGAAGCTGTCTCCCACGCTCTCAGGCAAATCTCGACGGAACGGGCCGAAGCACTCATCCTGACCTATTTCGGCGGCCTGTCCCAGGCCGAAGCCGGACGCATCCTCAACAAAAGCGAGGCCGCTGTAAAGATGCTTATCTCACGCGGATTACAGGATCTGCGCGAGCGTACCTCCCTGGCACTGGAGGTGGAACGATGAACGACAAAATCTCAAACATCCCCAACTCTGACGATGAAGCCGTCGCCCGCAAACTAAACCAGGTCGCCGAGCAGACCCATGCCAGCGGCCCGTTCGCCGCCGCACTGGAGGAAAAACTGCGCAGCGCCCACCAGCCAAAAACCAGCTGGTTCACTCAATTCTCCCCGGCATTGCGCTGGGTGGCTGTGGTTGCACTGCTAGCACTGGTGTTGAGTTGGAGCATTAAATCACTTGTCCCCATTCCCCAGCCTTCCGGCAACCCGACTCCCAATGGATTTGTCTGTCAGGTCACCCAGCCGAATGGAAGCCTGCCCCCAGGCACCCAGACAAGCGAAACATCAGATGATCCGAATCTCTATGGCAACGGTCAACTGTGGACGGTACTCAAACCCGGCGGCAAAGCCATGCTGTCCCCGGAAAATCAGCGAACGGATGGTTCCTTTGAATTAACCTGGCCCTGGTACCTGGGCGTGGATGGCCCGTTGACCATTGAAGGTCACCGACTGGATGCACAGGCTGAATCTTTGGGATATGAACTGTCAGAGCCTTTCAATAATTTCCAGGGTTCCATGTTTATCTTCCCCACGACTGGCTGTTGGGAAATCACTGGTCACGCTGGCAATGCATCGCTCACCTTTGTCACAGAGGTTCTATTCGATGCTGGGGCTGCCACGCCCACCCCGATCACCACACCGAACATGGTAACAAGCGGCACTCCCCCGGCAGTTATTGAGCAGGGGGGCTATGACTGGCGCCAGACAAAGCTATATCTGAACGCTCCTCTCCCTGAGTCACCGGCACAGGCCAACATATCTTCACTCAAGGAGGATCAACCAGCGACGGTGGACATGGCCCTGGCAATAGCCAATCAGTTTGGAGTCCAGGGACCGGTATTCCAGGTAAACGGAAGAACAGCGGACCAGACCGGCTACATGGTGACCGATGGCAAACAACGCGTAACTGTACAGTCGAATCTGGAATATGACTATTACGCCGATTACGGTGCATATTCCTACATGGGCGGCAATCAGAGCATCAACGACAATGAGGCTGCAGCCGCGATTGACGGGTTTATGAAATCTCATGGACTGAACTTTCAGTACAGGCTCGAAAACCCACATATTAATCCCGGCATGTACTACGTCCTGCCCCTGACGCCAGATGGATTGCCTGTCTATCACGATTACAACCTGCCTGCCCGCCTGGAGATTACGATCGATCAAAATGGGCAGGTGACTCGGATGTCATCCTATCAGGTCAATTATGAGCCAACAGGCACCTATGGAGTTCGCACCGCAGAAGAGGCATTTCAACAAATCCTCAACCAATCGAATGGAATGGAAAACGGTGTTCTGGAGATCATGCGCTCTGCCGGTATGAGCGAGGCCGGGTTCTGGCCGCGGACTTATCCCGACAATAAAACCATCACAATCTTTGGGCAGCCGGCCTATTTTCCAGCAGCGCAATCCGGACAATCTCCGTATATTGGGATCGGACCGTTCACGGTCAGTGGAAATACTGGCGGGCTGGAAAGTGCCGATCCGGCAAATTACATCGAAGCCACCGGGCAGTTCATCACCGAGAATGGGATTCGCAAATTCATCATCGATTCCTGGAAAGTGACCGACGCGGCCGAGACCTACCTCAGCGGAGGCCTGCGACTGGAAGGAGATCGTATCATCCTGAGCGCCGATGATGGAAGTGGCGATTATGTGATCGAAGATGCGCCGTCAGACCTGCCTCTTGATGGGGCCTCCCCGGTCGCCGTCTACGGTTTTCTGAAAGATGGCAAGCTCAACTGGGACAACATCCAATACTACCCACCAGGTTCCGGCGGCGGTGGAGGCGGAGGCAGTGGGACAGGCTTCTATAAACTCAATCTGAGCGGAACACCCGTGCCATTTCCCACACCAACCCTAATGCCAGGTATAGGTCATGGCAATTTAGAATACACCGTCAAAGAGGGCGATACGATTGCTGTAATTGCTGATGCTCATGGGCTCACGCCCGAGAAAATATTTCAGGCAAACAACCTGCAGGACGGTGACACCCTCGTCCCGGGTACTGTGCTCATGATCCCGGTGGAGGGATCAACCGCAGCGCCGTACGAATATATCGTCGTAGAGGGCGATACTTGTGGGAGTATTGGGGAAGCCTTTGGCATCTCAATCCAGCGCATTGTTTCAGAGAATCACCTGTCGGAAGATTGCTTGATCATGGTCGGGCAAGTACTCAAAATACCTGGCGCTTCTTCTACTTCATCCATCGTCGGGCAGAAGGTCGAAGGGGTCCGCGGTACTTTGATAGTCACCATCCATAAACAGGTCGATGGCAGCCAGCGTGTGGAATACGGGCTGTATCCCAAACCCAATGATGCACCCTTTTACTATGCCACATTGGAAGGGAATGATGTTCAGAAACTGGAGGCTTACCACAATCGTCCTGTCGATATCTGGGGAACCATAACCGGCGTCGATCAAAATGGAATGCCCCAGGTCCAGGTGGAGCGGTATGAGATACCCTATCCTGATCTCCAGTTCCAAATTTTGAAAGGTACCCAGCAAGTAGCGGAGCTGGAAGGGGAACGGGTTGGATTGTTTACAACTTCCGACGGGAACACCTTTGTTCAGTTGACTTCCACTGGATTCCCGGATATCACCATACCCGCGACAGAAGGCAGCGATGTTCTATTGCAAATCCTGGCAATTCCCGGCGAATCATTTGGAGGATACCCAGCCCTGCGTGTGTATGATGCAGTTGCAGCATTGAATCCTAAGGATGGACAGCCTGTCGAATTCACAGGCTCAGCAGACAAATTCAACATTGTGGATGAGAGTGTGCAGCCCGGTATGGAGAATTATGTGCCTCCAGAGCTCACCATCGAAGGTGTGGAGTTGGTCTACTATGTGCCAGATCCAAGAAACCGACGGCAGAGTGCGAGTACAGAGCCCTATCTGCAGCCTGCCTGGCGCTTCTATGGACATTACAGCGATGGGAGCGAGGTGGAATTCCTCGTCCAGGCGCTGAAACAGGAGTTCCTCCTGCCGGAGCTTGAACCCTATACGGGACCCGGATAAACATAATATGGAATTACCGCTATCCTATCTAATGGCGGTAATTTCTTTTAAATGTATAATTGCATCACTCGTACGGAGGCATATGATCACCACCTATCATCGACCCCACTCTCTGGAAGAAGCCCTGACCCTTTTGAATCAACCGAACCGGATTCCCCTTGGAGGCGGCACGCTTCTCTCGAAGCCGACAACGGATCCCGTTGAAGTAGTGGACTTGCAGGCTCTCAACCTGGACTCCATCACGAAAAGCGGTAACAACCCTTCGACAGGCTCAGGGCAGCGCCTCGAGCTCGGCGCGACCGTCACTTTGCAGCAGCTGCTCGAGTCTGTGCACTGCCCGGAGGCGTTGAAATCCGCCCTTAAGCTGGAAGCACCGCTCAACATCCGCAACACTGCCACTGTTGCAGGAACTCTCGTCGCCTGTGATGGACGCTCCACCTTCACAACAGTCATGCTTGCCCTGGATGCAAAACTGGAAATCCGAAAATCTGGCGAAGAGTCGCAGATGTCGACTATCGGGGAATTTCTGCCGCTCCGCCCGCGTGGGTTGATCACATCCATCAGCCTGCCTCTCAACGTCAAGATGGACTTTGAGTATCTCTCCCGCACACCCTCCGACAAGCCTATTGTCTGCGCGGCCCTCGCCCAGTGGAACTCAGGCCGTACCCGTCTCGCGCTTGGCGGTTATGGCAAGGCACCCATGCTGGCCATGGACGGCACCGAAGCAGAAGGCGCCGAGACTGCCGCCCGCAACGCCTTCCACGAGGCAGCCGATGAATATGCCAGCGCCGAATATCGCATGGATGTAGCATCCACACTGGCGAAGAGATGCCTGGAAGGACTGGCGCAGTAAAGATGCAAACGGATAAGATCAAACCGTACGAAAAGATTTCTACGCATTTTCAGATCTCTAAGGAGAGCGCCAAGTATTTCCTGAACCACGTGCAGAAAAGTTTCAAAACAGAGAGACCCACGCACAAGATGATTCTGGAATTTGTTGAATCGCAACAACTTGAATTTTTGCCCACCCCTTACGAAGTCGCCACCATGATGAACGAAAGCGGTGTGTGGTCCTATCCACTGGGATCGCCGCCACCGATGATTGTGAATGATGAGGATGTAGGTACAGACTGAAGAAATACATCGAACGTTCCAGCGTGTACGCGCTGGAATGTTTTTAATCCTGCTAGACTTCCAATTCCCCCCAACGATTATACAAAGCGGATAACTCATCATGCAGTTCCTGCAAGCGATTGACGGCCTGTGTGATTGCCGCGCCTTCCTGCTGATAAAACTCAGGCGTTTCCAACTTCAGCGTTAACTCGCGTTGTTCGGCTTCCAGCGCTTCTATCCTTTTTGGAAGCTCTTCCAGCTCCCGTTTTTCCTTATAGCTCAATTTGCGCACCGAAGGCTTTGTTTCTGCCTTGGACTCCGCGCGGACTGCCGGGGACGGTTTCGGCTTTGGGTCAGATGCAGGCGTACTTTCCGCCTGCTTGCGCCAGTCATCGTATCCACCCACGTATTCCGCGATATTTCCTTCTCCATCCAGGATCAACGTGCTGGTGACAATATTGTTCAGGAAAGCCCGGTCATGGCTGACCAATAATAAAGTTCCTTCATAATCGAGCAAAAGGTCCTCGAGAACTTCGAGGGTCTCAATATCGAGATCGTTGGTTGGCTCATCGAGGATCAGAAGGTTGGCAGGCTGCGTAAACAGGCGCGCCAGCAGCAGGCGGTTGCGCTCGCCACCCGAAAGCGCGCTGATCGGCGCCCGGACACGGTCGCGCGTGAACAAAAAATCCTCGAGATAGCCCATCAGGTTGCGCGACCGTCCGTTGATCGTGATCGTATCGCGGCCCTGGCCGACATTGTCCAGAACGGATTTGCTCTCATCGAGCTGTGCTCGCAGTTGATCGAAGTAGGCCATCTCCACATTGGTTCCGTGGCGGATTTCGCCCTGCGAAGGAGGAAGCTCGCCCATCAGCACTCTCAACAAGGTGGTTTTGCCGGAGCCATTCGGACCGACAATGCCGATCTTATCCCCGCGCTGGATGGTCGTGGAGAGATCGCGGAAAATGATCTTATCGCCGTATATATAGCTTACATCTTCCGCATCGATCACCAGACGGCCGGAGCGATTCTCCGATGAGATCTGCATACGGACTTTTCCAGAGAGATCACGTCGTTCTCTGCGCATCTCACGTAAACGCTTCAAGGCGCGCACGCGTCCCTCGTTGCGCGTGCGGCGGGCTTCGATGCCTTTGCGGATCCACTGTTCCTCCTGGGCAAGCTTTTTATCGAAGACGGTGTTCTGGGCTTGTTCAGCCGAAAGCATCTCCTCCTTGCGCTTTACAAAAGTGGAATAATCACAGTTCCAATCGAAAAGCCTGCCGCGGTCGAGTTCCACGATACGGGTGGCCAGGCGCTGCAGAAAAACGCGGTCGTGTGTGACAAATATCAGTGTTCTGCCCCAGCGCTTGAGGAACTCCTCCAGCCAGTCGATGGAGCTGATATCCAGGTGATTGGTGGGCTCATCCAATAATAGCAGGTCGGGGTTGCTGGCCAGGCCGCGCGCCAGATAGACGCGGCGCTTCAACCCTGCTGACAGGATTTCGAAGCTTGCTTCTGGGTCCAGCTCCATTTGAGAGAGCACCTTTTCCACCTGGTGCTGGCGCTGCCAGACATGTTCATCATCCAAATTTCCCACTGGTGCTTCCAGGCCGCTTTCCACGATGTCGTACACGCGCCCGCGCAAATCCTGGGGCACTTCCTGGGGTAGATACGCCACCCGCAGGTTTTGCTGGCGGGCGATCATTCCGCTGTGCGGCAAAATGTCACCACTGATCAATTTCAGCAGTGTGGACTTTCCCATCCCGTTCCGTCCAAGCAGGCCCACCCATTCCCCGCTCTCAATCTGTAAGTCTATCTCCTCCAGCAGGCGTGGTCCACCAAAGCCGATGGACACATCCTGTAAACTGATCAACGCCATATAACAAAAGCCCTTCGAGATAAGATATCTTGAGGGCACATTGTAGTCGATAAATACTGGAATACCAGAGTTCAACTTATGGATCGAGGATGCCCTTGGGATCTTCCCGTAATTTTGGCCACTCCCCCTGATTAAAACGATCCACATAGGCCCTCAATACATCGAAGTGCACGCGAAGGATGGACGTGTTTCCCAGCACAGGATCATTGACACGTCCAAGTTTGAAGAGGTTTTCTGGAAAGTTTCCATAAGCGATGTTTTGCGGGTCAAGTTTCGCTCGCAGGCAGAGCAGTTGGGCGATTTCAACAGGTCCCAGGTCTGTTTGAACGGATTTTTTAAATGAGCTAATCAATTCCGGTAGTTTTGAGATTGAGGAGGGACTCAGCAGCTCTTCTGCCACTGCCTGCAGGATCAGGTTTTGGATTTCCATGCGCTCAAAATCTCCACCAGGACGCATGCGTGCCAGGAGCATGGTGCGATACCCATCCAAGTGCTGTTTTCCCGGCGGGAAGTAACGGTTGCGATCCTTGGAGTGTTTTACACGCCCATCGATTTCATACGGCAGGTTGATATCGATCCCATCCAGATCATCAATAATGCGAACAAAGGTCTGGATGTTCACCGCTGCATATCGGTCGACGCGGCTTCCAAAATTCTGCTTGAGGGTCAGTGACAATAAACCAGGTCCGCGCCCTGGACCGTCGTAATAGCCATAGCCGGGATTCCCGTATAAATAAGCCTGGTTGAGCTTGCCATGTGTAATTCCATAATGATCCTCGATCTCCGGGATCTCCACGTACAGATCACGTGGAAAGGTCATGACTTGCACGCGTGGTTCGACAAAGTCCACGCGGATGACTCGCATGGAGTCTGATAGTCCGATGTTGTACGTATCCTGGCGGGAATCGCTGCCCACCAGGAGAATGAACATGGCAGAGGCTCTGCCACAGTGAAGTGGATTTCGGGTTGGTGCAGGTGTAAAGGTCGGCGTCAGGGTTGGGAAGGCGGTGGCGGTTGGCACAACTATCGCGGGTGCTGTTGATGTGTTGGTTGGCACAACATATGCAGGCAACGATCCACAACCAGATAAAACTGGGAGCAGGACAATCCAGGAGAACAGCTTTGTGATTCTCCTGGATTGGTTATGAGCGAGAGGCTTCATT
>Ga0111539_10013929_pt1 | contig 10053 bp, 14 predicted proteins | sample RhiMethybrSRZTD1_FD_79667 | JGI IMG/M metagenome (GOLD analysis project Ga0111539, IMG submission 79667) | Populus rhizosphere microbial communities from Tennessee, USA - Rhizosphere MetaG P. TD hybrid SRZTD1 (version 2) (version 2) | ecosystem: Host-associated > Plants > Roots > Rhizosphere >... | reverse complement strand
GTTGTGTTATGGGCCAAGTGTTGAAGCAATGGGGAACTTCGTTTCATCATTGCGAAAGAGTTCGGTGGCGGCCTTGACTTGAATTTTTGGCGCCCTTATCATGGAAGGGCCTTCGATTGCGAGGTCACTCTGCCCGTGTCTCAAACGCCGCTCCTCATTGACGGGACCGAATTCGAGATCTACGAGAAGGAGGTCCTCGGTCATGGCGTGCACGGGACGCTTTACCGCGGGAGGGAGCGTTCCTCGGCGCGCGGCGTCGCCGTCCGGGTCTTGTCCGCGACTCCGTCGGCCGGTCCGGCCCTGCTGAGCCGCCTCCGCCTTCACGCGGACCGACTGGCCTCCCTGGAAGGGGACGGGGTCGTCCCGATCCTGGGCTCCGGCGACTGGCGCGGCAAACCCTTCTACGCGATGGAGCTGATCCAGGGGGAAAGCCTCTCCGCCTGCATCGTGCAGGCCCACCGTTTCACGACGGACGAAATCATCCATGTCGCCGAGGGCGTCGCCAAGGCCCTCCGCTCGGGTTGGAAGGCCGGCCTGGCGCCGTGCGGCATCAAGCCCTCGAGCGTGTTCCTCGCGACCAACGGCGCGGTGCGCGTCACCGACGTCGGACTCGCGAGCGGCATCTCGGAGGCGATCCAGATCCCGCTGGCCCGCTGGCAAGGCCGGTACGTCTCTCCCGAGCAGATCTCCGGCGATGCCGCGGACATCCGGTCCGACCTCTACGCGCTCGGCGTGATGCTCTACGAGCTGGCCACGCGGAAGCTCCCGTTCGAAGGCTACGACTCGGCGACCTCCTTCTACTACCAGCTCCTCCACGTCGATCCGGCCGCGCCGCGCGAACTCGGCGCCTCCATTCCCCGCGAGCTCGAACGCGTCGTGCTGCGGTGCCTCGCCAAGGCGCCGTCCGACCGGTACCAGGATCCCGACGATCTCCTGGAGGACCTGGCGGCGGTGCGCCGGAGGCAGACCGCACCCGCGAAGGCCGCCGGCCTCCCCGAAGACGATCCCGGCGACTTCGACATCTACGAAGACCAGGTCATCGGGGAAGGGGGCATGGGCATCCTGTACCGCGCCCGGCAGCATTCCCTCGGGCGTCCCGTCGCCGTCAAGGTGATCCGCGACGTCTTCACGGCCAGCCCCGAGTTCGTCCAGCGCTTCCGCCAGGAGGCGGAGCTCCTGGCCCAGGTGAATCATCCGAACGTGGTCCAGGTGTTCGGCACGGGCACCTGGCACGGGCGGCTGTTCTACGCCATGGAGCTCGTCGAAGGTCAGGACGTCGCCACCCGGCTCCGGGAGAAACAGAACTTCACGCCGGACGAGGTGCTGCACGTGGCGGAAGGCGTGGCGCGCGCGCTGGCGGCCGCGTGGAAGTTCCGCATCGTCCATCGCGACATCAAGCCGTCGAACATCCTGCTCACGCCCCAGGGCGACATCAAGGTCGCCGACTTCGGTCTCGCGAAGAGCCTCCGGATCCCGAAGTCGGATTCGCGGCTCATCGCCGGCACGTCGGAGTACATCTCGCCGGAGCAGGGGATGGGCAAGTCGGTCGACATCCGCTCCGACATTTACTCCCTGGGCGTCGTCCTGTACGAGCTGCTGATGGGGCGTCCGCCGTTCAAGTCGGACGGCTCCTTCACCTTCGTGGTCTACCAGCACGTCCACTCGATGCCGCCTCCGTTGGAGTTGCTCTCGGGCACGGTCCCGCCGGCCGTGAAGGAGATCATCCAGAGGTGCCTGGAGAAAAAGCCCGAGCGCCGGTTCCAGAGCCCCGAGGAGCTTCTCTCGGCCATCGTCAAGGCGAAGACCTCGTTCCGTCCCCCGACCGTGAGGACGGGCGCCGCCGCGCTCCCCGCGGCGCTGTCCGCGCCGTTCCGCGCGGACTGGGCGTGGCGCGGGAGGACCGCGGCGCTGGTGCTCGTCATGCTGATCGGCATCGCGTGCGCGCTCTTCGCCGTCCTTCACCGGCCCCAGCCGCTGGGGCCGATCCCACCCCCGTCCGCCGCGCTGGACTTCGACCTCGACCTCGGCCTCGGAGAATTCGCAGACGCGATGACGATCGCCGAGGCCCGCTGGGGCAAAGACTCGCCGCAGTACCAGACGGCGGTCGCGCGCCAGGCGGAAAGCGTCCGGCGCGATGCCGAGGCGCGGGCGAAGGAAGCGGTGACCCTGCGCGACTGGCGCGCCGCGGTCGAGGCGTATGAAAAAGCCCTGTCGGGAACTTCCTCCGATCGCCGGCGCGAGCTCGCGTCGGCCCTGACGCTGTCTCGGGATCTCCTCCGCGCCCGGGAGCTGGAGGACAAGAATCCGGAGGAGGCGCTCTCCCTCTACCGGAGCCACGCCTCGCGGTCGCGGTCGCTCAATCCCTACCTTCACGAGCGCATGGCCCATGTCCAGCGCGAGCTGGACGCGCGGAAGCCCCGCTAGGCGTTCTCCCCCCCTCGTAACGTCCCCTCCGAGGCCGGATCATTTCCATTGAACGGGTTGCCGGCGCCTTTGGAGACGCCGGCGGCGACGGTTCTTGACGGGAGGTGAGTCATGCTCAGCTGGGCGCTGGCATTCTTCATTGTGGCGATCATTGCCGCCGTCTTCGGTTTCGGCGGCATCGCGGCGGGTGCCGCGGGGATCGCCAAGTTCCTGTTCTTCCTCTTCCTCCTGGCCTTCGTGGTCTCCCTGATCGTGGGGCTGGCCACCGGTCGGAAGCCCCCGGTGTAAGCAGGGACCCGAAGCGCCCCCACCCGGGCTTTCAGCGCTCGTGAGGAGATCGGGCTCGGATCTCCTCGCGTTTCCGCACGGGAGGCCGATGAATTTCCTGGCCCAGGTGGGGGCGACGCACGCGGGTGAACGGCGGCAGCGAGATCCGCCCTCCCGCGTGCAGCGACTCCTGGATGGCCTCGATCACCCGCACGTCCGCCAACCCTTCCATGCCGGAAGGCTCCGGCTCTCGATCCTCGAGGATGCACTCCGAGAAATAGAGCAGCTCCGCGGCGAACTGGTCCCTCTTGGGGAAGTGGCGCACGCTGCTCTTCCCGCGGCTCGTCAGGTGGTGCGTCAGTCCTCCCGCGTACTCGAACGACGGCTCGACCCGGAGATCGCCCTCCGTGCCGACGATGCGGACCATGGTGACGTCCGCCGCGCCGAAGCTGCAGGTGAAGGCCGCCAGCCGCTCCCCGGGGAATCGCAGGAGCGCGGTGACCGTTTCGTCGACCTCGCGGAACCGCCGGTCGGGGAGGGAGGCCGCCATCGCGGTCGCCTCGAGGGGCTCGTCCTGGAACAGGTATCGCGCGGCGTTGATGCAGTAGATCCCGACGTCGAGGAGGGGGCCGCCGCCCCGCGCGCGCCGGACGCGGATGTCGCCGTCGCGCACCTGCATGCTAAGGACGGAGTGGATGAACCGCGGCGCGCCCAGCCGTCCGGAGCGGACCAGCTTGATCGCGGTGAGGTTCGCCTCCTCGAAGTGGAGGCGATAGGCGGTCATCAGCCGGACGCCGGTCTGCGCCGCCGCGCGGATCATGGCGCGGCAGTCGCTCACCGTGACCGCCAGCGGCTTCTCGCAGAGCACGTGGATGCCGGCCTCCGCGGCCCGCTCGGTGTACTCCCGGTGAAGGTCGTTCGGAAGGGCGATGTAGACGGCGTCCACGGATCCCGACCGGAGGAAGTCGTCGTAGTCGTCATATCCGACCGTGTGCTTCACGCGGTAGCGCCGGCCCAGCTCCTGGAGCTTGACCGGATCTCCGGAAACGAGCCCGACCAGCTCCGAGTTCCGGCGGGCGTGGGCGAAGGCGGGGAGCACGGCGGCCTGGCTGATGTGTCCCAGGCCGACCACGGCGTAGCGGATCTTGTGCTTCTTCTCCGTCCGGCGCTGGATCATCGCGCTCCCTCCTCACTTTCAGTGCTCCGTAGCCAGGACACAGTACCGGTTCGTGGATACCCGTCACCCCCCCTCCTGTGTCCTGGGTACCGGGTCCTGAAAAAAGCGGGGCGACCCTGTCTCGGGTCGACGCACGACCCGAGTGCAGGGCCGCCCCGCGGTCCTGTTCGAATGAACGAGCTTAGGCGGTCGGCAACGGCCGGGGACGCACCTCCGTGACGACTCTCGTCCCGGTGTGGCGGCGCCAGCCCGCCGCGAACATCGTGGCGGCGATGCTGATGAGCTGCGCGCCGAGGCCGATCCAGGCGGCCGCTGCGGCGGTCGCCGCGGCTTTCTCGGCGGCATCGCGGGCCGCGGCTTTGTCTTCATCGGTCATCGGCCGCGCCTGCCGGGAGTCCTCGCCCGGGGTCATCGACCTCTGGGTGAACATGTCCGGGCGGTTGGCGGCGGTCGCCGCGGCGGCGCCCGCGCTGCCGCCCATGCCCGAGATCAGGCCCCCGAAGCCGGGCGCGGCGACGGCGAGCATCAGGGTGACGCCGCACGCCCAGGTCACGCCGCCGAAAATGAACGAGGAGTACGGGCGGTCGCGGCGTGCCGTCGAGTTGAGAACCCAGCCGCCGACCAGGCCCGTGGCGAGCGCCGTCAGCAGGATCCAGATCGCGGTCCCGATCGTGAAGGCGCCGGCGGCTTTCTCCGCCGTCTCGGTGCTGACCGTCTGCGAGGACGCGACGCCGACGGCACCGGCCGTGATGCCCAGGGCGGCCCCGAGGGTCGCCATGATCAGCATGACGGCGAAACCCGCGAACGCGCCGGCGAGGATGGCGCCCCACTGGGTCCGGCTGTTCCAAACCGCTTCAGGAACGGAAAGATAACTGGAACCGGTGCGACCCACATCGCCCGGGGTCTCCAGAGTTGGAGGGGTCATGAAACGTCTCCTTACAGGGGATCGAACGAAGCTTTCGGACCCGTGTGCACGGACACTTGGTTGATTCAGGTCCGGAAGGCAGCGTTATGCGCTAAATCCCCCGCTTTAACCCCTCGCCTCCCTCAAAGCCCTCCCCTGGGGAGGAAGTCCGGGCTGGCGCTCCAGCCGGTACTGCATCGCGACGTAGGTGGGACCGGGATGATAGGTATAGAGATCCGAGGACCCCGAGGAATGGCGGTCGATCTTCTTCAGATACCCCCTCGTCTTCAACGAGGCGTGCGCCTGTTCCAGGAGGATGCGCCGGCGGTTGCGCGTGGCCGTCGGGGGCAGCGGCACCAACTGCGCCAGGAGATCGGCATCGAGCGTGGGGACGACGGTCCCCGCTCGGAACTCGGGATCGAGGATCTCCAGCATGCGCTGCGCGATCGGCTCGCGGAGCGCGATCCACAGACCCCAGTTGATCGGGCGCACGTGGCCCGCGTTCACGGAGTCGATGAACGACCGGTCGAAGTAGACCACGAACTGCGGGCACGTGAGGCTGCGGTTCACGGTGCGCTGCGTTCCCGCAATCGCGGACCGCAGGAGCCCGAACCGCGTCCCGGCCGTTCCCTCTTCGATCTCGACCCGGCACAGGTTCTGCATCGACTGCTCGATCGCGTCGAACTGCGGCTGCGTGGCGCGCCAGCAGAGGCGCTCGCAGATGTCGCGGGGATGGACGATCATCGGATTCGCCAACGGATGGCCCTGCGCGAGCGAGGCGTCGATCGCGATCCATTCGAGCGCCCGGAAGACGGACCGCTCGTACGTTCCCACGAGGGGCACGCCGCGGCTCGTCACGGCCCAGCGGCCGCCGGGGAGCGACGCTTCGTTCGGCGACTCCACGGTGATCGACGAGGGTCCCCGCTCGTTCCGGCGGTGGAGCCCCGACCAGGGGAGCCGCTGGAGCCTGGACTCGCCGTACGTCACGACGGAACACGCCTTCATTCTCCGGAACGGATCTTCCGGGAACGAAAGGTCGATCAACTCCATCGCAGGATCGGGCCGCGACGTCGCGGGCGCGAGCACGGACTCCATGAGACCCCCTCCTCAAGTCAATCGATGGATGGACCAGGAGCACGGAACGTCGGCAGGGAGTTCTTCCCCCATGACTCTTCTTCCCCGGGCCCCCGGCCCTATCCCCCGGGGCTATGGAGAGCCCGGGACAGGAAAAATGTTACGCGGAAGCCGAAGCCCCGGCGGAGCATAACGATTTGCCCCTCCGGGATTCATTCAGACAGCCATGGATCGAATCACGCTCACCCGGACCGCAACCTCCGAAGCCGCCCCGGCGTCGCTGCGGATCATGATCCGGGTCAAGCCCCGCCCCCTGCGGGTGGCGCTCCTGTCCCTCGGCATCGTCCTGTGGGGCTGCGGCGCCGTCAGCGTCTTCTTCCTTCCCGCCGCCGACGGGGCCGTGCGGACGCCGCTGGCCCTTCTGCTCGACGTGAGCGTGCTGGCGTACGCGGCCATCGGCGTCCTTCTGATGGGCCATCTTTCCTGGATCCTCTTCGGCCGGGAAACGTACGAGATCAGCCCCCGCGCGCTGTCCGTGAGGCGGTCGATCGGACCGGTCGGCGTGCGCCGCACGTTCCGGTTCGCCGACATGCAGGACGCGCGCATCCTTCCGGGCCGCGACACCGGCGGCGTTCCGCCGTGGAAGCTCATGTGCCTGGAGACCGAGCGCGAGAGCATCGTGCTCCGCCACCGCGAGCGCTACGTCCGCCTGGCGCGCGACCTCGACAAGGCCGAGGGCGCCTACCTGCTGACGGCCATCCGCCTCTGGATGCAGGACCGCTAGTTCTTGCGCCGCCCGCCGTAACATCACCTCCAGGGGGGCATCCTACCGATGGATGGAGGTGGGATGATGATGCTGGAGATCGAAGCAGACGTGATCATGTCGTTCGCCATGGCCTGCGCCCTGCTGATTGCTTGCGCCGGCGTGACGCGCGGGCGCCACCGGCATCCGTAAGAAGGACTCTTCTGCGGCCCTTGGTTGTGCCGGAAAGGAAGAACATGATGATGATGTGGTCCCGCCGACCCGCGCTGTGGGTCAGGATTGCGCGCGCCGCGGCGATCGTCGGGTCGACCGTCGGGGTCGCGATCGGAGCCGAGATGCTTCGCCGAAAGCTCGGGATCGGCGTTCCGCGCGTCGAGGTGAGCCGCGAGGGCGGCAACACCCGCATGCGGGTGTCGCTCCGCACGAGAGGCGGCGGCCGCCGGAGACGGCGCGTCGCGGTGTCCGCGTCGCGTTCCTAAGGTTTAAACGGAGTCGCCATGAAGACGTGCTGGATCTTTCTCGTCGCGATCATTTCGACGGCCTCGATTCGGGACTTGAGCGCTCAGGAGCGGAAGGAGGAGGAGACCCGCGAGATCCGGGTCTATCTCATCGACCGCATGGTTCCGGATCGAGTCTTCAAGGACGCCGTCGCGGTCCTCACGCTCGAACGGCCCTCCGGCCGCGGTCGGACCTTCCTGCTTCCCCGCGTCGACATGGTGGCGACGCCGGGCGAGAAGCCTTCGGGTTCCGGGATCATCCGCGGGCTCCCGGGCACGCCGTATTTCGTCGAGCTGAACGTGGGCGACACAGCTCCCCCCGCGCCGGAAAAGGCGGAGGAGCCGAAGGGCAAGGAGATGTCCTCGGGCGAGATTCTCCGTCGCGTCCATCATGGCGCCTACTTCGCCAGGAAAATCCCCGCGACCCTCGTCTCCGAACCGTTCACGGCGACGGTGACGATCCGGCTGGGCGACCTGACGTTCACGTCCGAGGAATTCCAGGGACCCCGCGCCGCCAAGGACGCCCCCGAGGAGGTCGCGGCGCGCGTCGATCGCGCGCTCGACGCCCTCATCGACCGGGCGCGGCGCGCCGCGGGCTTCATGGACCTGAGGCCCGCCGTCGTGGAGCTCACCCGCGATCTTTCCAGGCTGGCGCCGCAGGGCTTCGAGGACTCCACGGGCGCCTTCGAGCTCAACCGGCAGTGGTGCCTGGCTCATGCGCGGGCCATCGAACGGGCCTGCTATGAAGGGAACCATGAGCAGATCGTCGAGCTGAGCCAGAAGTGCGGCCCCCGGCTCAACGAGATGACGTCCTTCCTGACGCGGTCGAAGGAAAAGCAAAAGGAGCCGGAGAAGGAGCCCGAGCCTGCGCCCGAAGTGCCGGTGAAGTAGCAGTTCAGGGTTCGTTCCTCGAGCCGGCCGAGAAGAAGGCCGCCAGGCCCGCTCCCAGCGCCAGGGCGCCCATGATCGCGTAGGCGGCTGCGTCGGGAAGCCGCAGCAGCCGCAGGGATTCGAGCCCCCCGATCAGCAGGAAGATGGTCCCGGCGCCCAGGAGGACGGCGGCGACGACGAACCACAGGATCGCCCTCAGGCTCCGGTGAAGGAACGCGCGGGCGGCCTCCTTCGCGGAATCAATCAGCGATCCCGCGATCATGTCCCGCCCGATCCGGAACAGATCTTCCAGGAACCCGCCGCTGCGGAACCGGGATTGGCGCCCGCTTCTCACGAGAACCCCCGATCCCCGACTCCCGGCTTTGTTGCGCCATAACGGGCACAGGGCGGAACGGCTCATCCCGAGGAGACTTCCCATGGAATCGTCGCCGTATCAGAGCCGGGACCTTCTCGACGCGACCGTCGTCGAAGTGCGACCCGATTCGCGGCGCCTGTTTTTGGTGGTGAGCGGGACGCGGCCCGGCACGGGAAAGCCCTGGACGCTGGTGCTGGAGCGGGAGAACGACTACTGGATATCGCGGCGGTCGCTCGAGGGAATCTTCAGCCCCGAGGAGGCGGTCTCGGGGTTCCTCTTCAATCGCGAAGGCTACCAGGATCCGATCGACGCCCTCCGGCGCATGAACGAGAGCGTTCGCACGGAGTACGACCGGGTGCTGCAGGAAAAGATCCGGATCGAGCGGGCGCGAGCCGAGTTGGCCCGGGAGCTCGTCCGCTCCTCGGAGCGCGGGGAAGGACGGGCCCGTCGCTCCTCCGGAAGAGCCCTGCGGAAACCTCCGGTCGGCCGCCGCGGACGGCGATCCCGGTAAAGAGTCACAATTTTCTCAAACGTGCATAACATCGGCGAGCGGTAGGGCTCTCTACCGGGCTCCAAAGCAACGGGGGCGGATTCTGTGAAGTGGAACTGGGGGGGTAAGCCATGGGATGGCTGCAGGGGGAGATCTTCAGGTGCACCAATTCCGAGTGTGAGTGCGAACTGACGCTGACGCGGGCGGCCAAGCGGGGCCGGGGAGGGATCATCCTCCCCACGTGCTGCTGCTGCGGCAACCTGATGGCGCTGGTGAAGGACTAGCGCCGGAACGCCCGGCGGAGGCGCGTCGGATCCAGCTGCATGAGCCGGTCCTGGGCCAGCATCAGGCCGACCGCCACGGGCAGGATCAGGAACTTCCGGCTCAGGAAGACGCCGAGCGTCACGCCGAGAAACGTCAGGCTGGAGGCGTTTTCCTTGAGGAACTGCTCCAGGGAGACGTTCCCGTTCCGGGCGCCGCGGGCCCTCGGGCCTCCGCGCCTCGCGCCGGCCGTCGATCGGCGGGGCCGCCTCGTTCCGGTCATGTCCTCGATGCGGGGGGCGCCTTCGGGTTCCTTCATCGGAAATTCTCCCACGAATAAGACCACAACCATGATGGCGGTCGGGGCGCGGCGTTACGGCCGCCGGGGGAGATTCCTTCCCGGGATTCCGGATAACATCGGGCGAGGTTTGGGCTCTCTACCGCCGATAGGAACTCGGCCCCAGTCCGCGGCGGCAACGTGAGGAATGGGCAGCGGCGGCAACCTGCCGACGGGGGTCAGGCGAGGGTTGAGGCTCATGAGCGCCACCCGCATCCGGTACCTTCTGAATCAATGGCGTCTGCGGTCCGCAGCCCTGTCCCGGCTCGAAGGCCTGTCGAAGGAGGCCCCCGGCGATCCGCGGAAGCCCGCCGAGCCCTCTCCGCCCCGCAAGCCCTGGCCGCCGGAGAAGCGTTGAATTCAGGCATCCCCCGACCGCGCGGGGAAGTCGGGGGTCCGCAGTTCCAGCAGCTGGATGTTGCCCGAGGTAATGCGATCGCTGAAGATGGCAAGGTTGCGGCATCTCGGGTTCAGCGGCCGCGGGTAGATCACGCCTTCGAAGCCTTCATTGTAGGCGGCGATCCCGATCGCCTGGGAGATGCCGGGTTCCTCCCCGGAGGAAAGGTCCCGCACGGTGATGCCGAGCCGCCGGCGGACGGCGGGCTCGGCCAGG
>Ga0111539_10013927_pt1 | contig 10053 bp, 10 predicted proteins | sample RhiMethybrSRZTD1_FD_79667 | JGI IMG/M metagenome (GOLD analysis project Ga0111539, IMG submission 79667) | Populus rhizosphere microbial communities from Tennessee, USA - Rhizosphere MetaG P. TD hybrid SRZTD1 (version 2) (version 2) | ecosystem: Host-associated > Plants > Roots > Rhizosphere >... | reverse complement strand
GACAAGACGCTGGCGTCTAGAACAATCGTCCTCGGACGCCCGTCGTCGTGTGCCAGGTACAAGGAGCGAGGTGTCAACGCCGCTTGCTCATGGCGCGGCCGAGTGATGCGATGCCGAAGATGACGAAGCCGGCGAAGAAGACACCGGCGGCGAGTGGGATTCCCGGCGGGATGTCGTTGAAGTCGGAGTCGCCCACTTCGGGCATGTCGGTGAAGAGCGTGTAGCCGAAGATGAACAGCCCCGTGACGGCGAGCACAGATCCGAGGACGACGCAGACCTTCACCCACCCGGGCGCGTCGGAGATATCGCTCGGATCCGGGGCGCTGAAGTAGTTGAAGTCCCCGCCGACCGCGATGCCGTGGTCGAACGCCTGCACGTTCATCTGGGCGTAGACGTTGTTCACCAGTTGGCGCCCGCCGTGCTGGTCGAGCGCGCTGATCAGCTCGGCCAGCTCGCGTGCGAAGCCGCGGTCGATGCTGACGGCTCCGTCAATCGTGAGACCCACGTCGCGCTGCACCTCCGCGCTGCGCGGGTTGCCGGCGAGCCGATCGAGAGGAGCGCGGCCCATCCTGTGGGCAACCAAGCTGGTGAGGCGATCCAGCAGCTGGTCGAGCGTACGGTCCCCCCACCGCTTGCCGGCGCGGAGGAGCGCCGCGGTGAGATACCCGACGACCAGCCCGCCATCGATGGGCATGAAACCCCGTAACACATTTTGATCGACCTGTCCACGATCGTTCTCACCCGGGACGTGTGGCGTGTACCTGGAACTGACGTTGGGCCGTTACGCCAGAAGACGAAGACCCCGCTGTAACCGGTCAACGTCAGGTGCACAACTGGACGGCTGGCGCAAGCGGGGTGGCGTAGCACGGATCTGGCACGGAGGCCTCGGAGGCCTTACCGCCCGGCGGGTCTGACGACGGCCCGGAGGTGTCGTGACCAGCGCCGGAGCGGCTGGCACCCCCAACGGGATTCGAACCCGTGTCGCCACCTTGAGAGGGTGGTGTCCTAGGCCACTAGACGATGGGGGCTTGTGGTGGACAGGACAGGATAGCCGGACGGCCGGGGTGGTCGAAACCTCGATCGGGGGCCGGTTTGGGTAAGAATGCCGGCTGGCTGGGCCACTTCGTGGGGAGGGTGAGGGCATGACTTCGACGGCTGCCGGCGGGGGTGTGTACGAGGTTGGCGGGCGGGTTGTGAGCTTGCCGTGCGTGGTGCGGGACGCGTCGGCGGGCACGGCGATGTTCGAGGTCGATCTCGACGCGGGGCAGCGGATGGTGCCGGATGCGTTCGAGGTCGTCGAGTCGGCGCCGGGCCGGTGCCAGCTGGTGATCGCCGTGATCGACTACCGGGACAACGATCTCGGGGACTACCTGGAGATAGGTATCACCTTCTTCGTCGTGCCGCGGGGCGGGCTCGGCGAGCCGGGCACGTACATCTACAGGTTGCCGGTCGACCAGGGGTTCACCTGCGAGGCCGGGCGGTTGATCTGGGGGTTCCCCAAGTCGGTCGAGGAGATCACGCTCGACTACCGGGACGACTCGGTGACCGCGAGCTTGAGCATGGGCGGGGAGCTCGTGCTGCGACTGACGCTTCCCCGGGGTGGCGACGACGTGATGGCGCCGGCGCCGATGGTGACCTACACGATGATCGACGGCGTCGCCTGCCGGACGCCGTTCACCCAGGGTGGGGCAGGGGCGCAGATCCTGGTCGGGGACGAGGGCGTCAGCCTCGAGCTCGGGGAACATCCCCTGGCCCAGGAGCTCGCCGGGTTGGGGCTGCCCGCGGACGCGGTCATGTCCACCTGGACCGAGCGGATGTCCGGGTCGTTCGGGGAGCCGGGGGGCATCGGGCCCTGAGCGGGCGAGGCCCGGGCGCCAAGCCCGAAAGCGCGCCGCAAGGCGAAAGGACGAAGCCCTACTGAGGCGGGAGCCGCCAGTCGACGGGGTCCCGGCCCGCGGCCACCAGGGCCTCGTTCGCACGGGAGAACGGGCGGCTGCCGAAGAAGCCGCTCGACGCCGACAGCGGTGACGGGTGCGGCGACTCGATGATGGTGTGGCGGCCGGTGTCCACCAGGGCCTTCTTCTTCCGGGCCGAAGCGCCCCAGAGGATGAACACCACCCGCTCGGGCTTGGCGCTGACCGCCCGGAGCACCTCGTCGGTGAACGTCTCCCAGCCCTTGTTCTGGTGTGAGGCCGCCCTCCCCCGCCGGACTGTCAGCGACGCGTTGAGCAGCAGGACGCCCTGGCGGGCCCAGCTGTCCAGGCAGCCGTGGTCGGGCGGCGGGATGCCCAGGTCGGACTCCAGCTCCTTGTAGATGTTCTGCAGGGACGGCGGCAGGGCCACACCCGGGCGCACCGAGAAGCACAGGCCGTGGGCCTGGCCCGGCCCGTGGTACGGGTCCTGGCCCAGGATCACCACCTTGACGTCGGCGTAGGGCGTGAGGTGCAGCGCGGCGAACACCTCGTCGGGCGCGGGGTACACCACCCCGGCGGCCCGCTCGTTGGCCACGAACTGCTGCAACTCCCCCCAGTACGGCTTCTCGAACTCGCCCCTCAGCACCGGGTTCCAGTCGGTCTTCATCGACCACCAGACTGGCAGACTGGCGCGCGTGAGTGAACGACCCGAGCTTGTGCGGCTACGGGCCGTGTGCATGGCTCTGCCCGAGGTCAGCGAGCGGAACAGCCACGGCTCCCCCACCTGGTTCGTGCGTGGGAAGAAGACCGTCGCCACGTACGTCGACAACCATCACGGCGACGGCCGCCTCGCCTTCTGGTGCCCCGCACCGCCCGGCGTGCAGGAGGCCATGGTGACCGAGGAGCCCGAGCGCTTCTTCCGCCCGGCCTACGTAGGCCCGAGCGGCTGGCTGGGCGTGCGCCTCGACCGCGACCCCGACTGGGACGAGATCACCGGGATCATCGAGGAGGCGTACCGCAAGGTCGCCCCCAAGCGCCTGGTAGCGCTGCTCGACGGGGACTGAGACTCACCTGGGCGGCTCGGGGGGAAGGACTCGAACCCTCAATGACTGGACCAGAACCAGTAGTGTTGCCGATTACACCACCCCCGAAGGTGGAAGCGACACCCTACCCGGACGAATCGTCCCGTCGCACCTCGCTCCAAGGTGACTAAGGCTCGTCGGTGGAGATAGTGGTGTCCAGCTGGTGCTCGACCTGGTCGTCGATGTCGACCAGCCGGCCGAAGCCGATGATGCGCCCGATCGACACGGCGGCGGTCTCCTCGAAGTAGTCGCGCGGCGAGCCGCCCTTGCGGCTGGGTGACACCACCGCGTCCAGGCCCAGCTCGTCGGCGATGGCCTCGACCCGCAGCGCGTGGTAGCCGTCGGTGACCAGCACGGCCCGGGTCATGCCCTGGTCCCGAAGGATCCGTGCCGCCGCGGCCAGCGACTCCCACGAGTTGGCGCCCTGGTTCTCCCGCAGCAGGTCGGCCTCCGGGACACCGTTGGCCATTAGGTACTCGGCGCCCGCGGTGGCTTCGGTGCAGCGGTCGCCTTCCCGCTTCCCGCCGGTGACCACGATGCGGCCGGCGATGCCGGACTGGTAGAGGTCGAGGGCATGGTGCAGCCGCCGCTCCAGCACCGGGGACGGCCGGCAGTCGTACTGGGCCGCGCCCAGCACCACGATGGCGTCGGCCGGCCGGGCGTCGTCGCGCCGGCTCGCCATCCACACCTGCACGAACGTGATCAGCAGGTAGGCCAGCAGCAGTCCCCCGGCGAGCAGCACCCCGCGCCAGACCCAGCGCCAGGGGATCCGGGGCTTGCGTCCCTCCGAACTGCGGCGCGCCGAAGGCCGCCGCAGCGTGGCGATCACAGCCGCGACCGGGCAGCTCGCATGCGCTCGAGGGTGCGATCCCGGCCCAGCACCCCCAGCGATTCCCACAGTGGGAGACCCACACTGCGACCCATGGCGGCCACCCGCACCGGGCCCTGCGACTTCGGCAACTGTGGGCTCCCGTCCGCCTTCACGATGCCCGCCGCCTGCGACGCCGTCTCCAGCGCGGCCTTGATGGCGTCAGGCTCCCACGCGCACTCCGACAGCTCGGCGATGGCGGCGTCGAGCATGGCCGCCGCCGGCTCCCCCAACTTCACGACCGCCTTCTGCCACGACTCGTCGTCGATGGCAACGTCGTCGCCCAGCAGGAACTCGACCATGGGCTCGACCTCGGTGAGGACCCGCACCCGCTCCTGCGCCAGCCCGGCCAGCGGCCGCAGCGCCGCCTCAGTGGCCTCGCCGTGGCGGAAGAACGGGCGGGCGCGGGCGATGAACTCCTCGGTGTCGAGCGCGCGGATGTACTCCGCGTTGAAATGGGTCAGCTTCTTCACGTCGAAGAACGCCGGCGAGGGCGTGACGTCCTGCAACCGGAAGAGCTCGACCACCTCGGCCAGCGGCCGGATCTCCACCCCGTCGGGCGCGCCCCACCCCAGCGTGCCGATGTAGTTGACCATGGCCTCGGGCAGGAACCCGTTCTCGCGGAACTCGGCCACCGACACCGCCGCCGCCTCCCGGCGCTTGGACAGCTTCTTCCGGGCCTCGTTCACCAGCACCGGCAGGTGGGCGAACACCGGCCGGTAGTCGAGGCCGAGCGCCTCGGCGATCAGCAGGTACTTCGGCGTGCCGTTGACGTGCTCCTCGCCGCGCACGACATGGGTGATACCCATCTCGGAGTCGTCCACGAGGTTCGCAAGCAGGAACGTGGGGACGCCGTTGGACCGCACCAGCACGAAGTCCTCGAGCTTGGCGTTCTCGAAGCTGACCGTGCCCCGCACCAGGTCTTCGAACGAGGTGGTGCCCTCGTCGGGCGTGCGGAACCGCAAGGCGGTGCCCGGGCCCTGCGCCAGCCCCCGGTCGCGGCAGTGCCCGTCGTAGCCCGGCGGACCGCCGCGCTCGCGGGCCCGCTGCTGGACCTGCTCGGCCGTGCAGTCGCACCAGTAGGTGCGACCCAGGGCCGTCAGCTCGTCGGCCGCCTTGGTGTGCAGGTCGAAGCGGTCGCTCTGGTGGACGACCTCGCCGTCCCAGGACAGGCCCAGCCAGCTGATCTCGGCCAGGATGTCGTCGGTCAGCTCGGGGCGGTTGCGCTCGGTGTCGGTGTCCTCGATGCGCAGCAGCATCTCGCCGCCCTGCTGCCGGGCCACCAGCCAGTTGAACAACACCGTGCGCGCCCCACCGACGTGCAGCCAGCCGGTGGGCGACGGCGCGAAGCGCAGGCGAGGTGTGGCGGCGACCATCACCGACCAAGGGTATCCGCGGGGTGCGACAGGGCAGGCGCCAGATGGCGGATCAGCGCCGTCCGGCGGTCTTCGCACGCGCAGGGCGTGGCGGAGCGTCCCTATCAGTGGTTGGCGGCGGGGTCGTCTCGACCGGGTCGGGCGCGGGCTCGCCGGGCGCCAGCTCGGCCCGCAAGTCGTCGAGCAGAGGGTCGGCGGCGTCCAGGTCCACCTCGTTCTCCAGATCGTCGCCCTCCACCGGCTCCGAGAGCGCGGCGGGCGAGACCAGGTCGACTGCCCCGGCCAGCGCGGCCCGTGCCTCCCTTTCGGTCGCCGCCACCAGGAAGTCGACCGGCGCGCTCACTTCGGCCTTGGCGTCTTCCACGGTCTCCTGCAGGCGGGCGGCCTTGCGGGCGTTGAGCCACGGCAGCCGGGCCACGGCCACCTGGTTCAGGTGGGCGGCGTTGGCGGCCATGGCGGACTGCACGCGGGCGACCGCGGTCGCGTTCTCCCCCGTCTGGGCCTTCACGGCGGCCGCCCGGGCGCGGGCGTCCCGCATCCGCAGGGCGAACACGCGGGCCGCGCCGGTCCAGCGGGCGGCGTCGGCGCGTTGGCCCTGGCGCGCCGACTCGTCGGACTGCAGCAGCGCCCGTTTGGCGAGCTCTCGGGCGCCGGCCTCGTCCTCCACCGCGGCGGCCAGCTCGGCGGCCAGCTCGACCCGGCGGGTGGTCAGGGCCGAGATCTCCGCCCGAAGCTCGCCGTCACGAGCCTGGGCCGTCTCGATCGCCTCGAGGATCTGGCGGCGGGCCTCGGCCGGGCGCAGGCGGACGTCGTTGGGCGGTCCGGTTGGTGGGTTCCACATGGGATCAGTCACTCGACACCGCCTAGGTGTGACGCAGGGTGGCAGCCAGTTTACGGACGGCGACCGCTCCGAGCGTCAATGCTCAGTCGGTCCGCCCGAGGTGGTCCAGCAGGAGCCCGTTGAGCCGCTCGGGTACCTGTTCCGATACCCAGTGACCGACCCCTTCGAGCACCTCGAACCGATAAGGCCCCTCGACGAACCGTCCCGTGGCGTCGGCCGCCTCCCGGCCCAGCGCGAGGTCCTCGGTCGACCACACATACATCGTCGGCGAGGTGATCGGCCCCAGCCCCTCGGTGAGGGTCAGGTCGGCGGCGCGGTACCAGTTGAGCGCGGCGCCCAGTGCCTCGGGGGTGCCCAGCGCGTCCAGGTAGGGCCCGGCCTTGCCTTCGGGCATGCCGCTGATGGCGAAGAGGTTCTTGAGCCCGAGCGCATCGTTGGCCAGGAACTGGTCCTGCGAGCTCGGGTCCCGGAAGATCTCGAAGTACAGCGAGCGCTGGGGCTGGTCGCCACCGAGCTCGCCGTCCAGCGCCAGTCGCATGGCGGCCGGGTGGGGGGTCGACACCACCGTCAGCGTGTGGAGCCGGTCGGCGTGCCGGCCGCCCACCTGCCAGGCCACCGCGCCGCCCCAGTCGTGGCCCACCAGGTGGAACCGGTCGATGGCCAGAGCGTCGGCCACGCCGATCACGTCGGCGATCAGCTGGGGCGACCCGTAGGCGTCCACCTCGGCGGGCCGGGCCCGCGGCGAGTAGCCGCGCTGGTCGAAGGCCACGGCCCGATAGCCGGCGGTCCCGAGGGCCTCGACCTGGGCCAGCCACGCCCGCGACGTCTGGGGGAAGCCGTGCAGCAACAGCACGCGCTCGCCTGCCTCCGGCCCCGCGACCCAGCCGTCGAAGGTCAACGGGCCCACCGTGATCTCAATGGAGTCCATGGCGGATCAGCGGATCAGAGGTCGAGCAGGCTGCGCCAGTCGGCGCGGTGGGCGGCGGCCACGTCATCGGGTGAGCGCCGCAGCACGTCCGCGGGCACCATGTCGACCACCTGGCGGAGCGCAGCGTAATGGTGCGGGTGAGCCACCTCGGCGAACCGCGGCTGGCGGAAGGCGATGAGATCGGGAGGGGCCTCGCCCAGGAAGCCCCAGACCGTGAGCGCGACCGTGAGGTCGGCCAGCACGGGCGCCCGGCCGAACAGCGAGGCGCGCTTGAGCGCGACCGCGCTGCCGCCGGCGAGCGCATCCTCTTCCCGCTCGTCGGCGGCCAGCTGGAGCTGGCCCTGGAAGCGGCGGGCCAGCACGTAGACGTAGCCCTGGTCCGGCCCCTGCGAGCCGAGCAGGTTGCCCCGGTCGTAGCCGACATCCGAGTCGCCCGGGCGGTCCGGACGCCACGAGTCGGGGCGGCGGGGCGGTGATTCGTAGCCCCGGACCGGCTTCAGCGGGGTGAGGGGGACGTACTCGGGCGCGGCCACGCCGTCACGCTACTCGGGGGTAGGCGCGCCGCCCCAGGCTCCTAGTCCGAAGCGTGGAGCAGGCCGTAGACCAGCGAGTCCACCAGCGCCTGCCAGGACGCCTCGATGATGTTCTCGCTGACCCCCACCGTCGACCACGCCCGGTCGCCGTCGGTCGAGTCGATGAGGACCCGCACCACCGCACCCGTGGCCGCCGCGCCCTCCAGGACCCGGACCCGGTAGTCGGTGAGGTGGATGCGGCCCAGCGCCGGGTAGCGCCGGGTGAGCACCGAGCGCAGGGCGGCGTCGAGGGCGTTCACCGGGCCGTTGCCCTCGCCGACGGCCACCAGCCGCTCGTCGCCCGCCCACACCTTGACCGTGGCCTCGGTGTCGATGATCGAATCGCCGTCGTCGATGGGGGCGCCGCCCCGCATGGCGTTGCGGTGATAGGTGGTGACGCGGTAGCCCTCCAGCCGGAAGAACGGCTGCGTCCAGCCCGCCGCCTCGCGCATCAGCAGCTCCAGTGAGGCGTCGGCCGCCTCGAACTGGAAGCCTTCGGCCTCGAGCTGCTTGAGCCGCTCGGACAGGTCGCCCGCCGACCGGTCGTCGAGATCGACGCCGAACTCCCTGGCCTTGAGCGACATCCCCGCCCGGCCGCCCAGGTCCGACACCAGGACCCGGGTGTGGTTGCCCACCACCGTCGGGTCGACGTGCTCGTAGCTGGCCCCACCCACCCGGCCCAGGGCCGAGGTGTGCAGGCCGCCCTTGTGGGCGAAGGCGGAGGCGCCGACGTAGGGGTCGGCGGCGTGCGGCGGCAGGTTGACCAGCTCGGCGACGTGCCGGCTCACCGCGGTGAGGCGCTCGATGCGGTCGTCGGGCAGGCAGGTCACGCCCATCTTGAGCTGGAGGTCGGGGATGACCGTCATGAGGTTGGCGTTGCCGGTGCGCTCGCCGTAGCCGTTGACGGTCCCCTGGACGTGGCTGGCGCCGGCCACCACCGCGGCGACCGAGTTGGCGACCGCGCAGCCGGTGTCGTTCTGGGTGTGGATGCCGATCTGCTGGTCGGGGCCGAAGTAGGCGACGACCTCGCCGACGATGCGCTGGACCTCGTGCGGCAGGGAGCCGCCGTTGGTGTCGCACAGCACCACGACCTCGGCGCCGTTGGTGGCCGCCTGCTCGAGCACGCGGAGGGCGAACTCGGGGTTGGCCTTGTAGCCGTCGAAGAAGTGCTCGGCGTCGAAGAACACCCGCTGGCCCTCGGCCTTCAGGAAGGCGACGGACTCGCCGACCATGGCCGCGCCCTCGTCGAGCGTGGTGCGCAGCGCCTCGGTGACGTGGAAGTCCCAGCTCTTGCCCACGATGCAGCACGTCGATACGCCGCTGTCCAGCAGCGCTCGCAGGGTGGGGTCGACATCGACCCGGCCGAGCGGCTTGCGGGTGGACCCGAAGGCCACCAGCGTGGCCGTCTGCAACTTCAGCTCGGTGCCGGCCCGGCGGAAGAACTCGGCGTCGCGCGGGTTGGCTAGCGGGTAGCCGCCCTCGATCCAGCGCACGCCGAGCCAGTCGAGCTGCTCGGCCACTCGCAGCTTGTCCTGGACGGTGAGGGAGATCCCCTCGAACTGGGCCCCGTCCCGGAGGGTGGTGTCGAAGATGTCGATGCTGCTGGGGGTGGCTTCGGGGACGCGGTCAGCCGACATGTTCCACCCAGTCCTTGTATTGATCGACCTGGCCGCGGACGGCCCGGCCGTACTCCTCACCGATGGCCAGCGTCATCGGCCCCGGGGCCGGGATGGGCCGGTCGTCGACCGAGGACACCGACGACACCTCGGCCGCGGTGCCGCACACGAACATCTCCTCGGCCACGTACAGGTCGCTGCGGGACAGGTCGCCCAGCGCCACCTCGAAGCCCAGGTCGCGGGCGATGGTCATGACCGTGTCCTGGGTGATGCCCTCCAGGGCTCCCGCGGACAGGGGCGGCGAGACGAGCTTGCCGTGGCGGGCCACGAAGATGTTCTCGCCCGTGCACTCGGCCACGAACCCGGCCCGGTTCAGCAGGATGGCCTCGTCGTAGCCGGCCTTGAGGGCCTCGACCTTGGCCAGCGAGCTGTTCACGTAGTTCCCGGTGGTCTTGGCCGCCGGCGGCATGATGTTGTGGTCGTGGCGGGCCCAGGACGAGATCTTCATGCGCACGCCCTTGGTGAGCGCGTCGTCGCCCAGGTAGGCGCCCCACGGCCAGCAGGCGATGGCCACGTCGACCTCGCAGGGCAGGGTGTTGAGGCCCATCTCGCCGTATCCGTAGTAGGCGATCGGCCGGATGTAGCAGGACGGCAGGCCGGTGGCCCGCACCGTGTCCTTCACGGCCTGGACCATCTCCTCGACGCTGTAGGGCAGTTCCATCATCAGGATCTGCGCGGACTGCTGCATGCGCCGCATGTGGTCGGTGAGGCGGAAGACACCGGGGCCGTCGTCGGTCTCGTAGGCGCGGATGCCCTCGAAGACCCCCATGCCGTAGTGGAGCGAGTGCGTGAGGATG
>Ga0111539_10013923_pt1 | contig 10055 bp, 9 predicted proteins | sample RhiMethybrSRZTD1_FD_79667 | JGI IMG/M metagenome (GOLD analysis project Ga0111539, IMG submission 79667) | Populus rhizosphere microbial communities from Tennessee, USA - Rhizosphere MetaG P. TD hybrid SRZTD1 (version 2) (version 2) | ecosystem: Host-associated > Plants > Roots > Rhizosphere >... | reverse complement strand
GCCGCGGTGATCTCCGACGGCGCGGCGCGGCCCCAGGACGCCGACCGCGTGGATCCGGCACCGCCGCCGACAGCGGTCGCGCTGGCGATGATCCGCGGTGTCTCGGGGATGCGCCCGGCGCCTTCGCTGATCGACGTCGTGCCCGAGATCGCCCCGCGGCCCGTGCTGCTGATCGGCTCCGGCGCGCGCGGCACGGAGATCCCCGTCACGCGTCTGTACGCGCAGGCGGCGGGCACCACCGCGCAGGTCTGGGAGATCCCGGAGGCCGGCCACACCGGCGGCCTGCGGGCACGCCCTGCCGAGTACGAGCGCCGCGTGATCGGCTTCCTCGACGAGGCGCTAGGCCTCGGCGGGCGCGGCGGCCGGGACCTGTGATGTGACGAAGTCGGCGGGCCGGACGAGCAGGCCGGTGAGGACGGCGCCGGTCAGCGCGACGACCGCGGCGATCAGCAGGATCTCGTTGAGGCCCGAGTCGAACGCCGCCTCGGCGAGCCGGATCACGCGCTGGTCGCCGGTCTGCTGGGCGCCGCCGAACGACACGAAGTCGGCCACGTGGTCGCCGAGCCGGTTCGCGGTGGCGCCGGCCTCGGCGACGAACTTCTGCGTCACCTGGTGCTGGAACAGCGCGCCCCAGGCGGCGATGCCGGTGGCGACGCCCACCTGCCGGAACGTCGAGTTGATCCCCGACGCCATGCCCGACCGGCGCGGCTCGACGACGCCGATCGCCGCCGTCGCCAGCGCGGGGTTGGTCATGCCGATCCCGCCGCCGGCGATCAGGAAGCCGGCGAGCAGAGCCGTCCAGTCGTCGCCCGGCTCGACGCCGCGCATCAGCAGCAGCCCGATGCCGACGAGCGCCAGCCCGCACGTGAGGAACCAGCGGACGCCGTAGCGCTCGGACAGCTTGCCGGAGACCGGCGCGATCGCGAACGACACCATCGTGATCGGCAGGAAGCGCAGACCGGCCTGGAGCGCCGAGTAGCCGAGGATGTTCTGCACCCACAGCGTCAGGTACAGGAACATCGCGAACATCGATGCCGACAGCACGAACGCGGCGATCGACGCTCCGCTGAACGACGGCTTGCGGAACAGCTGCAGGTCGAGCATCGGGTGGGCGACGCGGCGCTCCGCGATCACGAACACGATCAGCAGCGCGGCGGCGCCGGCCAGGCAGGCGACGATCGGGCCGCCCCAGTCCTCGGCGTTGCCGCGGATGAGGCCGAACACGAGCAGGAACAGCGCGGCCGAGAACGTCACGGTCCCGATCCAGTCCGCGCCGCCGGCCTGTGGGTCGCGGGACTCGTCGACGCGCTGCAGCGTGAGCGCGATCGCGTAGATGCCGATCGGGAGATTGACGTAGAAGATCGCCTCCCAGCCGATCCACTCGGTGAGGACGCCCCCGATCAGCGGGCCGACCGCGACGGCGCCGCCGATCGTCGCGCCCCAGATGCCGATCGCGGTGCCGCGCTCGCGACCCTGGTAGGCGCTCGCGAGCAGCGCCAGCGACGTGGCGAACATGAGCGCGCCGCCGATGCCCTGGACGCCGCGCGCGAGGTTCAGGACCAGCGGGGAGCCCGCGAGGCCGCACAGCGCCGAGGCGACGGTGAACACCGCGAGGCCGGCCAGGAAGACCGCCCGCCGGCCGATCCGGTCCGCGACCGAGCCGGCAGTCAGCAGGAACGCCGCCAGGGTCAGCGAGTAGGCGTCGATCACCCACTGCAGGTCTTCGAACGAGGAGCCGAGATCGCGCTCGATGTACGGCAGCGCGACGTTCACGACCGTGATGTCGAGCAGCAGCATGAAGGTCGCGATGCAGACGGCGATGAGGGTCCACCACTTAGCCATGCCCTCCACGGTACGCCAGTCGGGCCGTGGGTACAGTCATCGGACAGTGACGCCGCCGGTGCCCGAGAGCCTGTTGGCTCGGCTGCGAGCCGATCCGCTGCGGGCGCCGGAGCACGTCGCGCTCGCCGCGTCGGAGCGGCATGCGCCCGCGGCCGCCGCCTGGGCGGCCGAGAAGCGCGCGCGGCTGGCCGTGTCCGAGCCCCAGCTGGCGCGGATGGCCAAGCGCCGGCACGCGGCGCTCGCGCGCTTCGAGGGCGCGGCCACGGGGGTCGGCGGCATCTTCACGGCCGTGCCCGACGTCGTCCTGCTGGCGTGGATCCAGTCACGGCTCGTGTTCTTCGTCGCCGCCGCCTATGGCTTCGATCCCCACGACCCGATGCGCCCCGCCGAGCTGCTCGTCCTGCGCGACCTCTACCCGGATCCCGAGACGGCGCGGCGGGCGCTCGACGGGATCGGCAAGACCGTCGCCGAGGCCTACGTGGGCTCGCAGATCGAGCGCGGGCGCGAGCAGGCGATGCTGTCGCGGTTGCTGATGTTCGTCGGCAAGCGCACGGCCGGCCGCGCCGCGCGGCGCCTGATCCCCGGCGTCGCGATCGCGTTCAACGCGCTGGCCAACGAGCGCGACACGCGTTCACTGGCTGACAAGGCGATCAGGTTCTACGGCGGCTGACGAAACTCGGACCGGTCAGGGCCGTTGTGTGGACCATGGTCAGGAATGTGGTCGCGGGCCTCGCCGCCGCGCTGGTGCTCGCTCCGTCCGCCTCGGCCGCACCGTGGTCGACGCCGACGGAGATCCCGATACCGGCGAGCGAGTTCGCCCAGCGGCCATACAGCCCCGGCATCGCGTTCAACGAGCGCGGCCGGGCCGCCGTGTCGCTGCTCACCGAGTCCCGGGTCGAGGATGCCGCCACCGACATCGTCGCCGCCTCGACTCCCGCGGGCTCCGACGACTTCCTTCCGGGCGTCCGCGCGCGGGGCGCCGAGCGCCTCAGCTCGGGGCTGAACGGCAACTTCGCGCTGGTCGGCAACGTCGGCATCGCGTTCGCCGGCGTCACGAGCGACGAGCGCCCCGGCGTCGCCCTGACGGTGCTCGGCGGGCTGCAGATGCGCCACATCCAGGTGTTCCTGCCGACGAGGCGGGCCAGCGCCACGCGGGCGGCGGCCAACGCGCGCGGCGATCTCGCGCTGGCCACGATCGCCACCCGGCGCGGCGAAACGCAGGGACACCCGATGGCGCCGTACCTCGTGATCAAGCGCCCGGGCCGGCGGCTCGGGACGCCGATCCGACTCGATCGGTTCGGGCGCGCGTCGGTCTACTTCGACATCGCGGTCAACGCGCGCGGCGACGTGCTGGTCGCCTGGGAGCGCGGTGGGCGCGTGTTCGCGCGCGTGCTGCCGCGCGGCGGCAAGCTCGGCCCGCGCAAGCGCCTGGGCGCCGGCCGGACGCCGTTCATCCGGGCGGTCCTCGGCCCACGGCGGCGGGCGCTGGTCGCATGGTCCTCGATCGGGAAGCGGTCGACGGCGATCCACACCGCGCAAGCCGGCCTCGGCGGCCGATTCACGCTGCGGCGCGTGCTCGATCGGTACGAGACCCGCCGGCCGCGCATCGAATGCTTCGGGCAGACCGTGGACGCCGGGTTCGCGCCGGGCTTCGTGCCGATCGTGGCCTGGACCGGCCGCGACGCCGACCGCCTCGTCGTCCGCACGAGCATCGGCGGGGCCGTGCAGAGCTATGCGAGCCCCAGCCTGCACGCCTGCCTCGGCGATGTCGCGTTCGACGTCGACGGTGGTGCGACGGTCGCGTGGTGGGAAGGCGACGCCGACGATCTCGACTTCTCGCTGCGCGCGGCCGGCGCGCCGCCCGGCGGCCAATTCGGGCCCGCCGAGCCGGTCGCGACGAACGCCCGCGCCGCCGTCTTCGCGGCCGCCGATCCACGGACCCGGCGCGTCACCGCCGTGTGGGCCGACGGAAACGGGCGGCTGATGTCGGCCCGGCGCGAGCCCTAGACGGGGACGACCGCGCCGTTGATCGCGGCCGAGTCGTCGCTGCACAGGAAGCGGATCGTCTTGGCGATCCGCTCCGGCGGCACCATCTTGTCGACCGCGTCGGGGCTGGCGGCGCGGTTGGCCGGGGTGTCGATCATCGACGGCGCGATGACGTTGCAGCGCACGCCCTCGCCCGCGTGCTCCTTGGCGACCGTGCGGGCGAAGGCGAGCACGGCGGCCTTCGCCGCCGCGTAGCCGGCGCCGCCGGCCCACGGCTCGAGCGCGCTCTGCGCGGAGACGCAGACGATCGCGCCGCCACCGCTCGCGACCAGCCGCGGCAGCACGGCCTGCGTGACGAGGAACGTCGGGCGCAGGTTGAGCGCGAACATCGCCTCGAACTCGGTCAGCGGCGTGTCGACCACGAGCGGGCCGGCCTTGAAGCCGCCGACGAGGTTCGCGAGCGCCCGCAGCGGAGCGGCGTCCGCGCCCGCCGCGGTGCGCACGACGCGCGCGACGTCGTCGGGATCGGTGAGGTCGGCCTCGACGAACTCGGCCTCGGCGGGGAGCCGCTCGCGCGACCCGGCGCTGACGTCAGGCACGACGACGCGCCAGCCGTCTTCGAGGAACGCCTCGACGACCGAGACGCCGAGCCCGCCGGTCCCTCCGGTGATCAGAGCAGTAGCCATCGGGTGCCATCTTGCCATCCGCCAGCCGCTCTAGCGTTCGCCGCACGATGTTCGTGCGCGAGCTAGCGGAAGCCCAGGAGATCGAGCAGGTCCTGCTGGTCCGCGAGCGCGAGCTGCGCAAGCGCGGCGACGGGTCGGAGTACCTCAAGCTCACGCTCGCCGATCGGACGGGCACGATCGTCGGCATCTTCTCCGACGGCGCGCGCGAGCTCGAGCCGTTGTGCGACCCGGGATGCTGCCTGCACGTGACCGGCCGCTTCGAGCTGCATCCGCGCTACGGCGCGCAGATCACGGTCCGCGAGCTGCGGGCGGCCGCGCCCGGCGAGTACGACCTCGACCAGCTGCTCGACGGGCCGCTGCGACCGGTCGCGGGGATGGAGGCCGCGCTCCGCGACCTCGTCGAGCAGGTCCGCGACGAGCACCTGCGCGCGCTGCTCGACCAGGTGATCGGTCCGGATGCACCGACCTGGCCCGCGTTCCGCGACGCTCCCGCCGCCAAGCGCTTCCACCAGGCGTACCGCCACGGGCTGCTCGAGCACTCGCTCGGCGTCGCCGAGGCCGTGGCCGTGATCTCGACGACGTTCCCGGGGATCGACCGCGACGTGGCGATCACCGGCGCGTTGCTGCACGACATCGGCAAGCTCGACGCCTACACGAGCGACCCGCTGGCGATCGACATGACCGACCTCGGGAAGCTGCACGGCGAGATCTCGCTCGGCTACTACCGGATCCGCCGCGCGATCGAGGACATCCCGGGCTTCCCGGCCGACCTCTCGGCCGCCGTGCTCCACATCATCCTCAGCCACCACGGGCAGCTCGAGCACGGGTCGCCGGTCGTGCCGTGCACGCGCGAGGCGACGCTCGTGCACATGATCGACAACCTGGGCGGCAAGCTCGGGTCGTTCGATCGGCTGGAGAAGGCGCTCCCGCACGGCTCGGTCTGGTCTGCCTACGACCGGGTGCTCGGCGGCGGCGCGTACTTCGCCGGCCGCCAGGCCGCGTAGGCCGCCGCCTAGGTACCAGCCTCGCTTGAAATAGGCAGCGCGTTGCCGATGCGACCGGGGCGGCGCGCGGAGAGAGTCGCGCGTCATGCGCCTCGCTCTCCTCCTCCTCACGCTCGCCGGCCTCGCGATCGCCGCGCCGACGGCGTCCGCCACCGAGAGGCTCGACTGGCACGACTGCGACGACGGCTTCCAGTGCGCCACCGCCGTCGTTCCCCAGGACTACGCCAAGCCGCACGGGCCGAAGGTCCGCCTCGCCGTGATCAAGCGCCCGGCGCTAGACCCGGAGCACCGGATCGGCTCGCTGTTCCTGAACCCCGGCGGTCCGGGTGGATCCGGCGTCGACTTCGTGCGCACTGCGCCGCCCGCCGCGTTCCAGCTGCTGTCGCGGTTCGACTGGATCGGCTGGGATCCGCGCGGCGTGGGTGCGAGCACGCCGAAGATCGACTGCGACGAGGTGCCGATATTCGAGCTGATGACGCCCGAGACGTTCGACCTGCCGAAGCTGCTCGTCCGCGCCCGCGCGCTGTCGCGCCTGTGTCTGACGGGAGACCGGCGCTTTCTCGCGAGCGTGAACACGGGCAACGCGGCGCGCGACCTCGACCGGCTGCGCGCGGCTGTCGGCGACAAGAAGCTCAACTACGTCGGCATCTCGTGGGGCGGCCATCTCGGCGAGACGTACACGAGCCTGTTCCCGGGCCGCACGCGGGCGCTGTTCCTCGACTCACCGGTCGACGGCGACATCCATCTCAACCACCCGCTGCGGGCGCGCCTGCAGCAGCGCGCGAGCTTCGAGCACTCGCTGCAGCGGTTCCTCGCGTGGGCGGACATGTCCGAGGACGAGTACGACGCGCGGCTCGCCGAGGACCCCGACCTGATCGAGGTCGTCCAGGCGGGGCTGGACTTCAGCTGGCCGATGCTCGCCGCCGCGCTCCGCAGCGACGAGGACGTCCCCGCGGGCGACCCGGACGACGACGACGTCCTGAGCACCCAACTGTCGGTCGAGCGCCGGTATCCGCGCCGGCTGCGGCCCTACCTGGAGTCGGCCGAGGACATCTTTGCCGTGGCGCCGCACTTCGCGCTCGGCGCCTACGAGCGCGCGCTCGACCTGTTCTGGCCGGTCCGCGCCCGCGGCGCCTATTACGGCCCGTTCCGGCACCCGAAGGACGCGCCGCCCGCGCTGGTCGTGCACAGCACGCATGATCCGGCGACGCCGTACGCCTGGGGCAAGCGCGTCGTGCGCGACCTCGGCAACGCGCGGATGCTCACCTTCCGCGGCGACGGGCACTCGATCGTGACGCAGCTCAACCCGTGCGTGCTCGCAGCGCTGGTCTCCTACCTCAACGACCTCGAGCTCCCGCCGCAGGGTGCGAGCTGCGATCAGGCGCCGCTGCCGTCCTCGAAGAAGTCGTCGAGCATCGTCCGCAGCTCGTCGGCCGCCGCCTGGATGCGCTGAGCGTAGTCGCGCCGGGCGGCGTCCGTCATCGGCTTGTCGCCCGCCAGGACCTCGGAGAACCCGACGATGATCGTCAGCGGCGTCCGGAGATCGTGCCGGAGCCGCCGGCGGTCGTCGGCGGTCGGCCCATCGCTCACGAGCCCTCGCTGTCGGGCCCGGAGATGAAGCCCTCCCGCAGCGCGATCGCCACCGCGTGCACGCGCGTGTGCGCCTCGAGCTTGCTCATCGCGTTGCGGATGTGCGTCTTGACGGTCTCGCTCGACAGCACGAGCCGCTCGGCGACGTCCTCGCCGGTCAGGCCCTGAGCGAGCAGGTCCATGATCTCGCGCTCGCGCTTGGAGAGCGAGGGCATCCGCTGCGTGGTCTTGCGCGAGAGCAGCGCCGGGCGCAGCCGCGGATCGACGTACGTGCCACCGCCGGCGACCGTCTGCAGCGCGCCGGTGAGCTCGCTCGGGGTCCCGTCCTTGAGCGCGTAGCCGCGCGCGCCGGAGTCGAGACCGCTGACGAGCAGCTCGACGTCGCTCGAGCCGGTGTACAGCACGACGCGCCGCTCCGGGTCGGCGTCGAGCAGGTCGCGCGTGAGGTCGATCCCCGACTCCTCACCGAGCCGAATGTCGACCAGGGAAACATCGGGGTCGAGTTGCTCGATCAGCGCGCGGCCCTCGCCGGCGGTGCCCGCCGTGCCGACGACTTCGCAGCCCTCGCGGCCCAGCAAGAGTTCCAGACCCTCCCTCAGGGCTTGATGATCTTCGATGAGAACGAGGCGGAGAGACACGTCAAAGTTCGCAAAGTCCTGCCGCCTGACAGGGTAGGGGGATTGGCGATGGACCGGCGCGACTAAGGTTGAAGGCGTAGTGGCGAAAGACACAGAAAAGCTGATCAGGCAGCTCTCGCTGATCTCGTACCTGATGGCGGAGCGGCGTCCCGTGACGGCGACGGAGATCCGGCGCGATGTCGAGGGCTACTCGGACATGACCGAGGATGCGTTCGCCCGCCGCTTCTACGCCGACCGTGCCGAGCTCGACGCCTTGGGCATCCATCTGTCGGTCGACAAGCCGGCCGACGGCTTCTCCGAGCAGGAGAACTACTCGCTCGCACCCGAGGCGTTCCACCTCCCCGCGATCGCCTTCACGGACGACGAGCGCGCGGCGCTGCAAACCGCCTTGATGCTGCTCGACGGCGAGTTCGCCTACGCCGAGCCGCTGCGGCTCGCGCTCCAGCAGATCACGTGGGGGCGCCCGTCGCCGCTCGGCTCCGGGCTGCGGCAGACGATCGGGCTCGGGATCACCGCCTCGGCCGGCGGCGCCGAGCTCTCCGCCCGGCTGGCGAAGATCGACACCGCGATCTACCGCCGCAAGCGGATCGAGTTCGAGTACTACACGATGCAGTCGGGCGAGACGGGGCTGCGCAAGGTCGACCCGTACCACCTGCTGTTCGAGGGCGGCCAGTTCTACCTCGTCGGCTACTCGCACGAGCGCGACGCCGTGCGGGTGTTCCGGCTGTCTCGCATCCGCGGCAAGGTCGCGTACGCGACCAAGGCCGAGCACGACTTCCAGCGGCCGTCGGACTTCGATCCGCGCGAGTTCGCCGGCCGCACCCCGTGGCAGCTGGGCGATCCGGTGGGCACCGCGGAGATCGGGGTGTCCGAAGATGTCGGGTGGTACGTCGAGCGGCAGTTCGGCGCCTACGGCGAACTGCGCGACAACGTCTTCCAGACCGACTACGCGCTGCCGCGGCTCGTGATCTCGTGGGCGCTCGGGCTGCGCGAGCACGCGCGCATCCTCGGCCCGCCGGAGCTGGTGGACGAGGCACGGGAGCGGATGGACACGATCGTCGAGCGCCATCGCGGCGAGCCGCCGGAGCTCAAGCGCGTCCCGCCGCGGGCCGCGCCGGAGGTGGAGGCGAACGGCCGCAGCCGCGAGAGCACCGGCACGATCCGACCGGAGCGGTTCGCGCGGCTCGTGACGCTTGCGTCGGTCCTCATCAACGCCGGGCGCGAGGGCCGGCGCCTGCCGGTCGACGAGGTCTGCGAGCAGCTGAACATGTCACCGCAGGAGCTCCGCGAGGACATCTCGGTGCTGAACGTCGTGAACTTCGGCGGCGGCGCGTACGTGATCTACGCCGAGGTGCTGCCGAGCGGCGAGATCGAGGTCGATCCCGAGCCGTACTCGGACACGTTCGACCGGCCGGCGCGGCTGCTGCCGATCGAGGCCAAGGCGCTCGTCGCGGCGATCGACCTGCTGAACCTGGCGCAGCCGGAGCTCAGCACGGCGCGCGAGAAGGTCGTCGAGGCGCTGGGCCACGACCCGGTCGAGGAAGGCCTGCAGATCGCGCCGCCGACCGTGGCGGACGAGGTGGCGCACACCGTCGAGCGCGCCGTGCACGAGAGCCGGCTGCTCACGTTCGAGTACTGGAACGAGAACGAGCAGCGCTTCTCGCACCGGCGCGTCGAGCCCTACGCGCTGTTCAACGGGCCCGAGGCGCGCTGGTACGTGGCGGCGTTCGACCTCAACAACGACCGCCTGCAGCACTTCCGGCTCGACCGCATCAAGGAGACCGCCGCGCTCGACGAGCGCTTCGAGCGCCGCCCGGACCTCGACCCGATCGCCGACATCGGCGGCTGGCCGCGCGGCGGCTCGGTCGAGGGCTCGCGCGTGGCGCACGTGTGGATCTCGCCCGGCCAGGCGCGCTGGGCGCGCGAGAAGCGCACCGTCGTCGCCGAGCTCGAGGACGGCGCCGTGGTCGTGGAGTACACGTTCAAGGGGATCGACTACCTGGTGAAGGAGATCCTCAAGGAGGCGGGCGACGCGTACGTCGTCGAGCCCGCCGATGCTCGCGAGGCCGTGCTTGCCGCGGCCGAGCGCCTGCTCGCGCCGAGTTCGTGAGCCGCCGCGCCGAGATCGCGATGACGGCCGAGGAGGCCGCGGCCTTCATCGCCGGTCAGCGCGTCGTCACCTGCGCCACCCTCGGCCACGACGGCTGGCCGCACCTGATGCCGTTGTGGTTCGTCGTGCGCGACGGCGAGTGCTGGGCCTGGACGTACGCGAAGTCGCAGAAGGTGCGCAACCTGGAGCGCGACGCGCG
>Ga0111539_10013920_pt1 | contig 10058 bp, 5 predicted proteins | sample RhiMethybrSRZTD1_FD_79667 | JGI IMG/M metagenome (GOLD analysis project Ga0111539, IMG submission 79667) | Populus rhizosphere microbial communities from Tennessee, USA - Rhizosphere MetaG P. TD hybrid SRZTD1 (version 2) (version 2) | ecosystem: Host-associated > Plants > Roots > Rhizosphere >... | reverse complement strand
CGTTCGAGCACCTCCGGCGCCATATAGAGCGGAGTGCCTGCCGTTGAGAGGTCGTGCCGGGCCCGCTCAGCGTCGCGGCCGGCACCGAAATCCATCAGCACGGTCCGTCCACCAGCCTCCCGCATGACGTTGTGCGGCTTGACGTCGCGGTGGACGAGACCGGCCCGATGCACGGCGGCGAGCGCGCGGCACAGGTCGAGGCCGACGAGCGCCGCTTCCCGCGCGCTGATCGCCCCGCGCTCCACGAGCTCCTGCTCGAGGGTGCGGCCGGCGAGAAGTTCCATGGCGATCCCGACGACGCCGTCGTTGACATCCGCCCCATAGACGGTGATGACGTTCTGATGGCGGATCCGCGCCATCAACCGGCCTTCGGCGACGACGCTGTTCCCGGCAACGTTGCTGCCGGTGCCGCGGGTGATCAGTTTGAGGGCGACCTCGCGATCGAGCCTGACGTCGCGTGCGCGGTAGACGACGCCGAAGCTCCCCTTGCCGATTTGCTCGAGCAGCTCGAAGCCGCCCCACGTGCCTGGCGCCGCGGGGACGGGTGGAGGGACGAGTGAACCTTCGACGGTGGACTCCCCGGATCGATGGAGAGCGGCGAGGGCTTCGAGCACCTGGAGCTGTTTGACGCGATCGGCGCGGGGCGCGGTCCCGGCGCGGCTGCCGAGATCGGCCCAGTCGATCGGACGGCCATCGGCGATAGCCTCCGCGACGTCTGCCAGGAGCTGGTCGTCCTCGGGCGACTCCATCAGGGTCGTGCTGCGGTTCCCTCAGGGAGAAGGTGCGCCAGCATCATACTTGAGTTAGTACTGCAGCGCCCGCATCGAGTCCTGCTCGCATGCGGGGCTGCCTTTTCTGTTCGTGAGGCTCACTTCGATGCGGTGCCAGCCGGTGGCGCTGACGTTCCGCGGCGTGTAGGTCAGGCGCAGCGGCTCCGGAAGTCGTTGACGATCTTCGCACCCGAGTCGAGCGTCACCCCGTAGACAACGATGTCCGCGCGGATCGCGAGGTCGAGAGCCGCGAAGTCGGGAAGCCAGCTCGCGGTATCGCTACAGAAGATGCATCGTTAACCGATCACTCGGCCCGGGAAGGTTTCAGACCCGGCGGTGCAATGATTCGGAGAGGGCCTACCGTCGCGGGCGCTGTCCGCTCCTTTGGGGCCCGTGCCGACGGGTCGATTCTGTGCGTCTTGCCGTCCGACAAGGTCACCATCAGCGTAAAACGTCGGTCGGGCCGCGTGAACCACGCCCTGAGCGCCCACTCGGCCGTGACCTCGGTCTTCTGCGGATGGATTGACCGGGGCCGGGAATCAGGACGATTGGGTGCCGGCTCGAGGCTGATGTCCTTGATCTCTATTCCGGTCGCGAGTCCGAACGGCGTAGGGCTCACTGTCACTACGATCGTCCGCTCCGCCAGATCCTGAATCCTCCACAAGAACTGCTCGGGCGCAGGGCCTTGCGCCAGACTGACCAGCAAGAGGCATGGGGCGAGCATGGCAGTCATTTTATTCGCTGACGCGGGTTCAGACTTCCAACGGGGTTCGCGAAAAGGTGCAGACGGTTGCCTTACTTAACGCGCAGCCTCGTCTCCTGAAAATTCGCCAAACACTTGCGCTCGACGATGGCCGCCCGTCGCGGGGGATCGCTTCCCCCTCTCCACCCGATGTTGCGGCCATCCACTTGCGCCTGGATGCTACCGATCCCGGCATTGGAACTAGCGCTGACCGTGATCTCGCCGCGTACCTGGAGATTGGGTGGCGGGCTGGTCGGCGACGAGGGCGCCTGCTCACAGGCAACGATGAAGAGAAGGGCGCCGATGAAGAGACTGACTACGAGCGGCGGAGCCACGAAGTTCCCGACCCTTGAACCGGCGCGCTGCCGATAGTCTCGCAACGCAAACCCGACCCCCCGAGCCCGCGAATCCCCGAACCCCGCCCCGCCGAACCCCCGAAGCAACCGCGTGTCGGGTTCTGCGCCGCTTCTACGCATACAGGAACAGCGAGCACGCGCTCGGACCGGATCGCGATGGCCTGACGGCCCAGACTGCCAGGCCACGCAAACCAAGAAAGGAATCGCCCGTCATGTCGCACGCACTCCGCATCGGATCATTTGCCATCGTCCTGGCATCATTCGCCGCTGGCAGCGTTCAGCCGACCGTCCAGGCACAGGAAGCCAACCGGAAGACCAGGTATCTGGACCCCGTCGTGTTCCAGGCCGCCGGCCCGAGCGCCGCATCGATTCAGAGCATGGTCGACGCGTTCCGCCTGGCGATCGGCGGCGCGAACAATGGCAACGTGGCCGGGCCGATCGCCACCGGCCGCCGCGAGATCAACTGGGACGGGGGCGGATCAACCGCCACTTCCGTCGTCCCCACACCGTTCGACGGTTTCCTGCTCAATCGCGGCGCCCGGTTTGCGACGCGAGGCGGCGGCTTCGTCCAGGCGCCCGTCGACGGGTTGGCGGCCACTTTCAACAACGCCTCGTACGCAACCGAGTTCAAGGCGTTCAGCCCGGTGCGGCTGTTCAGCCCGATCGACTCGAACGTGACGACCGCGCAGTTCTTCGTGCCGGGTGGCGGCGACGTCGCGGCCACGACGAAGGCATTCGGTGCGGTCTTCTCGGACGTGGATCAACAGAACGACAGGTGGGGTCACGGCGGCTCGACCGTGCTGTTGTTCTACGGCGTCTACGGCAACCTCCTTTATCGCGCCGAGGTGCCCGCGTCCGAGGGCGAAGCGAGCTTTTCCTTCATGGGCGTGCTGTTCGACGAGGCGCGCGTTGCGTTCGTCCGCATCCGCACGGGCAATGCGCTCCCGGGAACCGACGATGACCAGAGGCATGACGTCGTCATGATGGACGACTTCATCTATGGCGAGCCGCAGGCGGTCATCAAGACGCAGTAGGCGCGCGACTGAAACTGCCGGGCGGGTTTCCGGGCCAAAGCCTGGGAACCCGCCAGGCTCGGGCATCAGGCCTCGGCGTTCCGCCACCTGTCCAGTCCGTGCTGCCCGCCAGATGAATTCGTTCCGCATCGGATCCGGTTTCACCTGATAACCCCGCCCCACTGGCATATTCCTGAATCCAGACTGCGGGTTTGGCACCTTCTCGAACCGCCCGATGAACACGCGCGAGATTGCGTCGGCCAAGGTTGCGGCGATGACCGCCGCGGCCCGCGATCTCCGCGGACGTTCCGCCTGAAGACACTCGCCCTATCGTGCCAGACGGCTCATGGCTGCAAGCGGGGAGATACGGGCGGCGCGGCGTGCGGGAACGTAGGTCGCCATGAGCGCCGCGAGGACCACGACCACTGGCGCGATGCTGAACGTGACCGGATCGAGGCCGTGAACCCGGAAGAGCAGGCTCTCCACGGCTCTGCCGGCAAATGCGGCGCCCACCAGGCCCAACGCCAGGCCGACCAGCGCCAATCGCCCGCCTTGCCAGACGAGCATTGCGACGACTCGGTTCGGCGAGGCGCCGAGCGCAATGCGCACGCCAATCTCGGGAATGCGCTGCGACACGGTGTACGCCATGACGCTGTAAACGCCCACCGCCGCAAGGGTGACGGCGAGGATGGCAAACAGGATCAGCAGCTTCGTCTGGAGGCGCGGCTGCGCCACCGTGTTGTCGATCGCCGTTTCCATCGTCCTCACGTTCACGAGCGGCTGCTCGGGATCGACGGCATGAATTGCCGAGCGCACCGGGGGCGTGAGCGCCGCGGGATCGCCTTTCGTTCCAATCACGAGCGCGGTGCTGAGATAGATCCCCGTGAGGATGGGATCCGGATACTGCCCGTAGGCGACGAACAGCTCCGCCTTGGAACCAAGCTGAAACGACTGCTTCACGTCTCCCACGACGCCGACGATCTCGACGACCGGGAAATCCGGCGACGGCTCGCTTCCGAGCTGGATGCGTTGCCCGAGCGGATCGAGCCCGGGAAAGAACTGCCTTGCCATCGACTCGTTGATCACCGCGACGTGCGGCGTCCCTTCACGATCCTGGGCCGTGAGCGTGCGGCCGGCCCGGAGAGGGACCCCGATTGTCTCGAAGTAGCCTGGCGTCACCGCGCGAAGACCGGCCATGACGTAATCGGCCGGGCCCTTCGGCGGGAACGCGGCGCGGTTGAAATGGATCATCACGCCCTCGCCCGCCATCGGAAGGCCGGTGGTGATGGCCACGTCCCTGACCCCAGGCAGTTCGCGAACGCCTTGGATGATGCGATCGACGGTCGCCGTCCTCAGCCCGTTCTCTGCATACCGCTGTGGAGAGAGCGGCAGGTTCACGACCAGGAGGTTTTCGGGGCTGAACCCGGGTGGGACTCGCGTCAGCGTCGAGAAGCTGCGGAGCAGCAAGCCGGCGCCGACCAGGAGCACGAGCGCGACGCCGACTTCCGCCACGACGAGGGCAGCGCGCGTCTTCCGGTGCTGGAGGCCGCCGAGTCCGCTTCTGCCCTCTTCGTTGAGCGACTGGCGGAGATCGGACCGGATCGCCTGCACGGCGGGCACGAGACCGAACACCAGGCCGGTGAGCACCGACAGGCCGAGAGTGAACACGGCGACCGGCCATGCGAGGCCGATGTTGTAGGCGCGTGGAAGCGCGGCGGTGCTCGTCGCCGTCAGGAGAGAGACGCCCCACATCGCCACGAGCAGTCCGGCAGCGCCGCCGACGCACGCAAGGACCGTGCTTTCGACCAGAAGTTGTCGCACGATCCGGCCGCGATCGGCGCCGAGCGCGATGCGGAGCGCGATCTCCTTCTGGCGGCCAACGCCACGAGCAAGCAGCAGGTTCGCGACGTTCGCGCAGGCAATCAGCAACACGAGCACGACCGCACCGAGGAGCATCCGGAGGGCCGGGCGGACGTTCTGTACGAGGAGTTCCTCCACCGGCGTGATCAGCGCACGCACGTCGCGGTTCGATTCGGGGTATCGCGCTTCGAGGTCGCGGGCGATCGCGTCCAGTTCCGTGCGCGCTGCTTCGAGTGACACGCCGTGTTTCAGGCGGGCGATCGGGAAAATACCGGGATGCCAGCCTCGATCCTCCGGCAGCGTCGCGGCCCACGGTCCGAACGGCACGTAGATATCGGCCGGCTGAAACAACTCGAATCGCCGCGGCATGATGCCCACGAGGGTGTAGGGCTTGTTGTCGAGCTCCAGCGTTCGCCCAAGCGCCTGTCCCCCGGGGAACTTGCGCTCGGCGAAGGCAGCACTCAGGAGCGCGACGCCTTGTGCACCAGGCCGATCGTCTGCGTCGCTGAAATTCCGGCCGTGCTCGATGGACACGCCGAGCAACGGCAGGAGGTCCGCAGAAATCATCTTCGCCGCCGCGCGCTCGGGCTCGCCGGCGCCCGTGACCGTCACGTTCAGTGGACGGAACGCGGCGATCCCGTCGAACGATTGCGCCCGGCCGCGCCAGTCGTTGTAGTTGTAGCGGGTGACGGACACGGCGGCGAACTGCGGCCTCTGCTCCTGGAGCACGACGACGTCCTGGGGACGCTCGTAGGGGAGCGGCGAAAGCAGCACCGCATTGAAGACGGTGAACACCGCGGTGTTGGCACCGATCCCGAGCGCAAGGATGACGAGAGACGTGGCGGCGAAGCCTGGTCGCTTTGCGAGGTTGCGAAAAGCGAGGCGGAGATCCTGCACCTGCAAAGTGTACGCTGGCTTTCAGGAATGTTTCCCTTGCGGTGCGCCGGTGGCCTTGTAGAGAATCGGGCGGAATCGCCACAGTTTCCAGCAGCATTCAGGAGACCAGGTATGGCTGTTCGTGCCTCGGTGGGCGAAGAACGCATGACGCGTCGGCGCTTTCTCGCCGTCGCCGGCGTCGTCACGGGCATGGCCGGGGCGACGGCCGCGGAAGCGCCAATCGCCGCGCAAAACGCCGATCTGTCAACGGTCTTCGAGGAGGCGAGCCACCTGGTGCGCGCGCAGACAGATAGCGGCCAGGTGGCCGCGGCGGTGCTGCATGTCCGCCGCGCAGGCCGGGAGCTTTCCCGCGCGTTTGGCGCCGCTCGCCGCGACCTCCCATTCCTGATTGCCTCGCCGACCAAGCCAATGACCGCCTCGGCCGTGCTGTTTCTGCGCGATCGGCGCGAGCTGGCGCTGAACGATCCGGTGAAGAAATACCTGCCGGAGTTCACAGGCGGTGAGCGCGACGCGGCCACAGTCAGGCACTTGCTCACCCACACGTCGGGGCTGCCCGACATGCTCCCGGAGAACACGGAACTGCGCCGGCAGCACGCGCCGCTCTCGGAGTTCGTCGCGCGAACCTGCCGCACCCCCCTGCTCTTCCGGCCCGGCGAGAAGGTCAGTTATCAGAGCATGGGAATCCTGCTGGCGGCGGCGATCGTCGAAAAGGTCAGCGGCGAGCCGATGCCCGCATTCGTGGCGCGGACGATCTTCAAACCGCTGCGCATGCAGCAGACCTCGTTGGGGCTGGGCGGTCGCCGGATCGCGGACACCGCCCTGTGCCAGGTGCCGGAGGCCCAACGGAGCGACTGGGACTGGAACAGCCCGTACTGGCGGAACCTCGGATCGCCGTGGGGCGGCGCTCACGCGACCGCAGGCGATCTCGCGACGTTCCTCGAGGCCTTCGCGTCCCCGAAGGACGACTGGCTGGCGGCGGCTACACGTCGCGAGATGCGATCAATCCAGACAGGGACGCTGCGGCCAAGCTTCGGCCTGGGCTGGCAGCGCGACCCGGGAACGTTCGGCAAGACTTGCTCGGCGGAGACGTTCGGGCATTTCGGGTCGACAGGCACTGTCGTCTGGCACGATCCCGCAACGGCTACCACCTGTGTCCTGCTCACCACCAGGCCGGCGACAGATTCCGGGCCCACGCTTCTCAACCCTGTCTCGGAGATCATCGGGCGCTCGAGCTGACGCGCTGCCGCGACTCGAACACTTCGAATCCGCGCAGGACGCTTCCGACTCAGAAACTCACGTTCGTGTTGAAGGTGATTCGCCGGAGTCCATCCGCACGCGTCGGCTTCAAGAAGAACGGCGCGCCGATGATGCCGCTGAAACCCGAGTACGCTGGCTGGTTGAACAGGTTGTTGATGTTCACGTTGACGTTCAGGCGGTAGCGCGGTGTTGTCTGCGCGCCGGTGGGGTTCACCATCAGGCCTCCCGGCCCGCCCGTGATCTGCACGCCGCCACCAGAGGTGACGGTTTTCTTGCCGAGGGTGAAGGCGTACCCGAAGTTCGCGGAGGTGTTCCACGTTCCCATCGTCCGGGCGGAGTTGCGGCCGACACCGGAGGGGCGGTCGTTGAACACGAGATCTCCATTGTCGTCTGTCCCGGTTCGAACGTTCAGGGGCAGCGCGGACGAACCGCTGACGCCGAGACGCGCGCTGAAGTTCCGCAGCGCCGTGCTGGTGAGTGCGACGTGCATGTTGTGACGCCGGTCGAACGCCGCCGGCCCCCATTCGTTGGCGAGGATGATGCTCGCCGGGATCACGAACGCGCCGTCGGTGTTGTCGAAGTTCTGGCCGTAGGTATAGAAGCCGGCAAGGGTCAACCCGCGGTTCCACACAAAGCGCGGGCCCCCCGCCGCGCCGGGGCCAGGCCCTCCAAAGAACATCATGGGCCCGCCGTCCCGCATGATCATCACCGCGCCCCCTGGCCCGGGCGCCGGCGGTCCGCCTGACGGCGGCAGCGGGCCCATGTTCAGGTTCATCGACGCGTTCATCGTGTGCTGCCGCCCCCATCCGTCGGACCGGGCGAGCACGACATTGGCGAATTCCGGATCGGGCCTGACGCCGTTGACCGGGGTATTCAGGTTGCGGCCGGTGAGGAGGGCGTAGCGGTAGCTGTAGCTGTAGAGCACGTTCGTGGTGAGCCGACGCGAGATCGTCTGCGCGATGCCGGCGCTCAGCCGCTGGGAATACGCCATGTCCCGCTCTTCCGCGAGCAGGTATCGGTTGGTCGGCGGCGTCGATCCGACGTCGCCCGGATCGGGGAACGAGGGATTGACGATGTTGACCTCGCGCTGGCGGAACCCGTCGACCTGCAGGGTCTGCTGGTAGGTGCCGGTCGGCAGCCAGTCGTAGAACATGCCCCAGCTGCCGCGGAGCGTCGTCTTGCCGCTCTTGAAGGGCGCCCAGGTGAACCCCGCGCGCGGTGCGAAATTCAGCCGGTCGGGGACGTGGGTCTGGGCTTCGTAGCGAACGCCGCCGGTAATCGTCAGCGTTTTTCGCACCTTGATGTCGTCCTGGATGTAAATGCCACCCTGCACGTTCGAGTACTTCACGCTCGGATCGCCGATCCGGCGGGTGTAGCTTCGCGCCCGGCGCTCGTTGAACGCGTCGAGACTCTCGAAGACGTAGGTGCCGAGGTAGTTACTCTCCTGATTGGTGTCGAAGCTGGCGACCTGCACCTCGACGCCGGCGCGCATCGAGTGAACCCCGCGCACGTAGTCGAGGTCCGAATTGACCCAGTAGTTGCGCCTGTGCGTGCCGCCGCGCTGCTGTGCCCCGCCGCTCGTGAATGCGTCGTTGACGATGACGGTCATTTCGTCGAGAGCGGAGCGTGACTCGGAATCGCCCCTGAACATCATGAACCGCGTATTGAGGACGAACCGGCGGCCGAGCGGGCCGTTCTGCTGGGCGAAGAGACCGAACTGGCTGTCTTCCGTGCTGTAAGCGCGCCCGACCAGGTCCTGGGCGCCGACTCCGATGTTGCCTCGGTCGAATCGCGATCCCTGCAGGTTCACCCGCAGCACCTGATCCCGGGTCAGCGCGTAGTCGATACCGCCGTTGTAGAAGTAGTTGTCGGCGGGGCTGCGCAGCGGCGTGTTCGTCGTGACCTGCCCGATCGGCGTCGCCGCGTAGAGCACCGGCGTGGAATAGCTGTCCTGGCCGTTGAAGTTGGCGTTGAACGACGCGCGCTCGTTGATGAGCGTCCCGCTCAGCCCCACGCCATACATCCAGCTCTGCGCGGGACCGGTCTGATTGACGAGCGGGTTTTCGCCGTCCATCACACTGTCGTAGAAACCCGACCGCACGTTTCCGCGGACCGGCCCGACACCTGGCTGCGTCAGCACTTCGATGCGCACCTCACCGGCAAAGTGCACCTCCGGCGCGAACTGGTCGCGCGTCACGCGGATCGACTTGATGAGGGCTTTTGGCGGCAGATCGCGTCCTTCGAAGCTGTCGACCAGGATCGTGGCGCCGGGTCCGCCGATGTCCTGCAACTGCCGCCGCAGCTCGTCGGGGTCGTCGGACAACGCGTCGATCTGCTCGCGCGTCAACACCGAGCCGAACGTCACGTCGCGATCCGCCGCGACCACCTGCCGGTCGCGCTCGACCGTGACGGACGATTGCATGCGGTCGAGGGGCAGCACGACGACCTGCTTGTTCTCGCCGCTGCGGATCCGGACGTCCGCCAGTGTCCGCGTCTGGAACCCTGAGAACTCCGCCGTAATCGAGTACCGCCCCGGCACCAGGTTCTCGAACGTCGCCTGGCCCTGCGTGCCGGCGGTCGCCGGCGCGATGACCGCGGCCTTGTTCGCCTGCTCGGTGCCCGCGATGGTGACCGTCGCACCCGCGAGGACTCCGCGCGTCTCATCCAGGACGGTCACGAGCAGCTTCGCGTCCCGGACCGGCTGAGCAAAGACGCTGGCCGGCAGCAGGCAGGCCATTCCCAGAATCACGACAATTGCGCGCATCATGTCTACTCGCTTCTTTCTCGTCTTTCTCTTTCTGGGCATTCGTTCCCGGCGCTACTTCACCGGCTCGAACTTCCGCGGGTCGATCTTTGCGTTGACGCGGAATCGATCGAATGTCGTCTCCTCGGTCGTCTCGGTGCCGATCGCGCGGCGGAGCCGGAACGGCAGCTTCAGACCGTCCACATCGCGGTAGTCCGCAAAGTAAAGGCGATGCTCGACCGGGGTCGCCTGCGCTTTCGCCCGTACCGCGAGGACCTCCTTGGAGTACTTGTCCATCTCTTCCTTGGGTGCGCCGGCCGGAGGCGCGGCCGGTCCCTGGACGACGACCGCGCCGGGCGCCACCGTCGCTGGCGGAGGTTGCCCCGGCACCGTCACGATGACGTTCGTCGGTGGCGTGGT